>Ga0310810_10003107_pt1 | contig 18049 bp, 22 predicted proteins | sample NCmetagenome_FD_207641 | JGI IMG/M metagenome (GOLD analysis project Ga0310810, IMG submission 207641) | Soil microbial communities from experimental microcosm in Duke University, North Carolina, United States - NC | ecosystem: Engineered > Artificial ecosystem > Soil microcosm > Unclassified ...
TGACGATCGGACATCAGCAGGATCGGATCTCCAGACGGAGGTACCTGCAACGCGCCGGTAAACGTCGCATCCGAGATCATCTCGCGGCCTTCGACACGCGGAATGGTGGCACCCGTTAAACGGTATCCCATTCGATCGGACTGCGACGTGACGGTAAAGCGCGTGCGCTGGAGAACGTCGAGCGCCTCTGACGGAAAGAAGTCGAGCTGTGGGCCAGGTATGACGCGCACCTTCGCACCACCGACGTTCTTCGCTGGAGTGCTGACAATGCGAGAGGAGCTCGGCGCGCGCTCCGCACCGAGTGGAAGACGATCGCCGGCCGCGATCGCCCGACCGTCGAGTCCACCGAGTCCGCAGTAGGTGTGTGTCGCGCGACTGCCGAGCATGGATGGCGTAACGATGCCACCGGCAAACGCGATGTACGCCCGCGCGCCCGATCGTCGCTCGCCGAATCGCAGCACAGCACCGGGGCGGCATTTGATCGGACGATGCAGTGGGATGTCGTCCGCGTCGAGCCGCGCACTGAAGTCCGCGCCCGTGACGGCGATCACGGCCGCGTTCTCGATTCTGATCTCAGGCCCTGCAAGCGTGGCTTCCAGCAGCGCCGCCGCGGGCTCGTTGCCGACCAGCGCGTTGGCGACACGGTGCGACAGACGATCCATCGGTCCGCTCACAGGCACACCGATCGCTTGATGTCCCCATCGTCCGGTATCTTGAATCGTGGTGAAGAGACCAGGACGAAGAACTGTGATCGTCCGGCTAAAGCCGGACACGACACTCGTCCGGCTGAAGCCGGACGCTATAGGAGCGCTGATCTTGTCCCGCACAAAGCGCACCGTATCGCCGGGGGCGACCAGTGCAGCCGGCACACGACTCGGATTGAACAACGAGACCGGCGTGCGTCCGATCAGCTGCCATCCTCCCGGAGACTCGCGCGGGTACACACCAGTCTGGCGACCGGCTATCCCCACGGATCCTGTAGGCACCTTGAGCCGCGGTGTCGCGTGCCGCGGCATGGCGATGCTTTCATCCACGGTCCCCATGTAGGTGAACCCCGGAAGAAACCCCAGCATGAATACGCGGTAGCGCGCGCTCGCGTGTCGCGCGACGACTTCGTCAGGACTGATGCCGGCAAACGCAGCGACTGCACGCAGGTCTGGGCCCATGTCGCCACCGTATTGCACAGGGATGACGACGGTCTTCCCCTCTTCGATCACTGGAGGCGTATCGGCGGCGCGTGCCAGGGTGTTGTGAAGCGTTTCGATGTCGAGCGTCAACGGATCGAAATGGACGGCGACACTGCGGTACGTGGAGACCACATCGCGAATGCCCGGCAGCCCGGCGCCGCGAACGGCCCCTGCAACCGCGATCGCCTGAGCATTGACCGAGACGTTGATAACCTCGTCCAGCTCCAGCAGCAGCGCCGAGTCGCCCGCCTCGGAAATGCGCACGTGGTTACTCGCGAAGTGCCTGGAGCAACTTGCCGTGAATCCCGCCGAACCCGCCATTCGACATCAACACGACGACGTCGCCGTCGCGTCGCTCGCGGGCGATCGTCGAGACGATGTCGTCGATCTCGGGAATGTGCCGGGCATGGCGTCCCTGACGAGTAAGGTCGAGCACCAACTGGTCCGCCGACAGTCGCTCGGATTCGGGAAGCGTCGATCGAAACACAGCCGCGAGGACGATCTCGTCCGCCGCGCCGAACGCTCTGGCGAAATCATCCTGGAACACACGGCGGCATGAAGACGCCGACCGCGGCTCGAACACAGCCCACACACGCCGACCTGGATAGCCGGTACGGAGCGCGGACAATGTCTCGTGGACCGCTGTTGGATGGTGGGCGAAGTCGTCCAGTACCGTGACTCCGTTGGCCACACCCACCGTTTCGAGCCGGCGCTTGATGCCCCTGAACTGCCGCAGTCCCTCGGCCAGCGTTTGCTGCGGGATTCCGACGCGGGTCCCGACCGCGATCGCTGCCAACGCGTTCCGCACGTTGTGCAAACCGAGCAGCGGCGACTCGAATCGTCCGAACAGCGTGCCATCGCGGTGGACGTCGAAATGCGTCAGTCCGTCTCGATGCTCGATAGCGGATCCACGCCATGTTGCGGTTTCGTCGACACCAAACGTCTCGACCGGGCTGACCGCCATCGGCACGAGCGCCTTCGCGTGTGGGCTGTCAGCGCCGATGAGCAGAAGACCATTGCGTGGGACGAGCCGCACGAGACGACGGAACGCAACGAGCACCGCTTCGAGATCCGCATAGATGTCGGCGTGATCGAACTCGATGTTGTTGATCACCGCGATGTCAGGCAGATACTTCAGGAACTTCGCGGTCTTGTCGAAGAAGGCGCTGTCGTATTCGTCGCCTTCGATCACGAAGTCGCGTCCCTTGCCGACGTGGTAGCTCGATCCCTGCGATCCAAAATTGAGCGCGATCCCACCGACCAGCATCGAGGGATCGAGGCCACCATGCGTCAGCAACCATCCGGTCAGCGACGTGGTCGTCGTCTTGCCGTGAGTGCCGGCGAGAACGATCGATCGGGCACCCCAGAGGAAATGATCGCGAATCGCTTCAGGCAGCGAGCAGTAGCGCAGCTTGCGCTCGAGCACCGTCTCGAGCTCCGGGTTGCCGCGCGATATCGCATTACCCACCACCACGAGGTCGATGTCAGCGGTGATGTTGTCAGCCGAATAGCCGGAGAACGTTTTGATTCCTTCCGCGACGAGGAAATCGCTCATCGGCGGATACACCTGCTGATCCGATCCCTGCACCTGATAGCCACGGCTCTTGAGCAGCGCCGCGAGTGTGGCCATCGCGGTACCGCAGACGCCGATCAGGTGGATACGGAGTGGACGATCAGGCAACGGCAGGTTCCTCGATGACGATAAAGGGACGGGGGTTCGACTCGACGCGCACGTCCACACCGAATGGCAGCGTCCAGACCGGGCCACTCGTGTGGCCCGACGGGAATCCAAAGAGCACTGGCCCTGGGAAGCCGGTCGTGAGACGTGCGATCACTTCTCTCGCGGTCACCGCGCCACCTGGCTCATCACAGCCGCGCATTTCCCCGAAGACGAGCGCGCGGGCACGACCGAGCACGCCACTGAGCCGAAGCTGGGTCAGCATGCGGTCGATGCGATACGGTCGTTCGTTGACGTCCTCGAGAAACAGCACGCAGCCATCTGGTGGATCGAACGCGAACGGTGTCCCCAGTGACGCGACCAGTTGCGCGATCGTGCCCCCATACAGCGGACCCTGCACATGGCCGGGGCGAAGCGCTTCAAGAGACTCGGGCGCGAGTTCGAGGCCGGTGCCATCACTGGTCAATGCAAGAAACGAGCGCTCGTCGTAGCCGGCGGCGCCGATCGACAGCCGCCGTTCGAGCATCGGTCCGTGCAGCGCCGTGATCCCGCAGCCGCAGTTCAGCCAGGAGAGCAGCGACGTATTGTCGCTGTACCCGATGAACAGCTTCGGAGCGGCAACGAGCGTGGGCGGATGCAGGAGCGGCAACGTGTGAACACTGCCGTACCCGCCGCGAACCGCAATCAGCGCTGCAACAGACGGATCGTTCCAGTGCGTGAGAAAGGCGTGGGCTCGCACGTCGCCGGGACCGGCAAGATATCCACATTCGTTGGCGAACACCGAGTCGTCCCAGATGGGTTCGAACCCGAGCCGGCGCAACTCGGCCACGCCGCGATCGAATTCGTCGCGCGAGAACGGACTGGCCGGCGCGACGACCGCGATCCGATCACCAGACTTCAGCGGACGCGGTTTACGCATCAAGCAAACCGCGCCATCTCGTCCACGATGCGCTGATGCTCATCGCAGCCGAGGACGTGGCGAAGCTGGGCACGTTGATTCGTGGCCACCGGTGCCGCCAGAAATCGCTCCTTCGCCACACGATTGCGCTTCAGCGCGTCCTCGAGACGCTTGTAGGGAATCACATCCTGTTCGACGGCGCGCACGAGCGCTTCGAGCGTCGCCGCCTGCACATCCACGTCGCCAGCGCAGATCAACAGCCCGTCACAACCGGCCGCAATCGCCTGCACAGCGGCATCGGGCACCGCGTAGGTCTTGGCAATCGCTTTCATCTCCAGGTCGTCGCTCAGAATCACGCCCGGGTATCCCAACTCGTCGCGAAGCATGCCCTGGACGATGCGCCGCGAGAGCGTCGCGGGTTTCTCCTCGTCCAGCGAGGGCACGAGCACGTGAGCGGTCATGATGAAGGCCACGCCGGCCTTGACGGCTTCGCGGAACGGCACGAGCTCGACGCGTCGGATGCGGTCCGGCGGATGCTCGATGAGCGGCAGTTCGAGATGCGAATCGACCGACGTGTCACCGTGCCCCGGGAAGTGCTTGCCGCACGCCGCGACCCCATTGCTTTGCAGCGTCTGGATGATTGCCGCTCCGAGCCGCGCGACGCTGTCGGCGTCCTCCGCCAGGGCCCGATCTCCGATGATCGGATTCTTGGGATTGGTGTGGATATCGAGCACTGGTGCGTAGTCCAGCGTGATACCGACCGCGCGCAATTCGGTGGCAAGCGCCTTCGCAAAGCGGCGCGCGAGCGCCTCATCGCCGCTGCGTCCGAGTGTGGCCATCGGCGGCCACACGGTGAAGGGCGCCTTGAGTCGCGCGACTCGCCCGCCTTCCTGATCGACGCTCACCCACAGCGGCAGCGAGGTCGCGAGTCCCTGCACGTCGTGCGAGAGTTCGGCGACCTGCTCGGGAGCCTCGATGTTGCGTGCAAAGAAAATGATCCCGCCCAGCGAGAACTCGCGGGCCAGCGATCGCATCTCCGGGGTGACAGTTTTGCCCGGCAGACTCCCAATCAGCAGCTGTCCAATGTCACGACGAATGGCGCTCGGCACCCGAACATTATAGAACCCTGTCGTTCGCTGTTCCCCGTTCTCAGTGCTGTGTTCGTGTTCGACGTTCAGTCCGGGTTCGACCCGAACCTCGAACGAACCCAGAACGTGAACACGAACCAGGAAGCGAGAACCGGGAAGTGTGAACGATATAATTCACGGCGTGCGGATCGTGACTTCGGCGCCCACTCGCATCGACCTTGCAGGTGGGACGATTGATATCTGGCCTCTCTATCTCTTCCATCCTGGCGCGCAGACACTCAACGCCGCAATCAGCATTCGTGCGACGGCGACGGTCGAGTCCCGCGACGACACGCGCATCGTGATCCGATCGCAGGACACCGGCGCCTCGCTCGAAGCGGATGACTGGCGAGAGCTGTGGGACCGCAAAGAACTGCGCCTGCTCTCGTTCCTGGTGCACTTCTTCGAAGCGCGTGGCATCACGCTGACGACCTCGTCTCAATCGCCGGCAGGTGCCGGCATCGCCGGGTCGTCGGCGCTCAACGTCGCTGTGTGCGCGGCGCTCGCCGAGTGGAAGCGGACGCACTACGATCCCGAGGGTCTGTTGCAGGTCGCGATGAACATCGAGGCGCGAGCGATCAACGTGCCGACGGGGTTGCAGGACTATCGTCCGGCACTCTACGGTGGCATTGCGGCCGTCGAGCTCGAGGCCGACGGCGTCAAACGCGTGCCGCTCAACGTCGATCTCACCGAACTCCAGCAGCACATCGTCCTCTGCTACACCGGCGAGCCGCGCAACTCGGGAACGAACAACTGGGAGATCACCAAGCGTCACATCGACGGTGATCGGTTCATCTTCGACTGCTTCGAACGCATTCGCGACACTGCCGCCGAGATGCGCGAGGCGCTCGAACGCAGTGACTGGGACGCGGTCGGCCGCGCGATCGCGCGCGAGTGGGAGAACCGGAAACAGCTCGCGCCGGGTGTCACCACGCCCGCGATTGAGGACCTGATCACAAGGGCAACGGCGGCCGGTGCGACCGCAGCGAAGGTGTGCGGCGCCGGCGGTGGCGGCTGCATGTTCTGCTACGGACCCCCGTCGAAGCGCGCCGACATTGCCGCGGCGCTGACGGGCGGAGGCGCGCGGCTGCTCGACTACACGTTCGAGCGCCACGGGCTGGCGCGTGGATAACAAATCGATCGCGCAGGTGCTGGCGCAAGTCGCCGACCTGCTCGAGATCAAGGGCGACAACGCGTTCAAGATTCGGGCCTATCGCTCGGCCGCCGACGTCATCGCCACCTGGCCTGACGCCGTCGCGCGCATGGACGCGCAGCAACTGCGCTCGATCCCCGGCGTCGGCAAAGATCTCGCAGCCAAGATCCGCGAGCTGGCTGAGACAGGGGCTTCTCCCTATCATCAGGAGCTCCTCGCGGAGTTTCCACCAACGATCCTCGACCTGCTCCGTCTTCAAGGCGTGGGGCCCAAGACGGTGGCCACGCTCTATTCAACGCTGAACATCTCGACGCTCGATGGCCTTGCGGCTGCGGCCAAAGCCGGCCGCCTTCGATCAATCAAGGGGATGGGGGCGAAGAAGGAAGCGCAGATCCTGAAGGCGATCGAGGAGCGCGCGAAAGATCAGGGCCGGCACCTGCTGACTGAGACTGCGGCGACCGCCGCCGATCTCGTGTCCTATCTGCAAAGCCACGCGCCCGACATCGAGTTCATCCCGGTTGGCAGTCTGCGACGTGGCTGCGAGACCTGCGGCGACATCGACATCGTCGCCGTCGGCGGCGACGAGACATTGATGGAGGTCTTCGTCGCGCACCCGAAGGTCGAACAGGTGCTCGGTCAGGGCACGACGAAGTCCAGCGTGAAGCTTGCCGGCAGTTACCAGGCCGATCTTCGCCTCGTGCCGCGCGAGAGTCGCGGCGCAGCGATGCAGTACTTCACCGGCTCGAAGGCCCACAACATCGTGGTTCGGGACCGCGCGATTCAACGCGGATTCAAGCTGAACGAGTACGGCCTGTTCAAGACCGACAACGACGAGAAGGTCGCCGGCGAAACGGAGGAAGGGATCTACCAGGCGCTCGGCATGACGTGGGTCGAGCCCGAACTGCGCGAGCATCGCGGCGAGATCGAAGCCTCAGTCGCCGGTTCCCTGCCCACGCTCGTCACCGTTGGGGATCTCCGCGGCGATCTGCACATGCACACCACGGCCACGGACGGGAAGGACGATCTCGAGTCAATGGCCGCCGCCGCACATCGCCTCGGCCATCAATACATCGCCATCACCGACCACAGCCAGGCATTGGCGATGGCCAATGGTCTCGACGAGAAGCGTGCCCTCGAACACGCGGCCCGCGTCCGCGCGCTCAACGGCCGCTTCGAAGGCCTGACGCTGCTCGCGGGGATCGAGTGCGACATCCTCTCGGACGGCCGTCTCGATCTTGACGATGACTGCCTCGCGCAGCTCGATATCGTCGTCGCGTCCGTGCACTCGAACTTCTCGCAGGATTCGCAGCAGATGACCGATCGTATCCTGCGTGCGCTGGAGTGCCCGTGGGTCGATGTGCTCGGTCATCCGACGGGACGCCGGCTGCTCAAGCGCGAACCGGCGCAGATGGACATGACAGCCGTCGTCGCCGCTGCGAAAGAGCACGGCGTGGCGATGGAGATCAACTGCCAGCCCGAGCGTCTCGATCTCAGCGACACACACGCGCGGCTCGCCCGCGACCGCGGCGTGTCGTTGATTATTTCGACCGACGCGCATTCAGTGGGCGCACTCGATCGTCTGCGCTGGGGCGTCCAGATGGCGCGCCGGGCGTGGGTTCGTCCACAGGACGTCCTCAATACGCTCGGCATCGATGACTTCCGCAAGCGGCTGCGTCGTCATCGGAAGAAGCGCTGACGTGGCCAAGACTCCCGACGGGTTCGTCTCGCTGACATCACTCAAACACGGTCCACCCGACGCAGCTGCCGCGCTGGCCGAGATCCGGCGCATCTACTTCAAGACGACGCGGCAGACCATCGATCACGATCTGACGCATGCGATCGAGCTGCTCAAGAGCCTGCCCAGCGAAGACGATCGCGAGAAGGCGACCGTCTATATGCAGGGGCTCGCGGAGATGCAGCGGAACTGGGCGAAGAAGAAATCTAAAAGTAGAAGAAGTGGAAAAGTAGACAAGTAGACAAGTTGTGCGTATCGAAATCGACGACCTGTCTCGCCCACAGGTGCTCGCACTGTTAGAAGAGCACTTGCGAAACATGTACGAGATAACGCCACCTGAGTTTGTCTTTGCTTTCGATGCGAACAAGCTCAAGGCCGCTGACGTGACCTTCTGGACGGCGTGGGACGGAGACTCACTTCTCGGCTGCGCCGCGCTCAAGGAGCTGTCTGCGACAGAGGGAGAGATCAAATCGATGCGCACCCCTGCAACTCGGCGCAGGACCGGTGCGGGTCGCGCGCTCCTGAATCACATCATCGACGTGGCTCGCGCTCGCGGCTATCGGGTGCTGTACCTCGAAACCGGACGCCAACCCGCGTTCGCGCCGGCTCAGGCACTGTACGCGAGCGCCGGGTTCACACGTTGCGGGCCATTCGGGCAGTATCGCGAAAACGGAAACAGCGTCTTCATGTCGCTGTCCCTCGCAGATCGCAACGCGTAAGGCCCGTTCGAGTGGCGTTCACGGGAGAATCCTGATGTGACGCAACGAAGATTAGCCCCGATTCCTGGAACGGGGATCGTGGAACCCGTCACTCCTTGCCGATCACCAGCTTCTTGCGCGCCGTGACACGCAGCACGTCTGGGACATTGCGATCCGTCGATAGCGTGCGCAGGTCCTTCTCATTCAACCGCGACAGCAGGTTCATCGACAACGCGACCGGGGTCTTCGGGTTTCTGGTCAGCGCCGCGACCACGTTGTAGCTCTTCATCCATGCCCTGGTGAAGGCGATGGTGCGCAGACATTCTTCGGCCACGTTCCCCGCTCGTGCGAACGCCTCGACCTCGCTGATCGTCAACTTGGGACTACTCAAGACCGCCAGCGAAATCATCTTGTTAGGATCGCGAATCAGAATCGCCCGCTCCTCGCGCGAACCCTTCGTCGCGCGCTGAACTTTCTGCGGCACGTTCATGCCCTGCAGTCGCTGAAGGGCCGTCTGCTCGTCGTCCTTGTCGTCGTCTACTTCGTCAGTCTTCGGCGAGGTGTCGATGAGCGCCGCCTCGTTGTCGAGCGCCGCTGCTCCAGGCTCGATGCCGCGCGCCGCAAAGAAGTTCTTGAGCTCACTTGGCGCATCAGGGCGAGCGAGGAATGCGGCAATCGCCTCGCGCGAAATGGCCTGTAGCGTTTTCTCCGCCGTGCTCGCGATCTCGGGATCGGGATCGCCAACGAGCAACACAAGCAGCCCAAGCTGCTCGTGCGCACGAGGCGCGAGCGCGCCCTGCGCGGCGAGGAGCTTGACGTCCGGCGCCACGTCTCCGCGCTTGAAGAACTCGAGCAGCGGTGTTGCGAACCCGCTTTCCATTCCGCTCAATCCCCCCAGGTCACCCTGTTGATTCGTTCTGCCAGCGAGGCGTCATCCCCGTCGGCGAACCAGCCGATCGCGGCAGCGCCCGCGCAGCCGGTTCCCTTCAGCTGCGGCACCGTTTCGTTCGTGATACCACCGATGGCCAGCACCGGCACCGGCGTCGCTCGCACGACGTCAGCCAGCGCTTGCACACCTGCGGGCGTCTGACCTGGCTTGGACGTGGTGGCAAACACAGCGCCAAACAGCAGGTAATCCACCCCGCCGTCCGCATGCGCCGTCACGGCTTCGGCCACTGTGTGAACCGATCGCCCGATCAGAAATCCTATCGGCGCGAGCGACCTCGCCCGCGAGGCCGGCATGGAATCGGCACGCAAGTGCACGCCATGGGCGCCGGCGGTCAGCGCGACGTCAAGTCGATCGTTGACGAGGATTCGTGTGCGGGTGTTGTGGACCGCTGCGACGCATCTGGCGACGAGGCGCGATAAGTCGCGTGCTTCCATGTCGCGTTCGCGCACCTGCACGAGGTGCACACCAGCGTTCGCCGCCGCGCCGACGCGCTGCACGAGCGCATCTTCCCCGCCAGCAAACCGGCGGCGGTCGGTGATCATGCAGACAATCGGGCGCATCTCAATTTGTTCACACTTCGCGGTTCTCGGTTCTCAGTTCGTGTTCATGTTCGGCGTTCGGGTTCTGGGTTCTAGCGCCGAACTAAACCTGAACCTGAACACGAACCGAGAAGTCAGAACCGAGAAGCGTGAACATCAGTCTTCGGAAGCGGCTCGACTGATAGAGACAACCGGATCCGGAACGTGGCGTGTGGTCAGAAACGTCCAGATTTCAACGAGGCCCGCCAGCAGGTTCACCAGGCCAAGACCAGACACCGCGCCGCGCACGTAATGGCTGGTCAGGAACGGCTCGATCATCGGCAGGGCCTGCACGAAGTAGTTTCGTTCCCAATAGATCGACCACGGAACGAGGAGGAGCACCAGTCCGGCCTCGAAAAAGAAAGCCGTGAGTAAAAGTCTCATCACGCGGGTTCAACCGGGATCGGGTCCGCGTCCATCGTATCAAACAGGTTTCCCTGGGGCCGGAACGATCGGCGGTGCAGCGGCGAGTATCCGTAGCGCTCGACGGCCGCGCGATGTTCGGCGGTGGCGTAGCCCTTGTGGCGGTCGTACCCGTAGCGCGGGTCGCGCTCGTGATGGGTCATCATCTGGCGATCGCGTGTCACCTTGGCGACGATGGAGGCAGCAGCAATGGCGGCGCAGCGGCGATCGCCGTGCAGCACGCCGCGCTGCGCGATTTCGATGTCGGGAATGCGGAAGGCATCGACCAGCACCATGTCCGGCAACGGCGCGATGGCCAGCACCGCGCGTCGCATCGCCTGCAGCGACGCCTGATGAATGTTGATCGTGTCGATCTCTTCTGGATCGGCCCAGGCCACCGACCAGGCCAGGGCCTTGCGGGTGATCAGATCGTGCAGCCGCTCGCGCTCAGCAGCGGTGATGGTTTTCGAGTCGGACAGTCCGGGAATGTGACTCTCGGGATCGAGGATCACGGCGCCGGCGACAACCGGCCCCGCGAGACACCCGCGACCTACCTCATCACAGCCCGCAACGCGGTAGAACCCCCAACGCCTGACGGCGTTCTCGAGGGTCCTCATCGCGCGCACACGGACCATATGTCGGACCTGGAACCCGAACCCTGAAACTACTGGGTGCGCTTGGTCTCTTTCATGCGCGCCGCCTTGCCCTTCAGATCGCGCAGGAAGTACAGCTTCGCGCGGCGTACACGCGCTGACCGCACGACATCCACCTTGGCGATCGTCGGCGAGTGCAGCGGGAAGATGCGCTCGACGCCCTGACCGAAGGAGACCTTCCGCACGGTGAATGACGCGCGCAGGCCGCCGCGGTGCAAGCCGATCACGATGCCTTCGAAGATCTGGATGCGTTCCTTGTCGCCCTCGCGCACCTTCACGTGCACGCGGACCGTATCTCCAGACTTCATGTCAGGCCGTTCGGTCAACTGCGACTTCTCGACCACCTCTATCGCGCTCATGACTCCGTCTCCTTCTTGATCTCATCCAGCAGCGCCCGCTCTTCGTCATCGAGCGGCGCGCGCTCCAGCAACTCAGGACGCCGTGCGAGCGTCCGCGCCAGCGCGGCCTTGCGCCGCCACCGGCGTACTTCCGCGTGGTGCCCCGACAACAGCACGTCCGGCACCCGGCGTCCGGCAATCTCCGCCGGTCGCGTGTAGTGCGGGTAATCGAGCAGGCCGCGCGAGAACGAATCCTCGGCGACCGATTGCTCATCCCCCACGACGCCCGGCACCAGCCGGCTCACGGCATCCACGACGACCAGAGCAGCCAACTCACCGCCGCTCAGCACGTAGTCGCCGATCGACAATTCCTCGGTCGCGACGAGCTCATGGACGCGCTCGTCCATGCCTTCGTATCGGCCGCACAGCAGCACGACATGGCCGAGACGTCCAAGCCGTTCCGCTTCCACTTGCGTGAACGGCTTTCCTTGCGGCGTCAACAGCACCACCGCATCCGCTGCACCGCGCGTCGAGCGAACGTGCTCGACGGCTTTGAGCAGCGGCTCGGGCTTCATCACCATCCCCGGACCGCCACCATACGGCACATCGTCCACGCTGCGATGCCGGTCCGTCGTGAAGTCGCGCAGGTCGTGGATCTTCACGTCCAGCAACCCGCGTTCAACGCCGCGACCGATCACGCCCTCCGCGATGCCGGCTTCGACCATCCGCGGAAAGATCGTGACGATGTCGAATCTCACGCCTCTATCTTGGCGCTCTCACGAGCGCGAGCGATTCACGTCGAGCAATCCCTCCGGAGGATTGATCCGGATTCGCTTCGACCCGACGTCGATTTCTACGCAAATCTCCGTGGCCAGCGGAATCAGCACTTCGCCGCGCGGCCCGTCGACTTCGAGCACGCTGCCCGCCGCACCACCGTTAACTCGCACGACGTCGCCGACGCGCTCGCCGTTCATCGTCTCCACCGCGCAGCCAATCAGCTGGTGGTGGTAATACATTCCCGCGTCGAGCGGCTGGAGTTCCTCTTCCGGGACTCGCAGGTCTAATCCGGCGAGCCGTTCGACGTCCTCGATCTTCGAAAACCCATCGAAGCCGATCACGGGTCGCCCGTTCTGCACGCGCGCCGACGTGACCTTCAGTTGCTCGTCGCCGCGTGCCGACCGCGTCCAGAAAATTGCGCCAGGCTTGAAGCGGTCTTCCACGAAATCCGTTTCCGGATTGACGATGACCTGGCCGCGAATACCGTGCGGCCGTGCGATACGACCCACGAGCACCATCTCATCCCAGTCGGCCATATCGTCGGCGGGTCTGCAGACAAGACCCACCCTACGGCTGCTCAATCCCGAATATCGAGCTGTGCCCGAACGCCATGCTTTTCGGCCGTGACCGCGACGAGTGTTCGCAGCGCAGCCGCCGTCCGTCCCTGACGTCCGATGATCTTGCCCATGTCGCTCGGCGCAGTCTTGAGCTCGAGCACCATCATTCCTCGTCGAGACGACTCGCGCACTTCAACGGAGTCGGGCTTATCGACAAGCGCGCGAACCACGACCTCGACGACCGCACGAACCGGATTGCTCGCTTTCGTGTTACCCGACTCGTCGGCCATTACTGTGCGGCCGGCGTGGCAACCGGCGCCGAGAGATCGCGCGTCAGGTGCTTCCTGATCAACGTACGCACTGAATCCGACGGCTGCGCGCCGCGCTTCAGCCAGTGCTCCAGGCGCTCCTTGTTGATCTCCACCACCGCCGGCTTCGAACGCGGATTGTAGGTACCCACGTTCTCGACGAAGCTGCTCTCGCGCGCCGTCTTGGCTTCCGTCACCACTACACGGAAGAACGGCTTCTTCGTCGTGCCCACGCGTCTCATCCGAATCACTAACATTCTCTTCTCCGTCTCTACCTAGCGCGACTTAATGAGGCCCCAAGGCCCGCCCTTCTTACGCTTCTTCCCGGTGCCGCCTGGCGCGAATCCCTGCGTGCCGGGTGCCACCTTCGGCAGGTTCTTCATGTGGCGCGCCGCGCCGATGCCACCCTGCCCGATCATCTTGATCACCCGCCGCATCTCATTGAACTGCTTCAGAAGACGATTCACGTCTTCGACTGACGTGCCGCTCCCCGCAGCGATGCGCTTGCGCCGGCTGCCGCTGATGATCGAATCGTTCGACCGCTCCGCCGCGGTCATCGACGAGATGATCGCCTCGACTCGGCCCAGCTGCTTCTCATCCGGCTTGTTCTGGGCCAGCTCCTTGATTTGGCCCATCCCCGGAATCATCCCGAGCACGCTCTCGAGCGGGCCCATTCGCTTGATCGTCTTCAGCTGCGATCTGAAGTCGTCCAGCGTGAACTGATTCTTGCGAAGCTTCTCTTCGAGCTTCTCCGCTTCGCCTTCGTCAAGCGCCGCTTCAGCCTTCTCGATGAGCGACAGCACGTCGCCCATGCCGAGCATGCGCGACACGATGCGGTCGGGATGAAACAGCTCGAGATCGTCGAGCGTCTCACCGCTGCCGATAAACGCCACCGGCACGCCGACGACCGACACCACCGAGAGTGCCGCGCCGCCGCGCGCATCGCCATCAAGCTTCGTCAGCACGACGCCCGTCACGCCGACGCGGCGATTGAATTCGCCGGCGCTCTTGATCGCGTCCTGCCCGGTCATCGAATCCGCCACGTACAGCAAATCCGACGGCTTCACCGCTTCCTTGATCGCCTGCAGTTCGTCCATCAACTCATCGTCGATGTGCAGGCGGCCCGCGGTATCGACAATGACCGTGTCGAATCCCTTGGCCTTCGCTTCCGACAGCGCACCAGACGCACGCGCAACGGGATCCATCGTCTCCGGCGCGTACACCTTGACCTCGGCCTTTTCGCCAACAACGGCCAGCTGTTGAATGGCCGCCGGGCGACGAACGTCAGTCGAGACCATCAGGGGATGCTTCCCCTGCTTCTTCAACCATCGTCCGAGCTTGCCGGAGGTGGTCGTCTTACCCGAACCCTGTAGTCCGAGGAGCAGCACGACGCGTGGCGACGGCGCCTCCTTCTTGAGTCCGCCTTCCGCGTCGCCGAACAACGCCAGCAGTTCGTCGCGGACGATCTTGACGACCTGCTGAACCGGCGTCAGGCTCTTCAGGACGGTCTGCTCGGTCGCCTTGTCGCGAACGCGATCGATGAACGCCTTGACGACCTGGAAATTGACGTCGGCCTCGAGCAGCGCCAGCCGGATTTCCCGCAGCGCCGACTCGATGTGTTCCGGGGTCAGACGCACTTCGCCTCGCAATGAGGTGAAGGCGCCCTGGATCCGCGTGCTCAGTGATTCGAACAAACCCTTATCTTATGGCAGGTTGACCGGATGTCGCAAGCCGGAAGTGCCTTATAATCGGTCGGATGACGAGCCGTACACCAAGGATGGTCGTGGTGGCAGCAGGCTTCGTGGCCTGTGCCGCCCTCGGTGAGCGACTGATCGCGCAGAATCTGGGCACGATCGGCACCGGTGTCGCCGGCGAATCGACAGTCCGGACGCCGGGGAAGTTTGTGCCACCGACCGGGCCCGCTCCGCGTCTGCCCAACGGCAAGGTGGACTTCAGCGGCGTGTGGGATCACCCCTACGTGCCGGACATGGCGAATTCGAACGCGCGCAACCCGTCGCTCCAAAAGGGTGCCGGGCCACTGCCCTATACGCCAGCCGGGCTCGAGAATATCAAGTCGTACGACCCCGAGAAGAACGGGGACTATACCGGGATGTGCATGCCGTTCGGGCTCATGCGGTCTGTGAACGCACCGTACCCGTTCCAGATCATGCAGAACGACAAGTACTTCACGATCCTGTTCGAACAGAGCAACTGGTTCTGGATCGCGCCATTCAAAAACGAGCACTCGGCCGACCCGAACCCGACGTGGTTTGGCGAGTCGATCGCGAAGTGGGACGGCGACACGCTCGTCATCGACACGGTCGGCTTCAACGGGTTCACGCGACTCGACACCAAGGGCAACCCGCACAGCGACAAGCTCCACATGGTGCAGAGGCTGACGCGCACCGACGCGGGCCACATCACCTACAAGGTGACGATCGAGGATCCGGTGTACTACTCGACGCCGTTCACCAACGAGCGCACGTTCACGATCGCGAACACCGACCTGCTCGAGTACTCGTGCGAGGAGAACAACCGCTCGCTGTGGGAAGGGCGCATCAAGATTTGGCAGGTGCCGGGTTCGGTGCCGGTCAGGAAATAGACAGGTCAAAAGGGAAAGGGCAAAGGTCAAAGGCGAGGCACTAGGTTCAGGTGAAAGTCCCAGGCCAAGCCCACAAGTTCAGGGCAGGTTTGACAGCACCTTTACCCTAGACCTTTGACACATACTCCTAGACCTTCGACCTCGCCTTTGCCCTTTGCCTTTTGACCTTTGACCTTGCATGTCTGAATCCCAACAAAAAATCGCTGTCACCATCGGCATCCCGGTGGCGCGTCGTCACATCTTCCTCTGCGCGGAACAAACCAAGCCGAAGTGCTGCGACATGGAGCGCGGCGTCGCCGCCTGGGACTATCTGAAGAAGCGATTGAAGGAGCTCGGGCTGTCCGAACAGGGCGGCATTCTGCGCAGCAAAGCCAACTGCCTGCGCATCTGCGAAGGCGGCCCGATTGCCGTGGTCTATCCAGAAGGCGCGTGGTACGGGGAATGTGATCCGCCCGCGCTCGAGCGGATCATCCAGGAGCACTTGATAGGCGGGAAGGTCGTCAAGGATCTGCTGATCACCGAGCACCGTCTCGAAGATCCGCCGCTACTCGAGGACCATTAGCGTCACTTGACCACCGTGAGCTTCACTTCCACGCGCACCACTTCCCCGCTCACGCGATCGCTGGCCGCTGTGAACTGCGTTGTCTGACCTTCTCTCACGAACAGCGTGTTCGACGACTGATAGGAACGGAACACCGGATAGTCGCCTGCCCCGGGCGTAGCCTTGAGATCCTGCGGATCGGTCACCACGGATGACTCGTTGACCGTGATGGTCACCTCGAACCGGCCATCCTCGAGGGCGGTTGCGCCCGCGTCGATGTTCGTGCCCACGTTCTCGTAATTCACCTGAGCCATCGGCGCGGCGGGCTTTCCATCCGCGGGTGGAGGCGCGAACATCTGCATGCGAACGGGCACGCGTGAACCGACCCTGAGCGACGCGCCGCCCCTCGAGACAGTGGCCGACTTCAGCGACAACACGTACGGCAGGCTGCTGACTCGCTTGTCGCCCTGATACCGCGAAATCACCACCTGCAATTCGAGTGGGATGTTCTGTGCGGATTTTGCCGCGGGCGTCTGGGGTTTCGGCTGCGCTTCTGCAGGCTGCGCCGCGCTGATTGCCGCGCTCGAGAGGACAATCGCGGCCACGGCCGCCACCACCAGTTTCTTCGTCACGGGCGTTCTCCTTCAGCTTGAAGCACTGCCAGCTTCACAATCGGTTCAATTTCAATCGGCTCGACAGGAGGCAGTTCCTTGATCTCGATTGGCGCATCGAGATCCGGAGCGGCCGGGACGGCGACGTCAAAACGGCGCTGACGAATACTCGCCACCAGCGTTGCGAAGGTCCGCACTTCGTTCTCTGCAAGCACGACCGCGGGAAGATCGATATCAATCACGCGATCGCCCGACGTGGTTACGGCATAGGCGATTGGCGTTGGCGTCTCCCTACGCACGGCCTGCGATGTCGCGGGCGGCAGGCTCGCAATCGGCGGCGTGACTGGCTCAACGATCTCGCTGATGCGGGGCGCCGGGATCGCCGTCGTCACCGACGCAGCCGGCTCACGCGATGGCCATGCGATCACGGCGAGGATCACCACGGCCACGGCACCGGCCACCGCCAACGTCCACGACGTCCACCATCGTCGTGGCTCGGGCTCCTCCGCCACGCGCGCCCGCACACGAGCGACGAACTCCGGCGACGGCTCGACGGCGAGCAGCGATTCGATCTCGCGATCGAACGACGCATCGTTCATCTGTTCATCCATGACAACCGTTCCTTCAACTGTTGTCGCGCGAGGAAGAGCCGCGACTTCACGGTGCCGTCCGGCACATCGAGGAGCGTCGCGACTTCCCTGATGTCGTGCCCCTGAATCCCGGCGAGCACGATCACCAATCGCAATTTCTCTGGCAACGCATCGATCGCGAGCCACAGTTGCTCGGCTCGTTCATTCGCCAACACGGTGTCGCCTGTCGTCGCGCTCCCCAGTCGGGCCTGAAGACCCGCCTCTACCCCCTCACGCACCAGCCTCCGCTTGTTCGCGCGTTGCCGATCGATCGCCATGCGGAACGCCATTCGGACCAGCCAGGCACGAAACCGGTCCCGCTCGCGAAGCTGCCGGAAGCTGCGATACGCCTTCGCGAACGCCTCCTGTGCGACGTCCTCGGCGTCTTCGCGCTGCCGCAAGACGCTGAACGCGACGCGAAATGCCAGGGTGGACGACTCGACCAGCCGGGCCTCGAACTCGCGGGCGAGGTCTTCGTCCACAGTCACGAAGTCGCTCGCAAGGCAATCGGCGCGCTCATGCATCGAATTCACCTGGCAAGACGCCGCCGGTGAACCGTTGGTTCACGGGGAAGTGCAAAGTGCAAAGTGTAAAGTGCGAAGTAACGTGGGAAGTTACTTTGCACTTT
>Ga0310810_10003108_pt1 | contig 18047 bp, 15 predicted proteins | sample NCmetagenome_FD_207641 | JGI IMG/M metagenome (GOLD analysis project Ga0310810, IMG submission 207641) | Soil microbial communities from experimental microcosm in Duke University, North Carolina, United States - NC | ecosystem: Engineered > Artificial ecosystem > Soil microcosm > Unclassified ...
AGCTGGAACGCGGCAGGGCCGAACCCGCGGACGATGAACTTGCCATCGCCATACGGCGCGCAATACAGGTAGCTCTGCTGATCGGTGCCCATGTCGTTGCCGGCGATCACGATGCCGTAGGGATGCGGGTGATTGTTCAAGTTCATGTACTTCGGCTCGGTGAACGTGGCTTTCACCGTGTAGTTGCCGGCCGCCTTGTTGGCGGGATTCCAATACGTGATTGCCGGACCGGTGACGACGTGCAGGTCTTTGCCTTCCTCCGACAGCTTGGCCTCGCTGACCTGCCCGGACCCGTCGGCCTTGCCCTGCCAGCCTTTGGCAGTGATACCGCCGCCGGCGACCGTGCGGTTGGCGTCCTGCGCCTGGGCAACCGGGGTGAGCGGAACGAGCGCGGCGAGTGCTATTGCGAGCGCGGAACCATATACGAGACGCATATCCTGTCCTTTCCTCTGTGAAGGGCCATCATCCGGCCGAATCGGGAGTATATCTGAATCCCTAATCACTAATCGCTGATCCTTGAATCCCTCATCCTTGAATCCCTCATCCTTGAATCCCTCCTCCCTGAATCTCTGAATCACTGAATCCTTGAATCACACCACCACTGCAGGTTCAGGATGAGGTTGGGCGCGTTGTGATCAATGATTCACGGCAGATGTGTCAGGATTCCGGATCATTCTGGTTCGAGCATTCCGGACACACCAAAATTATGCCAATGAACCATCTGTCTCGACGCGATTTTCTTCAGGTCACCGCCGGCGCGGGCGCATTTGCGTCGCTGATGCCGCCTCCTGCCGGTCACGGCGCTGGCCCCATGTGGCAGCCGCCGGCTGTTGGTGCGGGATGGTTCGACAAGCCGATGCGATGGGTGCAGCTGACGCTGGTCGAGAACGACCCCGGATCCTTCGATCCCCAGTTTTGGCTCGATTATTTTCGGCGGCTCCACGCGGATGCTGCCACGCTCAGCGCCGGCGGCATCGTCGCGTACTACCCGACCGACGTGCCGTTGCATCACCGAAGTGAATGGCTGGGGACGAGCGATCCGTTCGGCACGCTGGTCGCCGGGTGCCGAACGATGGGTATGCACGTGGTCGCACGAACGGATCCCCATGCCGTGCGCGATGACGTGCACGCGGCCCATCCTGACTGGATTTCTCACAACGCCGACGGTCAAGCGAGGCGGCACTGGGCGAATCCGGAGCTGTGGGTGACGTGCGCGCTCGGCCCCTACAACTTCGAGCTGATGGACCAGGTACATCGTGAGATCGTCACAAAGTACAAGATCGACGGAATCTTCTCGAACCGTTGGGCGCAGCAGGGCGGGGACTGCTATTGCGCGAACTGTCAAAAGAACTTCAAGGACGCGACCGGGATGGAACTTCCGAAAACAACCGATCGCAGCGATCCCGCGCGTCGCGCATTCGTGGCCTGGCGCAAGACGCGCTTGACGGATCTGTGGAAGAAGTGGGACGCCACCGTCCGCGCGGCGAATCCGGATGCAAGCTTCATCCCGAATGGACCGCCCGATCTCAAGACGGCAGGGGAGCTGGCCGCGATTCAGTTCACCGACAATCAGGCCCGCCGTGGCGTGACGCCGCCGTGGAACAACGGCAGGCGCGCGAAGGAGTATCGCTCTGTGATGGGCCGGCGGCCGATCGGCGGCATCTTCAGCGTCGGCCTCGAGGAAGCGTATCGCTGGAAGGACTCGGTGCAGAGCGAGCCGGAGATCCGGCTCTGGGTTGCCGAAGGTACGGCAAACGGCATGCGGCCATGGGTGACAAAATTCTCCGGCGTGTTGTACGACCGCCGTTGGCTGCCGGTTGTCGAGCGCATCTACGACTGGCACTACGCGCACGAGCGGTATCTGCGCAACGAGATGCCGCTCGCGCGCGTCGCGGTGCTGCATTCCGAGCAGACCGCGGCCGAGCATCCTGGCGTCGCGCAAGGTGATCGACATGAGGATCACATGCTCGGCATGTATCACTCGCTGATCGAGTCCCGCATTCCGTTCGAGTTGGTGCACGAGGCTTTTCTGACGCCGGATCGCCTCGATCGATTCAAGCTGTTGATTCTCGCGGATGCGGCGGCGTTGTCGGACGCACAGTGCGGCGCTATCAAGGACTACGTCAACCGGGGCGGCAGTCTGCTCGCCACCTTCTCCTCGTCCCTGTACGACGAACAGGGCCGACGGCGCGGTGATTTCGGGCTCGCCGACCTCTTTGGCGTGTCGTTCGACGGCAAGGTCGAGGGCCCGATGCAGAATTCGTATCTGAGCCTGGACGCCGACACCGCTAGCGGCGCGCGTCATCCCGTTCTGCAAGGACTTGAGGGAACTCCCCGGATCATCAACGGCGCGTTTCGTCTCGCCGTGCGTCCGACCGTGGATTTTCCATCCCCCGTCACCTTGATTCCCACGTATCCAGACCTGCCGATGGAAGACGTGTATCCGCGCGTCAAACACACGACCACGCGCGAACTCTACCTGCGCGAAATCGGCAAGAGCCGCGTGGCCTATATCCCCTGGGACATCGATCGGACGCTGTGGGACGTGATGTGCGTCGATCACCTGCGGCTGCTTCGCAACACCATCGAGTGGGCGACGAACGAACCAGCGCCCGCTATCGTGTCCGGGCCTGGCGTGATCGATGTGACCGTCTGGCGCCAGCGCGACTCGATGACCGTACACCTCGTCAACCTCACCAACCCGATGATGATGAAGGGGCCACTGCGCGAGGTGATTCCGGTGGGTTCGCAACAGCTCACTGTCCGCCTGCCCGAGGGCACACGTCCCAGGAAGGTTCAGTTGCTGACGGCAGGGAAAAGCGTGGACTTCAAGACGACGGGACAGGCCATCACATTGACGGTGCCATCAATTGACGTCCACGAAGTCGTGGCTATTGATCTATGACTTTCGCGGCTCGCGGCTCGCGGCTCGCGGCTCGTCGTGAGACGCGGACCGCGATGACGTGACTGAGTCGAATCGCGAGCCGCCAGTCGCTAGTCGCGGTCACTTGTCCGGCAACGCCTGCGGCGTGCGCACGGTAAGCCCCTTGCGATCGACGGTGAGGTTGAACCGTTTGTCGGGCTTCACGCCATCGGGTAGCGAGTATGAGATCTGGTACTGCGCCGCGAGGTCGTCGGCAACCTGGAAGAGCGACTTCTGAATGGCGGCCGTGGTCACCACCTCGATGCGCCGGCCTCCCGATTGCTTCGACCCGTCGCCCAGCACCTGCTCGCGACCGGCCTCATCTCCCATCGTGCTCAGATTGGAACTGTTGTTCGAACCCTGGATTGCAAACGTGACCGCATAGAGCTGGCTGCCGCTCTGGCGGATCGTGTTCAAGATCGAACTGGCAGCCGCCCCCACCTGGCCGCCGGCAAATGCGACCACGACCATTACCGGCCGCTCGACATTCTGCTCGTCGAATATCTTGGCCATGTCGCTGATGCATTCCGTCAGGTTGGACGTCGGCTGGGGATTGAGGCTCAGCTCGTTGATCGCCTTGAGCACGACGTTGACGTCGGTCACAAACGGTGTCAGCGAGGTGTTCTTGAGGCCTACGGTGACCAGAGAGATTTCGGCCACCCCACTCAGGCGCTTGACGAACTCGAACAGACCGAGCCGCGTCTGCGCGTCACCGATCAGGCGCTCCTCGACCATCAGGGCGAGATGAGCCTTGGTCGTCGCTGGCACCGCTTTCGTGATCTCCCGGTCCTTGCCCCCTTCCTTGACCTTGAAGTTGGCTGCTGTCAGGTCCGGGACTGGCGCACCCTTGCTGTCGGTGATGGTGACGAAAACGGTGCGGGTCGTAGCCGCTTTCGGCGCCGCGGAGAGGCGAGGGCCCATGGTGAACACAGTGCCTGCAACGGCAATAACCGCGAGGGTACGAACGCCGGCTAAACGCATCTCGAAACCTCCGTGCGCAGTATATCCGGGCTAATGATGGTGCGAAAGATGTGACGGTGCGGAACGGGGATGTGACTCCGGAGTGACTGGCTGAATCCCCCGGGCAATGAGCAGGATTCCGGCGAGGATCATGACAGCTGGCAGGACGCTCCGGAATCGCTGCCGAACCGCAACGGGAATCGTCGTGGCCGACATCGTGAGAGCCAGCAGCAGAGGAACCGTACCGGCACCGAAGCCAACCATGAACATCATCGAGCGGACGGCACCTCCGCTCGAGGCCGCCGTGGCGAGCGCCGCGTACACCAGGCCGCATGGCAGCAGACCGTTTGCCAGGCCGAGGACTACGTAACCCACTCGTCGATGTCGCTGGCCGAAAGCCGACGCGTTGCTCGCGGCGAGACGAGCAAGCCAGGACCATCCACGCGCGATCGCGCCCAGCCTTGCGACGATTGTCGACCCAGCGGCGGCAAGGATAAGAAGCGCTCCAGCAAGGACGGCGAGGACGCGGCCGACACCGACCATCATCAGTCGCTCGCCGACGTATCCAACCAGGACGCCGAGCAACGCGTACATCAACAAGCGGCCGGCATGGTACCCGAGTATGCGAACATACGCCTCCTGCCGCGACAAGAGGGAAGTCGGATTGATCGCCAGCAGGAGGGGGCCGCACATCGCCACGCAATGCGAGCTGCCCGCAAGGCCCAGGATCGCACCGGCCAGGAAGGACGTCATTTCAGGACGATCGGCTGTTCGATGTCGTACTCGCGCCCACCGGCCGACCAGCGAACTTGCACGAGCCACGCCCCTCTCACGACCTCACCGACATGAAGGTCTTGTTCGCCAGTGCGATCGACGGCCATCTCGATGGTTCGGTCCGCCGCAGGGTCCGATGCGCGATACAGGGTCACGGCGCCGCGCGCGTCGACGGCCTGATCCGGGGGAATGCTGATGTGAATACCATCGCGGCCGTTGGTCGTCACGCCCGCGGCGCGCCCCAGCGACAGGGCATTGCGCCGTGCGGCGAGATGCTGATCCTCCTTGAGTGAATCGGCATAGTAGTCAGACCGCACGAGCAACACGGGGCGCCTGATCGCGAAAGCCACGAACCCGCTCGTCGCGAGGGCGAACGTGAGATACGCCGCCGCGATTCCCGTTCCCCAATTCAGCGTCATGGAGCGTTCCTTCCTGGGACTGTCGACGGACCGAGAAATGCGGAGTCGATTCGCTGGACGATTTGGCCGTCGGACCGCACCGCGAGCCGAACGACGGTTGTTGGTCCGACAATCGCCGTGGGCGGTAGCCGGAGAAGCAATCGCGTGTCGAGCACACCATACGGTGGTACCTGCGGCGAGCCGAGAATCGTCACCGTTGCTCCGGCCGGCTCCAGCACTTCGACTGAAAACGGCGCGACGCGACCGGACCGGTTCAGCCCTTCCAACGTATAGAAGTTTGCGATGTCGCCGCCGGCCACGGTGGCATACAGGGTGCCGGGTTGGCGCAGGATCACGAAGTCCAGTTCTCGGCGGGTACGCAGGAGCAGGACGACCGAGCAGACAAGCACCGTCCACACGGCCGCGTAGGCCATGACGCGGGTGCGCATCAATCGCCGCGAACGTCCGCGCGCTCGTTCGGTCGAGGTATGTCGAATCAGTCCCGGCGGACGGCCAACTCGTGCCATCACGTCGTTGCAGGCGTCGATGCACGCCGTACACGCAACGCACTCGAGCTGAATGCCATTGCGAATGTCGATTCCCGTAGGGCAGACGGTGACGCATCGATGACAGTCGATGCAGTCGCCGGCGGATTTGGATCCTTCCCGCCGCACGAGTCGCGAACGGGGCTCACCACGTCCAGCGTCGTAGGTCACGGTGACCGTCTGGGAGTCGACAAGGGACGACAACATGCGGCCATAAGGGCACGCCAGCACGCACGCCTGCTCACGGAAACGGGCGAACACGGCGTAAAAAACGAAGCTGAAGATCGAAATCGCGAGCAGGCCGGGCAGGTGGCGGCTTGGTGAATCCGTGACAATCGCGAAGAGCGGCCCTGCACCGATGATCCACGCGAGAAACACGTTTGCAATCACAAATGACAGGCTGAAGAAAAGGGCGTGCTTGATGCCTTTCCGCAGCCGTACGCGCGTTGTTCGCGGACCACGATCGTTGCGCAATTGCTGTTCCGCAGATCCTTCGATGAGGTAGTCGAGCTTCCGGAAGACCATTTCCATGAAGATGGTCTGCGGGCACAACCAGCCGCACCAGATGCGGCCGAAGACAACCGTGGAGAGCACGACCGTGACGAGGACGGACAACGCCAGCACGACGACGATGTAGAAGTCCTGGGGCATGAACAGCGTTCCGAGAATCACGAACCGCCGGTTCAGCACGTCGAGAAGCATCAGCGGCTGTCCTTGTACCGTGATGAACGGCGCCAGGAGCAGAAACGCCAGGAGAAAGACGCTCAACACCGTACGCGCCCGATAGAGGCGGCCGGACGGTTGTTTCGCGTAAATCCAACGTCGGCGCCCATCGGCCGCAACGCTGGCGAGCTCGTTACGAAAGGTTTCGTCTTCTTCCGCGTAGACCGGGTACATGGGTTCTCACTTGCAGGCTTTGTCGCGTTCGGCGTCCGGCGGCTTGGGCGCGGACGGCGACGATCCGCGTTTCGACAGCACGTAGCTCGCAACCTGAAGGAGCTGCTCATCGGTGAGCGGCTTGCCGGTGCCGAAAGCCAGCATGCCCTTGTCCGGATAGCCGGTCGTGATGCTATTCACGACGTCCTGAATCGTGCACCCGTGAAGCCATGTGTCGTCGGTCAGATTCGGCCCGATGAGCCCGCCGAGATCGTTGCGGTGGCAGGCGAAGCAGGTGTTCACCTGTCCATCGAAGATCGCGCGACCTTTGTCGAGGCTTGGCTGATCGGTGAGCACGGCAAGCACGACGTTGGCTTTCGCAGCATGGGGACGGGAGGCGGCGGCTTTGGAGGCCGCTTCCAGTTCGGCCTGATATTCGGCGACCATTCCCGCCCGTCCGAACAGCGGCTGCGGGAGCAGGTGATAGTTGACGAGGTAGACGGCACCGAACACGATCGTGAAGTAGAACCCGTACAGCCACCACCGTGGAAGCGCGTTGTCGAATTCGCGGATGCCGTCGGCGTCGTGATCGAGAAGCTCGTCGGGGTGACCTTTGTCCTGCGTGCTCCGAGTCATCGCCGGCCCTCCACACTCAGACGGTCGTGTCCGGGTTCATCCAATGGCAACGAAGCGAGTCTGGAGGCACGCTGGCGGTCCATGCGGGCAACCGAGATGAGCACGACTGTGAAGACAGCGACGAACAGGACGAGCGAGACGACCGGGAATCTTTCGATTCCGGCGATCGAGAGAAGGATGTCCTTATACATTAGTGACCTCCCGTGCGGGCCCCGGGCACGGCAGAAGCAATCGCAGGGGCGGCCTTGATATCCGTGCCGAGCCGCTCGAGGTAGGCGATGAGCGCGATGATTTCGCGGTCGGCATGTGCCGGCACACCGCCGCGGGTCAGACTCTCGGCTAGCGATGAAGCCTGTGCGCGAAGGTTCCCCTCGGCGACGCGTTCAAATCCTTCCGGGTACGGCACGCCGAGTCGGCGAAGCGTGATGATCTTTCCTTCGGTGTGTGACGTGTCCAGGGCGCTGTCGTAGAGCCAGGGATATCCCGGCATCACCGAGCCCGGTGACGTGGCTGACGGCTCTTTCATGTGCACGAAGTGCCACGACGGCGGATACTTTCCGCCGATGCGGTGCAGATCTGGTCCGTTGCGCTTCGAGCCCCAGAGGAACGGGTGGTCGTAAACGAACTCTCCAGCCTTTGAGTACTCGCCGTAACGCGCGGTCTCGGCGCGCATCGGCCGAATCATCTGCGAATGACAGCCCACGCATCCTTCCCGGATGTAGAGGTCCCGTCCTTCTATTTCGAGCGGCGTGTACGGCTTCACCGCGGCGATCGTCGGAATGTTCGACCGAATCAGGGCTGTCGGGACGAACTCGATCACGCCGCCAACGATCACCGCCGCAAAGGTCCAGACCGCAAACTGCACGGGACGCGATTCGAGCCGTCGATGCCACGCAGAAGAGTGGCTGCGTGGTTGCGGCAGAAGTGGTGGCGCCTCCGCGGGCTCCGCCGGAATGAACGCGCCCTGTCGGGCGGTGCGATAGAGGTTGTATGCCGCGACGAGCCCACCCAGCATAAAGAGCCCGCCACCGCCAGCCCTGAGCAGATACATCGGCCGCAGCCGGACAACCGTCTCGAGGAAGTTCGGATACTGCAGCACGCCATCTGGTGTGAACTGCTGCCACATCAGGCTCTGCGTGATGCCTGAGACGTACATCGGAATCGCATAGAAGAGGATGCCCAGCGTCGCCAGCCAGAAGTGCACGTTGGCGAGCCGTTCCGAGTAGAGCTTCGTGCCGTAGATGCGCGGCACGATGTAGTACAACATCGCGAACGCGAGGCCGCCGTTCCATGCGAGCGCCCCCAGGTGCACGTGTCCGATGATGTAGTCCGTGTAGTGCGTCAGGGCGTTGACGTTCTTCAGCGACATCATCGGCCCTTCAAACGTCGTCATGCCGTACGCCGTGATGCCAACCACCATGAACTTGAGGACGGCGCTCTCACGTACGCGATCCCAGGCGCCGCGCAGTGTCAGCAGGCCGTTGACCATGCCGCCCCACGATGGCGCGATGAGCATGACGGAGAAGACGGTTCCGAGCGATTGCGCCCAGTCCGGCAGCGCCGTGTACAGCAAGTGATGCGGACCCGCCCAGATGTAGAGGAAGATCAGCGACCAGAAATGAACGATTGAGAGCCGGTACGAAAAGATCGGCCGATTGGCCGCCTTGGGGATGAAGTAGTACATGACGCCAAGAAACGGCGTCGTCAGAAAGAACGCGACCGCGTTGTGCCCGTACCACCATTGCACCAGCGCGTCCTGGACGCCGGCATACATGGAATAGCTCTTGAGCAGTCCTACTGGCAGCTCGAGCGAGTTGACGACGTGCAGGAGGGCGACGGTGATGAACGTCGCGAGATAGAACCAGAGCGACACGTACATGTGCCGCTCGCGGCGCCGCAAGATCGTGCCGACCATGTTCCAGCCGAAGACAATCCAGACGCCTGCGATCAGCAGATCGATCGGCCACTCGAGCTCCGCGTATTCCTTGCTGGTCGTGAACCCGAGCGGCAAGGTGATGGCGGCGAGCACGATGATCAGCTGCCAACCCCAGAAGTGGACGGCACTGAGCCGATCGCTGAACATCCGCGCTTTGCACAGTCGCTGGAGCGAGTAATAGACGCCGACGAAGATCGCATTGCCGCCAAAGGCGAAGACAGCGGCGTTGGTGTGGAGCGGCCGTAGGCGCCCGTACGACAGGTACGGAATTCCGGATAGCAGTCCGGGAAACACGAGCTTCAACGCGACGACCAGACCGACGAGGAAGGCGATGATCGCCCAGAACGCCGTGGCGACGGCAAACTGGCGGACGACCGCGTTGTCGTACGCGAAGGTCTCAATGCTGGTCCGGCGATCCGGCAAGAGTTGTATGCCGGCGTGGTTTGCTGCGGGGAGCGTAGTCGTCAGCGTGGGGCTCATGCGTCCTTTACCCGAGTGTGTTGATTCGTTCGTTGGCTTCGTTGTCAGCGCGCGGTCGTCCGTCGAGCAACATCCGGACTGCGGGCGTGCCTGTGTCGTCGAACTGGCCGGAGCGGACCGCCCAGACGAACGCGATGAGAAATCCGGTGGCGACCGTCCCGCCAGCAGCGATTAGGAGAATGAGAACAGTCACGACGGCAGCATCCTTGTGGCCGACCAGTGCATCGCACCCCAGCTGAGCCCGACGATCGTCAACGAACTGAGAGGCATAAGGACGGCGGACGCGAGCGGCGTCAATGCGCCCGTCAACGCCAGCGTCAGGCCGATCGCGTTGTAAAGGACGGACACGAAGAAGCACAGAAAGACCACGGACTTCGCCCGTCTGGCGTAGCGAACGAATGTCGGCAGCGCAGCGACACGGTCGCCCGCAACGACGGCGTCGCACGCGGGCACGATGCAGGCGGTGTCGTCAGAGACGGTAATGCCGACGTCGGCGGCGGCCAATGCGCCGGAGTCGTTCAGGCCATCGCCGATCATCAGTACGTGACTTCCCGCTGCTTTCGCCGCGCGGATGAACGCGAGCTTGTCGTGCGGCGTCTGACGGAATCGCATCCGCGGACCAAAGACATCGAGCCATCGAGTCCGCTCTCCATCGTGATCGCCGGACAGAAGCCAGATGGAGTGTGATCCCGCGAGCGTCTGCGCGGCTGCTTCGACGCCGGGACGGATGACGCTCGACAATCGCACCCAGCCGTTTTCGGAGCCGACGCGAACGAACGTTCGATCGTCAGGGCCAGACCGCGTGCGTGACGCGCGGCTCGTCGCAAACGCTCGCGTGCCAATCGCGACCGGGACGCCGTTGACCCATCCCGAGATTCCTGCGCCAGGCTCTTCGTTCAACCCGACCACCTGCATCGGGCCGGAATCATCGATCCCGACTTGTTCGAAGCCGCTGGCGATCGCACGGCTCACCGGATGAGTCGAACGTGACGCGAGCGCCTTCGCCAGACGGCAGCTGTGCCGGCTCAGCCCGGCTGTTTCAACGATCTGACGCGCGTGTCCGGCGGTGAGCGTGCCCGTCTTGTCAAACGCGATGGTGTCAATGCGGCTCAAGTCGAGGGCGACGGCCGGGTGCTTCAGGTACAGGCCGCGTTTCGCCAGGAGTCCCATGGTCACTCCGAGCGTGATTGGAGCCGAGAGCGTCAATGCGCACGGACACGCGATGATGAGCACGGCGGTCGCGACGTTGACGCTCGCGCTGGCGTCCGGCCACCAGGCGACGGCGCCCGCAGCCGCGAGGCCGATCGCCCCGACGGTGAACCACGTGCCGAACCGGGCGCCGACGACCGTCAACCATCGCGACTTGGGCTTGGAAAAGATCGGGTTGTTCCAGAGACTGGCGAGATGGCTGTGAGAAACGTCAGTCGTCAGGCGGAGGTGCAGGACGTCGGTCGTGACGCGACCCCCGGCTCGTACAGTCTCACCCTGATGGACAGCAAGCGGCACCTGTTCGCCAGTGACGAAGGCGTAATCGATCAGGCCGTGGATGCTTAGCAACTCCGCGTCTGCCGGCACGACTTCTCCGGGCCGTACTTCAATTGAGTCGCCGCGAGTCAATCGCTCCAGAGGAGTCAGTTCGAGACCCATTCCGCGCCTGACGCGGACGGAGAGAGGCAGGAACGAGCGATACGTGCGGTCGAATGCAATGCTGTCGAACACCTTGTGCTGGAGTAAGCGTCCGATCAGCAGAAAGAAGACGAGTCCTGCAAATGAATCAAAAAAGCCTTCACCGCGGCCGGTGCCGATGTCGAAAATGCTGCGCAAGTAGAGGGCCGCAAGGCCGATCGCGACCGGAACTTCGATGGCCATCGAGCGTCGGCGAACGGCGTGCCACGCGGTCTGAAAGTACGGAGCCGCACTAAAGAAGAGTACCGGCGTCGCGAGCGCGACGTTGAGCAACTCGAAGACCCGCTCGAAAGTGGGATCGAGCGGACCGCCGTTCGCATAACGTGGAATGCTGAACAGCATGATGTTGCCGAACGCGAACCCGGCGATGCCGATCTGCAGGTGAAGGCGCCGCCGTCCTGCAGGAGTTGCGGCAGGTGCATCCTCGAGCGACAGCGATGGTTCGTAGCCGATGGCAGCGAGTGTTTCGGCGATTCGGCGGAGCGTCGTTTCATTCCGGCGAAAATCAATCTGCACGGTGCGCCTGAAGAGATCGACCTCGCTCCGAACGATCCCGCCATCAAATCGCCAGAGCTGTTCGAGCAGCCAGATGCACGACGAGCAGTGGATTGACGGAACCGAAAGCGACACCCGGGCGAGCCCTGGGGCAGGAGACGTGACGAGTCGATCGGCGACCCCCGTGTCGTCGAGCACAGCGAACCGCCGGGCATCGGGTGCGGAGTCCCTTTTCTGCGACGTGCCCGGATTGACATCGCAGGTGTAGAAGGCGCTCAGCCCGGCTTGATGCAACAGATTGAAGACCGCTTCGCATCCCGTGCAGCAGAACTTCCCATCGGCAGATGCGATCGAACCCGTTTCGCAGGGTTCGCTGCAATGACGACAGAGAGCAGTACTTTGAGGAGGGTAGGAATCCGTCGCCGCAACGTCCATCGATGCCAGGGTCAGGGCAACTTGGGTGCCAACAAGTGTGCCCGTAAGTCATTGATTCTTGAATCGACGCGAAGCGACGTGCCGGATTTCCGGCAGCGGAGAGACGGACCGTCGGCCGGGTTAGAATGGGTGGACCGAGGTGTTTATGGACGCTCCACGCACGTCAGGCAGCCCGCTGCTTCCCAAGCCCGTCGATCAGTTCCGCGACTACGAGCACGCGAATCCTCGCGTCGCAGAGTTTTACAAGCTCAATCACGCCAACCAGACGCTGCAATTCGTGCTCGACAAGAAGCGCGAGTACCTGCCGCGGGCCCGAAAGACGATGACCGTGTGGGAGTCGCTCGATTATCTGAACATGCTCGTCGACGACAGCGATCCGGACATCGACTTCACCCAGATCGAACATGCGCTGCAGACAGCTGAAGCCATCCGGGCCGCCAACCAGCCACGCTGGTTCATCGTCACCGGGCTGGTTCACGATCTCGGAAAGATCTTGTGCCTTTTCGGTGAGCCCCAATGGGCGGTTGTCGGCGACACGTTCCCTGTCGGCTGCGGGTTCTCACCGACGATCGTGCACAGCGAGTTCTTCAAGGACAATTCGGACTCACGGGTTCCGGAATACCAGACCGAATGCGGGATTTACGAACAGGGGTGCGGCCTCGACAACGTGCACATGTCGTGGGGACACGACGAGTACGTGTATCACGTGGTGAAGGATTACCTCCCGGTCGAGGCGCTGTACATGCTGCGTTATCACTCGTTCTATCCCTGGCACAAGGAAGGCGCGTACACCCACCTCACCAACGAGACCGATCGCGACATGCTCAAGTGGGTCCGCGCGTTCAACCGCTACGACTTGTACTCGAAGGGGGCGCCGCGACCGAAGGTCGATGAGCTGATGCCGTACTACAAGGAACTGGTCGATGAGTTCCTGCCAGAGCCGTTGAAATGGTAGTTTCCAGTTGCCAGTCTCCAGTTCTTGAGAAAGATGCTCCGGACTAGAAACTGGCAACTACTGGAAACTGGAAACTGGGAACTGACGGGATTCATCGTCAGTTCAACTTGAGCGGCTGTGCCGCCTTTGGCTGCGCCCCGTTGTAGTCCTCACCCAGGAGCGTCGCGATAGTCGCTGCGATTTGCGACTGGGTGACCTTCATTCCCGAGCGCACGCCAAGCGGTGCGACGCCAGGGCCCATCGCGGCCATCCAGATCTGATCGGATTCGAGGACCTTCTCGCCGTGGCTGGTCCAGTTTTCGCCGGTGTTCCCCCGCCCGTGATCGGTTGCCAGCAGAAGCGCCGTGCGTCCCTTGTACTCGGGCATCGACTGCGCCGTCTCCCACAGTCGCCGAATGAACCGGTCGTTGCGCCAGGCGGCGTCGAGGTAGAGATCGTAGCGGCGCCCGTGAGCCCACTCGTCGGTCTCGCCGAGCATGACGTAGAGCACCCGCGGCCGTTTCTTCTTCAAATACTCGAGCGCTCCGGCGCCGGTTGGCGCATCCGCGCGGGTCTCACCCCAGTACGGTGGCAGGTCAGCCGCGAAATCGTTGATAGCCCGTTCCCGATCGGTCTTCGCGTCCGTGATGGGTGGGCCATCGCCGTTCGCGTAGAGATGGCTGCGTTCCGTGTTGACGATCCAGGGCAGCAGCTCCCACGACGCGAAGGCGGCGATCTTCCCGGAGTAACCCGGGCGACCGTTCAACCACTCGAGAACGGTAACGTTGGGGTTTGGCTTTCGGTCGTTACTGTCGATCCGGGGATCGGGAAAGCCCGACAGGATTTCGTTGTAACCAGGATACGAGAAGCGCATCCCATTCGTCACGCGAGCGTCGCTGCCCCTGGACGGATCGCCGAACACTTGACCGACTTTGGCGATGACGGTCCAGAGATAGGGCATCAACTTTTCACGCCGCTGCTCCGGCGTTGCGCCGCCGAAACGTTCTTCAACCTTGCTTTTCACGGCCTCCGAGACCCCTCCTTCTTTCGGCGTCAGCAGCTCGGCTGACATGCCGCCGAACACTTCCTGCCACCGCATTCCGTCCATCGTGACGACGAGCACATTGCTGACGCGTCCCTGACGGTCTTGAGGTGCCGCCGAAGGAACGCTGATCGAAAGCAGTGCGAAAGCGAGAGTGAACAGGATGGCGATCGGGCTAAGCAGGCGTCTCATGTGGGCGAATTATACCTGCCCGTGCGAACGGAAAAGCGTAAGATGCCCAAGACCAACTGGGCCTAGGCGCAGTCCAAACGGAGATCAGTTTTGCTCTCAGGAGGTGGCCATGTTCAAACGTCTGGGAGTCACCGTCCTCTTTGCCGCGATCGCCGCGGCGGCCATGGGCGTCGTTCCGAGAGGCCCGCGGGCGACGGCTCAGTCGCCGGATCTCGTCGTCCACGAGTGGGGGACGTTCACGTCGATTGCCGGTCCTGACGGGCAGGCGGTTCAATGGCGGCCACTGACTGGTCCGGCTGATTTGCCCTGTTTCGTGACCCTGCTGAATCCCAACAGCATCAAGTTGCCGCCCGGCGGCCTGCCATCGATCAAGGCGACGGTCCGGATGGAGACGCCCGTCCTCTATTTCTATTCGCCATCCGAACAGACAGTCCGTGCTTCGGTCACGTTTCCCCAGGGTTTGATCTCCGAGTGGTATCCGCAGCCAAGCATGGCGCCCTTGACACGGATTGCATGGAATAACGTTCGGGTGACTCCTGGCGCGAAGGAGAACTTTCCGATTGAGCCGGACGGCAGCCACTATTACGCTGCGCGTGAGACGGACGCCGCGCCGGTCACCATCGGCGGCCAGCAGGAGAAGTTCCTCTTCTATCGCGGCATTGGCACCTTCCGTCCGCCAGTGTCGGCAACGATCGACGGTGAAGGCCGGGTCGCCGTGAAGCAGATCGCCGGAACCGGGATCGATACGTTCATCCTGTTCGAACGGCGGGCTGGTCGGATGGGTTATCGCGTCGCTCACGCGGGCGGCGGCGCCATCGTGCTCGACCGACCGGCCCTAATCGACGACGTCGAGGCGCTTCGCGGAGGGCTTCGCGACATACTGACGCGGGAAGGCCTCTATCCGCGAGAGGCTGCCGCTATGGTGGAGACCTGGCGGGATTCGTGGTTCGAAGAAGGGGCGCGATTGTTCTATATGTTGCCGCAGTCGGCGGTAGACGCGATTCTGCCGCTGCAGATCGACCCCACGCCGGTCATCGTGAAACGCGTCTTCGTCGGCCGAATGGAGATTGTCACACCGGAGATCGAGTCTGAGGTCGCGTCGGCCATGAAAGCCGGCGACCAGCTCGTGCTTCGCAAGTACGGTCGCTTCCTCGAGCCGATCTCGCAGATGATCCAGCAACGGGTGACCGGGGCGTACGACCAGCAGAAAGTTGACAGCGAGATGAAGCGGGTGGCGTCGCAGTCGACCAAGGCCACCTGCACGGCACCGGCCGCGAGGTCGAACGGTACGGCCTCGAATCAATGAACCGGATTGGAAACATTTCCTTCTCTCGGCGCTGTTGTGCCGTTCTCGTGGTTGCTGTCGCGTTCGCATTCGCAGGCGCGAGTCAACCTGCCAGTCCTCCGCAGACGTTTGATCTGGTGGTCTACGGCGGCACGGCCGGCGGAGTCATCACCGCGGCGGCTGCCCGCCGGGAAGGATTGACCGTCGCGCTCCTCGAACCCGGACGCCATCTTGGCGGGATGGTGTCCGGAGGACTCGGTTGGACCGACTACGGCAAAAAGGAAGTGATTGGCGGCTACTCGCTCGAGTTCTTCGAGCGCGTTGGCGCGAAGTATGGCCGGCCGATCGAGTGGCACTTCGAGCCGCATGTTGCCGAGGCGGTCTTCAACGATCTGGTCAAGGAAACCGGCGTCCATGTATTTCTTCAGCAACGGCTTCGCGAACACGGTGGCGTACGTAAGACGGGCACGAGCCTTACGGAAATCCTGACCGAGAAGGGCGGCGTTTTTGGCGCGCGCCTCTTCGTTGACGCCAGCTACGAAGGCGATCTCATGGCTCAAGCGGGAGCGTCCTACACCTGGGGGCGGGAAGGCATCACCGAGTACAACGAGTCGCTGGCCGGAGTCCGTGACCGTACGCCCCTCCACCAGTTCCGCGCCGCCGTATCCCCGCTCGACAGCCGCGGCAAGCTACTGCCGGAGATCATGCCGCGATCGAAAGATCCCGTCGGCGCTGCCGACAAGCGCGTGCAGGCGTATAACTTCCGCCTCTGCATGACGAAAACGGCCGACAACCGGGTGCCCTGGCCCAAGCCGACCGGGTACAGTGCGGGCCGCTACGAGCTTCTCGCGCGCTACCTTCCGGCCTTCGAAAAGACGCTCGGTCGTCCTCTTGGCATCAATGACGTGATGAAGGCCGACATTCTCCAGAACGGCAAGACCGACACCAACAACAACGGCGCGTTCTCGACCGACTACATCGGCGGCAGCTACGAGTATCCGGAAGGCAGCTACGCCACACGCGCGCGACTACGCCAGGCGCACGTCGATTACGTCCAGGGTTTCATGTACTTTCTTGCGACCGATCCTCGTGTCCCTGCGGCGCTGTCGGCCGAGATGAAGGAATGGGGTCTCTGTAAGGACGAGTTTGCCGATACCGATCACTGGCCGTATCAGCTGTATGTCCGCGAGGCGCGCCGCATGGTTGGCGAATATGTGATGTCGCAGAAGGACATTCAGACCGATCTGACCAAGCCGGACTCGATCGGAATGGGGTCGTACAACAGTGACTCACACAACGTGCAGCGGCGGCCGGCGGAAGACGGGGCGGCGGTGGAGAACGAAGGGGACATGCAGGTCAGCGTCACGCCGTACGAGATTCCGTATCGCTTGATCGTGCCGAAACGCGCGCAGGCGACGAATCTCCTCGTGCCGGTCTGTTTTTCGGCAACGCACGTCGCGTATTCGACGCTCCGGATGGAACCGCAATACATGATCATCGGTCAGGCCGCAGGGGTCGCGGCGAAGATGGCGATCGATGGCCATCAGCCGGTGCAGGACGTCGACACACGGGCGCTAAGTGCGAAGCTGGCGTCGCAACGTGCGGTCCTGCATAAACCGTAGAAGTGGTTGCTACCGAAACCGCATCCGGCGCTCGGCATACTCCTTGGCTCCTTGTCGGTCGGTCACGATCTCCGGCGATCCCCAGACAGCGGTGGTGGGGATCCCGTCAATGGCGTCGGCTGCCAGCACCACTCGCCAGACGACACGCTCCGGATGGTAGAAGAAGCTGAACTTCCAGCCAGCGTATGCTGAGAGATCCGTACGGACGTCAACCCATCCTCGATGCCCCGGTGTGAGGACCACGTCTGTGAGGCGCTCATAGATTCGATCGTCGCTGACGCCGACGCGCAGGCGTACGGAGGCTGCAGGTCGATCGGTCACCGCGGGATCGAGGGCGGCCGAGGCACGTAACACGCCACGGCGCGGAAGGGGAAGCGGGATCGTGAGACGACTGGGGACTGGCACCACGAGCGACGGATGAGAGACGCCGTCAATTTGCCGATCCGCGATCCGAAAACCAACCGGCGGTCGCTTCTCGGCACCGTCGAATTCGCGCAGAAGATTGACGGCTTGGACCGGCGTGTTCTCGACGCGCCGGCATCCCGCGCATAAGATGACGGCAAGGATGGCAAGGACGTACCGATGCATTGCGATCGCGCTCGTGCTCCTGTTTCTCTCGGCGGTCGCGCGATCTTATCATCCAGGCACGGGCTTCACGGCCCTGATCGGCTTTCCGGCGACCGCACCAAATGAGTCGCGGACGCTCCGGGCGATTCCGCACTTCCGAGCATCGATTGCCGGCTACGACGGACAGTTCTATGCGCAGCGAGCTTTGGACCCGCTGCTGAACGACCCCGACGTCGATCACGCAATGGATCTGGCGCCGTT
>Ga0310810_10003110_pt1 | contig 18036 bp, 17 predicted proteins | sample NCmetagenome_FD_207641 | JGI IMG/M metagenome (GOLD analysis project Ga0310810, IMG submission 207641) | Soil microbial communities from experimental microcosm in Duke University, North Carolina, United States - NC | ecosystem: Engineered > Artificial ecosystem > Soil microcosm > Unclassified ...
GTGAGCTCGCGGCTCGGCTGTCGCCCCTCGGCGACCACGCCGCGCATAGCCCCGCGCTCGCGCAGGTGCCGGGTCAGCCGGCGGGTGTCGACGCCCTCGAGGACGGGCACGCCGGCGGCCGCCAGCCATTCGTCGAGGCTCCGGGTGGAGCGCCAGTTCGACGGGTAGCGGGAGAGCTCCCGCACCACCACGCCGCTCACCTGGGCCCGCTCCGACTCCATGTCCTCGGCGTTCACCCCGTAGTTCCCGATCATCGGGGCCGTCATCACCACGATCTGGCCGAGATAGCTCGGGTCGGTGAAGGTCTCCTGATACCCGGTGAGGTTGGTGGTGAAGACCACTTCCCCGAACGCCGGGTCGATGGGGCGCGCCGAGGTCCCGGCGAACCAAGTGCCGTCCTCCAGCAAAACGAAAGCGGGGCGATCCGTCATCCGGTCACCCCGCGCTCGATCGGCCTCACTTGCCGGGCTGCTTGGGGGCTGCTGCCCCGGGCGAAGGTGCGGGGGCTGGGGCTGGTGCACCGGTCGCTGCCGGCGGCGTCGCGCCCGGCTTCGCACCAGTCGCGGCGGGAGGCGTGGCGCCGGCCGGCGGGGCGGATTCGTTTGGAGTTCCGAGCGGAAGCGTGGTGCTCGGCTGCGGTACCGCCGGGGAGCTGGCCCGAAGCCGCTCCTGCAGCTGGGTGGCCGAGTTGCCGGCCCGCGGAACCAGCGACAGCACCAGCGAGAGGACCATGAAGATCCCGCCGCACCACCAGGTGGCCTTGGTGAGGATGGTGACGGCCTGACGCCCACCGAGCACGGTGTCGGTGCTGCCCCCGCCAAGGGAGGCGAGCCCGCCGCCCTGCCCCGCCTGGAGCAGGACTACGACGGAGAGCAGTAGCGCGTCGAGAATGAGCAACGTCAACAGAAACGTGAACATAGGGTCTCCTGGGCAGCCGGGAAGTTTAGCGGGCGGCCCGGGGAGGGTCAACCGCGATAATGCGCGATTCCGGAGCGGGTCGAGAGCACCCGCCCCACCATGCCCCCGATCGCCCCGGTGACCACCGAGCCTGCCGTGCCCACGTGGAGCAGCGCCAGCGACACGTCACCCATCACGTGCGAGGCCAGGATGGCCAGGAAGGCGGAGATGCCCCCGGCCGCCGCGCCTCCCAGGGCGGCTCCGCCCAGGGAATCCTTGCCGCCCCAGACCGAATAGAGCAGGCCGGTGACGCCGGAGATCGCCATTCCCCCCTCCGCGAACACGGAGGCGACACCAGGGGCGAAGTGACCCAGGACGACCATGATGAGCTGAAGGAGCGTGCCGAGTGCGGTGGACTTGAGCAGCGCGGTGCTCTGCCTGCCAGGCATGGGATGTCTCCGGTGCACGTCGAAGGTGAGCTAGCTGCGCCTAGGATACGGACATCCGGCCCGGCCCGCCAGCGCGGCCGCCGGTCGCTCGCCACCCGCCGCCGACCCAGGTGCCGGCGATCGCCTCGTTGCCGGCGCCGAAGATGATGGCGTCCAGCAGCCGCTCGGCCGGGATGTCGCGCAGCGCCGGCGCGGTCAGGTCCACCGCCACCAGGTCCGCCCAGGCGCCGGGGGCGATCCGACCGGCATCGAGGCCCAGGGATGTCGCGCCTCCCTTGGTGGCCGCCGCGAGCAGCGTGGGGGCGACGGCGCCGGCCTCGTCGGGCAAGGCGCCCCGGAGCTCACCGCGCAGCCGCTGGCCGTACTCCAGCCAGCGCATGTCTTCGATCGGCGCGATCCGCAGGTTGGAATCCGATCCCAGGCAGAGCCGGCGCCACGCCCCCGGCACCGCGCGAAGATCGGGGATACCGTCGCCCAGGTTGCCCTCGGTGAGCGGGCAGCAGCAGATCCGGCCGCCGGCGGCGACGTACCGCTCGAGATCGGCAGGGAGGGTATGGGTACAGTGGATCGCGGTGACGTTGCCGGCATCCGCGATCGCATCGCAGAGGACGGCCATCGGGCGCTTGCCGTAGGCCGCGAGACACTCGTCGATCTCTCCCTGCTGCTCCTCCACGTGGATGTGGAACGGCACGCCCCGCCGGCGCGACGCCTCGTGCAGTCGGGCGATGTCGTCCGGCTGCACGGCGCGCACGCTGTGCGCGACGAGGCCCGCCGACTGGGTCTTTCCGTTCAGGCCCGCGGCCAACGCCTCGGTCCGGGCGAGGAAATCCTTCACCGACTGGGTGCTGAAGCGGCGCTGCCCGCCGGCCAGGGGACGACCGACTCCGCCGGTGGCGTAGTAGGTCTGGAGCAGGACGATCCGGATCCCCACCTCGGCGGCGGCGGCCAGGACCACCGCGTCGAACGCGAAGTCGTCCGGACGCTCGTGATGGAGGTAGTGGAATTCGCCCACGGCGGTGGTGCCCGCGTCGCGCATCTCGGCGAAGGCCTGGCGGCAGATCCGCGCGAGACTGTCGCTATCGAGGCGCTCCACCAGCGCGTACATCGCCTCCCGCCAGGTCCAGAAGCTCCCGGCGCCGGCCGGGAAGAGCTCCCCCGAGCCGCGGAGAGCGCGCTGAAAGGCGTGGGAGTGGGCGTTGATGAATCCCGGGAGAAGGGCGATCCCGCGGAGCCGGTGGGTCGCGGGTGGACCGCCCGCGCCCGCTGAGGAGATCCGGCCGGTCGAATCGATGCCCACCCGCACACCCGGCTGCATTGCGGCCCCGACCCAGGTCAGGTCCGCCTCGAGCACCGCCTCGGTCACGTGGTCAGGCACCGGCGCGCGATCAGTCGCTCCAGGATCTCGCGACCATGAGTCAGGTCGGCCGCGGGCACATATTCGTTCGCGCGGTGCGCGTCTTCGATGTTGCCCGGGCCGAAGAGCACGCAGCGAAATCCGGCCTGCTGCAGCCATCCCGCGTCCGTCGCGAAGTTCACGCTCCGGCTTCCCCGCTGACCGAGCTCGTCGCACAGCTCGCGATGCAGGTCGGCATCCTCGGCGAGCATCAGGGCCGGGCTCAGGCTGATGTGGTCGAGGTCGAAGGCCTCTTCCGGCAGCGCGCGGCGTACCGTCTGGCGGACTCGCTCGGTCACGTCGTCCGGGCTCGTCCCGGGGAGCAGACGGATCCCCAGCTGCACCACGCAGCGATCGGGAACGATGTTGGCCGCCCGCCCACCCGCCACGGTACCGATGTTCAGCGCCACGAAGGGCACCTTGGGGAAGTGCTCGCCGTGGGGCGGCCGCTCGGTCTCGAGCTCCGCCCGGAGGTCACTCAGCGCGACGATGGCGCGCCCGGCCGGCTCGATGGCGTTCCGGCCAATGTGTGGATAGGCGCTGTGGGCCGCGATCCCGTGGAAGGTGAGCTGGAGGCGAAGCATCCCCTTGTGCAGGCGGACCGCCTCGAGCTTGGTCGGCTCGCCGATGATCACGTCGCGCGGAATCGAAGGACGCTCCGCGGTCTCGGCGAAGCGGCGCGCGCCGATGGTCCCGACTTCCTCGTCGTAGGTGAAGAGCAGCGCCAGCGGGCGGCGCAAGCGTGCCGGGTCGAGCGCGGCCAATCGGTTCGCCGCGAGCGCCAGAAATCCCTTCATGTCCGCCGAGCCGCGGGCGACGTAGCGCTCGCCGTCCCGGGTGAGAGTGAACGGATCGCTCTGCCACCCCGGCTCCTCGGCTGGGACCGTGTCCATGTGGCCGGACAAGGTCAGTCCCCCGTCCACCTCCTCGGGACCGGCGCGCACCAGCAGGTTGGCCTTGGTGCCGTCGGGCGAGGGCAGCAGATCGACCTGGACCCCCGGCCGGGCGAGGTAGTCCGCCAGCGCCCGGGCGAGGGGAAGGTTGCTGAGATGGCTGGTACTGTCGACTGCGACGAGACGGGCCAGAAGCTCCGGGTCGGACAGCAGGGTCATGCCGGATCCTTCGGGATACAGCGGCCGGCGATGATCGTGATGTTGTCGCTGCCGCCGGCATCGAGTGCGTCCTGGAGCAGCCCCTCGCACAGCTGACGCGCGGATTGCATGCCGGCGATGCGTTCCCGGATCCGATCGTCGGACACATGACGGGTGAGCCCATCGCTGCACAGGAGATGCACCAGCCCCCACGCGTTGGTCAGGCGGGTCACCACCGGCATGTTCTGGCGTCCGCCGATCGCGCTCGAGAGCGTAGTGGCGTAGCGGCTGCGCGCGGCGTCGGATCGGCTCATCACGCCGAGGTCCACCAGCTCCTGCGCCATCGTCTGATCCCGGGAGAGCTGGGTCAGCTCCCCGTCGCGGAACAGGTAGTAGCGGCTGTCGCCCACCTGCAGCAGATAGGCCCGCGGCCACGCGCCGAGCCAGAGCGTGAGCGTGGTGGCCATCCCTCGCCGGTCGGGATCGTCCTCCGACAAGCGGAGGAACTCGTCATGCGCGCCGATCGCGGCCTGTTCCAGCGCCTCCATGAACTCGGCGTCGGCCGGGTCCGCCGCGTAGTAGCACCGCATGCAGTCGGTGACGTATCGGGTCGCCATCTCGACCGCGAGGCGGCTCGCCTCCTCTCCACGCAAGCCGCCACCCACGCCGTCGGCCACCATGGCGAGGAACGCGACCCGATCCGTCCCTGTCGGCACGGGCGAGAAGTCCGGCAGGCTGCTGCCGTGGATCGCGATCGACTTGTGCAGCGAGCAGATGAGGAAATGATCCTGATTCTCCGTCCGGGTCCGGCCGGGATGGGTCAGACCGTACACGTCGATCTCGTCGTCGCGCGGCTTGCGCTCGGCCGGCGCGGCGGTCTCGTTGGAATGGGTCATGGTCACGCTCGCGGTGCTCACGTTCCAGGCTCCTGAGCCAGCTTGCCGAGGCGCTCGCGGACCTCGCGCACGGCAGGCTGCAGTTCGGGGTCGGCGTGCTGGTAGAGGTCCACGAATCGGCCGTAGTAGTCAGCGGCCTTCTTCCTTTCGCCCTTGGCTTCGTACAGCTCGCCCAGGCGCTTGTAGCTCGGCGCCAGCGTGGTGCTCTCATACTGTACTGCGGATTGGACGGACGGATGGGTCACCAGCCGCTCGTAGGCCATCCGGGCCGAGTCCGGCTGACCCATCCGCTCCATGCTGCCGGCGATCTCGAACAGGCCGCAGACCGCGCACGTGCCGGTCTGTTCATAGCCCCCGCGCCAAGCCGCCAGGGCGTCGGCTTCCCGGTGCTCGGCCTCCGCGACGGCACCGACGGCCCACCAGCGGACGGGGTCGGCGGCCCGGAGGCCCGCGGGGACGACCGCCTCGTACTCTCGAAGCAGGCGGCGCGCCTCCTCCGGGCGACCGGCGCGGGCGTACGCCAGCACGATCCAGGCGTAGGGGCGATCGAGCGGATCGATGCTCCCGAGCGGGTGCCGGGCCAGCGCCTGGCTGAGCGGAGCGGCGGGGTCGCCTTTGCTCGGAAAGCTGGCATTCATCAAGGCCAGATTCGCGGCCGTCTCGAGGTAATCGGCCGGCTCCTTGTTCGCCTCCGCGTCCGCCATGGCCTCGCGCAGCAGCGAACCGGCCTCCGCCATCCGACCCTGCTTCTGCAGCTCGCTGGCGAGCCCCATGGTGGCGACACGCCGCACGACCGGCGAGTCGCCGAAACGCTCACGCAGCTGCTGCCACGCCCGCACCGTTCCGGGGTAGTCGCGGCTCACGCTGGTGAGCCACGCCTGCATGGTGAGGAGTGAGGCGGAGCCCGGCGTCAGCTGGGCGAATCGCTCCACGGTGGCCTGGGCCGCCGGCAGTTGCCCCAGATCGACCTCGGTCCGCACGGCATTCATGTAGAAGGACGAGGCGCGTCCCAGTGCGATCGCGCGGGTGAGCAGGCTCTCGGCTTCGGCATACTGCCGGTCCTCGCCCAGCAGAATCGCGAGGTTGTTCAATGCCGGCGTAGTCTCGGGGTTCGAGGCGAGCACCGAGCGATAGGCGGCCATCGCCTTGCTCGGATCATACTCGACGGAGTAGTAGTAGTACCCGGCGGTCAGATCCCGCTCGAGTGCGGGGAGTCGGTCGCGGAACCGGAACGCGTTGGTCGCCGCCGCGACCTGGCGGCTGGTGGAGGTCCTCGTGTTGCCAAGCAGCACCGCCAGCTTCCGCCAGGCCATGGCAAAGCCACTGTCCTGCGCCACGGCGTCTTCCAGCAGCGGAATGGCCTGCTCGGGCTTGTCGGCCTCATCGAGGCGGAGTGCCTCGGAGTACTTGCGCAGAGCATCCAGTGAGCCGGTCGTCACCTGCTCCAAGGCCGGATTGGCGCGGATGCTGGTGAGCGATTCGCCGATCCGCTCCCGCAGCTTCTTGGAGAGATGATCGATCGCCGGCAGCAGCGCGCCGGGGCCGTCGGCGGATTCGCGGACCGCGGAGAGGATGCGGCCGTCGGAGGCGCCGACCAGGCTGGCGGAGAGGACGTATCCCTGCCCCACGGGATCGATCTGTCCGGTGACCACCGCCTTCACGCCGGCCCGCTCTGCGATCTCGCGGGCGAGGCTGGGAGTCAGGGTGACGCCGGTGGGCCGCTGCATCCGCCGGAGCACGTCGTTCACCTCCTGCGGATCGCTCAGGCGAAGGTTGGGCGACTGGGACAGGTCCACCCGGAACGCCTCGGTAAGGGACGCGCCGAGGGTGGAATCGGGGCTGCGGTTCTCGAAATCGGCGAGCAGCAGCTTTTCCCGATCTTTCAGGACCCCGGATGCGACCAGGGTCCCCACCGGGCCGATGCCGAGCAGCCGCATCGCGGTGTAGAGCGCCGCGATCCCGGCCAATCCGCCGAACGCCAGACCTCCGCCCATCAAGGCCCGTCGCGTGCTCTGCCAGGGCGCCAGCCCGCCGGTCGGCGTAGGCGCCGTCATCCCGGCTGTCTTCGCGAGCGCGCGCCTCCGCTCCTGGGCCCCGGCAATCAGCATCACCGGCCACCCGACCACGAGCAGCGCCACCGCTCCCCACAGGACCCAGTCCGGCAGGCCGAGCCGCTGCACCGCCAGCCACACCAAGCCGAGGACCAGGGCGGAGCCGACCGCGAACAGCGCCGTGATCCGCCCGGCCTGCGGCACCCCAATGGCCGGCTGGATGTCCGAGCCGATGGCCGGGATGGGCGCGGTCGGGGTGAGGCCGCCGCTCGGGGTCAACACGGCGTCGAGCTGCGCCATCAGCTCCGCGGCGCTCTGCCAGCGGTCCGCCGGGCGCTTTTCCAGGCAGCGCATGATGGCGGCATTGAGGGCCGGTGACACCGTACGGCGATGCTGCAGGACCGGCTCCGGCGCCTGGGTGATGTGCGCCGCGAGCATCGCCTGGGGGCTCACCGCGGTGAACGGCGGCCGGCCGCAGAGCACCTCGTACGCCAGCGCGCCGACGGCGTAGATGTCGGCCCGGTGGTCCACGTGGGGATCCGCCGCCGCCTGCTCCGGCGCCATGTAGGCGGGCGTGCCCAGTGCCACGCCCAGCGAGGTGAGCGACGAGGATCCGCTCGAAGCGCTCACCGCCTTGGCCACGCCGAAGTCGGTCACCACGGCGTGGCCTTCGGACAGCAGCACGTTGTCGGGCTTGATGTCCCGGTGGACGACGCCGTTGCGGTGGGCGTAGGCCAGGGCGTCCACCACTTCCCGCAGGATGCGGATCGCCTCGGGAATCGGCAGCTCGCCCTCGCGCGACAGCTTGACCCGGAGCGACTCGCCGGCGATGAACGGCATGACGTAGTACAGCAGGTCCCCGGAGGCGCCGGCGGTGAGCAGAGGGACGATATGAGGATGCTGCAGACGGGCCGCGAGCTGGATCTCCCGCTCGAACCGCTCGGCGTTGACGCCCGCGCTCGTCTCCGGAGGCAGGACCTTCACCACCACCTGGCGGGACAGTCGGGCCTCCTCGGCGAGGAAGACGCGACTCATCCCGCCCCCGCCGAGCTCGCGGAGAATACGGTAGGTCGGAGCGATGGCGGCCTGGAGGCGGCCCTCGAGCTCGATCGGGTTCTCCTGAGGGGGGATGCTGGAAGCTACCGGGTCCGCGGGCGGGCGGCCAGCAGCAACGGTTCAGCCTCCGAGGCCGACCAACTCCGCCCAGCCGTCGGCGTCGAGGCTGGCGCCGCCCACCAGGACGCCGTCGAGCTCCGGCCGGGCCAGGAGCGCGAGGACGTTGCCCGCATTGACGCTGCCGCCGTACAGGATGGGGACTCGGCTGGTCACGCCGCGGGATCCCAGCTCGTACCGGATCAGCTCGTGGACCTGGGCCGCGTCGTCAGGCGAGGCCGTCCGGCCGGTGCCGATGGCCCAGACCGGCTCGTACGCGAGCCGGATCCGCTCCCATTCCGGCAGCGGGACGCGCTCGAGGATGGCGTGCACCTGCCGCTGGATGACCTGCTCGGTGCGGCCGCTCTCCCGCTCCGCGAGGGTCTCGCCTACGCAGATCAGGGGGTCGATGCCGCCCTTGAGGGCGGACGTCACCTTGCGGCCGATCTGGTCGTCGGTTTCCCCGAAGAGGTGGCGCCGCTCGGAGTGGCCGATGAGCACCGCCCGGGCGCCGGCCTCCTTCACCAGCGGCACCGACAGCTCGCCGGTGAAGGCGCCCTTGGGCTCCCAGTGCACGTTCTGCGCGCCGACGACCACATCGCGACGGCCCGCGGAGGCTTCGACCACCGCGGCGATCGAGACCGCCGGCGGAAAGAACCAGAGACTCCGCTCCGGCGCCGGCGAAGTGACCTGCAGGAACCGCTGCATGAAGTCGCGGGCCGCAGCCGGCCCCAGATGCATCTTCCAGTTGGCGGCGTAGATCAGACGGCGGGCCATGCGGGTCAGGCCTCGTCCAGGGCAGCCACGCCGGGGAGCGCCTTCCCTTCGAGGAACTCCAGCGACGCGCCGCCTCCGGTCGAGACGTGGGTCATCCGGGAGTCGAGCCCGGCCTGCGCCACGGCCGCGGCCGAGTCGCCGCCGCCGACCACCGTCACGGCCCCGCGCCCGGTGGCCTCGGCCAGTGCGCGGGCGACCGCCAGGGTGCCGTGGTCGAACGGCGGGGTCTCGAACACGCCCATCGGTCCGTTCCAGATGACCGTACCCGCGGCCGTGATCCGGCGGGCAAACTCGGTCTCGGTGGCGGGATCGATGTCGTAGACCGCCCAGCCGGCAGGAACGCGATCCCGCGGCACGGCGCGGGTCTCGACGCCCGGCTCCAGCTTCTGCGCGATCACCGCCCCGCCGGGAAGCACCAGCTTGTCGCCGGCGCGCTTCATGAGCTCGCGAGCCAGGTCCACCCGATCGGCCTCCACCAGCGAGGTGCCGGTTTCCAGGCCCATCGCCTTGAAGAAAGTGCAGGCCATCGCGCCACCCAGGAGGACGGCGTCCACCTTGGGCAGGAGCGCCTCAATGAGGTCGATCTTGCCGCTGATCTTGGCCCCGCCCAGCACGGCGACGAACGGCCGCTTGGGCTGGTGGAGCGCCTCGCCCAGGTAACGGAGCTCCTGCTGCATCAGAAAGCCCGCTACGGCCGGCTTGAGCAGGTGGGCGACGGCCTCGGTGCTGGCGTGCGCCCGGTGGGCCGAGCCGAAGGCGTCGTTGACGTAGAAATCGCCCAGCGCGGCGAAGCGACGGGCCAGCTCCGGGTCGTTCTTCTCCTCGCCGGGGTAGAAGCGGGTATTCTCGCCCACCGCGACCCCGCCGCGGGGAAGCCGGCGGGTGGTGGTAACGGCCTCCTCCGAGGTCGGATCGGCCAGGAAGGTCACCGGCGCGCCGATGAGGCGCTCCAGCTCCCGGACCACGGGCTGCATGGAATACTTGGGATCGGGGCCGCCCTTCGGCCGGCCCAGGTGGGAGAGCAGCACCACGCGCGCGCCGCGGTCACGCAGGAGCTTGATGGTCGGCAGGGCGGCGCGGATCCGGGTGTTGTCGGTGACCGAGCCATCCTTGATCGGGCAGTTGAAGTCCACCCGGACCAAGGCTCGTCTGCCATCCAGCCCCGCGGGATCGAGCGATTCCAGCGAACGCTTCACAACCGCGCCCCCACGTAGCGCAGCAGGTCCACGCACCGGGCCGAGTAGCCCATCTCGTTGTCGTACCACGACGTCACGTTCACCAGGGTGCCGTTGACGACGTTGGTCGACAGGGAGTCGACGGTGCTCGACTCCAGCGAGCCGATGTAGTCCACCGAGACCAGCGGCTCGTCGCTCACCTTGATGATGCCCTTGAGCGGACCCTTCTCGGCGGCCTGGCGGAAGGCGTCGTTCACCTCCTGAGCCGTCGTGGCCTTCTCGACCACGCAGGTCAGCGCCACCACCGACACGTCGGGTGTCGGCACGCGAAGCGACACGCCGTCGATCTTGCCCTTGACCTCCGGCAGCACCAGCGAGGTGGCCTTGGCGGCGCCCGTGGTCGTCGGAATGATGGACAGCGCGGCCGCCCGGGCTCGGCGGAGATCCTTGTGCGGCAGGTCGAGGATCTGCTGGTCGTTGGTGTAGGAATGCACCGTCGTCATGAAGCCGCTGCTGAAGCCGAAGCGGTCGAGGATCACCTTGACCACCGGGACCAGGCAGTTGGTGGTGCAGCTGGCATTGGAGAGCACGTGGTGCTTGGCGGCGTCGTACTTGTCGTGGTTCACGCCGTAGACGACGGTGATGTCTTCCTTCTTGGCCGGCGCGGAGATGATCACCTTCTTGGCCCCGCCGGTCAGGTGGAGGGCGGCCTGGTCCCGGTCGGTGAACCGGCCGGTGGACTCGAGCACGACATCCACACCGAGGTCCTTCCACGGGAGCTTGGCCGGATCCTTCTCGGCCAGCACCCGCATGCCGTCGCCGTCCACGATCAGACCGTCGGCATTGGTCGTGATCCTGCCGGGGAATTTGCCGTGGACCGAGTCGTAGGTGAGCAGGTGCGCGAGCGTCTTGGTGTCGGTGATGTCGTTGACGGCGACGAAGTCGATATCGCTGACTCCCATCGCCTTGGCCGCCCGCACCACGTTGCGCCCGATCCGCCCGAAACCATTGATGCCGACTCGAATCGCCATGTCCTCGTCCTCTCCCGGTTAGAACTCCGTCAGACCAGCTCCGCCGCTCGTGCGAACGTCACCGCCTCGACCCGCTCCGCGCCGGCGGCATGGAGCGCGGCGGCCGCGGCCCCGAGGGTGGCGCCGGTGGTGAAAACGTCGTCCACCAACACCGCGCGGGCCGGCGGCGGGACATGCGCAATGAAGGCCCCTGCCAGGTTGGCCTGGCGCGCCTCGGGGGTGAGGGCCGTCTGGGTCCGCGTGTCGCGCACCCGCTGAAGCAGGTCGGTCCGGACCTCGCCGTCGACCCGCTCGGCGATCGCGCCCGCCAGACGCTCGCTCTGGTTGTAGCCCCGCTCGCGAAGGCGCCGCGCGCCCAGCGGAATTGGTATCAAGCATACCCGCCCGGTCAATGGCTCGAGGCCGCGCATCACGTCGGCCATCGGCCCCGCCACGCGGGTCCAGCCGCCGTACTTGAGCTGGTGGGCGGCGCGCCGGGCGCCCCCCTCGAGCCAGACGGCGCTCCGGACCCGGTCGAGCCCCGGCGGCCACGTCCCGCAGATGCGGCACTCGACCTCGGGGATCCGGGGCTGACCGCAGCGGGCGCACACCGGGTGGGGCAGCCGGCGCCAGCGCGACACGCAGAGCCCGCAGACCAGCGCGTCGCCCTCGCGGAGCGGAATGGGCGCCTCGCACAGCAGACAGGCAGGGGGCAGCAGCCATCGCTCCAGATCCGCGAGCGCCGCCGTCGCCGTGCGCAGCCCGCTAGCGAAGCGCGGCATCGACGGCGGCACGCATGATCTCGTCGGGTGCATCCACACCCGGGAACCAGCATTGGAGCGCGGCCGCACCCTGGGCTACCAGCATCGCGCGACCGTCGGCGGTGCGGAGGCCCGCCGCCCGGAGCGTCCGCACCCACAGCGTCTCACCCGGGCGATAGACCATATCCAGCGCCGCACGCGCGCCGGGGACGTCGGCCGCCGCCACCGGCAGGGCGTCTTCGCCGCCGAGGCCGAGCGGGGTGGCGTTCACCACGATGGCGCAGTCGCCGGGACGGGCGCGAGGCAGCCCGCGAGCATCGGCCCACGCCTCCAGCGCCCGCGCCCGCTCGGGGGACCGTGAGCGCACCGCCACGCCCGCTCCCCGCCGGCCCGCCGCGACCACCGCCGCCCGCGCCCCGCCGCCGGTCCCGACGATGAGCCAGGGTCCATCCGGTGGTGACAGGCTCTCCACCGCCGCGAGGACCCCGGCCACGTCGGTGTTGTCGCCCATGATCTCTCCATCCCGGGACCAGAAGGCGTTGCAGGCCCCGACCTCGCGGGCGGTGTCCAGCAGCCGGTCTACCGCGCCCGTGGCGACTTCCTTGTGGGGAATGGTGACGTTGCCCCCGCCGCCCGCGGCGGCCAGGGTGCGGATGAGTCCCGGTACTCCAGAGGGCTCGCATCGGAGCGGGACGTACACCGCGGGCAGGCCCAGCGCCCGGAAAGCGGCGTTCTGCATGGCGGGAGAAAGGGAGTGGGCGACGGGATCGCCCAGGAGCGCGAAGACGCGCGTGCTGCCGTCGATCACCGCACCGGGCCGGCCAGCCGGCTCATGACGGCGCCGATCAGCTCCTCGAGCTCGGCATACGTGGCACGGTACGCGGTAAGGTCGGACCCGTAGGGATCCGTGACCTCGGCTCGATCCCCTTCGCGGCCGGCGTAGCTGCCCAGCATGTGGACCTTGTGCTCCCCGCCCAGCTCGGCCACCCGGGCGAGGTGGTGGCCCGACATGGTGAGGATCAGGTCGGCATCGCGCACCATCTCGCGGGTGAGCAGGCGGGCCCGATGCCCGCTCAGGTCGATCCCCTGCTCCAGCCCCACCAGATACCCACCCTCGGATGCCGGCGCGCCGTCCCAGGCGCCGGTACCGGCGGAGGAGACGGTAATCTGCTCCAGCTTGCGGGCGGCGACCGCGGCACGCGTGATCGCTTCGGCCATCGGGCTGCGGCACGTGTTCCCGGTGCAGACGAAGAGAATGTGCATGGTCGGGATTTAAAGGTGAAAGAGGAAAGGGGAAAGGGGAAAGGCGAAGAAGGCGCGCACGCGGCGTATTGCAGGCGCCATTCCTCCTTCCCCTTTCGTCCTTCCCCTTTCCCGTCTCACGGCGCCAGCCTCCCTGCCGCGCGCCGCAGCTCCGCGCGGGGAATCGCGCCTTCGCGCACCAGCCGCGGAGCCGGTCCGGTGCAGTCGACCAGAGTCGAAGGAGGGACATTGCCGAGCACGCCGCCGTCGAGGACCAGGAGGGTACCGTCGGCGATTTCGCGGCCGAATGCATCCGCGATCCGGTCCGGGCCTGGCGCCGGCGGCTCGCCCGGCCGGTTGGCCGACGTCGAAGTCAACGGGTAGCCCAGGGCCGCGACCAGCCGGGCGATGCCGGCGTGTCCGGTGTGACGCACGGCGATCCCTCCTTCTCGGCCCCGGAGCTGATCCGGCAGGCGTCCCTCGCCGCCCGGCAGCACCAGGGTCAGCGGTCCGGGCCAGAAGGCGTCGGACAGCGCCCGGGCGGACGCGGACAGCACCAGGCCCCAGCCCTCGATCATCTCGCGTCCGGAGACCAGCAGGAGAAACGGCTTGTCGGGCGACCGCCCCTTGAGCCGCGCCAGCGCCTCGAGCGCCGGAACTCGCGGCCCGCTGCCGAGGCCGTACACAGTCTCCGTGGGATAGGCCAGGAGCCCGTCGCGTCCCAGGTGCTCGGCGACCGTCGGGAGCGCCGCCTCCACCTCCGACGGGGTGCGGAACGGGAGGATCACTGTTCCGCCTCCGCCAGGCGCTCGGCCAGGGCCAGGTCCTCGGGAGTGGTCACCTTGAGATTGCGGATCGTGTCCGGCACCAGCCGGACCGTTCCCCCGCACGCCTCCACCAGGGCCGCCTCGTCGGTCGCCTCGGACGCCCCGGCGCCGGCCTCCGCGTACGCGCGCTCCAGCAGCTCGCGGGGGAAACCCTGCGGGGTCTGAGCGCGCCAGAGGCGCGAACGGGGGACGGTCGCGCGGATGCGGGTCGGGTCGCCGCCGTCGGCTTCCTTGATGGTGTCGGTGACCGGCAGCGCCGCGATGGCCCCCTCTCCCGCGCGGGCGTAGGCGATGACCGCGTCGATGACCGCGCGGGCCGGAAAGGGCCGGGCGCCATCGTGCACCAGCACCACCCGGCAGTCGGCGCGAACGGCGGCGAGGCCGGCGGCCACCGAGTCGGCGCGCTCCGCCCCGCCCCCGACCAGGGTGAACGCCTCGCTCTGGTGTTGGGCCAGGAACTCCGGCGGGTGGGCGGCGTCGGTGGGGGGGAGCACGAGCACGAGGTGGGCGACCTCCGGGTGGGCCGCGAAGGGCCGTACCGCGCGGAGCACCAGGGGCACCCCCGCGACAGGACGATACTGCTTGGCCGCTCCGCCGCTCAGCCGAGTGCTTCGACCGGCGGCGACGACGATCACCCCGACGTCACGCGGCAAGAGCCCGGACCAGCTGCTCCACGTGCTCCAGGCCCACCAGCGCGACGCCCGGCACCTGGGCCATCCCCCGAGCGCTGCCGAAGACGCGGCGGAAGCCCAGCCGAGCCGCCTCGGCGAGCCGCCGCTCGGCGGCGCCGCTGGGGCGGATCTCGCCGCCGAGGCCGATCTCGCCGAGGAAGATCACGTCGGCCGGCGCGGGGCGGTTGTAGAGGCTGGAGAGCAGCGCCGCGGCCACGGCGAGGTCGGCGCCCGGCTCGTTCAACCGTACGCCCGCGGTGACCTGCACGAAGACGTCCAGGTCGGCGAAGGAGGTCTGGGCCCGGCGCTCCAGCACGGCGAGCAGCACGGCCAGGCGCTTGGGATCGAGGCCGGTGGCCACCCGCTGCGGGGTGCCGTAGCCGGACTTGGCGGCGAGGGCCTGGACCTCGACCAGCACCGGCCGGGTGCCTTCCATGAGCGCGGTGACCGCGCTGCCGCTGATCCCGTCGGCGCGCGCCGCCAGGAACACTGCCGACGGATTGGGCACCGCCACCAGGCCGTGCTCGGTCATGGAAAAGACGCCCAGCTCGTCCACCGAGCCGAACCGGTTCTTGGTGGTGCGGAGCAGCCGGTAGTCGAGGGTGACCTCGCCCTCGAAGTAGAGCACGGTGTCCACGATGTGCTCGAGGGTCTTGGGCCCGGCGATTCCCCCGCCCTTGGTGACGTGTCCCACGACCACGACCGCGGTGCCGGACTCCTTGGCGAAGCGCATCAGCTGCCCCGAGCACTCGCGCACCTGGCCCACGTTGCCGGGCGCGCTCTCCAGCGTGTCGGTGTAAACCGTCTGGATGGAGTCGATCACCACGACGTCAGCCCGGGACGCGGCCGCGGCACCCAGGATGGCCTCGAGGCGCGTTTCGCCCAGGACATGGACCGCACCCGCATCTTCGCTCAGCCGATCGGCGCGAAGCCGGAGCTGATCGGGCGATTCCTCGCCGCTCGCATAAAGGACGGTGCGACCTGCGGTCTCCAGCCGCGCCGCGGCCTGGAGCAGCAGCGTGGACTTGCCGATGCCGGGCTCGCCGCCGATCAGGATCATGGACCCCGGCACGATGCCGCCGCCGAGCACGAAATCGAACTCGGGCAGTCCGGTGACCCAGCGGGTGAGCGGCGTGGTGGCGACGTCGCGGAGGCGCTGGGCCGCCGGGACATCGGCGCGCTGCGCCCCGGCGCCCCTGCGCCCTCGCGTCTGCGCGACTTTTCGCTCCAGCACCGGCTCTTCCGCCACCGCGTTCCACGCGCCGCAGCCCTCGCAGCGCCCGACCCACTTGGCGTGCTCGTGGCCGCATTCGGTGCAGCGGTAGACCGATCGGGTCTTGGCCATCAGGACGACCGCGCGGGGCTCATTCCGGCTCTTCCCGCCCGCTGAAGTTGTCGAACCGGGTGTATTCCCGGGTGAACTTGAGCTGGACATCGCCGGTGGGGCCGTTGCGGTTCTTGGCCAGCATCACCTCGGCGAGCCCGCGCTTGGATTCGTCTTCCCTATCGTAGTACTCGGGGCGGTGGATGAAGATGACCAGGTCGGCGTCCTGCTCGATGGCGCCCGAGTCGCGCAGGTCGGAGAGGATCGGCTTGCGCTCGCCGCCCCGCTGCTCCGACGCGCGGGACAGCTGGGACAGCGCGATGACGGGGATCTCCAGCTCTCGCGCCAGCGCCTTGAGCGAGCGGGAGATGTCGCTGATCTCCTGGACCCGGTTCTCGCTGTACTCGGGGCTTCGCATGAGCTGGAGGTAGTCCACCACGATCAGGCGGACGTCGTTGTCGATCTTGAGCCGCCGGGCCTTGCTCCGCATCTCGAGCAGGGTGATGGACGGCGTGTCGTCGATCCAGAGCTGGTAGGTCTGCAGGATGCCCGCCGCCCGGGCCAGCTGGGTGAAGTCGGAATCGCGCAGGGTGCCCTGACGGACCCGGTGGCTGTCTACCCGCGCGGTAGCGGTGAGCATGCGCTGCACCAGCGCTTCCTTGGACATTTCCAGCGAGAAGATGGCGATTCCCTGCCCTTCGGCCGCGGCGTTGGCCGCGATGTTGAGACAGAAGGCCGTCTTGCCCATGGAAGGCCGGGCCGCCACCACCACCAGCTCCGCCGGCTGGAACCCCGACGTCATCGCGTCCAAGTCTACGAATCCGCTGGGCACTCCGGTAATCGACTTGCCGCTGCGCTGGAGCGTTTCGATGCGCTCCATCGTGGGCCAGAGCATCTCCTTGATCCGGGTGAAGCCTTCTTCGCCCCGCTGCTGCGAGATCTGGAAGATCTTGGATTCGGCGGTGTCGAGCAGCTCGGTGGCGGTCGAGTGCCCCTCGTAGGCCTCGGTGATGAGGGCGGTGGAGGTCTCGATCAGGCGGCGGAGGATGGCCTTGTCGCGGACGATCCGGGCGTGGAACTCGAGGTTGGCCGCGGTGGGCACCGCGTCCACCAGCTCGGCCAGGTACTCCAGGCCCCCGGCGGCGTCGAGCTCGCCCCGGCGGAGCAGCTCGTCACGCAGGGTGATGTGGTCGATGACGCTCCGCCGCTCGACCAATGCGAGCATGGCGCGGAAGAGCCGCCGGTGGCCCTCCCGGTAGAACATCGCGTCGTCCACCAGCTCGGCGGCACGGAGGGCGGCGTCCTGGTCCAGCAGCATGGCGCCGAGGACGGCCTGCTCCGCCTCCGGATTCCACGGCGCCGAGCGGCCGACGTACGGGTCAGCGGTCGAGTAGCTGTCGGGCGATACGGACGTCATCCCAGGTCGGCTTCTTCCAGTTCGGGTTGCGCAGCAGAGCCGCGGGATGGTACGTCACGACCAGCGGGATGCCGTTGTACGTGTGCACCTTGCCGCGGAGCTCCCCCAGGCTCTTCCGGGCGCCGAGCAGCGCCTCGCCCGCGGTGCCGCCGAGCGCGAGGATGACCCGCGGCCGGATGAGATCGAGCTGGCGATGGAGGTACGGAAGGCAGGCCGCCATCTCATCGGGCAGAGGCTTTCGATTCTGGGGGGGACGGCACTTCACGATATTGGTGATGTATACCGAAGATCGAGGAACATCAATAGCCTCGAGGATGCTGTCCAGCAGCGTGCCCGCCTGCCCGACGAAGGGACGGCCGGTTGCGTCCTCCGTCGCGCCCGGTCCCTCGCCGACCAGCACCAGGCGCGCCTTCGGATTGCCCTCGCCCGGCACCGCATTGGTCCGGTTGGGGCACAGCGCGCAGCAGTAGGTGGTGCGGATCCGCTCGGCCACCTGCTCGAGCGAATCGAGGTTGTGCAGGTCGTTGCCCAGGAGCACGGCCTCGGGCGAGGTAATCACGAGGCCCGGACCGGGAATCGGCGGCGCGCCGACCATCCAGCGGGGGCCGCCGGCCGCGGTGAGACGGCCACGGGGTGGATTCGGAGCGGCCTGAGGGGCCGGAGTCGCTGCCTCGGCCGGTACTGGCGCCTCGAGCGCTCGCCTTCCCGACAGGATCACTTCCGGCCCGCCGAGCTCGGCCTGCTGCGCCAGATACCGCCGGGTCAGCTCATCCAAGGTGCCGCTCCACCGTGTCCAGGATCGCCTCCGCCACCTCGCGCTTGGACTGGAGCGGGAGAATCTGGGGCGACCCGTCCCGGCCCATGAGCGCCACCCGGTTGGTCTCGTGCTCGAAGCCCGCCCCC
>Ga0310810_10003111_pt1 | contig 18036 bp, 24 predicted proteins | sample NCmetagenome_FD_207641 | JGI IMG/M metagenome (GOLD analysis project Ga0310810, IMG submission 207641) | Soil microbial communities from experimental microcosm in Duke University, North Carolina, United States - NC | ecosystem: Engineered > Artificial ecosystem > Soil microcosm > Unclassified ...
TCTACGCCGAGCCAGGCCGCTCCGGCGCTGTCCGGTGCGGCGGAGGAGAACTGCAGCCCATACCAGTCGAGCATCTCCTGGTAGTCGAGCTCGCCGGCCGTATCGACTGACTGGCGAAAGAATTCCCCGAGATCCGCGCCGGCGACGCCGCTCGCGACGCCCCGGAACTCGGCCGGGGTGTACCCGCGCTCCCCGCTGAAGCGCCGATAGGCCTCGCGCATGACGTCGTCGAGGCTGCGGGTCCCGTTGGTGAGCTTCCGAATTCTGGCATCGAGCAGCAGGCCGACAATGGAGCCTTTGGTATAGTAGCTCACCGTCGTGTTCCGCGAGTTCTCGTCGGGCCGGTACGCCTTGATCCAGGCGTCGTAGGACGCGTCCTGAAGCGACTGCACCAAACGGCCGGACGTGGTCTGCAGGGAGCCGATCGCGCGGGAGATGTCGGCGAGGGTCTCTTCCCGGCTCGCCAGCCCGGCCCGCCGCACCAGCAGCCAGGCGTAGTAGTCGCTGAATCCCTCGGCCACCCAGAGACTGCGGGTGTAGACCTCGTTCTCGTAGTCGAACGGCCCCAGCTCGACCGGCCGGAGGCGCTTGACGTTCCAGGCATGGAAGAACTCGTGGGCCACCAGCTGGAGCCACTGATAGTAGGCACTCTCGGTGCGGGTGCTCTGGCGGTCGGCGAAGAGAACGGTGGAGCCCTTGTGCTCGATGCCGTCGTAGCTGTCGGTGAGGACGTTGAAAAACACATACCGCTCGTAGGGGAGGGCGCCCCAGAGCTTTCGCGCCGCCTGCACGATCTGGGCGGCGTCGCGGGCGGAGCGGGCGCCGTCCCAGCCGGTGGTATCGCCCACGTTCACCAGCAGGTGCGGCACCCCGTCCACGGTGAACCGGTGGACCGACGGATTGCCGGCCACGATCGGGGAATCGACCAGGGTGTCGTAGTCCGGTGCGCGGTAGTGATGGGGTTGCTTGTCGGCGGCGGGAGGCAGCGCGGTCAGTGACTGATGCCAGGACGCCGGCAGCTCCAGCGTCACCTCGTGCGGCCGGCGGCCCCGCTCGAGCAGCGTGATGTAGGTGGCCGCGCCGTTGATCAGGGCGAAGGACTCGTCCACCCAGTCGGTCCGGGCCAGCCGCTCGTTGGCGTAGACCCGGTAGGTCAGCACCACGCTCTTGGCGCCGCCTGTGGAGACCCGCCACCGGTTCTTCCGCGACTTCTCGATCGGCAGGGCGTGGCCAGACGGGTTCTTCGCCTGCACCTGCTCCACGTGGCGGGCGAACTCACGCACCAGATAGGAGCCCGGGGTCCAGACCGCCATCATGAGCTCGATCGCCGGCTTGCCCCCGGTAGGGTAGCTCGCCTCGACCTCGAGGTAGTGAGTGGCGGGCGCCGGGATGCGGACGGTGTAGCGGATGGGGTCCGCCTGCTGCGCCCGGACGGGAAGGGCGGCAACCGCAGCCAGGGACAGTGCGGCGGACAGGCGCCGGAGCGTCGCCGTCATACTGCCTCCCGGCGAAGGCGCAGAATGAAGAGCGAGCCGTACACCCCGATGGCCGTTCCGTAGACGATCACACCCCACGCGAACCAGAAGGCCCATTCCTGCTCGCCGCCGGAGAGCAGCAGCAGAACGCCGCCTGCCAGCGCCACGAAGGCACCGCCGCCCGCGGCGAAGGCGAGCGCCTTGCCCGCCGAGATGCGCCGAGCCGCCGAACGGAGAAAGGCCAGCAGCTCCTCTTCACCGACCGCGTGCGCCACCCAGCCCCGGCTCAGGTTGCTGCCGCTCACGAGCAACGACGGCGCGAGGACCATGACCGCCAGCGCCGTGTTGTAGTAGGGGAGGAGGCAGAGGGCCAGGCTGAGGAGGGCGATCGGCCACCGGAAGCGCCGGATGAACGGATTCGTCTCCAGCCGAAGGTTCGGGCTGGCCAGATAGGTGCTTCCGATGTCGCCACCTCTGGCGAGGAGGATCAGGAGCGCGAGCAGGTGCTCGAAGTTCTGCCCGCGGCCGAGCAAGTTGATCATGGAGAATTCCCAGGGGTAATCGGTCTCGTGGGTGCTAGGGCTCGAGGGCCTGCTGCCGGCCGTTCTCGCTTCGGAGCTTCAGCCAGCTGACGGTGTCGTGGGACTGCAGGATCACGCAGGTGTATGCATACAGGCTGCGCCGGGTGCCCATCTGACGCTCACTATAGTGAAGGGGACCGATTCAGGCAGGGCCGAGCGGCCGCACCACGCGGCAGGGATTCCCCACGGCCAGCACCCCGTCCGGCAGATCATGCACCACCACGCTGCCGGCGCCGACGACCGTGTCGGCCCCGATGCTGACGCCCGGCACGACGATCACGCCGCCGCCCAGCCACGCCCGGGGGCCGATCGTGATGGGTCGGGCGAGCTCGGGCCCAGCGGTCCGGACCGCGGCGTCGAGCGGATGCGTTGCCGTGAGGAGCTGGACCCCCGGGCCGAGCTGGGCTTGGTCGCCGATCACGATCGGCGCGCAATCGAGGAAGAGGCAGTTCATGTTGACGAACACGCCGGCGCCGATGGTGATCTGGGGGCCGTAGTCGAAGTAGAAGGGCGGCTCGATCCAGGCGCCGGCGCCGAGTCCGCCGAGGAGCTCGGCCAGCATGGCGTGCCGGCCGGCGGCATCGTCCGGGTCGGTGGCATTGAAGCGCTGCCAGAGCCGCCGGGCCCGGGCTCGGGCCGCCACCAGCTCGGGATCGTTGGCGAGATAGAGGTCGCCGCGCACCATCTTCGCGCGCTCGCTGTCTGCCATGTGAGCCCTTCCGTTCCTGCCCCGCTCGTTAGGGCGCTCAGGGCAGCGGCGGCTCCCACAGCTCGACCCGATTGCCCTCCGGATCCATCACCCACCCGAACTTGCCGAACTCCGAGCTGTCCACCCTCTCGTCCACCGCGCAGCCCTCGGCCCGCAGCGCCGCCAGGACCTGTTCCAGGTCGTCCACCCGGTAGTTGATCATGAATGGCGCGGTGCTGGGCTCGAAGTATTTGGCCGAGTCCGGAAAGAGCGACCACGCCAGGGTCGCAGGCCTGCCGCCCGGACTCGTCGTGGCGGGCTCGAAGGTGACGCCACCCCACTCGGTGATATCCAGTCCGAGATGGTCGCGATACCACGCGCGGAGCGCCTCGGGATCACGGGCCTTGAAGAAGATGCCGCCGATGCCAACCACGCGTGCCGTCATGAGGACTCCGAGAAGAATGATCTAGTCCAAGAGACGGTCCGATGCCCACCACCCGATATAGAGACCCGCTCCGGTCCCGACGGCGCTCACGATGGCTGCTGTCATCATGCCGGCGCGGGCGCCGGCCCACCATCCGATGCCACCGCCAAGGGTGGCGCCAACCCATCCCAGTAGCTTTCTCATGAGCCCTCGAAGTCCGGCGCGAAGGACCTGGTCACCAGTACGGGCCCGCAAGGTCGTCATCGGCGTCCCCACCCTCGGACGGCGCGAGCGTTGCCCGATACACCATGTCGGCCGCCACCACGTCCTCCACCGCCACCCCGACCGACTTGAACAGCGTCACTTCCTCGTTCGATTGCCGCCCGGGGTGCGTGCCCGCGATCACCTCGCCGATCTCCGCAACGATCTCCCGCGCGGCGATGACGTCCCCCGACTCCCGCACCGCCGCCTCCCGCGAATCCACGTAGAGCCGCCCCCGACGCAGCGTCGCATCGTCCAGCTCGCGCCAGTCCGGCCGGCAGGCGCCGACCGCGTTCACGTGGGCCCCGGGCGAGAGCCACTCGCCCCGGAGCACCGGCGTCTCCGAGCTGGTGGCCACCACGACCGTGTCGGCCCCGCGCACCGCCTCCTCCGCCGAGCCGGCCGCGCAAACGCCGAATCGCTCGGCGAAGGCGCGCGCGTGCCGCGGGCTCCAGACCCGCACCTCCTGGAACGCCCGCACCAGGCGGAGCGCCTCCAGGTGGCTGCCGGCCTGGACCCCGGATCCCAGGATCGCCAGCACGGTGGCGTCCACCCGGGCGAGGTGGCGGGTCGCGACCGCCGAGGCCGCGGCGGTCCGCATCTCGGTGATGAGCCGGCCATCCATGGTGACGAGGGGCTCGCCGGTGTCCGGCCGGAACAGCACGATCAGCGCGTGGTGGGTGGGAATGCCCTGGTTGCCGGAGTAGAAGGTGACCAGCTTGGCGCCGAGCGCCCCCGCGGTCGCGGCCGGCATGGCGCCGAAGAAGCCGTGGTGTGCCGACACCGGCACCACCTGGCGGACCGGCTGCGCCACCTTGCCTGCCGAGAGGTCGACGAGGGCGCCCTCCATCGCCGGGATCAGGTCCTCCATCCGGAGGAGCCGGCGAACGGCGGCCTCGTCGAGCTGCATGCTCAGTCCCAGAGCAGCTTGAAGGCGTGGGTCCAGTGGTTTTCGCGGAACCCCGGGATGCACCAGAGCTGGCACAGCGGCTCGATCGCCCGCGCGGCCACCGCCGTCCCCATGTCCGCCGGCTCCCACCCGAACTGCCGCAGGATCTCCGCGACCTCGGCCTTGGCCTCCGCGTCGTTGCCGCAGAAGAACATCGTCGGCCGGCCGTCGGTATACACCGGATTGACCATGGTGGGGGTGCCGACGCTGTTGAATGCCTTGACCAGGCGGGTCTCGGGGAAGGCGACCTGCAGCCGCTCGAGCAGGGATTCGTTCGGTCCGGTGAAGACCTTCAGGACCCCGTCCACCGGCGGCTCCTTGGAGAGCGGGTTGGTCGCGTCGATGACGACCTTGCCCCGATGATTGGCCGCGCCGGCCAGGGTCAGGGCCTCCACCGCAACGGTTCCGTGCACTGCCAGCACCAGCAGCTCGCCCCACTCGCCGACCGCGTCGAAGGTGCCCGCTGGAATCCCCGAGGATTCGGTGAACGACGCGAGCTTGGCGGGACTGCGACTGCCGATCCGCACCTCGTAGCCGTGCTGCTTGAATCCCTGCGCCAGGGTCTGACCGACGACGGCGGACCCCAGGAGTCCGATCTTCTTCATGGTGTGCCTCCCACGGGTCCAGCGCGGGCAGCTATTCGGACTTCGTCAGGACCAGATGGACGTTGTTGTGGCCGGTCGGCGCGTCCCCGGTCAGACGGTCGCGGTCGGCCGTGAACCGCACATCCCGTATGAAGGTATCCGCCGTCTGGTCGAAGGTGACGCCGCCGCGACTCAGCGTCCACGTGCCGATCAGGTCGGCATCCAGGTCCCCACCGTTCTCGCCGGCTCCAGGCACGAACAGGTGGCCGGTCGTCGTCCCGTCCGGCGCGAGCGTCATCGCCACATCCGCCCCCAGGACGAGCTGGTTGACCACGCCGGCCGACCCCAGGTCCAGGGTGAAGATCGTGGCGGAGTAGGCGCCGGCGACGCTCCCCACCGTCGGGCTGAAGCTGCTGTCATCGCCGCAGCCGGTGAATGCCAGCGTCAGGCTCAGTGCGACGGCCCGCCCGAATTGTATGCGCATATCGACCTCCGAACGTTATGACGCCCGGGGCATCATGGTCGGGTCTCCGGAATCAGGCCCGTGCAGGAATCTAAGCCCCGTCTACTTCATAGCTGAGCTCGAACGGGTGCTCCATCCCGTGACCGACGGCGGAGCGGCCATCACCACGGAGCCCCTGCAGCGCTCCCGTTCCGGAGCCGGGAACGACGGTATAGGACTCCTTCGCCTCGCCGCCCTCGAAGACCCCCGTGCGCTGGAGCACGAAGCTCCCGCTCTTGCCGCCGAGTCGTCCGACGACCCGCTCGAGCCCGACGAACGCCGCCGTGCCGTCGCTCCGATACATCATCAGGTATTCCACGTGGCTCTCGCCATCGAGATCGCCGGTGAAGGTCTTGGCCACGCTGGCTCGAGTGAGCTTCGGCTGGCCTTCGCCCTCGCTGTACGGCTTCTCATCCCACGACTTGATGGCGAACCGGGCATTCACGGTCTTCTTCATGGGTGTCATCCTGATCAGTCGGAAACGGGATTCAGCGCCGATCGTGCGGCGCGCTCGATGAGTGCCTGCTCCGGCTCGCGCAGATGCACGCCGATCAGGCGGACCATCCGTCGCAGACCGAGCGGCAGGTTCGCCTGTACCGGCACGTCCAGCTCCAGGAGCAGGTTGGGATCCAGCGGGCGCGCCGCATCGAGATACCCGCTCGCATCCGACGCCGGGAGGTCGCGCCAGCTCGGTCGGGTGACGCCCACCAGGTGGATCAGCGGGATGTCCACGGTGACTCGCCCCGGAATCCGGAGCCGCCACATGGTCGGGCCCAGATCCAGACCGGCGTCGGATTGACCCCGCCACTCGCGGAACAGCCAGCCGAGCGTGAGCAGGCCCAGGACCGTCGAGCCCCAGGCGAGCCTTTCGAATCGCCCGTGGAGCCACAGGTGCACCGCGGCGGTCTCGACCAGAACGATCAACGCGAGGGCGGCGTAGAAGGAGCCGCTGCGGGCGGATGTGGCGGGGAGATGCCGGTCGGGAGTCACGGGCCCTCGGTCGCCGCTTTCCGGGCCTGAGCCAGATACGCCGGCGCCAGGTCCATCAGGCTGGCCAGCTTGCGGACGAGGTGGGTCTCGTGATCGCTGAGCCTGCCGTCGGCGAGGATGACCCCCCACATCACTTCGGCCAGGACCATCTTCTGTCCCAGGTCGTACTCCGCCGCGATCAGCCGGGTGAACTGATAGTGATCCAGCGACTCCGCCCGCTCGGCCTCGGCGAGGCGCATGAGCTCCCCCGCCGTGGCATCGTCGAGCCCGAAGTGCCGGACCAGGGTCCGCTCGATGTGGCTGCGCTCCTCGGCGCTGAACTCACCGTCGGCGTGCGCCAGCTCCAGCAGCAGGGCGCACGCGGCCAGCTGCACCGGGGTGGTGCCCGCCGGTGCGGCCGAGTCGCCCTTGAGGAGCCGTTCACTCACGAACTGCCGGATGGCGTCGAGCATGGTGCTAAGATGCGTCGAGCGCCGGCTCCGGTCGAGTGGGCGCCAGCAACCGAGGCGGGTTTACGGTTCGGTCGTCCGCACCCAGCGATAGCGTGGTGAGGCCAGCCCGACCAGGAATCCAAGCGCGCCCCCGACGCCGGCACCGATCAGGCTGACCTTGCCTACCGACCGGCTGTCGGACGAGCAGTCGGCACACTCGCCAACTCCCAGAGCCAGGAAGAGCCCGCCGAGGGCACCCAACCCACCCCCCATGGCCGCGCCCTTCCAATGCTGGTAGCCCACGATCTGCCGGACACTGTCGGGTACGGTGGCCAGCGGTGGCGTAGTCGGGGTGGGAAGCGGATCGGCCTCGGAGAATGCAGGCGCCGATGCGCCCGTGGTTTGAGCGCGCGCAATCGGTGCACCCGAGCTGAGTACCAGAAGAAGCAGGAGGATGAGGCACCTGAGCAACGGTACGCGCCTCACAACGTACAGCTCCGCTTGCTCCACCAGTCGCCCTCGATCACCCGACGAGGCACGAACGTGAAGGTGCCCATCCCCAGGTGGCCGGCGGGCGCGGGCCCGCTGAGAGTCCCCTCCCAGCGTACGAAGTAGCGCTTGTCGTCGCCCGGCGCGGAGTCCAGCGATGCGAGAGGACCCGCATCGGTCAAATACCGCGCATCCGTGGCCATCTGGCGATCTCCCCACACCGGCACCGCGATCGGGAGGCTGTCCGATGCACAAGGGGTGAAGAACCCATCCTCGAAGCCCGGCGAGTACACGCCGCTGAGCTCGGCCGCTGCTTCCCGGGGAGTCACGGTTGCGCACACGGCTCCATCAACTGCCTCGGCCAGGATGACCTCATGGCTGCCCGTCGAGTCGAAGGTGACTCGCCCGAGTATGGGTTCCCTGATGAAGAACCGAGGGCCGCAGCGCAAGAACAGCTCGCGTGCCTCCGTCGGACGCCACGGGAACGAGACCCAGCCCAACGAGTCGGCCCAACGCACCACAGGCCCACGGGCGAAGCGACTGACCCACAGATTCGGCACTGGTTGGCCGGTGGTGCGGTCAACCACATGTACGTTGACGTTTGTCCATTGGATCGGAACTACCCCCGGGCGGGGGGACTCGTGCCGAGGCGAAGGGGACCGCGGGAACGGGGCGACGACCCGGCTTTCCGGGGGCAGGGGTGGTCCATTGAGCTGGTCCACCTGATAACGGAACCACGCGAGCTCCAAGCCGAGCAGGCAGACGGCCATCAGGACCGGGGCACGATTGCGGGCGAGCCAACCGTCCGCGTGGGCGGTCCGTCCCGGCCGGGAGATGCCACAATGGGGACAGACCTTCGCCTCGTCGCTGACCAGCTTGTGACACTCGCGGCACATGACGTGGCTCATCTCACCCTCCACTGCCCTTGCCCTACACCCGCGCGGAGCGCTGCCACAATGGTGACGGCGCCTGGGCGAGGACGAGCACTATTTGACCCTACGCCCGGGTCGTGAGAGGGCGATTCATCCTGAATGACAATCTGGCCTCAATCGGATGCCGGCTCTGCAGGCGGACGGTGGTCACCCACGATTCGCGGCGACCGCTCAATGGTGGCGGGTATCGCCGACGGCAATCGCCGCGACGCCGAGCAGGATCAGGATCCCCCCGAGCACGAGACTCGCCGGTAGCGCCTCACCCAGCCACAGGGTCGAGGCCGCCAGGCCCCAGGCCGGCACCGCCAGATACGACAGCGACACCGTGGTCGAGGGCAACGCACGCTGGATGCTCACCGCGGCCCAGAAGGCAAAGGCGGTGGCGAGCGGTCCGTTGTACAGCAGCATCAGGATCAGCTTCCACGACCATTCCGCCCGGTACGGACCTTCCATCGCCCAGGCGACGACGCAGGCCGGCACGATCAGCAGCGCCATCTGGAACGGCGCCAGCTGCAGGGGTGACAGATGCCACCGGTGGCGGCGGGTATGCAGAATCGCGATTGCCCACATGGCGGCGCCGAGCAGCAGGAGGAAGTTGCCGAGCACCACGCGGTGATCCGCCCAGTCGATGCTCGCGGGATTGAGCAGCACGATGAGGCCGGCGAGCCCCAGGGCCATCCCGATCAGCTTCCAGGGAGTCAGCTTTTCGCCGAAGAACAGCACGGCGGCAGGGAAGACCCATAGCGGCATGGTATAAGAGAGGATCGCCGAGCGGCCGGCTGGCACGAACTGCAGTCCGATCGTCGTGAGCCCGATGAAGAGCCACATCTGGAACACCGACACCGAGATGATGGCCGGCCAGTCGGCGCGCGTGGGCTTAGCGAACCGACCGGTGGCCAGCAGGAAGGCGAACAGGCAGGCCGCGCCGATCGTGTACCGCGTGATCACGAACCACAGCGGCGGCATCGCGTGGACGACCAGCTTCATGATCGGCCAGTTGAGCCCCCAGATCACGACCAGCGCCGCCAGCAGCGCGTAGGCGGCCGGCCGCGAGAATGGTGTGCTGGCGGGACTGCTGGGCTGGGGTGCCGACTTGGGTGTGTCGTCCACGGTCAGCTCACAAACGCGAGTTGGCTTTCTGCGCCAGTCCCGCCACGGTCGCCAAGGTCGGGAGATCGGACACCGATCCCCGCACATCGACCTCCAGGTAGCCGTCGCCACGAGGAATGCTGCACAGCGCGTGACTGGGGACGCTGGGCCGGCCCGTCAGAATGCACACGGCGTTGCCGATCGTCGCTTGCTCCAGTCGTGCGCCCTGGGTCTTCCATTGCGGCTCGGAGGCCGTGGCCTGATTTCGGAACGTGATGGCCTGGGCCCCATCCATTCCCACGTGCGTGGCCAGGCGAACGTCCACCGGATGCGTCACGCCCGCTTCCGACAGCACGACGGTGCAGTCGTCGATGGTCATGCCCCCCGCAGTCTCCGAAGATCCCTTGGGCGCGCCCGTGGCCTTCCCGCCGATGACGGACTCCAGCTCGGCGACCTGAAGCAATCCGCACGACACCGGCGCTTGCTGCGCCAGGAGGGGGATGGGGACGATGCGTGCAAGCAGGGCGAGAACGATCAACCGAGGCATAGGATTCTCCAATCGCATGACGCGGAAGAAAGACGTGCGCAAGGACTGCAGGCTACGACGCTGGTGACAAACGAGCCAGCAGATGCACCGTGATGGGTCCGCACTCGTCGGCGATGACACGCACGCCCGCCGTATCCCAGAGCTGGTACCCAGGGCGCTCGATCCGAAGCGTGTACGTGCCGGGCCTCCCGTAGGCCCCGCCGAGCGCCGCCGGCACGATGTCCGCGCCTTCGTAGCGAACAATCAGAAGCGAATCGGTAAAGGTCCCATCCTGCGCAACCCCCCGAGCCGAGTCGGCTCGCAATGCTCCCGTTTGGGCGTCGCGAACCTCCACTTCTACTGCTAGGCGCTCGACCGGCAGGCAGACCGGACCCGAGCTATCGCCGCATGCGGCAGTGGAGAGCATCAGCGCCGACGAAGCCATGACAGGCAACCGGCCAGGGCGCTGATGACAAGCGAGCCAGCAGCGGTGCCGCGTGCGCACTGGGTCAGCGAGGCGTAGCTCGCACAAGCCGCACCGCCCAGACGCTGAGCCCACCAGCCAGAACGAGTCCGAGCCATGAAGCCCATAGCGGCACTGCATAACCCGCAAGGTCGATCGGCCAGTGACGGAAGAGCCGAAGCAGGTGAGCCACGGCAATGAGTCCAAACAGGGCGCCCGTGATCTGTAGGTAGGCTCGCATCGTGATCCCTCCACTCGCTGGTACTACCGACCGCTGTTCGTTGCGAACTGCGGCCTAACTGCACGCGCGGGTCAGACTGCCACCTTCACTCGGCCCGCAGCGCGCTCACCGGATCCACCCGCGTGCTGAACTGCGCCGGGATGGCGCTGGCCAGGCCGGCGACCCCTAGAAGCAGACCCGCCGTAACGACCAGTGTGACACCGTCGGTCGGGCTCACCTGATAGAGTAGCGCGGCGAGCAGACGGTTCGCCAGCTGCGCGCCAACCAGCCCTGGCACCAGCCCGGCGGCGGCGATCGCGAGCCCCCGCCGCATGACCATGTGCCGCAGATCCCGCGGCGCCGCCCCCAGGGCGAGCCGAATGCCGAGCTCCTGGGTCCGGTGTCGCACCATCGTCACCATGACACCGAACAGGCCCACCGCGGCGAGCGCGAGCGCGGCGCCGGCAAACACCACGAGGAGGAACGCGTTCACCCTCGGCTGCGCCAGGGGTCCCTCGATGAACGCCTCGAACGGCGTTGCCTCGGCCAGGGCGACACCGGGGTCGGTTTCGCCGATGACGCGCCGGAGCGTCGAGGCCAGCTCGGCCGGCCGACCAGCGGTGCCGATCGCGAGCGTAGTGGGCGCGAAGGGGAAGGTTGACTGGCCCAGCGGGAAGTAGATGCTCGGGCGCGCGTCTCGCAGGTCCCGGTAGCGCGTGTCGGGGACCAGGCCGACGACGGTGAGCGTGTGCTCCTGGTCGGCCTCCACGACCAGCCGCTTCCCGATTGGGTCGTCATCCGGCCAATAGTGCCGCGCGGCGGAACGGCTGAGTACGACGACGAGTGGCGCACCCTCGCGATCCCGGTCGCTGAACCCCCGGCCACGAAGGACCGGAATCCCCAGCGCCGCGAAGTATCCCGGGGTGGCGAGCTCCATGTTGAGCATCGGGTTCGCCGCTGCCGCCTCGGGCGACTGCCCCTCGGCCGCGAACTTACCGTCCCAGCCGGCGCCCTCCGAGAAGGGAACGGCGACCACGGGCGAGGCCCCCAGCACACCAGGCAGAGCTTCGAGCCGCTCCACCAGCCGCTCGAGCAGGGCGGCCTGCTTCTTCGCGTCGGCATACAGGTCGTCGCGCAGGGCCAGCTCCGCGATCAGCACGCGCGACGGAGCCAGCGAGAGCTCGGCTCGCTCGAGTTTGATCAGACTCCTGGTGATGATGCCCGCCGCGGAAAGGACGAGCAGGGCGAAGGCGAGCTGTGTGGCCACCAATACCTCGGTCGCCAGCCGGCGCCGGCGGCCGGTGCTCTGCCGCGCGTCGGAGCGGAGGGTCTGCTGCAGGTCCACCCGGGACGTCAGGATGGCCGGGGTGAGCGCGAAGACGACCGTCGCGACGGCGGTGATGGCGATCGCACCGGTCAGCGCCGTCGTACTCAGATAAATCTCGTCGAGACGGGGAAATCCCGGCGGGGCGAACGCAATGAAGGCCCGGAGGGCGCCGGCGGCGACCCCGACACCGAACACGCCGCCGGCCGCCGCCAACAGCGCGCTCTCGGCCAGCAGCTGCGACACGATCCGCCCGCGGCTCGCGCCCAGCGCCGACCGGACGGCGACCTCCCGGACCCGGGCCAGGCCGCGCAGCAGGAGCAGATTGGCCACGTTGATGCACGTGATCAGCAGAATCAGGGCCGTGGCGGCGGCGAAGGCAAGCAACGCGGGCCGCACGTCGCCCAGGACGAGCCGCGGCCAGGGGCTCGCGACGCCGTGCTGCTCGCGCGTCCCCGGGTCCTCGGCCCGCCGGAAGAAGGCGGTCAGCTCGTCCGCCGCGTCGGCAGGCGTCGCACCGGGGGCGAGTCGCCCGACCACATAGAACGCCATCAGCGACAGCGTTTCCGGGGACATCGATGGGACGACGGGAGCCCACAAGTCCGTGCCCTTGGGGTAGTCGAGCCCTTGCGGCATGACCCCTACGATCGTGTACGGCGTGCCATCCCCGTACAACACGACCCGTCGGCCGAGCACGCCGGGGTCTTTGTTGAACCGCCGCTGCCACACAGCGTGGCTCAACACCGCAACCGGCTCGGCGCCCCGTACGTCGTCCGCGGGGCGCAGAGCTCGCCCCAGCAGCGCTCGCGCCCCGAGCACGTCGAAGAACTCACCCGAGACGAGTGCGCGGCGTAGACGCGAGATCCGGTCGCCGTCGCGGACCGGCACCGGCACGGCGCCATTATAAAGGAAGAGCGCAGCTCGCTCGAGCCTCCGCGAGCCCCGGATGAAATCGCCACCGTCGGAGAAGCCGACGGGATAATCGAAGGCCCGCTCGGGCGCGGCCCCCCAGAGCACGATGAGGCGGTTCTGGTCGCGGACCGGGAGGCCGCGGAGCAGGAGCGCGTCGGCCACGGTGAACACGGCCGTCGCAAGGCCGATACCCAGGGCGAGCGTGAGCACCGCGAGGAGGGCAACCCCCGGTGTACGACGGAGGCTTCGGATGCCGACCCGGAGGTTCTGGAATAGCGTGTCCATTACCTCAATCCCCGTGACCATCCGGTGCGGCTCGCGACCTCAGGAGAGCCCCCAGGATCGCGCCCCACAGAATGCCGTTCAAGGGGAACGTGATGGATACCAGCGCCGCTACCTCACCCAGACCGCCCCGGAGCCCGGTTGCCTGAACGACAGGGATGGCGGCGAACAGCGCCGGGAACCCCAACACGCCTACCGAGTACCCCAGGAGCTCCGTGTACGCCGTGACCCGTGTCTCCAGCGCGATGTAGAGCAGCGCCAAGGCTACTCCGGCGAGAAACCCGATCCTTGCGCCTCGCCGCATCCGGCGCACGAGGTGTGCATCCAAGACCGCCTCCGGTCAAGGAACCGCGCCATGCTGCGCGATGACGCGGGAAAGATCCAAGTCCCGCATCGCGTCGACGGCCACCTCCCAGGCGCCCTCACAACACAGACCACGAATGGCCGCGTCTTCGTAGGCCGCCAGGGCCGTACGAACGAGAGCACCCCGGACCTGCTCGGCAACCTTCTGTGGATCAGTCTCCATGGCGTCCCTGTCCCCGTTCGAGAAATGCCCTCATCGCCTGAATGACCTCGTCCGGGTTCGAGTCGAACACATAGTGATTGGCGCCGTGGATCTCCAGCACCTCCGCCGCGGGCAGCTCGCGGCGGACCCGGGCCCGCTCCGATGCTTCCCAGGTCCGCAGGGCGGCGGTAAAGCGCTGGGCGACGCGGCGATCAGCGGTGTCGAGCGTGGCCCAGGTCGGAAACGCCTGCTGGACCGAATCGGTCACGGCATAGATCACGAGCGCCGGAGCCCGCACTGCCGCGTAGTCGGGCTGTCCGCACCCCGCGAGAATCAGCGAGTCGATGGCCGCGGGCGTCACATTCGCAACCAGGCGGCCCGCCGCATCGTAGCGGCCGATGGCGCGCAGCTGAGCTTCCGGAATGTGCATCCCGTACGACCGTTGGAGATAGGCCTGGACCGCACCGACCGACGCCGAGTCCGGCGCCAGCATCGGCGGCTGAGGCGGATTCAGAGCAAGCAGATCTCCCAGGCTGCTGTGATCGTATGCGGCGTCGAAATAGATCAGTTCGCTGACCCGATCGGGATAGGCGCCCGCGAACGCCGTGAGCTCGTCGCCGGCGATGGAGTGGCCGACGAGGGCCACCCGGGGGAGCCGCAGCGAATCCAGCACGGCGCGCAGGTCGGCCACCCGGCCGGCGAGATCGTAGCCCGAGTCGGGCTGGCTCGACGCTCCGTAGCCACGACGCGTGATCGCGAGGACATGGTGGTGGTCGATGAATTGTGGGGCGAACTCATCGAATCCGTGCGCCACGTCCTGCAATCCCGAAAGGAAGACGAGCGGGGGTCCCGAGCCGCCCCAGTCGAGCACTTCGAGTCGCACGCCGGGCGCTACCGCCACGAAGCGGATGCTGTGTAAGGAGGAATCGCTCCAGGACGCAGTGGTGGGTGGTGTTCGGCTGCCGGACGACGTGCACGCCTGCAGCACGATCAGGCTCACCCAGAGAATCGTGCGGACGGCCAATCCGGATCGCTTCACGCGGAGGCCAGGGCCTTCAGCGATTCCGGCAGGACCTGCCGGGCCGGTGACGACGACCGACTTGCCCTTCAGCGATCCAGGCATGGCCCTTCTCCTATTGTCCCGCCGCCCGCCCGGCGTCCCGTACCAGCGGCATCATCTCGGGGTCCGCCTCGGCCCAGAGCGCCGCCCACCGTCTGTACGCCTCCCGGGCAGCCGCGCTATCTCCCTGTTCCGCGCTGAGAGACACGATCCGTGCGAGCGCCACTCCGCGGGTCAGACCGACCGCGGGGTGCGAAGCCCATGGACGACCGATATCGCCCCCGCCAGAATCACCAGTACGACCGACACCTGCAGCGCCTGCACGACGCCTTCCTTCCACGGTGACGCGCTGAAGCCCGCGCCGGACAACGGAGTCAACCGGCTGGTGCCCCAGGCCGCCGCGAGGCAGGACGTCATCCATCCGACATAGGCGCTGTAGAGAAACGCGGCCCGGGTGAGTCTGGCCTGCACCGGGCGCATGGCCAGGAGCCCCCACACCAGCCCCAGCGCGATCAGCAGCAGAGCACTGAGGACGGCCGTGAGATGGGCGGTGACACCCATCCTCTGATTCAGGAAGGCGGGGACTGCGAGCCCGGTGAGCAGGGCCAGGGTGAACAGGAGGAAGCCGGCGCGGATCAGGGAGCGGTCGACGTTCCGGATCTCCACGGTGCCTCCTGGAGAAGGCGTGCTGACGGCCCGCACCGGCGCTAGCGAATCCCGGTATCGAAGGTGAGATCCACGTGGGTCAGGCCCTCGTCTCCCACCACGACCTCTGGGGTCTGGACCCCGATCCCGATCGGCTCATCGGGAACCACCCGGTAGGTTCCCGGCGCCGCGTAGACGAGATAGTGGCCCACCGTGTCGCTGCTGAACCGGGCGACCACGCTATCGTCCTGCTGGAGCGCGAAGTCCGCCTGAACCGGGGCATCACAGGGCTCATCCACGCGACACACGGGCTCGATGGGCCCTCGGAGGATCGTCCCCTCCAGGCCCGTCTTCACGACGCCCCCGGCACCCGGCTCTACCGGAAGGGCGCCGCCGCTCGAGCACGCGCTGGTCGCGATGAAGAGCACCGCGCCGATCCGACTGACCGTGCCCATATGCCGAGTCCTCCTCGCTGCCCGGTGGTCCGACTCTGCGCCTACAGAGGCTTCCGGGCGTACCCTATGTAGGATACGGAGGTGTCGGGGCTTTCGCCCAGGTCCATCTCCCGGACGGCCGCCGCATAGCTCAGCAGGCCCCGTCGACGCCGGCGCAGCGCACGGATGGAGCGCAGCGGGTTCACCCGGGGCTTGAGCCCGGTCACCCCGCCCGGCACGAGGCCGTGCCGCTCGAGCTCCCGCCGAAGCTCGGCCGGCCGGATGAACATCTTCCAGTCGTGCAGCCCGGGCGGCATCAAAGCCGTCCACCGCCACTCCTGGAGCAGCGTAATCATGACCAGTCGGCTTCGGAGCGTGCGGTTGATGGTGTCGTACAGGTAGGTCCCACCGGGCCGGAGCACCCGCGCGGTTTCGGCGATGACCTGCGGCAGGTCGTGCACGTGCTCCAGCACATCACAGCAATAGACGACGTCGAAGCTGGCCTCCCCGAAGGGCAGCGCCTCGCCCAGCGCACGCTGGTATCCGATCGCGAGACCCTGACCGGCTGCATGCGTCCGCGCCGCCGCCAGTGACTCCTCCGACGGATCCACTCCCGTCACGTTGCAGCCCAGGCGGGCGAACTCCTCCGCCAGGAGTCCCCCGCCGCAGCCGATATCCAGCACCTGCAGGCCGGCCGGGGCCAGCCCAAGCTCCTCGACGATCACCCGCCGCATGTAGCCGAACCGGACGGGATTGAGCGCGGCAAGCGTATGAAGGAAGCCGGCCTCGTCCCACCAGGTGCCGGCCATCCGATCGTACACGGCGTTGTCTACCGGCACCTGGCGCTCAGGCCGCCGCTGTTACCGCGCCGATCGATCGAGGTCAGCGGAACCGCGATCCCACCAGCACCCCAACCGCCAGCCCAATCGCCAGGGCCCCGGCGAGGCGGGGGAGCTCGTTGTATCGGATGAAGCGGGTGCCGTGAGGGCCAATTTCCAGCGCCCCGATCGGCGTGAGTCGAGCCCCGCCGCCACCTCCGCCGCCCTGCGCTTCAGCCCCGTTGGCCCCGCCGCCCGAGCCCGGCGCCAGCTCCGTACGGCGAGCGGGCCGGCGACCGCCCCCCGCGCCGAATCCGTAGGCCACCTTGGCGACCGGAATGACGGTGGTGTCGCCCTGGTGCACCGGCTCGGCATACACGTGGCGAATATTGAGGTTACGCTCGAAAACCCCGGCGATGGGCTCGAAAGGTGTGCTGACCGACATCGGATCCTCCTGCAGAAGGGTTTCTGCAAGCTGACAGGATGTCGGTCGAGGGGCCAGGGCCTGGTGTCAGCCGCGCACCGCCGCTTCGATCTTCGCGACGTCGATCTTCTGCATCGACATCATCGCCTCGAACGCCCGCTTGGCCGCGGCGCCACCCTTGGCCATCGCGTCCGTCAGCGCCCGCGGAGTGATCTGCCAGCTGACACCCCATTTGTCCTTGCACCAGCCGCACTGACTTTCCTGGCCGCCATTGCCGACGATCGCGTTCCAGTAGCGGTCGGTCTCGGCCTGGTCCTCGGTCGAGATCTGGAAGGAGAAGGCCTCACTTTGCTTGAAGTGCGGCCCGCCGTTGATCCCCATGCAGGGAATGCCCACGACGGTGAACGTGACCACCAGGGCATCGCCCGCTTTGCCGCTGGGGTTGTCGGCCGGCGCGCGCTGGACGGCGCCGACGCTGCTGTTGGGAAAGGTCTTGGCGTAGAAGCGCGCGGCCTCTTCCGCATCGCGCTCGTACCACAGGCAGATCGTGTTCTTAGGCATGTTCTGTGTCAACTCCTATGTCTATGTCAGGTTCTGCAAGGGTCCCGGGGTCTTGTAGGTGCTCATGACGATGCCTGACGGGAAGGCCTTGGTGCTCTCGAGCGTCAATGAGCGCGGCGGCGTCCCCTCGGCAAAGAACCGCTTCCCTTTGCCCAGCAGCACGGGGTTCACCATCAGGTTCACCTCGTCCACCAGCCCATGCTGCAGCAGCGCCGACGTCAGCGTCGAGCTCCCCGAGAGGATCAGGTCCGGGCCGTCCTTCGCCTTGAGCCCACGCACGCCGTCCACGAGGTTCGGCGCGACGCCCGCGGACGGTCCCCATGCCAGGCTCTCCGGCCGGTGGGTGACGACGTACTTAGTCGCCGCATTGAGTCGTTCCGCCATCGGACCCGATGCCTTCGGCCAAAAGGCCGAGAACGAATCGTAGGTGCGGCGGCCGAGCAGCAGATCGAAGCCCTCGCCGTATG
>Ga0310810_10003112_pt1 | contig 18035 bp, 20 predicted proteins | sample NCmetagenome_FD_207641 | JGI IMG/M metagenome (GOLD analysis project Ga0310810, IMG submission 207641) | Soil microbial communities from experimental microcosm in Duke University, North Carolina, United States - NC | ecosystem: Engineered > Artificial ecosystem > Soil microcosm > Unclassified ...
GGCTCCTGCACATCGGTGACGTCGAGATCGACCTCGAGCGTCGCATGATGACGCGCGACGGGCAGCTCGTGCAGTTGAGCCGCACCGAGTGGCTGCTCCTCCAGCACCTGGCTGCCAACGCCGGGAAGGTCGTGCTCCATACCGAGCTCCTGACCAAGGTGTGGGGGCCCGAATATCGCGACGACCTCCAATACCTCCGTGTCTGGATCAGCCGCGTGCGCCGCAAGCTCGGTGCCAAGCCGGGCGAACCGGGACCGATCACCACCTTCCAGGGGATCGGTTACGTGCTGAATGTCGACGAGACCCCGCCCCTCGAGCTCCCGCAGGACGGAGCGGAGGTCGGGCACGCTCGCTCGGTGGCCGGCGGCCATGCCACCTGACCCTGCGGGCCAGGCAACTGCCGGCATCCTGATCTCGCTCGACGCGCTGACCGTCCAGCGGGCCGAGCAGCCGTCCGCGCTCGAGGACGCCCCCGTGGCAATCCGGCGGATCGGATGGATCGGTCGCCCGATCATCTTGGTGGGCGACATGGTGGCCGGGCGCGACCTCCCGCGCGAAGCAAGCGAGCGCGAGGCCTGGGTTCGCGCCTCGATCGGCACGGGCGCGTATGCCGTGGTCCCCTTCGACGAACCGTCGGCCGAGCGAGGCGCGTCGCAGGACGGAGAGGCCGTCGACCAGTGGCGGCAGGTCCGGAACGACCAGCGGGCGACGTGGCTGCTGACCGATCGGGCGAGGCAGGTCGGAGCTGCACGGCAGGCTGGCCTGAAGGTCGTCCTGATCGGGCCCTCGGACCCGCAGCCACGCCTCCACCGACCGGACTACCAGGCGCGGGACCTGAAGGACGCGGTCGGGCACCTCCTCACGGTGGACGTCTTTTCGGGGCCTGCGACGGCGCCGGGCCCTCCCCGTCCTGTCGGCGGCTCGGCCGCTTGACTTCCGAACCCGACGCATCCACGATGCCGTTCCCACAGCGGGGCGAGCCACATCGAATGATCATCAGGGTCCTCAGCGTCCAGATCGCACAGGATCGAGGAGCGGAGTTCCACGCGTTCATCCGCGAACGAGGACTCCCCCGGATCCAGGCCCACCCTGGGCTCGTATCGGCGCACGTCGGGCGACGAACCGACGGACACGAGGAATTCGCCATCGTCGTCACCGTGTGGCAGAGCTGGGATGCCCTCACCGACGCCCTGGGCCCCGATCCCTCCCAGCCCTACATGCTGACGCCTGAATCGGGCCTCGCCCAAACCGCGAAGGTCGAGCATTTCGAGGCGATCGACCTGCCCGCTGTGAGTCAGCTACGGCCCGAGGACGTAGCCGACCTGAAGACGGTCGCAACCACCGCCAGCTGAGGGTCTACCGCGCGAGTTGTCACGCTCGTGCAATGCACGCGCCGGCACGCGATGCGCTTCGTGATGCTCTCCCGGCGGGACCATCTGCGCGACAAACCGCAGATGAGGGACCCAAGCATTGGCAGTGCGCACGCCTGATCCAGACCGACTCCCACAGCCGGGCTGGCGCCTGATCGGGTTCGCGTCCATCGGACTGGGCACAGGCCTCTACAGCGCCGAGGTGCCGGTCATCGTCCTCGCGCTGGCCCTGCTGCCGGCAGTGATCGCCATGGTGATCATCGCCGCGCAGGCCACCGCTGCGGGACCCATTGCAGAGCGCGCGAGTCGAGCAGCCAACGAGATCGCGCGCAGGAGGTGATCGTCATGGCCGAGCTCGACACCGCCGATCGGAAGAAGCTGAACCGGCGCCAGTTTGCCTACGTGGACAGGGACGGCGAGGGGCATCTGCCCATCCACGACGAGAGCCACATCCGGAATGCCATGGCGCGCTGGAACCAGACCGACTTCCCGTCGAAGACCGCGAAGGAGCAGGCACGCAGGAAGATCGTGGCCGCTGCCCGCCGCCACAAGATCGAGGTCTCGGACGAGGACCGAGTCGCCAAGCCTGGCTCGACCTGAGATAGTGGGACCCGGATCACCGCAGACGAGGTGCCGATGACGGCTCCGTCACGCACGGCCAGCGCTCGAGCTCGAAGCGAACAGCCCGTCGCGCCCCCTGTCCAGCCGGGCGTTGAGTTCCACGCGTTCCTCGACACCCTCGGCGTGGCCGTCTACACGACCGATGCCGACGGTCGGATCACGTACTTCAACGAGGCGTCGACGGCGCTGTGGGGTCGCAGTCCCGAGCTCGGCGAGCAGTGGTGCGGCTCGTGGCGTCTCTACTGGCCCGACGGGCGCCGGATGGAGCACGACGAATGCCCCATGGCGATCGCACTGAAGGAGGACCGCGCCATCCGTGGCGTGGAGGCCGAGCTCGAGCGCCCAGATGGCACCCGCGCCGTCTTCATGGCCTATCCGACCCCACTCCACGACAACCGCGGCAGCCTGGTGGGAGCGGTGAACGTCCTCGTCGACGTGACGGAGCGGCGGAAGGCGGAGGAGGCCCTCCGGGCGGCAGCGGAGGCGCTCGCCGCATCCAACATGGTCAAGGACGAGTTCCTGGGCCTCGTTTCGCACGAGCTGCGGACCCCGGTGACCACGATCTTCGGCAACGCCCACCTCCTGCGGGGTCGCGCCGGCCTCCTCGCCACCGAGGAGACGGACTCGATGCTGACCGACATCGCCGACGAGTCGAATCGGCTCCTTGGCATCATCGAGAACCTGCTCCTGCTCACCAGGCTGGGCTCGGGCACGCCACCGGACCAGGAGCCGCAGCTGATTGCCCACGTGACGCGTAACGCCGTGGACGGGTATCGCCAGCATCACCCCGACCGTGCCATCACCCTCGAGGTGCAGCCGGGCCAGATGGTGGTCGAGGCGGATCGCGGTCACCTCGAGATGCTCCTGGACAACCTCCTCACCAACGCGACCAAGTACAGCCCCTCGTCCACCGAGATCGAGGTGGTCGTCTCCTCGGACGAGCACGAAGCGTGCGTGACGGTGCTCGACCGCGGGATCGGGATCGGCGACGCCGATGCCAGCCAGCTCTTCACTGCCTTTTACCGGACCGAGGCGGCCAAGATGCGCACGAACGGTCTCGGCATCGGCCTGGCCGTCTGCCAGCGGATCGTCGACTCCCTCGGCGGCCGCATCTGGGCACGACCGCGGGACGGCGGCGGGACCGAGGCTGGCTTCGCGCTGCCGCTGGCGGTTGTCTCGCCCGACTGACGCTCCCGACAGGAGGCGTATCGGCCAGAATGCTCCCGATCCTCGCTCGCCCGAGGACGTGATGGAGGCACCTCGATGATCCGGGATCGCACCGCCGCGGCACTGATCGCCGAGGCATTCGGCACGTTCCTCTTCTTCTTCGTGGGCGCTGGCTCGGTCGTCCTGGGCGACTATCTGGCCGCGAACGGCGGAACTGGACCCGGTCTCCTGGGCGTGGCACTAGCCCACGGCCTCTCCCTCGCCGTCCTCGTCTCCGCGCTGGGCGCCGTCTCGGGCGGACACTTCAACCCGGTGGTGACGCTCGCTGCCTGGATCATGGGCAAGATCACTCCGGTCCGTGGCACCCTGTACGTGGTCGCGCAGCTCGCCGGCGGACTGGCCGCCGGGCTCGCCCTCAAGGTGGCCTTCGCCGATGCCTGGCAAGCCTCGAACATTGGGACGCCGGCACTCGGGCCGGGGATCACGCCTGCCCTCGGGATCGGCATCGAGGCGGTCCTCACTGCCCTCCTGGTGCTGACTGTCATCGGCACCGCGATCGACTCACGCGCGCCGAAGCTCGGCGGGCTGGCCATCGGCCTCGCCGTGGCGGCGGACATCCTCGTCGGCGGCCCACTGACCGGCGCCGCCATGAACCCGGCGCGCTGGTTCGGGCCCGCGGTCGCGGCCGGTGCCTACGCCGACTGGTATGTCTGGTGGATCGGCCCGGCCATCGGTGCCGCCGTAGCGGCGCTCATCTATCGATCAACCCTGGCCGAGGCGGGGTAGGTACGACGAAGGGCCGGCCCGTTCCCGGGTCCGGCCCTTCCGCGTGTGAGGTGGGCCTACTTGACCTCGACGGCGGCACCGGCCTCGGCGAGCTTCGCCTTGACCGCCTCGGCCTCTTCCTTGGCGACGCCCTCCTTGACGGCCTTGGGCGCCGCGTCGACCAGGTCCTTGGCCTCCTTGAGGCCCAGGCCGGTCAGCTCGCGAACCGCCTTGATGACCAGGATCTTGTTCGGGCCGACCTCGGTCAGCACCGCGTCGAACTCGGTCTGCTCCTCCGCCGCTGCCGGGGCCTCGCCCCCGCCCGCCGCCGCGGGTGCTGCGGCGGCTGCCATCGGGGCAGCCGCGGTCACGCCGTAGCGCTCCTCGAATGCCTTGACCAGCTCGGAGAGCTCGAGGACGGTCATGCCGTCGATCGCCTCCAGGATCTGGTCCTTGCTCATCGTCTTGGTTGCCATCGTGTCTGCTTCCCTTCCTCGTCAGGCGGCGTTGCCGCCCTCGCTTGCTCGCTTCTGGTCGGCCACTGCGCTGAGCACGCCGACGAGATTTCGTAGATTCCCGGCCAGCACCCCGGCCATCCCCGCGATCGGGGAGGCCATTGCGCCCGCCAGGCGGCCGAGCAGCACGTCGCGGCTCGGCAGGTTTGCCAGCTGCTGGAACATGGCGGCATCGACCGCGACCCCGCCCAGCAGGCCGCCCCGCAGGGCGACCACCTTGGAATACGGCCGGAGGGCCTCCTGCAGCGCCTTCGCCAGTGCCGTCTCGTCGCCGGACCCGGTGGCCACGGCGGTGGGGCCGGCGAGCAGCGACGTCAGCTCGGGCCGGCCCGCCTCCTCGGCGGCGATCTTCAGCAGGCGATTCTTGGCGACGTGCAGCTGCACCCCGCTGGCGCGCAGGGACCTCCGGACCGACTGCATCTCCGAGACCTTCAGGCCCCGGTAATCGGCCACGGCCAGCGCGGAGCTGGAGCGGAGCAGCTCCGTCAGCTCGGCGATCGCCTGGCGTTTCGCATCGGTTGGCATCGTGTTGTCCTCTCGAACCTCCTAGACATCAAGAAACGGTCCTCGCCCACGCATCGGCACGAGAACCGTCTCCGGTCGTCTCATTGCCTCGGCGTGCCGCCGGCTCGTGTTGGCCGACGATTGGCCCGGGGCTCGCACCCGGCGCACAACGCTGTCTGTGGCTTCTCTTCGGCTGTCCCGACGAGTCTGGTCCGCTGACCTCCTAGGCGCTGGCCGCTGCCAGCGCGGATGGGATGTCGATTCGCAATCCGGGCCCCATGGTAGGGGCAACCGTCAGCGTTCGCATATAGGTGCCCTTGGCACCGGTGGGCTTGGCCCGCTGCACCGCGTCCACGAGGGTCGCGATGTTGGCCGATAGCTGTTCGGGTGTGAAGCTCGCCTTCCCCACCGCCGCGTGCACGATCCCCGCCCGATCGACCTTGAACTCGATGCGGCCGGACTTGATCTCCCCCACCGCTCGCTCGATGTCGAAGGTCACCGTGCCGGCCTTGGGGTTCGGCATCAGGCCGCGCGGGCCGAGCTTCTTCCCGAGGCGTCCGACGGTGCCCATCATGTCCGGCGTGGCGATCGCCACGTCGAACTCGAACCAGCCATCGTCGATCTTCTTGACGAGATCATCGCCGCCGACCTCGTCGGCTCCGGCGCGCAGGGCGTCCTGCGCCTTCTCGCCCTGGGCGAAGACGATCACGCGGGTGCTGCGGCCGGTCCCATGCGGCAGGACCACGGTGCCACGGACGAGCTGGTCGGCGTGGCGCGGGTCGATCCCGAGCCGCAGGTGCGCCTCGACGGTGGCGTCGAACTTCGTGAAGGAGACGCGCGGCAGCAGGTCGCACGCCTCGGAGAGGAGGTAGCGGCGGTCGGCCTCGATCAGCTTGGCCGCCTCGAGGTACTTCTTCCCGTGTGGCATCAGTCGGTCACCTCGATGCCCATGCTGCGCGCCGTGCCCGCCACGATCTTCATGGCGTGCTCGACGTCGTTCGCGTTCAGGTCGGCCATCTTCGTCTCGGCGATCTCGCGAAGCTGGCGCTGCGAGACCTTGCCGACCTTGGTGCGGTTCGGCTCGGCCGACCCGCTCTCCACCCCGGCGGCGCGCTTCAGGAGCGCGGCGGCGAGCGGCGCCTTCGTGACGAAGGTGAAGGAGCGGTCCTCGAAGACCGTGATCTCGGCCGGCACCACGTAGCCGGACTGGCTGGCCGTCCGCTCGTTGAAGGCCTTAATGAACTCCATGATGTTGATGCCGTGCTGGCCGAGCGCAGGCCCGACCGGGGCGGCCGCGGTGGCGCGGCCGGCGGGGGCCTGGATCTTGAGCATCGCGCGGATCTTCTTTGCCATGTATCTCCTCCGAGGTCCAAACGGGGCGGGTTGCGCCCCTCCCTCTCGCTAGAGCTTGTCGATCTGCAGGAAGTCGAGCTCGACCGGCGTCTCGCGGCCGAAGATGCTGACCAGCACCTTGACCTTGTTCCGCTCCGGGTTGACCTCGTCGACGGTGCCGATGAACTCGGCGAAGGGGCCATCCTTGACGCGGACGCTCTGGCCCTTCGTGAACTGCAGCTTGAACTTGGGTGCCTCGACCCCCATCTGCTTGAGGATCTTCTTGACCTCGCCCTCCATCAGGGGCGTCGGCCGGTTGCCGGATCCGACGAAGCTGGTCACGCCAGGCGTGTTGCGCACGACGTACCAGGACTCATCGGTCATCACCATCTCGACCAGGACGTAGCCGGGGAAGACCTTCTTGTTGACGGTCTGCCGCTGGCCGTTCTTGATCTCGATCTCCTCCTCCATCGGCACGAGCACCTGGAAGATCTGATCCTCCACGCCCATCGACTCGATGCGGTGCTCGAGGTTGGCCTTGACCTTGTTCTCGTAGCCGGAGTAGGTGTGGATCACGTACCACTGCTTGGTGGTGCGCTCGGCGGCGTATGGATCGTCCGGCTGGGGCGCCTCGCGGGAGAGGCGGGCGGCCTGGCGGGCCTCGTTGCGCGTCTCCGCCTCAGCGGCCTTTGCGGCAGCGGGCGCGGTCGCGACCTCGGCGGCGGGCTCGGCGACCTCCTCGGTGATCTCTTCGGTCATCTGCTCCTCGGTCATCACAGCACCTGGTCGATCAGCGCGTGGAAGGCGCCGTCGAGCACGGCGATGTAGATCCCGACCGCGATCGAGACAGCGAGGACGATCAGCGTCAGGTTGATGACCGTCTGGCGCGTCGGCCAGGCGACCTTCTTGAGCTCGGACCAGGCCTCGGTGAGGTACTGGCGAATGCCGCGGAACACGATGGCTTCAGCTCGCTCCTGTTGTGTTGATTCTCGATTGGCCGATGAAGCTGGCAGGGGCGACAGGACTCGAACCTGCAACCGCTGGTTTTGGAGACCAGTGCTCTACCAGTTGAGCTACACCCCTACCGACGTTGCTCTGCCTACTTCGTTTCCCGGTGCAGCGTGTGCTGCCGGCAACGCGGGCAGAACTTGTTGAGCTCCATCCGGCCAGGGTCGTTGCGCTTGTTCTTGCGGGTGCTGTACGTGCGCTCCTTGCAGGTGGTGCACGCCAGCGAGATCACGGGTCGATTCTCGGCCTTGGCCACGGTGCGATGTCCTCGTCACTCGCCCGTCGCCGCCCACGCCAAAGAAGGGCTGGTCACCGGGGGAAAGTGGGCAGATTCTAGGCTCGACGCGAGGTCGATGTCAACGCGACGGGCATCGCCCGGCGCCGGGGGCTGACTAGACTGACCCGCAGAACCATGACAGAGACGACCCAGCCGGCCGAGGATCTTGCCCGCATCGTCGAGGCGGCGCGACGCATGGGCGTCGAGCTCGACGAGGTCGAGGCGCTCCGCTGGCTGAGCGCCATGGCCGCCGATTCTGGGGAGGAAATCGTCGTCGACGCCGGGAGCGGAACCTTCGGGTACCGGGTCAGCATGCTCGACTTCTCCCCCGCCAACCTCGCCCACTTCCGCGCCGTGGGCAGGATCGTGGGGTTCGAGGATCGGCCCGGGGTCGAGACCGCCCTGGCGCTGTCGGGGTCGGCCGCGCAGTCGAAGATCCAGACCAACCCCGGCGACTGTGACTACTTCGAACGCGTCAACGTGCACGCCGCGAGCCGCGACGAGGCGTGCCGGATGCTGGCGGGCCTGATGCGCGAGAAGGCGCTCGCCACCGAGCGCGGCGAGACGTACCGGTTGATCGAGGTCAAGTTCGGCTCGTCCCCTCGCGACCTCCTCCACAGGGGGAAGGCGCTCGCACGTGGCTCCGCCATCAGCTGGACACCGGCCGAGATCCGCGACGGGCAGATTACTGCGACGACTCCCGACGGCGACCCGTTTCCGCTGGCCTGGGATGATGTCGCGCCCGACCCGGGCTGGTGCAAGCTGGACTGGGTCGTAGCCGACCCGGCGCACGGCACGCTCGCCAACGCCAGCAACATGCTGGACGTGACCTGGGAGGCGCCGGATGGCTCGATCACCCCGCTCGACGGCCACCTCGACGGCTACTTCCAGGAGGTCTACCTCGAGGCCGATTCGATCCCGATCTTCTCGAAGCTGGTGCGCAACGCCACGCCCGACGCCCTCGACGACTACATCGCGCAGCTCGAGCACGAGGTTGCGAAGTACGTCACCAACGACCTGAACTACGGGAAGGCGGCCAAGCGGATGTACAACGTCTTCCGCCTGACCGGGCGCTACCTCGACGCGGTCTACCTGCGCGAGCTCTTCGACGAGCCGGCCGCGCTCCTCTACCAGGTCTGGTCGCTGGTGCGGACCATCGACGACGCGGTCAACCCCGACGAGCCGACCACGATGCGCGAGGCAGTGACCCAGGCCGATGCGCTGATCACCGAGGTCGCCAGCGTCCTCGACGGCGCCGAGGAGGCGGAGATCGTGAAGACCCTCGTCCGCCTCCGCGAGCAGCTCGACACCGACGACCATGGCACCGCCCTCAGCACCGATGCCGAGGCAGCCAGGAGCCTCCTCAGGAACCTCGTGAACAGCTTCTTCCACGACCGGCTGGTGGCGGTCCCCTCGATCAACGCCTACATCGGTCGGCTGCAGGCCGAGTTCGGCGAGGGCGCCGCCGCGGGGCGCTGATCAGGCCGGCGCCGCACCGGGCGGCTCCGACTGTCCACGCCGCACGAGCACGATGCGGGTGAACGGAAGCCGGATGTCGCTGAAGACCTCGATGCTGACCAGGAACCCGACAAAGATGAAGAGGATTCCCAGCAGCTCGCCGAGGAAGAAGCTCCAGGTGATGCCGAAGCGGTTCAAGCCGCTCGTCACGCCCGGCACGAATCCACCGAGCGCGATCAGCAGCGTCGCGGGGACGCGCGAGTTCAGCGTGCCAGCACGGAACGCCCGGATCGCACCGGGGATCGAGGCAAAGAAGTTGACGACCACCGCGACTGCGCGACCGATCGCTCCGATCACCGGTGGGCCGCCCTCGATGCGCAGCAGCCGTCGCTTCGGCATGAAGATGAAGGCCGAGTAGATCGCCCCGAAGACCAGGGCAAAGGCGCCGGTGATGTTGAAGGGCGGGGTCAGGATGCGCAGGTCGCTCGGGAAGGCGGTCCCCACCGGGACGCCGGTCGTGGGGTCCAGCGCGTATCCGGGAGCGGGCAATGGCGCGGTCAGCACGAGGACCACGACGATCATAGACGCGAGGCCCAGGATGCCTGCCGCAAGCGGAGCCACCAGTCTCCGGTCAAAGCGCGTCGCGATCGCGAGCACGAGGGCCCCGACGGTCGAGAAGGCGACGACTGCGGCCACGGCGCCGCCCGATGCCGGCACTCCCTCCTTGGCCCGCGCAGCCGCGGCCAGGATGCTGAAGAGGCCGCCGGCGAAGAGGCTGAACGCCACGAAGTAGCCGAACCGGGTCCGGTTCAACAGGAAGACGGTGCCCAGTCCAAGGTATGCGGCGACGCCGAAGGCGCCGATGAGGTACCAGGCGCGGTACAGCGGCTCGCTCCAGCCGAACGCGCTGCCGAGGAACTCGGTGCCCGCGCTGATCCCGTACCACAGCAGACCGATGGTCCAGACCAGCTGGTACGGCTGCCGTCGCCGGAGCCACTGGTCGCCCACCATCGCGGCGAACACGAACGACAGGACCGAGGAGAGCAACGGCAGCGCGACGTTCACGGGGATCCGACCTCCTGCGCGACTCCTGATACAACTGGCCACCCGAGATGGGTGGAGCCCACGTCCGGGCTCGAACCGGAGACCTCGTCCTTACCAAGGACGTGCTCTGCCAACTGAGCTACGTGGGCGCGCGCAGATTCTGCCGGAAGCGCCAGATGGCAGGCAACCATCGGCCTATCTTGGCAAATCTATGTATCGGTCCTTTCGGTGCCGATGCCTGATGCCGATGATGGTGGGCAGGGAGGGAATCGAACCCCCACAGTCGAAGACGGCTGATCTACAGTCAGCGGAGCTCACCACCTGCTCAACCTACCCATGAAGTCGACCGAGCGGGAGTATAGCGAACGACTGCGCGGCGCCTCAACCAGGGCGAGGGTGGAGCCGACGGAGGGAGTCGAACCCGCAACCGGTGGTTTACAAAACCACTGCTCTACCGTTGAGCTACGTCGGCGTCGCGCCCGATTCTAGCCGAGGCCCGGCCGCTCGCTGACGCACCACCTCGAAGAGGAGAAGCGCGCCGGCGGTGGCGGCGTTGAGGCTTGCGATCCGGCCCGCCATCGGGAACCGCACCAAGAGGTCGCAGCGGCGGCGCATCGCGCCGGAGACGCCGCTCCCTTCGCTGCCGACGACGATTGCGATCGGTCCCGTCAGGTCGGCATCCCACGCCGTCAGCGGGGCATCCTGGTCGGCCGCGATGAGGCGGATGCCGCGCTCCTGGAGCTCGTGAGCCGTCTCCCCCAGGCCGCCAACCCGCGCAAGCAGGAGATGCTCGCTCGCACCGGCAGAGGCCTTCACCGCCGCAGCGGAGAGCGGCGCGGCTCCCCGCTCGGGGAAGATGACGCCATCAACGCCGGCTGCCTCTGCCGAGCGCAGGAGGGTCCCGAAGTTCGTCGGGTCCTGGAGGTGCTCCAGGATCAACAGCATCGGGTCATGCGCGCGCCGGGTCGCTGCGGCGAGCAGCTCGGCGAGGTCGGAGAAGGTGCGCTCCGCCACTTCCAGCAGCACGCCCTGGTGCCCGTCGAAGCCGGCGAGCTGCCGGAGGCGGTTCGCATCCACCGTTTCGATCGGGACCGATGCCCCGCGTGCGGCGGCGAGCACCTCGTTCAGCTCCGGCCCCGGACGCGCGCTGTGGGCGACCAGCAGACGAGCCGCCTCCCGGCCCGCGGCGAGCGCCTCGACGACCGGCCGCCGCCCACCGATCCAGTCGCTCATGTGTGCGCGACGACGGCCACCGCGAACGCAGCGATCCCCTCGGCCCCGACGAAGCCGAGGCCGTCCGACGTCGTCCCCTTGACCCCGACGGCGCCCGCGTCGATGCCGCACAGCTCCCCGATGCGGGCGGCGATGTCAGCGCGTCGCGGGGCGATCTCGGGGCGGGCGGCGACGATCGTGAGGTCGACCGACACCGGGCGCCACCCGGCCGCTGCCAGGGTCGAGACGGCGCGGCGCAGCAGATCGCCGGAGTCGGCGCCTTGCCAATGCGGATCGTCGGGAGGAAAGAGGCTGCCGATGTCACCGGCTGCCGCTGCACCGAGCAGCGCGTCGATGACGGCATGAATTCCGGCGTCGCCATCCGAGTGGCCGACCAGCCTCGGTTCGCCGCGGAACTCGACGCCGCCCAGCCGCAGCGCGCCCTCGTCTCCGAAGCGGTGCGCGTCGAATCCAACTCCCGCGCGCTGACCCTCCCCCACCGCGGGCGCGGCCAGCGGCATCGAGCGATCGGCGAGGACGCTTGCCACGAGCGCCTCGTCGCCGGGCTCGGTGAGCTTGATGTTGCCAGGCTCGCCGGGCACCGATCGCACCACGATTCCGGCGGCTCCGAAGGCGGCGGCCTCATCGGTCATCTTCCGTCCCCAGGCCTGCGCCTCTTCGAGCGCGGCCCGCAGGACGACCAGGGTGGCCGCCTGTGGCGTCTGTGCCAGGGCCAGCCCCTCGCGCTCGAACGCCCCAACGACGCGTCCGGAGTTGTCCACGTGCTTGAGCGAATCGTGGAGCGGGACGACCGGCACCGCTCCATCGGTTGGCGTCACCGCGCTGAGGATGCGTTCCATCAGGTCGCTGGAAGCGGCCGGTCGCGCGGCGTCGTGGATGAGGACCGCGGCATCCTCCGGGAAGCCGGCCCTGGTCAAGGCAACGATGCCGGCGAGCGCGGAATCGGCGCGCTCCTCCCCGCCGGCCACGACCTCGCAGCGCGCACGCGCGGATTCGGGAATCGCGTCGCGGAACCGGTCGAGGGAACCCTCCGGCGCGACGACGACGACCCAGCTCATCCCGGGGACCGAGAGCAGCGTGTCGAGCCCCCAACGCCAGGCCGGCCTCCCGGAGAACTCGATCCAGAGCTTCTCGCCCCCCATCCGGCGTCCGCTGCCGGCGGCGACGAGCACGGCCCCGACGATCATGCCTGCGTCATCCCCCTGCGGGCGTGTCGCGCGGCTGCGCGAAGATCATCCGACCGGCCACCGTCTGGAGGACCCGGGTCACGGTGACGCCGACCTCCTGGTTCATGGCCCGGCCACCACCCTCCACCACGATCATGGTCCCGTCGTCGAGGTAGCCGACCCCCTGCCCCGGCTCCTTCCCCTCCTGGATGATCTTGACCGTCATCTCCTCGCCGGGGTGGACGACGGCCTTCACCGCGTTCGCCAGCTCGTTGATGTTCAGGACCCGGATCCCCTGGAGCTCGGCGACCCGATTCAGGTTGAAGTCGTTGGTGAGGATCGCCGCACCGTGGTCGCGCGCGAAGGCGACGAGCTTGGCATCCACTTCCCCGATCTCGGGATACGTCTCCTCGCTCACCTCCACCGGCGTCATCGAGTCCTTCTGGAGCGCGGTGAGCATCTCGAGGCCACGCCGGCCACGGTTGCGCCGGAGCGCGTCGGGCGAGTCGGCGATGCGCTGGAGCTCGTCGAGCACGAAGCGCGGGACGACCAGGGTTCCCACGATGAAGCCGGTTCGCCCCACGTCCACGATGCGGCCGTCGATCACCGAGCTGGTGTCGATCACGATCTGCGAGAAGCCTCCTCGACGGCGGCCGCCGGGCAGGATTCCACCGACCGCCGGCAGGAGGACGTCGCGCTTGTACATCGTCGCTCCCAGCAGGATGAGCGCCGAGAAGACCGCAACCACTGGCGGGAGCACGGAGCCGGCCAAGCCCCCCAACGGGATCAGGGGCAGCCCAGCCAGGACGCCCACCAGGAGCCCGACCACGATCGCCGCCACGCCGAGCCCGAACTCGCCCGCCCCCGCCTGCGCCAGGCGATCGACCGCCCAGCGAGCCGGGCGGGTCGTGACGTACGGAATGGCCAGGTAGCCGAAGAGGAGTGTGGCGGCCACCATCGCCATCAGGAAGGCAGGCCGATTCGGCGCCTCGATGATGTTGGTATCCGCCTTGCTCAGGATGAGGAGTCCCAACGCGAACCCCAGCAGGGTCCCGAGCAGGGCGCCCACGAGCTGGATGAACTTGGTCATGTAGCCGATGAGTCCGTGATGATCCGATGTCGCGGGCAATGAAAGGGATGAATGCGATGATGCCAATCCCGCGCCCGCCCAGCGGCGGGCGGCCACCTTAGCACCTGCCGTTCCCAAGGTCTACGGGTCGTGCGAGGTCGATCAGTCCTCGATCAGCGCCTGGCGCAGGGCCTCTCGCAGGTCGCCGGCGGTGACGAGGTGACCGGCGGATGCGCGGGCGGCGCCTCCACGCTCGGGGCCGGTCACCATCCGATCGAAGCCAAGCCGTGTCGCCTCGGCAAGGCGCCGCTCGGCGCGTGCGGCGGGCCGAAGTCTCCCGCTGAGCGAAAGCTCACCCGCCAGGACGGTGCCCTCGCGCACGGCGCGCTCGCGCAGCGATGAGGCCAGCGCCACGGCCACCGCCAGGTCCGCGGCCGGCTCATCGATGCGGAGCCCGCCCGCCACGTTCACGTACACGTCGTGCCCGGTCAGGTTCAGGCCGGCGTGGCGCGCCAGGACGGCGATGAGCATGAGGACGCGGTTGACGTCGATCCCCGTCGTGGCGCGCCGCGGCGACCCATAGCCGGCCGGGGCAACGAGCGCCTGGATCTCAACCGCCAGGGGCCGGGTCCCCTCGAGGGTGATCGTGATGGCGCTGCCGGCGACCGGCGGCTGCTCGGATTCGAGGAAGAAGCGGCTCGCATCGGCGACTTCGACCAGGCCGTCGCTCCGCATCTCGAGCACGCCGACTTCATCGGTCGAGCCGTATCGGTTCTTGGCGGCGCGCAGCAGCCTGGTCGTCCCCATCCGCTCGCCCTCGATGTAGATCACCGCGTCGACGAGGTGCTCCAGGGTGCGCGGCCCGGCCACGGTCCCCTCCTTGGTGACATGCCCGATCAGGGCGACGCAGGTCGAACCGGCCTTGGCGACCTCGGCCAGCCGCGTGGCGACCTCGCGCACCTGCCCGACGCTGCCGGCGGGACCGCCGAGCTCCGCCGAGGCGAAGGTCTGGACGCTGTCGACGACCGCCAGCGCCGGCGCCGATGCTTCGATCGCGCCGACCGCGGTCGCCAGGTCGGTGCTCGCCACCAGCCCCACCCCTTCGACCACCGCCCCCACCCGCTCGGCACGGCCGCGCACCTGGGAGGCCGATTCCTCGCCGGTCAGGTAGAGGGTCGCGTGCCCGGCCGCGGCAAGGCGGCCGGCGAGCTGGAGCAGGAGTGTCGACTTGCCGATGCCGGGGTCACCGCCGAAGAGGACGATCGAGCCGGGGACGAGGCCGCCGCCCAGGACGCGGTCGAGCTCGCCGATCCCGCTCGGGAGGCGCGACGCCTCCGCGCTGCTGACGCCGCCGATGGGCGAGATCGCGGCAGAGCCCGCCGACGCGGCGCGCTCACGGGCCCGTGCGGACCCGCCGCCAGCTGACGCGGTGCGCGTGACGACCGTCTCGACGAGCGTGTTCCAGGCTTCACAGGAGGCGCACTGGCCCGACCAACGGGGCGCGCTGGCGCCGCATTGCTGGCAGACGTAGACGGAACGGGTGGCTGGCACGGGTCGCGCCATCTTGCCACGCCCCCGAGTACCGCGACGTTATCGGCCCGTCAGCGGGCCTTGACGGTCTCCTTGGCCGGCTTGCGCTCGATGATCAGGCCATCGGGCGTGGCGTCCACCAGGATCGTGTCGCCCGGCTCGAAGGTGGCCTGCAGCATCCGCTCAGCCAACGGGTCCTCGATCTGGTGCTGGATCTCACGCCGAAGCGGCCGAGCCCCAAAGGCGAGGTCGTAGCCCTTCACGATGATCGCGTCCTTGGCTGCGTCGGTCACGATCAGCTCCATCTGCTGCCCAGCCAGCTGCGCCTTCACGCGTTCCAGCTGGAGGTCGACGATCTCGCGGATCTCCTCGCGGGTCAGCTCGCGGAAGACGACGGAGGCGTCGATCCGGTTGAGGAACTCGGGGCGGAAGACGTTCTTCAGCTCGCCGAGCACCTTCTCCTTCATCCGCTCGTAGTCGGCGGCAGCCTCGCCCGTCGAACCAGCCTCGCCGTCGGCGCGGAAGCCGATCCGCGAGTCCTTCTGCAGCAGCTGGGCGCCGACGTTGCTGGTCATGATGATGATGGTGTTCCGGAAGTCGACGCGACGCCCCTTGGCATCGGTCAGGTGCCCGTCCTCCAGGATCTGGAGGAGGATGTTGAAGACCTCCGGATGCGCCTTCTCGATCTCGTCGAGGAGGACCACGCTGTAGCTCTTGCGGCGAACCGCCTCGGTCAGTTGGCCGCCCTCGTCGTAGCCGACATAGCCAGGTGGGGCGCCGACCAGGCGCGAGACGTTGTGGCGCTCCATGAACTCGCTCATGTCGATCTTGATCATGGTGTCCTCGGAGCCGAACATGAACTCGGCGAGGGCGCGTGCCAGGTGCGTCTTCCCGACGCCGGTGGGGCCCATGAAGATGAATGAGCCGATGGGCCGCTTCGGGTCCTTGAGCCCGGCCCGTGCCCGGCGGACCGCCTTCGAGACGATGTCGATCGCCTCCTGCTGGCCGATCACGCGCTTGTGGAGCGCCTCCTCCATGTGCAGCAGGCGCTCGGATTCCTCGGCGCTGATGCGGATCACCGGGATCCCGGTCCACATGCTCACGACCTGCGCGATGTCCTCTTCGGTCACCACCGGCATGTCCTTGGCGGACTCCTCGTGCCAGGCGGCACGCAGCGCCTCGATCGCCTCCTTGCCCTGGGCCTCCTCGTCGCGGAGCCGGGCGGCCGCCTCGTAGTCCTGGGCGGCGATCGCCTCGTCCTTCTGCCGCGTCACCTCTTCGAGGTCCTTCTGCGCCTCCTTGATGTTCGGCGGCGCCTTCGACTGGCGGAGACGCACGCGGGACCCGGCCTCGTCCATCAGGTCGATCGCCTTGTCCGGCAGCGCGCGGTCGGCCACGTAGCGGACCGAGAGGTCGACGGCGGCCTGGATGGCCTCGTCGCTGATCTTGACGTGGTGGTGCTCCTCGTACCGCGAGCGGATGCCGAAGAGGATCGCGACCGCCTCGTCGACGGTCGGCTCCTCCACCATCACCGGCTGGAAGCGCCGCTCCAGCGCCGCGTCCTTCTCGATGTACTTGCGGTACTCATCGAGGGTCGTGGCGCCGATGCACTGCAGCTCCCCGCGGGCGAGCGGCGGCTTGAGGATGTTGGCGGCGTCGATCGCGCCCTCGGCGGCGCCTGCGCCCACCAGGGTATGCAGCTCGTCGATGAAGAGGACGCTGTCGCTGCTGCTTCGCAGCTCCTCGATGATCTTCTTGAGGCGCTCCTCGAACTCGCCGCGGTACTTGGTGCCTGCCACCAGCGAGCCGATGTCGAGGGTCAGCACGCGCTTGTCGGCCAGCGTCTCGGGGACGTCGCCGCTCACGATGCGGTGCGCCAGGCCCTCGGCGATGGCGGTCTTGCCGACGCCGGGCTCGCCGATCAGGGCGGGGTTGTTCTTCGTCCGACGGCTCAGGATCTGGATGACGCGCTCGATCTCCTTCTCGCGCCCGATGACCGGGTCGAGCTTGCCGGAGCGGGCAGCCTCGGTCAGGTTGATCCCGAGCTGGTCGAGCGTCGGCGTCTTGGAGGGTCGCTTCGTCTCCTGCGCCGGCGACACGCTCGTGCTCTGGCTCAGGACATGGATCACCTGGTGGCGCACCTTGTCCAGGTTGACGCCCAGGCTCTCGAGCACGCCAGCGGCGATCCCCTCGCCCTCGCGGACGAGGCCCAGCAGCAGGTGCTCGGTACCGATGTAGTTGTGGCCGAGGCGGCGCGCTTCGTCGATGGCCAGCTCGATCACGCGCTTGGCACGCGGCGTGAGGCCAACCTCGCCGACGACCGGCCGGTCCCCACGGCCGATGATGAACTCGACCGCGGTCCGGACCTTGGAGAGCTCCACGTTCATGTTCTCGAGGACGCGCGCGGCGACCCCCTCGCCCTCTCGGACGAGGCCGAGGAGCAGGTGCTCGGTGCCGATGTAGTTGTGGTTGAAGCGCTGCGCCTCGTCCTGGGCAAGGGTCAGTACCTTGCGTGCCCGATCCGTGAACTTGTCGAAGCGATCCATTGCGCATCCCTGCGTGTCTGCCCGGGGGCCCTGGCTGGACCACCGAACGTGGCCAGAGTGTAGAGCACCACTCTCGCGTGATGCCTTCAATAGGTACTACGGGCTAGGGTGACGGTTCGCTCACGAAAACCGGCGCGCGAAGACGCGAGGTGGCCTCGGGCTCCGGTGCGAATCGCCTAGCGGGCGAGACGGGCGATCTACGAGCCCTCGGAGTCGGCGTCTGCGGTAACGGCCTCGGGCTCGTCAGCTTCGGCTTCGGCGACAGGCGCTTCGGCCTCTGGGTCAGCGGCGGCCTCCGGCTCGGCGGCGGCCTCCGGCTCGGGCTCGGGCTCGGCGGCAGCCTCCACTTCCGCGACCGGTGCCTCGGCCTGGGGCTCAGCTGGCGCGGCCTCCTCGGCGGGCTCATCGGCCGCGACCTCCGCGACGGCTG
>Ga0310810_10003114_pt1 | contig 18031 bp, 11 predicted proteins | sample NCmetagenome_FD_207641 | JGI IMG/M metagenome (GOLD analysis project Ga0310810, IMG submission 207641) | Soil microbial communities from experimental microcosm in Duke University, North Carolina, United States - NC | ecosystem: Engineered > Artificial ecosystem > Soil microcosm > Unclassified ...
GGGATTTATATCCCGCCCGCCCCTTCTACTGCGTCTTGCCCTTGCCGAGCTGGCGGAAGTACTCCGCGATCGATCCGGCATAACCCGCCGGCATCCGATCCGTTCCCGCGCTGCGAACCTGCCCGCCGGAGGCTTCGCCCAGCTTCTGGCGCATCTGCACCTCCAGCGTTTCAAGCTGCGGCAGCACCGTCCGGCTGAGGCGCTCCTGGAGCACCGGCCCGGATGTGTCGCCTACGCTCGCCTGCGTGAGGGCTTTTTCCACCTCGGCGATCTGGCGAGACATGTCCGGATCGTCGCGGAAACGCTGGCGCATATCGTTCAGCTCACGCGCGAAGTCGCGAGTGACCTGGCCCGGCTCCACCCGGCGGCCGTCCGGCATGTCGTAGAAGCCCTGCGGATTCCAGCGTCCAAACTGGCCGCCGACATAGGCGCCGCCGCGATTACCGCCGCCGCCAAACTGGTTCCCGCCATTCTGGTTGCCGCCGCCCTGGCCTTGTCCTTGCCCGGGCTGCTGGCCGTCTTTGCCTTGACCTTTGCCTTGACCCTGACCCTGCTGTTGACCGGGTTGCTGGCCGCCTTGCTTGCCGTCCTGTCCCTGTTGGTTGCCGGGCTGTTGACCATTGGGCTGCTGCCCGCGCGAAAATTGCTCGATCTGCCGGCGCAGGCTTTCCACCTGAGCCAGTTGCTGATCCCGCTCATTCTTACCCGCGCCCTGCTTCGATCCATCGTTCAACGCCTGCTGCGCCTGGCGAACACCCTCGCGCATCTTGTCCATGGCGCGATTCACCGGAGGCAGCCATCCCGACTGATTCACCTGGTCGCCGCGCCCATTTCGAATGTATTCGGACGAATACTGCATGCGGCGCTCGACATCGTTCTGCTGGATCTCGCTCACACCGTCCCGGAGACGCGTCGAAGCGTCCGGCTGGGTGGCTCGCAGATCACGCGCCGACCTCTGGATATCCTGCTCCAGCTTCTTCAGCTCCTGCAGATTCTTTTCCAGCTCGGATGCCAACTGCTCGGACTGCTGGCGATTCAGACCGCTGCCGCCTTTACCGTCCTTGGAATTGCCGGCGTAGCCTTGCCGTAATTGATTCTCCAGTTCCTTCTGCTTTTCGCCGACCTGGTCGGCGCGCTGCTGCAGGTCGCCCAACTGCCCGGCGGTATCCTGGCGCTTCATGCGATCCGCCATGTCCCGCGCTTCCTGCATGCGCTCGGCCGCGCGCCGCGCCGCGGCATCCGCTTGACCCTGGTTACCTTGCTGCTGGGCCTGTTGCGAGGCCCGCATATCGTCCTGGGCCTGCTGGATGCGATCCATCATCTGCTGGATCTGCTGCTGCGATTGGCGGTTCGAGGCGCTCTGCTGCCCGCTTTGTCCTTGCTGGCCCTGCTTGCCCTGCTGGCCGCTCTGGGATTGCTGTCCGTTGCGGCTCAATTGACCCTGCTGGCCTTGCTGCCCCTGCTGTTGTTGCTGAAGCTGTTGCAGTTGCTTGCGCAGCTCTTCCGCCTCGCGCCGGAGCTGCTCCTGCTCCCAGCGGCGATCGACACTGGCCTGTTGCTTGTTGTTTTGATTCTGCTGCGCGAGCTGCTGCTGGCGGCGGGCCAGCTGTTCCAGCTTCTGCATGGCATTATCGATTTCCTGCTGCTGTTTGTCGCCCGACGAGGACTGCTGCGATTCGTACTGGTTCTTCTCGGTATCCAGCTCCAGGTCGAACAGGTTGGCCAGATCGCGTCCGGCGTCCGCTCCGCCGCCTCCGCCCCCGCCGCCGCCCTGCTGCCCCCGCGACACCTGAATGTCGCGGAACGTCGCCATGGCGCGCGACAAGTGCTGCAGAGCCTTGTTCTCCGGCTCCAGCGCGTCCGCCCATTTCTGGTTTTTCAGCTTGGAGGCGGCCGGAGTCATTTCCGCCGCGGCGGCTTCCATTTCCTTGGTGAAGCTTTGGAAGTCCTGATTTTCGGTTGAAAGCTCGCGGGCCGTGGTGCGCTTGGCCATCGACTCGGCCTGCTCCTTCAGCTTGGTCTGCACCTCAGAAAGATACTGGGCGTTTTCGGCGTTGGCCTGCGCATCCTTGCTGCCGCGATTGAAATTATGCGTGGCCGCGATGATTTCCTTCTGGCGCTGGGTGATCTGGCTGGGATCGTTCTGCTGCCCGCCGCCACCGCCGCCCCCGCCTCCGCCCTGCTGCGACTGCGAGTAGTTTTTCTCAAACGGCTGCGCTTCGATAAACGTAATGTCGCCGATGGTCTTCGAACGGGCGTCGTTCGCGGTGGCGTACATCGACACTACATCGCCGGGGACCAGTTTGAAGTCCTCGAGATTGAGAACTACTTTCCCCTCGCCGCGCGTGCCTTTGGAATTCAGCAGCGAAACCACCTTCTCGGGCTGGCCGTTGACGGAATAATGCAGGTCCATGGATTGCAGACCGAAATCGTCGGATCCCTCCACTGTGATGGTGACTTCTTCAATGGGACTGACCTTCGCGTCCGCGCCGGGATGCGTGATCTTCACCGACGGGGCTTCATCCAGTTTGGCTTCGATGAAATAATCCTGGGTGATGCGCACGTTCTCGGAGCCCTCGACCGCGGCAAAATGATACGCGCCGTCTTTTTCGATCGGCACCTTGGCGGTCAGGAAGTTACCCTGCTTGGCTTCCAGGTCGATTCTGGTCCCGTCGTTCAACTCGATGATCCCGTTCTTTAATGGGCGGTCTGTTTCCACTTCCAGCTCGGCCACCGTCTTAACCACGGCGCGCAGATCGCCGCCCGGATTCTCGACGTCGTCCTTCTTGCCGAGCCATGCCGGGTAGTGATAAGTAACTTTGATGTTCTTGACCCCGGCCAGATCGATCACATCCAGCTTGTAGGTTTTGGACTTCACGCCCGCGGCTTCGACGTAATATTCCACCGGCTCGGGCACCGCTGCGAACAGATACTCGTAAGAGGAATCGCTGGCGCGCGGCAGCATGGGCGCTTCTTCCCATTTCGCCGAGCTCTTGTAGCGAGCCATCAGACGCACTTGCGGGGCCTGGAAACCCACCAGGGTCGCGCGGATCGGCATATCGGAACGCCGGCGAACCAGCTTATCGCCCGGATCAACCGTAATCCGGTAAAATCCGCCCTCGACGCTCGAGTCCTTGGGCGTCCCGGCCCACAGCAGCCGTGCTCCATAGCCCAGGAAGCCTGTCGCCCCGATGATCATCCACAGCAGCAACGCCCCGGCCGCGCCGGCTGACGTAGCGAATGCGAAGATCGATTTCTGCGTCACTACTTGCGAAGATGGGGCTTGCGGAGCGTGCTCAAGCGTGTCGGCGGCCAGGATGTCGATGAACGGATCCGTTCCATCATCGCGGCGCTCGACGTACGTCACCAGTCGCTCCTGGAATCCCGGGAATACCGACTCGGCGCGGCCCGCCGCCCGCCTCTGGTTCAGTCGCAGCAGCGGCATCACCAGCGCCAGACCCAGCGCGAACGCCAATGCCAAGAACAAGGTGATGCGCGCGATCACCAGGCTGGTCGGGGAAAAGGCGAAAGCGTTGGTGATCAGGACCAGGACCAGGGTCGCGCCCAGGGCGACGCCCAAGGCTACGGCCGCGCCCCTGGAAACTGCCTGCAGTCTGAGGCGCGATTCGAGGCCGCGCAGGTAATGATTCAGTTGTTCGCGCGTGTTCATGCCGCTTTACTCTCCTGAGGATGAGCCGGCGGCCGCAAGTAGCGGTCCGCGATTACCGACTCCGCCAGTGCTACTCCTAACAATAACAACAAAATGTAAGGCGAAAGGCTCCAGGGGGATGTGTTGGCTTCGCCGCCTGTTCCCTCCCCGGACCCGCCAGGCGATCCGCTCGATCCGGTGGCCTTCCAAAGATCCAGCGTTTCCTGAGGAATAACGGTGAGATCGGACTCCTTGCGATTGGCGTGCGCCGCGATCAGACTCCGTTTTCCGCCCGCAGTTCGCACCTCGTAGAATCCTTCCCGAGTGAGCTCGAAATTGCGCGCCTGCGCCGATTCTTCGAGCGAGAGCACCCGCTGGCCATCCGGGTCCTGCACTTCGGCCTGAGCGCCCTTCTCATTCCCCGTCCTCAACTCCACGTATTCACCGACGGAAAGGTTCGTGGGCTGCTCCGCGCTGCCACCGCCGCCCAGGTAGGCCACCGCTTTCTGGACAAACGGCACCCAGGCGTAATGCAGAGGCATGTCGTTGTTGTTGCCGTCGAAGGTGGAAGTGAATGCCAGAACTTTCCCTTCCCCAACCTTGCGTTCCAGCACCAGGGGTGTGCCGTTGCTCAGCCGAGCCAGCACGCGGGATTTCGTGGCGCCGACGTTCGCCGCCAGATAAATCTTGACGCCGTCGAATCGTTCGACGTTCTTCATCACGTCGTGCCCGCTATCGACATCGGTAACCGTGAAGAACCGCTCGCCTTCGCGGCTGGCGTAACGCGTACCTTCGATGGCTTCGTCCAGAACCGGCACGCGCGGAAGCCCCACCACTGAGGCCGGACCGATCGATTCAAACAGCGAGCCGCCAGCGGACACGTAGCGCTGGAGCGCGGGCTCGAGACCCGAAGGCATCGATCCCACATCGTTCAGCACGATCACCGCGTAGGTTGACAGGTTCGCCGTGGCCGCGACCTCCGGCCGGAGTACCTCCAGCTGGAACGCCGAGTCATCGGACGCATTCAAGGCCGCGCGGAAAAATTGCTGCGCCTTGGGACGCTGGCCATCGTCCACGAACAGCACCTTCCTGGGATCGGTCCGCTCCACGGAGAATGCGAAGCGGTCGTCGGCCGGCAGACCGTCGGCGGAATCAATGCGGATTTCACAGCGGTTGAATCCGTAGGAGGCGGCATCCAGTCCCGTGAATTCAGCCGAGCCGCGTCCATTCTCCGGCACGTTGACGCTCTTGGACTGAATGGTTTTGCCGTTCATCAGCAGCGTGACGGTGCGCGTTGCCGCCGGCGCCGAAAAGGCGGTCACGGTCGCGCTGATGCGGACCTTCTTGGGATCGTACACATGCTGCGGCGCGATCACGTTCTCGACCGCCCAATTCGGCTGCAGCTTGCCCACCGGATGAAATATCAGGTCGGTGTCGGCATCCAGACGCACATCCGTAAATCCGGGCGGCATGGCGGATTTTTGCAGATCGCTGATCACGTGAACTTCGAGCGGCGTCTTGGTGCTCTCGCTCAGAGTTCGCAGATAGCGGGCCAGTTCGCCGAAGGATGCCCGGGCATCGCTTTCCTTAATGGCAGACACCGCGCCGCGCAATTCTCCCGGATCGGCGGTCTGCTGCGTCATGGCCTGCAGCGTATCGGCCAGCGCGACCACTTGCGCTTTTTGGCCGGGCGCGAGCTTCGACAAGACGTTCAAAGCTTCCGTCTTGGCTTGGTCCGAGCGCGAGGAGGTTCCCTCCCTGGTACGCATACTGAAGGAACGGTCCACCGCCACCACCACCAGTTTTTGTCCTGCCCCCTTCGGGGTCAATCTTCGGATGAAGGGGTTCGCGAACAACAGGGCAAGCAATACCAGCATCAGCGTCCGCAGGATGAACAGCAGGATATAGTCCAGCCTGCGATGCTGCACCGAGCTCTGCTCGCGATGCTCGAAAAACATCAGCGAAGGAAATGGCTGCGGATCGGTCTTGTGGCGCTTGAGCAGATGCAGCCAGATGGGCAGACCTACCGCCAATACACCGCCCAGGAACCAGGGGGAAAGAAAACCCATTTACAACCTCCCCGAGCGAATCGCCAGATATTCCCGCAGCGCTCCATCCAGAGGACGGCTGGTGTCCACCAGGAAATAGTCGATACCCGCTCCGGCGGCCCGGCTCCTCATGTCTTCCAGATGCGCGGTCATCTTCGGCTTGTACTCGCGAGTCGCATAGTCTGGAGACACTTCCATCTTCGCGCCGCTCTCCAGATCCTCCAGCAGCACCGGCCCGCGCAGCTTAGGTTGAATCTCCTGCGGATCAAGCACATGAAACAGGATCAACTCATTCCCGCGCGAGCGCAGCGGACCCACGGTCTTGATCACGACTTCGGGCTCTTCCCAGAAATCGGAAATCGCGACCACCAGCCCGCGCCTCCGGAGATAGTCCACCAGATGCGCGAACGGTCTTTCGAGGACGGTTTCCGCGCCGGTTTGCGCCGAGTCGATGCCGTGCAGCAGGCGCATGATCTGTCCCTGGCGCGTGGACGGCGGCACGAACTGCCGCACTTCGCTGTCGAACACGATCAGTCCCGCGGCGTCTCGCTGCAAATGCGCCAGGTAGCAGATGGAAGCCGCGAGAAACTTTGCGTACTCCATCTTTTCTATTCCGTGCGAGCCGTATTTCATGGACCGGCTGGCGTCCAGTAATATCGAAACCTGGCAATTGGTTTCGCCGCGATAGCGCTTGAGAAACATCTTCTCGGAGCGCGCGAATACGTTCCAGTCAACATGGCGGAGGTCGTCGCCGGGATTGTACATGCGATATTCGGCGAACTCCTGGCTGAACCCGAAGTCAGGTGATTTGTGCAGGCCCGAGATGAACCCGTCGACCACGGTCTTCGCCACCAGGTCGAGCCCGGAGATGCCCGCCAGAACCGACGGATCTAGAAAACGCTGCAGCATGGGAACTCCAGAACTACTCGCGCGGCTGCGGCATCGCCTCCAGCAGTTTTTTCAGGATGTCGTCCTGGGTCAGCTTATCGCTTTCCGCCTGGAAGTTGAGCAGAATGCGATGGCGCAGAATCGGCCGCATCATGGCCTGGACGTCCTGGTAACTTACGCTCACCCGGTTCTGCATCAGCGCGCGCGCCTTGGAGGTCAGAACCAGATTCTGCGCCGCGCGCACACTGGCGCCGAAGTTCACATATTTCTTGATGAAGTCCGGTGCGCTGGGGTCGGTGGCACGCGTGGCGCGCACCAGGTTCACGGCGTAGCGCGCCACCGAATCGGCGATCGGCACCATGCGCACCAGCCTCTGGAATTCCAGGATCTCCTCCGGCGTGGTGACCGTCTCGGCCACCGATTGATGCGTGGTAGTGGTGATGTCCAGCACCTGCATTTCCTGCTCGGCCGTAAGATAATCCAGCAAGACGTTAAAGATGAACCGGTCAAGCTGCGCTTCCGGCAGCGGATAGGTTCCTTCGAGCTCGATGGGGTTTTGCGTCGCCAGCACGAAAAACGGCGGGCGGATCTTGTATTGATTCCCGCGCACCGTGCACGACAGTTCCTGCATCGCTTCGAGCAGCGCCGACTGGGTCTTGGGAGGCGTCCGGTTGATTTCGTCCGCCAGCAGGATGTTGGCGAAAATCGGACCGGGCACGAACGTCCAGGTGCGGCGTCCCGTGGTCGGGTCCTCTTCGATAATGTCGGTGCCGGTGATGTCGGAGGGCATCAGGTCGGGCGTGAACTGGATGCGCCGGAACTCCAGGCCCAGGATCTGGCCGATGGTCCGGACCAGCAGCGTCTTGGCCGTTCCGGGAAGCCCCGTAATCAGGCAGTGGCCGCCCACGAACAGCGCGATGAGCACCTGTTCGATGACTTCGTCCTGGCCGATGATCACGTTATGAATCTGTTTGAGGATGGCTTCCCGGATTTGCCGGAAGCGTACGATCTTTTCCTGGACCTGGCTCGCGTCTAGGGTTTGCGTAGTAGTAGTCGACATTTTCGTTGGTTTATTGTTTCACGTTTCCAGATGGCCTGTTGTCAGATTGTTTTGCCGTCAGTTCGCGCAGCAAGGCTTGCGCCGGCTTGTAGCCCGGCGCCGCTTCGAGCGCATTGTACACTGCGTCCAGCGCGTCTTCCTGCCGGTTGGTGGCTTGGAACGCTTGGGCTAGCCCAAATTGCGCACCGGCCACATCAATCGTTCCTCCCGCCAGCGCCGCCTGGTATTCGCGGATCGCGCCAGTGGGATTCTTCAGATCCGAATAAAGCTTGGCCAGCATCTGATGGGCGCCTTCGTCCTCGAGATAGATCAGGTTCAAGCGCTCGAGCGTCGCCGCCGCTTCGCGCTTCTTCCCGGCCTCCGTCTGCCATCCCGCGAGCTGCTTGAGCGCCGACGGGCTGCGGCCGCCGATCGCGGAATATCGTTCCAGCTCCGCCATCGCATGGGCCTGATCTTCCTTGGCGACGTAGGCCTTGGCCAGCGCCTCGTAGACGTTGCCGGTTTCGACGAAATCCGGATATATGTCACGAATCGCGGTGCCCAGCTTGATCACGTCGTCCCACTGCTTTTCTTTGCCCGCCTGGGAGACCAGCTTGAGTTGCTTCTGCCAGTTCTCAAACCCCTCCACCTGTTTCTTGTACTTGGCATCGATCCACGGAAAGAACTGCGCGTCGAACTCTTCCGGCTTTAGCTTCAACTCCTGCTCGATCACTTCCACCGTGTCCTTCTTATCGCCGAAGGCGTGGATCATCGCCAGGACCTTGTCGTAGCCCCATTTTTCGGCGATGAACGTGATCACCTGGCCGCCTTGGAAATACGACACGATCACTTGCTCCGGGTACGTGGGATGAATGAACCCGCGGTCCAGATCCGCAATGCCGAGCAGCTTCTTGTCCTTCATCGCCATGATGGAGGGCGGATCCAGACGATCGCCCCAGTCGGTCGCGCCGGACGCCGCAGTCTCCTCATACACCGCCAGTCCTTCGGTGAACCAGCGCGGGACGCGATGATTGGTCATGGAGAGGACATACACGTGGCTGAACTCGTGCCATAGCGTGCTCGCCCAATGGAACTGGCCGGGCGGACGCCCGCTGGGCGAATCCATCGCGACGTACTTGCCGAACGTCACGCCCAACGCTCCCAATCCCGGCAAGCCCATGGTGCGAACCTCGAAATCCGGATGGTTGGGATACACTTCCAGCTGCACCGGCCCGGTGATCTTGTACTTGTACTTTTTCTCGTAGACCGCCATGGCGCGATCGAGCTCCTCCTGGAAGTACGGCCGCAGCAGCGCGGCTTCCTTCTTGTCGAGCTTCAGAACCGTCGTCGGCGTGGTGAAGGTCTCCACGTTCTTGTCGATCGAATCCAGCAGCTTCAGCGTATTGCGTACCAGGGGCGATGAGTAGTTGGCGTTGAAACACGCTTCCAGATCCTGCCGGGCTTCCGCATTCTGGCCGAAGCGCATCAGGTTGACGCCCAGTTCGGCGCGGGCGGGCCACAAGTCCGGCTTGATCTCCAGGGCCTTGCGGTAATACTGGATGCCCTCGTCGTAGCGGCGATTGATGACAAAGAAGTGCCCCGCCAGTGCGTAAGCTTCTCCATAAGTCGGATTGATTTTGAAAACCTTGTCGATCCATTCCTTACCGGGCTTATCATCGAGCCAATCGACAGTGGCCAGGATCGAAAGCGCGTCCAGCGCTTCGCCCGAAGTCTCGAGTGCCTTCTTAGCTTCCTCGACGGCCTTTTCGGGATGATTGTCTTCGAGCGCGATGCGCGCCAGCAGCTCGCGCGCTTCGTACATTTTCGGGTCCGCCTTCAACGCTTTCTCTGCGAGGCCGCTCGCGTCGCCCGCGAAGATATCGGTCGCTAACAGCGCCATCCCGTATAGAGCCGGGGCGTTGTTCTCGTCGATCTCCAGGGCTTCCTTGAACAGATCCTGAGCGTCGCCGGGCTGCGAATAGTCCATGAACATCCGGCCCCAGCGAACCTTCAGATTCGCGTCCTTGGGACGGGCTTTGACGGCCGTCTGGAATGCATTGTTCGCGCCCTGATAGTCGCGCAATCCCCACAGACCTTCGGCCCTGATCGCCAAATCCTTGGAAGTGGTCAGCGTCTGGTAGCAGGCTTTGGTGCCCGGATCGCCGTGCTTGCGAAGATTCTCACACTGCGCGACCTGCTGCGACAGCGGCGAGTTCTGCGCGGCCACGGGTCTTGCCCGGAATAGGCCACCCTGGCGCGCCAGGAAGAAAACCACCGCCAGCACGGCGGCCACAAACAGGGCGGTTTGGAGCTTTGCTGTTTGCGGCCTCATTTATCGAGCCCTTCCTGTACCTTCGCCAGCTCGAGCAGCAACTGCCGCATCTGCGTCTGGTATTCCCGCTGCGGAACGGCGGCCTTACGATACTTCAGCTCGTCGATCTGCGTTTCGAGCTCATCTTTCTGCTTGAGCAGCTTCTGCTTCTCCGGATCGTTGACGATCGACGCCACCGACCCCAAGTGCAGCAGCACCTGGCGCCCAGCGATCAGCCCCTCGCCATTCTCGGCCGACGGCGCTTTCACACCCTCACCTTTTCCCAGGTCCTCGATCACCGCATGTTCGGTGGCCAGGCGCTTTTGAGCCTCGAAATACTTTCCAGTCTTCTCCTCGGCGTAGCGAAACGCCTCCAGCACCGAAATGGCCTGGTTCTTGTCGGTGTCCGCCACCGGATCGCGCAACGCTTCAATGAAGAATCGCGTGAAGACCGTCGCGTTTTTCTCGCCGCCGGCTTTGGTCGCGGTGATGACCACGCGCTTGGGTTTCTGCAGCGTGGACAAGGACCCGCCGCTGGAACTGGTCGCGTTGACCACCACCTGCTTTGCCGGGATCTTGTCGAGCAGCGCCGCGAGTTCCGTGGCCGAAATATCGGGACCAGGGAGGTTGAACTTGTAATCCAGATCGTCGTAGGTTCCATGGCCGATCAACACCAGCACGAACGAATCGTCGGCCTTGGTTTGCGTCGCCAGCGCGCGCAGCTTGGCCTCGATATTCGCTTTGGTCGAATCCTTGCCGGAAAGCGTGTCGACCTTGGCGCCCGGCTCGGCTTTCAGCAGCTTGGTCAGATCCGAGGCCCAGCCCGTGAAACGCTGTTCGTATTGATCCTCGCCGCCCAGGCCGGCGACGGTGAGAAAGTAGCTATCGGCGCGCAATGATGCCGCGGCCAGCGCCAAAATTACCAGTTTTTTCATATCACACCCCAGCGGCGGCGCAGCAGCCATTCCGCCGCCCGGATCCCCAGGAACAGCAGGAAGATGGCCGGCATGTCCCACAGATCCCGCGTCTCGCGAACCGTGATGCCCGCTTGCGAGTAGTCAATATCCTTGCCCAGCTTGGCAGCATCCGACGGCTTGTAGTATTGCCCGCCCGTCTCGGCCGACAGTTTTTCTAGCAGCGGTCTGTTCTGCTCCACGTGAAAGTTCTCGGCGATGCCGTCCTCGCGCCGGAACGTAAACGTGTCCTTGCCGAGCTCTTCGGCGCCCCGCTTGGCCACGACCTCGACAATATACGAGCCAGGTTGGGGCGCGGTCCAGTCCGCACCATACACTCCCTGTTCCAGAGGTTCCGGCGTCATGTTGACGATTTGCTCCGCCATGCCGTCGCCGGTGATGTGCGCCTCGACCACCGCGTCGGATGCCGGAAGGTAGCTTTTGTCGCGAACCTCGGCCCTCAGTTTCACATTCGATTCGTCGGCCAGCAGCGTCTTGGGCGTCGACCCGGTGATATGACGGGGCGTGTCGCTCACCACCCAGCGCAGCAGCTGGCGATAGAACATCTCGTGGGACATGTCCGCCAGCGGCTGGAGCATCTGCCAGCGCCAGCTTCCGCCGGTGGCGAAAATCGCGGTGCGCCCGCGGCCGTAGTTCATGGTCACCAGCAGCGGTCGTTTAGCCCCGCCGCCTTCGCGCGGAATAAAGTTCGCCAGCACCACCGCGCCCAGCTTGGGCTCACCCGGATCCTGGAACGTCCGGATATACGGCAGCTTCTTCCAGCGTTCCACGTTCTTGTTGGGATCTTCCTCGATGCGCGTAATCAGACTGTCGCGACCCTCCGGAGTCAGCTCGACGTCGGCGCCCGCGAAGGAGTAGGTATTCTTGCGTTCCGGCAGGGTGGTCGGCAGAATATCGGCGGCCGACGATTTGGCCCACCCGCCATCTGACAGCGAATCTTTCCCGCCTAGGAACAAAACGCCGCCTCCGCGCCGGTCGACGAACTGTTTCACCATGTCCTGCTGGTTCTTGGTGAGATAGGGCGCGTCCACGCTGCCGAAGATGATCCCGTCAAATCCAAACAATTCTTCGACGGTGCTGGGGAAACCGTCCTTCAACTCGTTGACGTTGGTGAGGCCCTGATGCCCGCCGTCCTTCTGTTCCTGGCGGTACAGCTTATTCGGAGCGGTGCGGAGAATCGTAAACAGATCGATGTACTTGTCGTCTTCTACGGCGCGCCGGAGAAACTTGAACTCCCAGCGAGGCTCGCCTTCCATGTACAGAATGCGCGGCTTGCGCGGGTCCACATTCACCAGCCGGGCGACCCGATTGTTGCGCACATTCTCTTCATTCGGGAAAGGATCGATGGACGCTTCGAGCGTCTTCACCCCGGCGTCGCCGGCGTTGAACAGAACCGTCTCCACTTGTTCGGTCCCCTCGGCTTTTAAGGTGACATCCTGCGAGGCGACTACCTTGGAACCTTCCTTCAGCGTGACCTTGGCCTTCTGTCCGGTGTAGCCGTGCTGGTGAAAGCTCACCGTCGCGGCCAGGCGGGATTCCGGCAGCGCGCGCGCCGCCACGTCCACGTTGCTGATTTCCATGTCGTGGCTCATGGTTTCGCGGCCGAGCCCGACCGTGTGGACCGGAATCCGTTGGCGGCGAATCTCCGACAGCGTTTCGAGATCGACTCCGCCGGTGTTGTCGGCGCCGTCGCTCAGCAGGATCATCGCCCCAATAGGCAAGCTGGACGCGTCCGCGGCCACCTGCTTCAAGCTTTCGCCGATGTGGGTAGCGGTCGCGCCGGCCGTCAATTGCTCCAGCTTGTCGATCCGCTCGGCATGATCGCTCATGCGGTACAAGCGGACTTGGAACTTCTGTTGCAAAGCTTTCAGCAACCCGCCGTTCAGGATCTTCTCAGCGGCTTCCTTGCGCGTGCTGTTCTCATCGCTGGTGGTCATGCTGCTGGAATCGTCGATCACCACCGCCACAATGTTCTGTTGGGGCTTAAGGGTCGATACGCTCAAAGCCGGATGCCAGAGCAGGAAGAGCAGCAGGGCGGCCAGCGCCGTTTGCAGGGCCAGCACGCAACTCCTGCGAAACACGCCCATGCGAGCAGATCCGGAGCCTTGCCGCCAAATCAGGAAGCCCAGGACACCGGCAGCCGCCAGAACGCCCAGACCCATGAGCCAAAGCGGCCAGCCCGCCAGGAAGATAAAGGTCCCCTGGCGATAGATCGAGAGCGGATACTTAAAGAGAAACTCGAACATGTGTACGGAAGGCTCTCATCACCAGTTTCAAATCAATGCGTCAGATCATACATGACGTAATTCGCGGAGATGCGATACGCCAGGGATGCATAATTCTCCGGATACTGCGGATCGTCGGACCATTCAATCGCATCTCCCATGTCCACGTTATGGCAGATTCCCGCCATGACCCTGCCTTTGTCGTCGTAGATCGCACGGAACTTGGGTTCAAAACCATCGAACTCCCAGGGGATGCCGCTTTGTAGAAATTGCGCCCCCGGGATGCGGGAACGCTGGTCTATATCGTATAGGACGTGGAAGATCTCGTCTTTGTTATCAATGTCCACTACCGGACGGCGAGGAAACACCTTCCGCATGCCTTCCATGAAGACGTCCCACTCCTGAGTGCCGTGAAAATCGTCCGTCATGAAAAAGCCGCCACGCAGGAGATAGTCGCGCATCTGGTCGGCTTCCTCGTCATTCAAGGACCAATGCCCGACCTCTACCCCATACAAAAACGGCCAGTTATAAATGTCGCTGCTGTTGTCGAGCTCCACCACCTGCTCGACCGATTTGGCGTCAACCCGGGTCAGCCGCAGCAGGCCCTGCAAGGTATGGCGATCGCCTAGGGGGTAATCTGTGCGCCAGCCATATCTGCCGGTATTGTTCGGCCAAGGGTGGTCCCATCCGGAGCTGGTGTATTTTAGCCGGGCGCGGGTCCATTCCGCCTGTCGCTCCCAGTCCGGCGGCAGCGCGGCAGCCGCATGGTCTTCGTTGCTTTCGTACGAGAAAAATGGCTTCTGGGCGTTTAAGATACCCCAGGTGCCGAGGCCGCCCAAAATCAGGAAAATCGCCGCGCGAAGGCGCATGAAAGTCTTAGCCGGCCTTAAGGATAGCACGCTCAGTGCGTGAGATCGTACATGGCGTAATTCTGCAACGCGCGGTGCGCCATCACAGCCATGTCGGCGGGGTATTCAGCCTCGTCGGAATGCTCCCAGGCGTCCCCTAAATCCATGTTGTGGCAGATGGCCACCGCGATCCGTTTCTTCTCATCGTAGATGGCGCGCCAGCGCGGAAAGGGGTCGCTCGGTTGCTCATAGGTGCGGCCGCTATAAAGCGCCCTCAGTCCGGCCACTTGGACCTTGGGATCGACATCCGCCAGGATGTGGAAGATCGGTTCGGAGGCGGGCAGGTCTTCAATGGGTGTCTTCGGATAGACCTGGCGGATGCCTTCCTCGAAGACCTCCCACTCGTACACTCCATGGAAGTCATCGACCATCAAGAATCCGCCGCGGTCGAGGTATTCGCGCAGCTGCGCGCCTTCCTTGTCGTCCAGGGTCCACTGGCCCACCTCCACCGCATATAGGAACGGCCAATTGTAAACATCGTCGGTGCCATCGAGCTCCACGGTTTGCTCGACGGAGCGGGCGTTAATACGAGTGAGACGTTGCACACCAACAATCAAATGGCGATCTCCAAGGGGGTAGTCCGTGGCCCAGGCGCCCTCCGAACGGAAGCCGCGAAACCCCCCGCGGCGGAACGCATCGCGATAGCGCAGCCGCGCGCTCACCCACTCGGCGGGCTTCTGGTAGTCGGAAGGCAGCGCGATGTCGCCGTCTTCCCCGCCCGCGTACTGCTTGAAGGGCTTCTGCGCCAGCAGGACACCCCAGGCTCCCAGTACTGCAAACAAGATTAAGAAAAGCGTTCGCAGGCGCATGCTACGCCCAGAATATCATCAATGCGCAAGATCAATGAGACAGATCGTAGGTGACGTAATTCTGCAACACGCGATGCGCGACGATGGCGAATTCCGCCGGATAGCGCGGATCGTCTGAATATTCCCACGCGTCTCCCAGATCCATGTTGTGGCAAATCGCCACGACAATCCGGCCCTTGTCGTCTTTGATGGCGCGCCAGCGCGGATACGGATCGCTATCCCGCTCATACGTTCGTCCGCTCCGCAAATACTGATAACCCGGCACCTGGACCTTGATATCCACCTGGTTGAGAATTCCGAAGATGGCTTCGGATTGATCCAGATCGACGATTTCCTTGTCGGGAAAAACGTTATGCAGTCCTTCGGCGAAGACTTCCCACTCGTCTAGCCCATGGAAGTCATCGACCATCAGGAAACCGCCGCGATTCAAGAAATCGCGTAACTGCGCGCCTTCTTTCTCATTGAGGGTCCAGCGGCCGACTTCGACCGCGTAGAGAAAGGGCCAGTTGAAGATGTCGTCCGTGGCGTCCAGCTCGACCACTTGTTCGACGGACTGCGCGTTGACTTTGGTCAGCCTGCGCAGGCCCTCCGCTAGGTGCCGGCCGCCGAGCGGATAGTCGGTTCCCCAAGCGCCCTCCCGGCCAAAGCCGCGGCGCCCGCCGAAGCCGCCGAAGCCGCCGAAGCGCCCGCCACCCAAATCCCGGTACCGCAGCCGCGCCACGGTCCACTCGGCTGGTTTGTCCCAGTCAGGGGGCAGCGGGACATCGCCATCCTGTCCACCTGGATATTGCTTGAACGGCTTTTGCGCCAGCACCACGCCCCAGATTCCGAGGAACGCGAGGATCAACAGGAACAGGGTTCGCAGGCGCATCCCGCGCCCAGAGTACCACGGGCGAAGGCCTAGGGTCCTACCGCTGCTTGATCCGGTATTCCGCCGTGATCATGTTGACGGTCTTGGCGGCAGCCTGCTGCAGCGGCCCCGGAATATTGGTGCACTCGACATAAAATTTGATCGCGTCCGCCACGTTCTTCAGCTTATAATTCGCCCAGCCCAGCGAGTTCAGCACCTCGGCGCGGAAGCGTGGATCCGTCAGGTTGGGCAATGCCGCGCGATACGCCTGATCCGCTGCTTCCCATCGTTCCGCCGTGAAACTGACGGAACCGATCATGTAATTGGCCTGCGTCAAACCCGCGGTTTTGTTGCGGGACCAGTCGGTGGCGCTCATGCCTTCCGGTTTTTCAGCCTTGTTCATCCGGTCGATAGCCTTTTTCGCAAGGCTCACCACGCGGTCGGCATCCTTGCCGGACTTGAAGTACGATTCGGCCACGAGCAACAGTGCGTCCTCGCGCGTGTCATTGTGCGCCACCAGCTTTTCGGCCGCGGCCAGCGCTTTGGCGGTATCACCCTGCTCGCGGTACGCCAGAAACAAGGTGATCTCGATGTCGCCGGCGTGCTGGGTCTGGGGGTGACTCTTGACGAACTCCTCCAGCAGCCGAATGCGATCCGCTGGATTCTTGGCGGTGACGGCGGTCTTGTACGCCTCCATTTCATTCGCCTGCCGTGCATTGGCTGCGCACTCCAGCGTAGCCTTGCTCATCCCCGGATCGGGCGTCTTCAGCGCTCGTTCCGCAATGAGGCCCGCCTGCTTTCTCCACACCGCCGTCAGTTGGTCACTCTTCAAATCCGCTGCGATGCGCCAGTTCGAACAGGCTGCTGCCAGATTGTTAGGATCGATGACCAGCAGCATGGAGCCGGCGTTCAGCGCCTTTTCCAATGTCCCAGCTTGCTGAAAGCCGACCTGAAGCTCGCTCCAAACGTAGTCAGCGGCGGGCGAATATGGGAACAGTTCCGGAAACAGTTCCAGCAGCATCAGCCTCTTGGGAAAATCGGTCTCGGCGAGGGCCTTTTCGAGAAGCTTTCCCTCGGGAGTGTTGGGATCGAGGGACGGCTTCTTCGGTCCCGCCCATCCCCCCGGCGAAAGCACAGATAGAGTCAGCAACACCGCTGAAAGTCGAGACGCTAGAATCATGGCAGCCTCCGCTCTCGTTTGCTATCGGCTGTGCAAAGGCGTAGGTATAGACCCTAGGGAGTAGGCTCGATTTTTCTTACAGTTACAGCGGGCTCAGTGGGATATGCAGTTGACGATCGATGCCACTGAAACAGAACGACCCAGACTGGATTTGGATAGAATCCAGATTGTCGACCGACCGGGAGCTACCCGGCTCCACGAAAGCTGACGGCGCAATCGCCCCTGCCGCCAATTGATCCAGATAGGCGGCCTTCGGGCCATTTAGAACACCAACCATCACCGTTGGAGTCGCGCAAGCAGCCTAGGCAGCCTGCATGTGATGACTCGCGCACTTTTCTCTGCACAACAGGGATCACGAGAGTGCGCACGGCTGCGAATTCAAACATGATTACGGTACGGGGACTCGATAGATGTTGCGCTGCGACGTGAATTTCGGGAACGCATAGACAGACGGCGTGGGTCCCGGAAATTCGCCTTGCGCGGGGAGAAGTTTGGCACCCGGCAGTTTGGCAGCTTCCTCAGGCGAATGAATCCCTCTCGGCGGAAGAGGCGGAACAACCTGCCCGGGCCGCAGCGGGATTGAGTAAACATCCTGCCCTCCCACCAGGCTTATGTAGAATAACTTCCCGTCCCGCGACCAACTCACGGGTTGTGGCGCGTCGGGCGCGCGATTCCCGCAGATGCACACGGGGATGGGCGCGCCGCCATCGAGCGGATAGACGGCCGTCGCGCCGCTGCCTGTCTCCTCCGCCAACGCGGGCACCGAAACGGCAATGTATTTTCCATCCGGAGAAACATCGCTCAGATAAAGGGCGGGATCGGGAATCGCTTTGCGCGTTTCGCCCCCGTCTTCCTTGGCTCGATAAACGGCGCCGTCCGTGGAGTACAGCACCTCGCCTTCGGCTCCGAAGAAAGCATTGAACGAAAAGTTTGAGGTCAATTGGCGAGGCGAGGATCGCCCGTCCAGCGCCGCCAGCCACACTCCAGGCCGTCCACCAACCCCAGCCGAAAACAGAACACTCCTGCCATCGCGAGAGATGCTGTAATGCCCCATTTGAAAATCCGGCAAGAGCCGGTCGCGTTTGCCGGAATCCAGATCCACTACCCAAAGGCCTCCGAGCGGCGAGAGCAGACCGCCCACGCTGCGAAC
>Ga0310810_10003115_pt1 | contig 18028 bp, 14 predicted proteins | sample NCmetagenome_FD_207641 | JGI IMG/M metagenome (GOLD analysis project Ga0310810, IMG submission 207641) | Soil microbial communities from experimental microcosm in Duke University, North Carolina, United States - NC | ecosystem: Engineered > Artificial ecosystem > Soil microcosm > Unclassified ...
CCTCGGCCGTCTGGCCTACTTTCAGGTTAACGATGTCGGTTTCATCCACCTTCACCTCGGCGGTGATCAGCGACATATCGGCGATGGTCATGACGGCCGACGCAGCCGAGTTCTGGACGCCGGGCACCACCGTCTCACCCAGGCGAACCGGCAGGTTCGTGACGATGCCATCCAGGGGACTGACGACGTCGTGTTTCTCGAGGAGATCGTTGACGCGCGTCAAGCCGGCCTGCGCTTGCGCCACACGCCGCTGCGAGGATTGCATCTGAGCTATGGTTTGGGCCCTCTGCGATTTCAGCTGCTCCAGCCGCAGCTCGGCTTCCCGCAGCCCGGCCGCCTGGGAATCATAGGTGGCTTTGCGCTGGTCGTAATCGGATTTCGGGGCGACGCCGGCTTTGAACAGCTGGTCGTAGCGGTCAAAATTGATCTTGGCCAGCGCCAGATCCGACTTGGTGCGGTCGATGGTGGCTTGCTGGGTTCGGATGGTATCGTCCTGCACCTTAAGGCCGGCCTCGGAAGCGGAGGAGTCGGCTTCAGCCGATGCCACGGTGGCCCTCTGCGCCTGAACATCCGCATTGGCCTGGATACTCTCGATCCGGGCGACGATCTGGCCGCGCCGGACGCGATCCCCTTCCTTGACCGTCAGCTCCATGATCCGGCCCTGGGCGTTTGCTCCTAAGTTGGTGTAAGTACGAGGTGTAATCTCACCGGAGGCAGTCACCAGCGAAATCAAGTCGGCGCGCGTGACCGTAGCGGTTTGTACCGTGACCTGCGCGCTCCGGCTCCACCGCACGCTGGCCACAGTCCCACCCACGGCGGCCGCCGCTACCACGAATCCGACAATGACCTTCCACTTTGTTTGCAATATTTTGGGGTCTCCGAAGTCGAGTGTTATTTTCTAAAGACGAGTTCCCATGAGGGAAAGTTCCTCGCGACGTGGCTACTTCTAGCTTAGACGACCGCGGAGGCGTGAATCTTACCGCGCGTTTTGGAAAAGCGCCAAGAAAAAACTGGGGCTGCAGCGCGGTACGATGGGAGTTCCCATGAAACTTCAGAGTTACACCATTACCCAAGGACGGGACCGCGCCCCCGCGCGCGCCATGCTGAAGGCGATCGGCTTCACCGATGAGGACTTGAAGAAGCCCATCATCGGCGTGGCCAACACCTGGATCGAGACCATGCCGTGCAACTACAATCTGCGCGAGCTGGCCACCCACGTCAAGGCCGGCATCCGCGCGGCCGGCGGCACGCCCATGGAGTTCAATACCATCGCGATCAGCGACGGCATCACCATGGGCACGGAAGGCATGAAAGCATCGCTGGTGAGCCGCGACCTGATTGCAGACTCCATCGAACTGGTGGCCCGCGGGCACATGTTCGATGGCATCGTCGCACTGGTGGCCTGCGACAAAACCATTCCGGGAGCGGCTATGGCTCTGCTCCGCCTCAACGTGCCGGGTGTGGTGATGTACGGCGGCACGATCATGCCCGGGCCCAATAATTCCACGGTGCAGACGGTGTTTGAAGCCGTCGGCCAACATGCCGCGCACAAGATTACCGATGCGCAGTTGCTCGAAATCGAGAACACGGCGTGTCCTGGCGCCGGCGCATGCGGCGGACAATACACCGCCAACACCATGGCAACGGTGATGGAGATGATCGGGCTTTCTCCCATGAGCACTGCCTCCGTGCCGCAAGTCGACCCGCGCAAGCAGCAAGTGGCCTTTCGCTGCGGGCAGGTGGTGATGGATGCGGTGCGCGCTGATCGCCGCCCACGGTCGATCGCAACCCGCAAAGCCTTCGAGAACGCGATCGCGTCCGTGGCCGCCACCGGCGGATCGACCAATGCGGTGCTGCACCTGCTTGCGCTGGCCCATGAGGCCGGGGTTCCGCTGACCATGGATGACTTTCAGACCATCAGCGCGCGCACGCCCCTGCTGCTCGATTTGAAACCCTCCGGACGCTTCGTGGCATACGATGTCGATCAAGCGGGCGGCTGGGCGGTGGTCGCCAAACGCCTGAGCGACGGGGGTTACGCGCATCGCGACCCCATCACCGTGACCGGCCGGACGTTCGCCGAGGAGGCTGCCGACGCGAAAGAGACGCCTGGTCAGGAAGTGATTCGACCCCTGGACAAACCGATCAAGGCGACGGGCGGCCTGGTGATCCTGAAAGGGAATCTTGCACCCGAAGGCAGCGTGATTAAGGTGACCGGGATCGATAAGAAATCGCATCGCGGACCGGCGCGCATTTTCGTGCGCGAGGAAGACGCGATGCACGCCGTCACCAGTGGCGAGATCAAGTCTGGCGATGTGGTGGTGGTTCGTTACGAAGGCCCTCGTGGGGGGCCCGGTATGCGCGAAATGCTGGGGGTGACCAGTGCGATCGTGGGAGCCGGGCTGGCTGATAGCACCGCGCTGCTGACCGATGGGCGCTTCAGTGGAGCCACACGGGGCTTTATGGTGGGGCACATCGCTCCGGAGGCTTTTGTCGGTGGTCCCATTGCAGCCGTGCGTGAAGGCGACATGATCACCATCGACCTGGAGAAGCGAACGATCGATCTGGAAGTTTCTCCGGAGGAAGTGAAATCCCGGTTGAGCGCGTGGAAGGCTCCCGAGCTCAAATACGCAACGGGCGTGTTCCGGAAGTACGTGAATTCGGTGGGATCGGCGGCGCAGGGCGCTGTGACGAGTTAGCTTAGCTGACTTTAGCGAGGTGCGGCTCGATCATCTTGAGGACTTCGGGCTTGGGCAGCGCGCCCACGCGTTGGTCGACCACCTGGCCTCCCTTGAACAGCAATAGCGTCGGGATGCCGCGAATCCCGTAGCGCATGGCGGTACCCGGGTTCTCGTCGGTATTCATTTTGCCCACCTTCACCTTGCCCGAGTACTCAGTGGCCAGCGCGTCAATGGTAGGACCCATGGCCTTGCAGGGGCCACACCAGGGGGCCCAGAAATCCACCAGCACGGGTGTGTCGGACTTCAGCACGTCCTGGTCAAAAGCGCTGTCGGTAAAAGTCAGGGTGTTTTCAGAAGCCATGTTTCTTTTGTATCCCGTACTTATGATGCGGGATCGGCCCCGAAAGATGCAACTCTGTCGGAGACGATTCTCAATGCTTCGTTAAATCGGGCCTGCCGCGTGTTCCGTACCAGCTGTTCCCAGTGAACCCTGCCGTAGGCGATTTTGGAGTCGTGGTCTCTCAGGACGATGTCGCCCGCCCAGAAGCGCCGATGAAAGGCTTTGAATTCGGGCACGGTCTCACTCCAATCTATCGGCTTGCCCGCCGAACCCTGCAAGAGGTAGACCATGGCGTAGAAAATGTGGGTGACTTGCCGCATAAGAAAAAATCGGGCGAGTTGATACGGATCCGGCGGTTGTCCAAAATACTCCTGAAGATAAACCCTTTCCTCTGCGTCATTGGTGACGACCAAATTCGCAACCACCGCCAGGTCGGCATACCGATCGTTCAGAAAAGCAGCTTCCCAGTCCACCAGCCATATGCGATGTCCGTCGAAAAGGACATTGTCCGACTTGAACAAGTCGTTGTGACTCGACACCATGTCCGCGTCGTGACGCGGGTAAACCGCAGCCACTTGCGCGTACCGGGCGAGAAGTTCATCGCTTTCAGCTTTCGGGAAAATGTTCGCCGCGTGAATCCTCTCAATGAATGCGTCCAACGCAGGCCCTTTATTGATGAGGAACATGCATGAGGTATTGAGGTGATTCGCCCGTTTGGGAAACGGCGCAAGGGCATGCAGAGTGCGCAGCGTAGCAGGAATCCGAACCAGCGCGTCCGTTACTGGAAATGGTACGGCTTCCACAAAATCAGTGATGGAGATTTTATCTTCTATGCTGGTGTACCAGACTCGCGGCGCCAGCCCAGCTTCAGCCGCCGCCTTCATGCACGTGTAGTGGCAAGTAGGATCGTCTGTCCGCATGATGATCTTCAATAAGAATGGAGATCCTCGCACAATGATGCGAAAGACTAGGGACGAGGTCTGACCTTTGGTCATCCTCCGGATGTCTTCGGATTCAGTGACGCCAAATGCCTCGCGCAGCGCACGTCCCACCGCATCCTTTTTTGTTTCGGGAATCATGAAACCTCTTTCGGCTTCCCAATACTAGCGAAAAAAGATCTCGTGAGACAGATTGTTTTCAATCAGTTACACCCGTTATACTTTAATTGCGGGGCAATTTTAGACGCTGAAAGTTCTCCACGTAACCCATGACGCGCCTTGGCCACAACACTGCCGACCGCTGAAAAGGTGGCTCGCGTAACACTCCTGCCATCGTTATCCTGATAGACAGCCATGGCAGAAATCGAAATAAAGACGGAAGGCGGGGGATCGGACCCTCTGGGACAGACGGTTGGCGTGCTGGCTGCGGTGCTGGCCGTTTGTCTGGCCGTGGTCTCCATCGCGTCTCACCGCGCGCACACCATGGCTGTGGTCGAAAAGACCGAAGCCAACGATCAATGGTCGTTTTACCAATCCAAACGCATCAAGTTTCACAGTTTGGAGCTAGGGTCAGACTTGATGGGCCTGCTGGGCCGCGATAAGCCCGGAGCGGAGCAGATCCTGGCGCGCTACGAGGCCGAGCGCAAAAGATACGAAAAAGAAGGCAAGGAACTGGAAGAAGAAGCCAAGAAGAAGGAACAAGAGACTCGCCACACCGAGGATCAGGCCCTGCGCTACGACTTGGGCGAAGGAATGCTTGAAATCGGAGTGGTCATGGCATCGCTCTATTTTATTGCGCGCAAGAAACTGTTTCCGGTGATCAGCTTGACTTTCGGAATCCTTGGCATCGTGATAGCGATATCGGGGATGTTGTTATAGCGATCGAAAGAGTCGCTGATAAGCTGACGCCGAGGTGTTCCACGAAAAGTCTTTTCCCATTCCCCGACGCATCCGCAGGATCCACGATTCCCGCTGGACGAAAGCCTCCAGCGCCTGCTGGATCGCGCCCTGCAAGGCATCCGGATCATATTCCACGAACTTGAAGCCGGTATCTTGGTCTACTGTGTCGTCCAGGCCGCCCGTGGCCCGGACGATCGGTACTGTTCCGTAGCGCAGGCTGTAGATCTGGCTAAGCCCGCAGGGTTCATACTGCGACGGCATCAGGAACATGTCCGCGCCAGCCTCGATGCGATGCGCCAGCGCGTCGTCGTAGCCGATCCGCACCGCGAACTTGCCCGGCCGCAGCGCGGCGAGTTGCCGAAACATTTCTTCGAATTTCTTCTGCCCGGAGCCGAGTACCACCAGCGCCACATCCTGATCCGCCAGCCAGGCGGCGATGCCGTCCACCAGGTCGAATCCTTTTTGATCGGCGAAGCGCGAGACGATGGCGATCAGCGGGCGCGCGGTATTGGGCGGCAAACCTACCTCTGCCAGCAGCGCGATCTTGGATGCCAGCTTGCCGGAGAGATCCCCTGCGGAATAGTGCGCCACTTGAAAGGGACCTGTTTCCGGATTCCATTCCTCGTAATCGACGCCGTTGAGGATCCCGCTCAACTTCTTGGAATGCAATCGCAGCAGGCCATCCATTCCGAACCCGTACGCGGGAGTCTGAATCTCGCGCGCATAAGTGGGGCTCACAGTGTTGACCGCATCGGACCAGACAATGCCACCTTTGAGAAAGCTCACATGGTCCCAGAACTCCATACCGGCGGGATGGAATAGCCCTCGGTCCAGGCCCAGGTCCACAAACGCGGCGGCGGGAAAGTTTCCCTGGTAGCCCAGATTATGGATCGTCAGCAGGGTGCGCATTCCAAAAAACGTGGGGTCGCCGGCGAACGTGGTTCGCAGGTAGGGGGCTGCCAATCCAGCCTGCCAATCGTGCGCGTGCAGCACCGCGGGCCGGAAGATGTGGCGCGCGATACCCAGTGCGGCCTGGTTTAGCAGGGCAAAGCGGATGTGCTCGTCGGGACCCTCTCCATAAATCTCCGGCCGATCGTAAAGGGGCGGGCAATCCACGAAGAAATAGTGAACGCCGCGGTGGATGAGGTGGTGGATATCGACCGGATAATAATGCGGACCGACCCATAGCGGCATGGCGAGCCATACGGGCTCAGCTTCCCCCATCTCCGCGACACGATATTTTGGGAGGACTACGCCGACTTGGTCGCCCAACCGAACCAGGGCGGGCGGCAACGATCCCAGCACGTCCGCCAGGCCGCCGGTCTTGGCGAAGGGAGTGGCTTCCGAGGCCACCATCAGGATTTTCACTGCGCGGCGGCTCCCAGTAGATGTTTTTGTACCTTGCCCAGCGCATTGCGGGGAAGCTTTTCAACGACGATAAAGCGCCGCGGGCACTTAAAGGACGCGAAATTCTCCCGGCAACGGGCTTCCAGCGCGTTCGTATCACAAGTGCCTCGCAGGTCGTCACGGGGAACGATAAATGCCACCGGCACTTCGCCGCGCACCCGATCGGGTTCGGCCGCCACCGCCGCTTCGGCCACCTCGGGCTGTTCCATCAGGAATTCTTCGATCTCGCGCGGATAGATGTTGAAGCCGCCTGAGATGATCAAGTCGCTGCGGCGTCCACACAGAGTGTAGTAGCCGTCGGGCGATCGCTGGGCCAGATCCCCGGTCTTGAACCAGCCATCGACGAACGCCGCGCGGGTGGCATCCTCACGACGCCAATAGCCGGGGAACACGTTGGGACCCTTCAAGTACAGCTCGCCGGTTTCACCATCGGGCACGTCGTGACCCTCTGGATCCAGAATGCGGCCCTGAACGCGGGGTAGCGGGAATCCGACGCTTCCCGGACGCCGCTCGCCGTCATAAGGATTGGAAATATTCATGAGCGTCTCGGTCATGCCGTAACGCTCCAGAATCGTATGCCCGAACAATTTACGGAAATCCTCGAGCACCTGGGCGGGTAGAGGCGCGGAACCGGATACGAACAACCGCATGCTCTTTCCTATGGCGCGCGCGGTCTCCGGCGGCAAACCCAGCAGCCGCACGTACACCGTCGGCACGCCGAAGAACAGCGTCGGACGGAAGTCCAAAAACTCCGCCGCCGCCTTTTCGTGCTCAAAGCGCTCCAGCAGGCGCATCCGGCATCCCGAGAACAACCAGCAATGCAGTCCGTTGCCCAGTGCATGAACGTGAAACAACGGAAGCGCCAGCAAGAAACGATCGTTTGCAGTAATGCGCCACGCATCCAAAAGGCCGGCGGCGTTCACCGCGAAATTGTTGTGCGTGAGAATCGCACCCTTGGAGACGCCGGTTGTCCCGGAAGTGTAGACCAGCGCGGCGGGCGATTCTCCGTCCAACGATGTTTCAGGGAGGTCGGCCGCCTGTTTCTCCGCTTCCGCCCGCAGCGCGGGAAGTTCTTTTTCGGTGACGAACAGCTTGGGTTCGGCGTCACCCAGAATGTGCGAAAGCTCACGCTCGCGATAGAGGATATTCACCGGGACAAAAATCACGCCCAGTTTGACGCACGCAAGATAGAGGTCAATGAAGTCGAGCGAGTTGGCCAAGTACACGGCCAGCCGGTCGCCGCGCTCGAGCCCCCGGGCCGCGAGGGCGCGAGCCATGCGATTGCTACGCGCGTCGATGTCGCCGAAGGTGTAGGTCGCACCCTTCCATTCGAGTGCCGGCTCGGCCGGGCGCAGTCGAAAAGAGGTGTCGAACCAGTCGCGAAGATTCATGAAAGGGCGAGGCATGCCTCGCCCCTACAAAGATACCAATCAGTCGTTGACGTCGACGTTGTCGACGAAGCAGCTATCGAACGCCCTGTCCAGTACATCCTCGGTCAGCTCCTTAGGCAACGACTCGAAGTGGATGATGTCGATGGCATGGCTGATGACGTCGCGAGGGTGGCAACGCCGGTAGCGCTTCCCGCCTTCAACGTAGTGTTTGTTCACGAACGCCTCGATCACCCCAGGCTCGCAATCGAGCATGCGTGACTCGGTGAAGCGCTCGAAAATCTCGACGAACTCGCTCTTTCCGGGGCTGCGCAGGAACATCTTGTACTGGATGCGGCGCAGGAAGGCTTCGTCGCCCAACTGGTCGGGCCGCAGGTTGGTCGAAAAAATCAGGAACGCCTCGAAGGGCACCGTCATCTTGCCGCCGGCCTGGAAGCTCAGATAATCGACGTGCCGCTCCATGGGAACGATCCAGCGGTTCAGGATTTCGGCCGGCGAAGCTTTCTGCCTTCCAAAATCGTCAATGAGGTAGATTCCGTTGTTGGCCTTGAGCTGGAAGGGCGCGTCGTACACTTTCGAGACGCGGTTGTGGCTCAGGTCGAGCATGTCCAAACTCAGCTCGCCGCCGGTGATGATGAACGGACGGCGGCATTTGAACCAGCGGTGATCAAACAGGTGATCCTGATCAAGCGCGACACTGTCGTCCTCCACATCGTCGACCTTCTGGTGATAAATCGGGTCGTAGAGCTGCACGATGTTGCCTTGGCACTCAATCGCGTAGGGCATGTAAATGGGCGCTGTCTCCACGCGGAACAAGGCTTCCGCCAGCGCGGTCTTGCCGTTGCCGGGCTGGCCATAAATCAGGAACGACTTATTGGAGTTCACCGCCGGTCCGATGCGCGCCAGAATATCCTGCTCCACCACCAGATGCTTAAAGGCGCCTTTGAGCGATTCAGGAGTCAGCCAGTTCTCCGCCAGCCGCTGCCGCCGCACCACTTCGGTGTATTGGTAGAGCGGCACCGGAACCGGACCGGCGTATTGATTGTTCTCCAGATACTCGCGCGTCAGGTTGCGGCCGGATTCGGTGAGTGCGAAAATTCCCGAGCTGTTGCCCATGCCCAGGGACTTTTTGACTCCCACGTGATGCTGCCGCTTGAGGGTCTCGAGCAATTCATCGATGAGACTGAACTGCAGTCCCAGCAGACCCGCCATATCCTTTCCCAGCACTTCGCCGCGGAAATAGAGGAACTTCAGAATCAGCTGCTCGATCACGGCCACCTGTATGCCGGTGTCCTCGAGCGATTCCGGCATCGGTGGAACCACGCTTAGATCGGAGGAGGAGGACTGGGCAGGCTCGACTTCCACCGGCTCGGGCTCGGGCTCGGGCTCGGGCCGCTGAGCGGCGGGACGTGGAATGTTGATCTGAAAGCCCCTAAGTATAGGCGCGCTCGGATCGGTGCTAGCGCTCACGAAATGGATTCCTCCAGGTAACCTGGCCCCGATGGGGGCTTAAGTTAGCTATCGGACAGGGAGGAAGAGCTCTACACCTTAGATGACGGTTCTAGTACGGTGGCCTCCGCGGTACGGGTCGATTTGGCTGAAGATCAGGCTCGCTCCGCGTTTTCTTCGACAATGCGTCCGTCGAACAGGTGAATGTTGCGGTCGGCGAAACGCTCGTAGCGAGGATCGTGGGTGACCATGCAGATGGTGGCGCCGCCGCGATGCAGATCCCGCAGCAGCTCCATCACAGCCTCGCCGTTGGTGCTGTCCAGGTTGCCAGTGGGCTCGTCTGCTAGAAGGATCGAAGGGTCGCCGGCTAGCGCTCGGGCCACCGCCACGCGCTGCTGCTGGCCTCCGGAGAGCTGCGACGGATAATGCTTCACGCGATGGCTCATTCCGACTCGCTCAAGCGACTCGTGCACGCGCTGCTTGCGTTCGGCGCTGGGCATGCCGCGGTAAGTGAGCGGCAGCTCCACATTTTCGTAGACCGTAAGGTCGCCGATCAGATTGAAGGCCTGAAAAATAAATCCGATCTCGCGGTTGCGGATGCGGGCCCGCTCGCCCAGCTTCAACCCCTGCACGGGACGGCCGTTAAGCTCATAAGTTCCGTCGGAGGAGGAATCGAGCAGCCCGAGAATCGCCAGCAGCGTTGATTTGCCGCAGCCGGAAGGACCGGCGATCGAAACGTATTCGCCTTTTTTGATATCGAGGTGGATGCCGGCCAACGCATGCGTCTCGACTTCGTCGGTGACAAAGACTTTCTTGACTCCATCCAGATGAATCAATACTTCGGCCATGGGCTTCTCCTCTTGTTGGTTCAGATCTAGTCCAGACGGATCCGGGGATTTTGATCCTGAGCAGACATGTCGGACAGAATCACCTGATCGCCTACATTCAAACCTTCCACGACCTCAATGGTGTTCACGGAACTTCGCCCCAGCTTCACGGTTAAACGCGAGGCTCCCTTTCCATCCGGTTCCAATCTGAATAGGCTCACGGAGCTGTTGGGCTGGCCGAATACCGGCCGCCCGATATAGACGACGTCCGCCAGGCGCTCGATTTCCACTGTCCCGTCGACGCTGAGATCGGGTACTGCGCCGCTGGGAAGCGGGCCGTCGAGCTTACAATCGACCGTTCGAGTTCCATTGACCACGTTCGGATCTATTCGAATTACGTGCGCCGGGATGATTCCGTTCCGTGTGTCGATGGACGCTTTTTGTCCCAATAAGATATCTTTGGCCTGCGTTTCGGCAATCTTCAGCTCGGCCCGCAGCTTCTTGGGCTCAGCCACTTTGGCGACGATAGTGCCGGGCGTGATTCGCTGACCGACCTGCAGGGTCATTTCCTGGACCACGCCTTCGGTACCGGCGCGCACCGTAAGTTCGGTAAGTTGCTGCTTTTTGCGTTCCCAGGCAGCCCGTAGCTTGTCGATTTGCACTTTTTGGGATTCCAGTTGGGCGTCGGTGGAATCCTTCATAATGCCCAGCTTTTGCTTTTCAGTTTGGAAACGATTGGTGGCCTGTTCCCAATTGGCCTCGGTGAGCTTTACGTTCAGTTCGGTTTGAAGCTGAAGCTTGAAAAGCTGCTCATCTTTATCCTTATTGAGCGAGGCTTGTTTGAGGGCGTTCTCGGCGCTGGATACCGCTGCTTGCTGGTCAAATCTCTGGCTCTGCAGCCGGACTTTAAGATCGGCATAGTTCGCTGCGGCCTGTTTCATCTGCCATTCCAGATCGTTGGCCGCCAGATCCATATCGGGATTGATCAATACGACCAGAACCGTGTCAGGTTTTACCTTCTCGCCCGATTTCGCGAGAACCTTGATGACCTGGCCATCCTGAAGCGTGGGGATCACGACGATGTCCTCGGGCACCAGGGTTCCCAGACCCTTCACTTCGCGTACCATCGGCCCGCGTTTGACCGAATCGATCCACACCGTGGCGCGCTCGACCGTGGGGGCCGCGGGCTCGAGTTTTGAGATGCGCCAGCCGGCCGCTCCCAATGCCGCGACGATCAGAACGCCATAGAGGGCGAACTTGATGCGTTTTTTTCGGGCGACGCCTTCTCGCTTAATATCCATGACTTCGTGGGCGACTTCCTGAGGCTAAGCGCACGCTTCCTGCCATTTTCGCAGGCGGGCAAAAACCTGTAGTTACAGAGGTTTATCGTACTGTGGGCGATTGTATCATGCTCCGGGAGTGTCCGTTGCTGGGACACCGTTGTGCGGATCAGGATGGCGAATTGACTGAGAAAATGGAGCGGGAGACGGGATTCGAACCCGCGACATCGACCTTGGCAAGGTCGCACTCTACCAACTGAGTTACTCCCGCACCTGCGGAGGGAAGGACCTCTAAGGACAGCATTCATTGTCGCGCCGACCCCCGGGAAAGTCAAATAGGATGGCCTGGGGGTAGTGGCTCAATTCAAGCTCTTAGACCCCCTTTCCACAAAGTCAAACGGTCTCTCATCGAAATGTTTTAGTGCTCGGGAGGGGTCGAATGGATGCCTGTAATCCGTTGAAAATAAGGATGATAAACTATGCAAACTTTTCCTTGTGCGAAAAAGTATTTGTGCTATGCTGAGATCCGCTGTGAGCACGGCAGTCAACGCGGATTGGGCGTGCTTCACGAAGCGAGCGTCGGAAATTTCCCCCGGATTAGAGTAGATCAACGTAACGAATTTCCACAGTTGTGGAAATTGTGTGGGAAATTTGCGGCCAGCGGGAGCTCGCGGGAGGAGAATCAGACGTGGGTGCACATTGGGAATCGGCTGTGGCGGTCGCGGAAGCGACGGAATTGAATACGTGGGACTTGATCAAGGCGAAACTGGCTGAGCGAATCGCTCCCCAGGAATTCCAAAACTGGGTGATGCGAACCTCTCTGGAGAGCCTCGATCAAGGGGCGCTGCGAGTCCAGGTACCCGACCAGGTCACCAAGGAATTCATCGAGCAGGAGTACGCGGAACAGATACGCTCCACCATTCAGGAGTTGAATCTTCCGGTGGAGAAGATTGTGTACCTGCCCAACACGGAAACGCGAGCTGCGGTCCTGGACACCTCGACGGTTTCCACGACGTCGGAGCCGGTTTTCGCCTCGGCAGCCGGGCAGCTCAACACCCGCTTCCGTTTCGATAACTTCGTGGTGGGCAGCTGTAACCAGTTCGCTCACGCAGCGGCGCGCGCAGTGGCCGACAGCCCCTCGCGTAGCTACAATCCGTTGTTCATCTATGGCGGCGTGGGAATGGGTAAGACCCACCTGATGCATGCCATCGGGCGCGAGTTGCTCGAGAAGTATCCTTCCATACGGGTGGTGTACACGTCCAGCGAACGCTTCATGAATGAGATGATCTTATGTCTGCGGACAAATCGTATGCCGTCGTTTCAACGGCACTTCCGGTCCGCCGACGTGTTGCTGGTGGATGATGTGCAAATCCTCGCCGGGAAAGAGCGCATGCAGGAAGAGTTCTTCCATACGTTTAACGAACTCTATGATCATCAAAAGCAGATTGTGATTTCGAGCGACTCGGCACCGAAAAACACGTCGGGCCTGGTGGAGCGTCTGCGGTCGCGTTTCGAGTGGGGATTAATGGTGGATGTTCAGCCGCCCGATCTCGAAACCAAAATGGCGATCCTCGATAAGAAAGCTGAACTCGAGGGCGTCGCGCTTCCGGAAGAAGTTCGGATCTATATCGCGACGAAAACCAAGTCGAATGTGCGCGAGCTGGAAGGCGCGCTGATCAAGCTGATTGCGTACTCTTCAATTACCAGTTCTCCCATCACCATCCAGATGGCACAACAGGTATTGAAGTACCTGATCTCCAATGGCGACCGCCGGATTACCATGGACTCCATTCTTCGCGCCGTGGCTGAGAAGTTCAATATGCAGCCACAGCAGTTGAAACAAAAATCGAACGCGCGCCAGATTGCATATCCCCGCCAGGTCGCGATGTATCTCATGAAGGATCTGACGCAAGCTTCGCTGCCTGAAATCGGCCGCGTTTTTGGAGGCAAGCACCACACGACCGTTCTCCACTCGGTCCAGAAAATTGATCGGCTGCGCCAGACCGACACCGATCTCAACAGATTGATTCACAGTCTAATCGACTCAGTCCATTAGTGTTATTTGAGTCATCCACAGCCGGGTCCTCAATAGCCCTGTGACATCCTGTGCAAACCTGCTCCCAACGCACTTTTACCCTTCCAGGGGCACTCTTTTACACACAGCTTCTGATGACTTTAACTCCCCGGTCTTGCTATAATTTAGAAGGAAATCAAGGTTTCAACAGGCACTACTACTACGAGTACTCTTACCTTGTAGAGAATACTTAGTCAGAAAAACCTCCGCTATGGAATTCACTGTCAGTAGGGCTGATCTGGTTCGAGAACTGAACCTCTCGCAGGGTGTTGTTGAGAAGAAAACCACCATTCCAATTCTGTCCAATATTCTGCTTGAAGCGGACGGCGATCGGCTGCTGCTGACGGCGACAGATCTGGAGTTGGGTATCCGCTCGTCATGCGCAGCGAAGGTCAAGAAAAAAGGCGCGGGCACGATTCCGGCCAGGCGTCTGCTGGACTACGTTCGATTGCTTCCGGAGGGCGAAGTCCAAGTTAAAATTCTCGAAAACCAATGGGCCAGCCTGGTATGCGGCCGCTCAAAAACGCGCATCGCGGGAATGTCGCGCGAAAGTTTTCCCGAGCTACCGGCGATGCCCGCGGTCCTCGCCGAGATTCCCATCGGCGTGCTGGCGGGGATGATTGCCAAAACCATTTTTTCGATTTCGGGTGAGGAGTCGCGCTTCACGCTCAATGGCGCATTGCTGGTGCTGAAAAAGGGGAGCATGGCGATGGTGGCCACCGACGGACATCGGCTCGCGATGGTTGAAAGCTCGGGCGAGCTTCCCGGCGTGACCGGAGCCTACCGGGCGCTGCTTCCGCGGAAAGCCATGGCCGAGCTTCAGAAGCTTGCGGCGGACGCGGATCCGGCGGCCATCGTGCGCTTCGCCGGCGACGAAAACCATCTATTCTTCGAGCTCGGCGGCCGGCTGCTGCTCAGCCGCAAACTTACCGGAAACTTTCCCGACTTCGAACGTGTTCTTCCCAAGGAACATGCGCATTCGGTTTCTGTCAATCGCGACGAGTTTCGCGGTGCCATCGAACGTGTCGCGCAATTCTCCGACGAGCGTTCGCGCGGAATCCGGGTGCAAGCCGGCGCTGGTGAGCTGAAGGTTCACTCGTCGGTGTCAGAAACCGGCGAGAGCGAAGACAGCATCGCCGCGGCTTACGACGGTCCAGTGGTCGAGATCGGCTTCAATGCGGAATATCTTCTGGACTTCCTGCGCGCGGTTGCGACCGAGGAAGTCACATTCTTGTTCAAGGACGCACATAGCGCTGGCGAGCTTCGCCCGGGCGGCGAAAAAGCGGACAGCTATCGCTACGTGATCATGCCGATGCGGATCTGACCGATTTCTTGAAGCAGGGTTTCAAGCGGTTTTAAAGAAAGAAGTATGGCGACAAAAGATACCGGCGCAGTTTACGATTCCACTAGCATCAAAGTTCTCGAGGGCCTGGAGGCCGTACGTCTCCGCCCGGCGATGTACATCGGATCCACGGGCGAATCCGGACTGCACCACCTGGTTTATGAGGTTGTCGACAACTCCGTGGACGAGGCGCTGGCCGGGCATTGCACGGAGATCAGCGTCACCATTCACGAGGACGACTCTGTAACCGTAATCGATAATGGCCGTGGCATTCCCACCGGCATGCACGAAGAGGGTGTTTCCGCCGCAGAGGTGGTGATGACCAAGCTCCACGCCGGGGGAAAGTTCGATTCGAATTCCTACAAGGTTTCAGGCGGTCTGCACGGCGTAGGTGTGAGCTGCGTAAACGCGCTGTCGGAGGCTTTGCATCTCGAAATCTGGCAGAAGGGCGGCACCTTCGAGCAAGACTATGCCAAGGGCATCCCTCAGGCCCCCCTGGTTCGAACCGGAGCTGGCAAGAAAACCGGCACCAAGATCACTTTCAAGCCCGATACGTCCATCATGGACGCCTCGAAGTTCAACTTCGACACGCTCGCGCAGCGGCTCCGCGAGCTGGCGTTTCTGAACAAAGGCCTGAAGATCACGCTTACCGATGAGCGCGAAGAGCCCGCGCGTGTTTCCGAGTTCCAGTTCATCGGCGGTATCGCCGAGTTCATCAAGCATCTGAATCGCGGCAAAGCCGTACTGCACGACAAACCCATCTACTTCGAAGGCGAGCGCGACCTGCCCAATGGCGGCGTGCTGACCATGGAAGTGGCGCTGCAGTACAACGATACCTACGGCGAATCGGTGTTCAGCTTCGCCAACAACATCAATACGGTGGACGGCGGCTCGCATTTGAGCGGCTTCCGCAGCGCGTTGACCCGCACCATCAACGCCGCGGGCCAGAGCGGCGGCTTGTTTAAAGACGTCAAAGAAAATCTGACCGGCGACGACGTGCGCGAAGGTCTGACGGCGGTGGTCAGCGTAAAACTGCCGCAGCCGCAGTTCGAAGGCCAGACCAAGGGCAAGCTCAACTCCGATATTCAAGGCTACGTAGTCCAGCTCATCAACGAAAAACTGGGCGAGTTTTTCGATAAGAACCCGCCCGTGATGAAGAAGATCGTCGGTAAAGCGATCGACGCGGCGCGCGCCCGCGAAGCCGCTCGGAAAGCCCGCGACCTTACCCGCCGCAAAGGCGCGATGGATTCCGGTGGGCTGCCGGGCAAGCTCGCTGACTGCCAGGAGCGCGATCCCGAGCGTTGCGAACTGTTCCTGGTGGAGGGCGAATCGGCCGGAGGCACGGCCAAGGGCGGCCGCGACCGGCGGTATCAAGCCATCCTGCCGCTGCGCGGCAAGATCCTGAACGTGGAAAAAGCCCGCTACGACAAGATGCTGGGGCACGAGGAAATCCGCGCCATGATCACCGCGCTCGGCACAGGCATCGGCAAGGACGATTTCGATGTCGCCCGTCTGCGCTACGGCAAGATCATCATCATGACCGACGCGGACGTGGACGGTTCGCACATCCGGACACTGCTGCTGACATTTTTCTATCGCCACATGCAGGAGCTGATCAAGCGCGGTCACATCTTCGTGGCGCAGCCGCCGCTCTATCGCATCAAGAAAGGCAAGAGCGAGAAATACATCAAGGACGACAAGGAATTCACGCGCGAGATTCTGCGCCGGGCGACGGAAAACCTGAAAGTCGAGACCGCCGACAAGGCAACTCTCGAAGGCACGGAGCTGCGTAATTTCCTGATGACGCTCGACGAATTCCAGCTCACCTGGCGGCGCATGGAGCGGCGTTTGCGCGAGCCGCGCGTGGTCGAAATCCTGGCGCGTCCCGAGCTGGCGATCGATACCAAGGCCGATTTCCAGGAAGAGGCCAACCTGAAGCCGGTCCACGAAGCACTGAAGGCCCTGAAGATTTCATCCGAGCTGAAGCGCGAAGAGGAACACTCCGCATGGATGGTGACGTTCAAGGATCCCACTAATGCCGAGCGCGCCATTGACATCGAGCTGGCTACCCAGCCCGAATACCGCAGGCTGCGGACGCTGGCCAAACAGGCGGCGAAACTGAATCGCCCGCCGTTTGTGGTGATCAAAGAGAACCAGCGCGAGAATCTGGCGAACTGGCGGGACCTGTTGTCGCACGTCAAATCCGAGGGCACGCGCGAGGTCAGCGTACAGCGCTACAAGGGGCTAGGCGAGATGAACGCCGAGCAACTGTGGGAGACGACTATGAATATCGAGACCCGTACCCTGCTCAAGGTGCGGCTCGAGGATCTGGTGCTGACGGACGAAATCTTCACTACGCTGATGGGCGAGGATGTGGAGAGCCGTCGCAAGTTCATCGAAGAGAACGCACTCGATGTGCGGAATCTGGACGTTTAGCACTAACCCAGCCCTGATATGCTGTTCTAGACGAGGAGAAGACCAAATCATGCTCAAGAAGACGTTCTATGCAATTGCGGTGCTCGCGTTCACGGTAACTCTGGCGCTACCCCAGGGGAAGGGCGGCGGAAAAGGCGCACCCAAGGGTCCTGGAATGGCGCTGACGTCTCCCGACTTTGAGGACGGTGGCATCATCCCCGACAAATTCACTCAAGCGGTTCCGATGCCGGTTTCGCCGCGCCTGGAGTGGACCAACGTGCCCGCGAACACCGAGAGCTTTGTTCTGATCATGCACGATCCCGATAACGCACTTGGCGGCGGGACGGACGACGTGCTGCACTGGATGATGTTCAACATTCCCGGTACTGCGCGCAGCCTTGTCGGCGGCATGCCTTTGGACGCGCACCTGCCCGATGGCACCATCCAGGCCAAGGGAATTCGTAACGTGGGATATATGGGGCCCGGCAACGCGGCCATCAATCCGTACCATCACTACACCTTGGAGCTGTACGCCTTGAACGCGAAGCTGACGCTCGGTCCGGACGCCACGCGCGCCGACGTGATGAAGGCCATGGACACGCATACGGTCGGCAAGGCTGTCCTGGTGGGCCGTTTCAAAAGACCGATGTAGTTGGTTGTTGGTTCGCGCGCGGGTTAATCCACGTATACGCGTTTGACCCGCGCGCTGATCCCACACAGCACGCTGTAAGAGATCGTTCCCGCCATGCGCGCGATCTGTTGCGCGTCAATCGTAAGTTCACCCTCGGAGCCGAGCAGCGTCACGGCGTCGCCCACTCGCATCTCCGGGCTGCCGGTGACATCGATCGTGGTGAGGTCCATCGACACCGCCCCCACCATCGGCGCGAGCTTCCCCTTGGCGATTACGTGCCCGCGATTCCCCAGGCGGTGCGGAATGCCGTCGGCGTAGCCCGCCGCGAGCACAGCGATCCGCATGGGCCGTAGCGCGCG
>Ga0310810_10003116_pt1 | contig 18024 bp, 16 predicted proteins | sample NCmetagenome_FD_207641 | JGI IMG/M metagenome (GOLD analysis project Ga0310810, IMG submission 207641) | Soil microbial communities from experimental microcosm in Duke University, North Carolina, United States - NC | ecosystem: Engineered > Artificial ecosystem > Soil microcosm > Unclassified ...
TGAAAGCGACCTGCTCGGGCTCGCGGTACTTGTGGCGCTGAACATCGCCGACGAATACTTTCGAGCGCGAAGCGTGCAGGATGACGCGCGCGGTGAACTCAACGAACGCGCCATGCGGCTCGAGCGACTGGTCGACGATGTTCTCGCCCAAGTCAAGGTAAAACAAGCAGTTACAGCGCCTTGACCCTCTCCTGAGCGCACGTTAAGATCCTTCAGCTTCTGCTTTGCTCGTGATGGTTTCTGAGGCTCGTCTGAGCCGATGTAACAACCAAGCGAGCCGCGGGGCCGCGTGGTGTGCATGCCTCTGTTCCGAGGAAGCCTGAAGCGCGGTCGATAACAGCGGCTCCACCTGCTATCGCAGGTTCATACGACCTCGCCACACGGCAAAGCGGGGCTTTTTGACGCAACTCTCCCTCTCCTCCCTCGGTGAGCGAGCGCTGATTCAGCGCATTGCCGCAAAGATCGCGGCACAGCTCACCTCGCAGCCTCCCTGGGTTCTCATCGGTCCCGGCGACGACGCCGCGGTGATCGAGCCCGAACGAGGCACACACGACGTCCTGACCACCGACGCCGTGGTCGAAGGCGTGCACTTCGATCGGGCGTTCGTCCCGTGGGACGCCGTCGGCTATCGCGCCCTTGCCGTGAACCTGAGCGATCTCGCGGCGATGGGCGCCCGTCCGCGCGCGGCGCTCGTATCGCTGGTGCTGCCGGACACGATTGGCGCGGACGATGTCGATCGACTGCTGGACGGCCTGCTGGCGCTTGCCGCGGAGCATCGCGTCGCGGTCGTGGGCGGCAATGTGACGCGCTCGCCGGGACCACTGGTCGTCGATGTCACCGCGATCGGCAGTGTGCGGCCGCGGCGCATCCTGACCCGTGCGGGTGCGCGCCCGGGCGACGAAATCTGGGTGACCGGTACGCTCGGCGGAGCGGCGGTCGGATTACAGATTCTGCGCGGCGGCGGCCGGGAAGGAGCCGAGATCGAGCGGTACTTGCGGCCGATTCCGCGAATTCGCGCCGGTTTGCTGCTTGGCCGCAATCGTGCAGCCTCGAGCACGATGGACCTCAGCGATGGCCTGGGCGATGCCGTACGGCAGATCGCCGAGGCATCGGCCGTCGGGATGACGATTGACGCGGCGTCGCTGCCGCTCTCCGACGGCGTTCGCGAGTGGCACGCCTCGCGCGGCGGCGATCCGCTGGCGTCGGCAATGGCCGCGGACGATTACGAACTGCTGTTCACCGTGCGGCCGTCACAACGCGGCCGGCTGCGCGGTGTGACGCGGCAGCTTGGGCAACTTGCGATGACGAAGATTGGCGTCGTGACGAAAGGACGCGACGTCCTGCTGGCGGAGGCCGCCGGCACGCGAGATCTGCCTCAGGGGTTCGACCACTTTCAATGAAACGAGTCCTCTCCCGATCACGCTGGCGCCAGGTCCTCGCACTGCTGACCGCGATGGTCGCGTTCGTATTCCTCTATGAGACGCGGATCCTCGACTCGCAGTACGCGGCCTTCCACGCCCTGCTCGAGGAGAATCCGCAGCCGCCGCCCGGCTCGCAACTCAGTTTCTCCGCCACTGCGTACTGTAAAGGGCAGACAACGGCGTCCGGCGTACAGGTGCGCACCGGCGTGGCCGCCGCCGATCCGGCCATTCTTCCGGTCGGCAGCGTCGTCAATGTCGCCGCCGGCGACGTGAAGTACAGCGGCGTCTACACGATCATGGATACGGGTCCAGAGGTCCAGGGGCGGGAACTCGACTTGTACATGTGGAGCTGCCATGAGGCGCTCAGGTTCGGGCGCAAGTCGATCGCCGTCACGGTCCTCCGGCTAGGATGGGACCCGCAGGCGAGTTCACCACGCCTGATCGATCGGTTGTTCCGCCGCCGCGAGGCCGCGCGGAAGATTCCCCCACCCGATCCACCGCCTCCCGCGGGCATTCCACCCGCAGAAGGCGGAGCCACGGAAGAAGACGCGCCGGCTACTTCTTCTCCGTCGACTCAGTAGACGGCGTCCCCGAGATGTCGATGCGGCGACCGCGCCGCACTTCTCCGGACGGTGCCGGCATCACGACCTCGAGCACACCGTTGCTGAAGCTGGCCTTCGCCGAATCCGTGATCGTTCCCGCAGGCAACGGAATCACCCGATGGAACGTCCCGTAGCTCCGCTCCGTCCAGAACAGGCCATCCCGGTTGTCACGGTGCTCCTGCTTGCGCTCCCCGCGGATCACGATCGATTCATCACCCGCTTCAACCGTGATCTCGTTGCGCGTCATGCCGGGAATGTCGGCCCGGATGACGAAGTCGTTGCCGCGCTGAAACGCTTCGATCGCGGGCATCCAGTCGCCTTGGGTCCCGCCCCGTGAGCCCGCCCACGGCATATCGCCGCTGTGACTGCCGCCGGCCAGCCGCGAGAAGAAGCGATCCATTTCGTCGACGCCCTGGCGCATCAGCGCGAACGGGCTCGACGTCCAGTCCGTCGATCTGGCCATGGTTACCTCACGTTGACCGGCGAATCGAGACGTACGCGGATGATCGATCCCGCCGGAAGGTTCACGTCCTTTCCTTCAGTCGCCGCAATCGCGCCGCCCGCACCGATGACGGCTCCGAGCACCGCGCCTTTGACGCCGCCGAGGATGCCCCCGACCACGCCGCCGACGCCCGCCCCGACGCCTGCGGTACCGGCCTCATCGCGAATGCCGCCGCTCTCGAACACCTGCGTCGCCATGCCCCGGATGTCGTGGTCACGGCCGCGTACGGTCAGCCGATCGAACGACAACGTCAGGCTGCCGGTGCGATCGATGCGTCCCGCCGGCTTCACTGCCGTCACCACACCCCGCAGGGTCGAGCCCGCCGGCACGAGGACACGGCCGTTCTGCGTCAGATCAACAGCCGTCGTGGTCTGGAAGCGTTGTTCGACTTGCGCGGTATCGGAACTCAGTGCCGACTGGAGACGCACGTCGAGCTCCTGCCCGGCCGGAATCACGCCAATCGCGCTGGTGTTCACTTCGGTGGGACCGGAAGGCGCCTGGGTTGTCTGCGTCGTCACGTCTGGCGATGTCGGTCTGGTCGCCGGGGGCGACGCGTCGCGGCGGGTCGCGCCACACGCGCCTGCAGCCAGCGTCGCCGCCAACATCGCTGCCGGAATCACTCGTCTCATTGCTTCCTCCTGAGGCTGAAGGGGTGCAACGCGAATGCCTCTGGCTACGTCGTAGAGCCGGACTCGAGCTCGGCCCGTCATGGCTCAACCGCCCTGAACCGATAATCAGGTCATGCTGTTTCGCCGCGTATTTGCCGCCGCCACGTTTCTGCTGCTCGCCTCCAGCGCCGAGGCACAATTCACCGTCTCCAACCCGGCACCGGGCGAACAGTTTCACGCCGAGGTGTCGCTCCTTTTCTGGAAGCCGACACCTGAACTGCGGCTGAACACCGCCGAGCTGACCAACGCCGGCGTCGGCCCAATCGACTTCGTCCAGGAGTTCGCGATCGAGAAGGATCGGTTCCGGGAATATCGGCTGACACTGAAACCCGGCCGCAAGCACAAGCTGCGTTACAGCAGTCTGCCGATCGAATACACGCCGTCAGCCTCGCTGACGCGCACGATTCAATTCGGAAACCTCACGGTGCCGATCAGCACGCCGGCGACAGCCGAATTGAAGTGGACGGTGCATCGCTACGGCTACGAGTACGACTTCATCGCCATGGATCGCGGTTACGTCGGCGTGATCGCGGAGCTCAAGGACAACAAGGTGTCAGCATCCGTCACCGCGGATCCGTACGGCACGGAAGCAACCGAGCAGCGTGCGGTGATTCCGACGATCGGCGTTGCGGCGCGCGGTTATCCGCACCGGTTGTTCTCGATCACTGGCGAGCTGACCGGATTGAAGGTGCCCGGACGCTTCAAGGACACGCTCTCGGGAAAGCTGGTGGACTTCGATCTGTATGGAACGTTGAGCCTGGGCCGGAACGTTGCCGTGCAGGGCGGATATCGATCGCTGCTCGTCGACTATCTCACCGATACCGACGCCGGCCACCTGCGCATGAAGGGCATCTACTGGGGCGGCCTGCTCCGGTTCTAGCGTTGACTGCCCGGCCGACGCCGGGCGACTACTTCTTCTTTTTCGACGGCGCCTTCTTCACAGGCGTCGCTTTCTTTTTCGTCGACGACTTCGTCGATGTGCCCGACGAGGACGTCTTCGACGATGTCGCGCGGACGGTGCGTGGTGTGCGTCGCTTCACGGCACTGACGCCGGGCGCGAGCGGCGCGTTCGGGTCCAGGATCCCGCCGCCGTACAGGCGCCGGTAGTCTTCCGCCGTCCCGAGAATCCGCTTCACGTAGTTCTGCGTCTCGGGATACGGAATGTCGTCGATGAATTCGTCCTGCGGCAGGTTCGGCTTCTCGGCCCGCCACTTCTCCACCTTGCCGCCGTTGTAACTGGCGAGCGCGAAGTAGACGCCACCGAAATGCTCCACGAGGTCGCTGAAGTAGTGCATGCCCATGCGGATGTTCGCTTCCGGTTGCGTCAGCAGCCGGCTCGAATAGCGCAGCCCGACGTGGCGCGCCTCTGCTCTCGCCGTTGACGGAATCAGTTGCAGCAGTCCGTAGGCATTCGCGTACGACCGGATCTCCGGCGTGAACGTCGACTCCTGCGCCATCAACGCGGCCATCAGGTACGGATCGAGATCGTTCTGTGCGGCGTACTTCGTGATCAGCGGCCAGAAGTCGAGCGGATAAATGATCCGCAGAATCTCAGGCGGCAGCTTCTCGCCGCCGGCGGCGAGGAATTGCGGATAGGCGCGGCGCATCGTCGTGATCGCGCCTCTGATCGCATTGAAGCGATCGGTGCCTGTAAGCGACAGGCCCTGCTGGTGACGGATCCAGGCGACGGTCGCTTCGAGCTGTGACGAGTTTCCCCAGACGTGCTGCGCATACTGCACTTCGCGCAGGGCGTCGTCATAGAGCTCCAGGGCGTTGAGTTGGCGCACCAGCGCGTCGGTCGGCACGGTCGACGCGCCACTCGCTGGATCGGTGATGGTTGCCGCCTCGAACACGACCGGCTGACTGCGCTGTGACAGGATCGCGCTGGCGAGCCGTCCGTAATACGAGTTGCCGTAATCGGCGATCGCCAGACGGAACCGCGCCGCCGCGACGTCGGATTCACCCAATTGGTCGCGGGCGCGCCCCGCCCAATAGATCCACGACGGTCGATAGTCCGAGCGCGGGAACATCGCCGCGGCCAGTTCGAACCTTTCAGCGGCGGCGCGCAGGTCGCCTGTGCGGTAATCGCGCCAGCCGATCTTCCACGCGGCGCGCTCGCTGTAGCGGCTCTTCGGAAATCGCCGGACCAGCTCCCGGAACGCGAGGTCGGCATCGTCGTCGCGGTCAACGATGATGTAGTGGGAGGCAAGGTTGTTGAGCGTTTCCTCGGCCCACGGGCTTTCCGGATAATCAGCGACAAACTTGTGCGCCAGGGTGACGTAGGTGTCCTGGTCGCCCACTGCCCGCGTCGCCGTCAGGTAGAAGAATTTCGCTTCGGCTTCACGGCTCGCGCCTTTCAGGTACGGCTGGAGCTCGTCGCGGGCGCTGCGAAATCGATCGAGGTAGTAATCGGATTCGGCAACCCGCAGACCGGTCAATTCCGCATCGTCTCCGGACGCAGTGCGCGCGATCGATTCGAACGTCGCCCGCGCCTGCGCCCACCGCTTTGCGGCAAAGAGTCTTTCGCCGCGAGCAATTTCGAGCTTCACGCGATCGGGCGGCACCAGATCCGGCGTCTGCAGCCGCTCGATCCCCGACTCCGCGTCCGCGGCCTCAGCACTCAGCGGGTAGTCGTAATAAATCTTGCGGTACGCCTTCAACGCCGCGTCGCGATCGCCGGCGCGTTCGGCGGCGCGGGCGGTCTGCACGAGGATCTGTTCGGGCTGGTTGGCTTTCGACGCGTCGAGACGCTGCAGGGTATCGAGCGCGCGCCTGGCGTCGCCGCGCGCCAGCGCGACGTCGGCAATCCGCAGAGGCAGCAACTCGCTCAAGGCGCCATCCGGCTGAAGCGCGGCTGCCGCCGCGAACGCGGTGTCAGCCTCGGGATAGCGCTGCAGCGCGGCCATCGCCACTCCCCGGTAGTAGTACCCATAGGCGCCGAGCGGCGTCGTCGCGACCGTTGCCGCGTCGATGAGCGGCAACGCCGCCGTGTATTGGCTGTCGGCGATCAGACGACTCGCGCGTACAAGATTCGACAGCGCCGTGGTTGCCGTACGGGTGGTCACCAGCGGTGTCGAGGAGTCGGGCACGAGCCAGTACTGCGAGGCACGACCGGGAAGCGCAGGATGGGCGGTCGCCACCAGCTGCGGACTGGCGCTGCCCTGCTCGTCGTCGGTCAACGGCTGCGCGCGCGGCGCCTGCGTGACGAGTAGCGCAATCACCGTGACGGCAAGAATGGATCTCAACGGTCCTCCCGACCGGGGTTACGAGGGTTGCGAGGCGCGTGCCAACGGTTCAGGTGAGAGTCCAATCGCCTGCTGCAGCGTCGTGGCTTCGAGCACCCGAGCGGCATGCCGTGTCAGCACTTCCAGTACGGATGTCCAGGGTGGCGATGCGGCGGCGTCCGCCTCGTACGGCGTATCGGCGTACAACACTGCGACCACTACCCCGCCGACCATCAGCGGCAGCGCGATCGCGCAGCGACCGCCGGCCCCCTGCGCGAACGGCGGTAACGCTGCACTGCTGTCGGCCGATGCGTGCGTCACCGCGACACCGGTCCACACGACGTCCCTGAGGATCCCGGCCTCCTCGAGCGTGATCATCATTCCGATTGGACGCTCATCGACCTCTGTAAAGTTGGCGAAGCGCAACGCCTGCAGTTGATTCCCCTTCACTCGCAGTATCGCAGCCCGCTGCGCCTCTCGTGCGCCGCACTGCGTCAGCAGGTCGAGGACGTCACCAATCGCGCGCGTCTGATCGAGGTCGCGGACCGCGGCAACCAGCCGGGTGGCGGCGGCGGCGTGGGTCTTCATATGTTCGGCGCGGAGTTGCCCGAGTTCGGCGTCCAGCCTGAGCTGAGTTTCGGCCGCGGCCATCGCGAGTTGCGCCTTCATCACGTCCTCGGTCTCGCGTCGTCCGGAATCTCGCGCCTCACCGAGTTGCCGTCGCATCTCCTCGACTGCCGCGCGCGCCGCGTCGCGGTCACGTCGTGCGCGTTCGATTTCACCACGTGACACTTCGAGCTCAGCGCGAGCCCGCTCGGGCGCCTTCATCAGCTCGGCGATCCGCGCTTCGGCCGCCTGCTGGAATTCCTCGTTCTCGCGCTTCGCGGCTTCGCGGACGTTCTCCAGATCCTGCCGAGCCTGCTCACGCACGGCAAGCAGCTCCTGTTGGGCCTGTTCGCGAGCGGCGTCGACATCCCTCCGCCCCTGCTCGCGTGCGGCATCGAGGTCGCGCTGCGCCTGCTCGCGCGTGGTTTCGACGTCCTGCCGGGCCTGTTCGCGAACGGCGTCGAGATCGCGCTGGGTCTGGTCGCGAACGGCGTCGAGATCGTGTTGAGCCTGTTCGCGAGCCGCGGCGAGATCGCGCTGAGCCTGATCGCGAACCGCTTCGACTTCGTGCTGCGCCTGTTCACGAACACCGCTGACATCTCGCTGCGCCTCCTCTCTGACGGCGTCGAGCTCCTGTCGCGCGTGCTCGCGGGTTGCGTCGAGATCGCGTTGCGCGGCTTCGCGCGCGGCAGCGGCCGCCGCGGCGGCCGCCTCGTCGCTCGCCTGCCGGCGTTCAGCCTCGGCAGCGCCAGCAAGTTCGTCGCGCCAGGTACGCAAGCTGGCGTCGAGCCTGGAGCGCAGTCCATCCAGAGCCTGTCCAAGCGCCTTCTGCAGTTCGTGATCGAAGTTCACGGATGGGCCGATTATACGGCCGACGTGGGCTAAGTTGCTGACTGTTCGTCAGTTGGACGCGTGAATCGGGCGGGACTATGTCGATGAACCGCGCGCTATCCGCCGTGGCGCTCAGCGGGGAGTGGCGCTACGGAGTGAGTCGGCGTTCTTCGGATGCCGGGTATGTGGAAACCATGGGCATTCCGGTAATAGAGGCCGAGCCTTCACTCCATCGGATGCCGGGCCAGGCCGTCGCGCTGGTGAATGACACCATGGCCCGGGCATCTGGCCGGGGCAGAATCCCATCGGACGGCGGCTGCGGTCGTGCTGCGACCCTGCGATACCGTGGACGACGATCATCGGTGTCGTTAGCGACGTGAAGCAGGGCGGCGTCGATAAGAAGACTGGCACGGAGCTGTACCTCGATGTGGACCGAATCGCGCCCAACACCGTTAATGTCGTGATGCGAACGGCTCTGACCCCAGGCGCCATCGGCCCGACGGTTCAGCGCATCATGAAAACGCTGGACCCGACGCTGCCGGTCGTCAGACTGCAGGGCATGGACGAGGTGTTCGACGATGCGATCGGCCATCCGCGCATGCATCGTCTGTGGGCATTGGAAAGCGGGAAGCAGGGCCGCGGAGAACGGGGGCCCTTCGACTCGCTCAGGGCACCATTCGACCGGTGATGGCTCGCCATGAGCGAACCTGCGGTTCGCCGAAGGCGAAGCGCAGGTGAGTCGAATGGTGGAGGCGGCGGGAGTCGAACCCGCGTCCGAAAGCACGTCGTCGTGGGACTCTACATGCGTGTCCGCTTGCTGAATTTTCGAGCCCGGCGTGAGGAAGCGGCGAAGTACCGCCGGGCCTTATCCCCGGTAGATCTCACGGACCCACGCCGAGGCGCCATGGGCCCGCCAGCCGGCTTAATGGCGTTCGACCCCCAACCACCCGGCGAGGTCAGGGCGAACGTCACTGCTTAATTAAGCAGCGAGAGCGTACTGAGAATCCGCAGTTAACGGATGTTCCGTCAGATTAGCGAGTTAACGGTGCTCGGCATGCATCCCGCGATCCCGCACCCCCGTCGAAGCCAATTTCGCCCCCAACTGAGACTGGTCGCATACCGCGCGGGCGCTCCTCCCGCGCAGGCTCTTTCATTGTACGGGATCCCATTGCGATGCGGTCGCGCGCTCACCTTCGCCTGTGCTTGCCCGCTTCAGGCAGGCGTACGGCGTGTCACCGCCTGGCTGATGACAATGCACGCGATCCCGGCCATGATTGCGACGTCGGCGACGTTGAAGATCCCCGTACGTACCGGCCCGATGCCGACGCTCAAGAAATCGACGACTCGGCCACTCGACACGCGGTCGATCAGATTCGACGCACCACCGGCCACCAGCAGCGCCATCCCCGCCAGCGGCATCACGCCCCAGCGGGCGCGAAGCGATGCAAGGACAAGAAGCAGGAGCAGCACGCCGGTACCGACGATGAACACGGCCTGACGCGATCGCTCCGATAGATCGGCACCCAGGCTGAGAAACCCGCCGGTGTTCTCCGCGTACTCCAGGCGGATGCTGCCGGCCAGAAACGATCGCGGCTCGCGACTGGCGAGTCGATTGGTGGCGACCGTCTTCGTGGCGTGGTCGCAGGCAACGGTTGCCAGTGCCAGCAGCGCGATCGCGATCAGACGGCGAATCCTGCCGACGCTCATCGGTCGCTCACGGTATCAGGCCTTTCATCACCCTCGCGTCTCCCCAGGACGGAATTCGATTGCGTTTGTTCTAATGTAGTAGTACAAGAGGATATCAAATCGATGGAGGTGCGACATGCTGCTGAGTGCTGAACCCGCCCCTGTCCCGCGGTTGAACCGGCACGAGAACGTCTTCCTGCTCTCGCTGACGCTGACGCTGCTGACGGCCATCACCACCGTCTTCGGCCAGTTCGCCCTCGCCTCGCTGTTCCTCGGCGCCCTGCTCGCCATCGTGCTTCACCGCGCATCTCTTCGTCATCCCGATCCGGCAGCGTCGATCATCCCCGACACAACGCCCACGATCGACATCGCCGCCATTCACGTCGGCGGCGACGCCGGCGGGCTGATCTTTGTCCTCGGGTCGGTCGTCATCCTCGCACTCGGCCTGCCGACGCTGCGGTGGTTCCTGATCGCATCGGTGATCGTCGCGGCGGCGCTCGCGGCGGCACGGATCGCGCGAGCCCGCGTGTAGCACCGTTCCAGGCCAAGTTACCGGCCTTCGGTCGGGGCTCACTTCGCTGCGCTCGGGGGCGGGGCTGCCGCTGTCGCGCCGGAGGCGCTTCAGCGCGCCCCGCCATCAGGCCGCCTCGCGGACCTGACACGGTCCGCGACGCATCCCCCGTTTTCAGGCCGCGCAATCCGCCGCTGCCTTTCACACGTGCTGGGTGGTCACCTGCTCCGGCTGTGACCGCGAGATCGCCGGCACGAGCATCGGGACGCGCTCGCGATAGCCGCGGTACTCCGGATGCACGTCGATCAGATCGCGCTCTTCGAACTGGATGGCGACGAGAATGTACGCCGTTGTCACCAACGCAAACATCAGGTGCGTGACCGTCATCGTCGCCGCGCACCAGAATGCCAGGAACCAGCCGACGTAGAGCGGATGACGGACGATCCGATACAGCAACGGCGTGGCGAACGGCAGCGGCGTCTGTGGCTGGCCGCGGAATCCGCGCCATGACTGCCGCAGGCCGAACAGATCGAAGTGACTGATTGCGAACGTGCTGATCAGCACGAGCAGCCATCCCGCAGCGAATCCAGCCTGCAGCAACATCCGGGCGGCTGGTGATGACGCGTTCCATACGACGCCGCCCAGCGGCTGCCACTGCCAGAACAAGACGATCAGCGCCACGCTGCTGGCCAGCACGAACGTGCTTCGCTCCGCGGCGGCGGGAACGATCCGCGTCAACTGCCGCTTGAACCACGGACGCGCCATCACGCTGTGCTGCACGGCGAAGAGCGTCAGCAACGACAGATCGATGAGCAACGCGTTCGGCCACGGCAACTGGGGCGGCGCATCAATCGATTTCGGCACCACGACGTTTCCGAGGAATCCGACGGCGTACACGAACGTGAGAAAGAAGGCGAGATAGCTCACCGCCCCGTAACCCAGGATCGACGCTCTCTTCATACTGTCCTCCATCTCCGGGCTGCGTGGCGTTGATGCCGGCAGCAACATGGGATTGCGCAAATGCACGCAAGCCGCACCACTCTAGCGACGACGTCGGTCGCGCGCGTCGCCCATGCGGGTCATTTTGCGGATGGACAGAGAAATGGCCGGAACGGGCCAGTGATGGCGGGTGTGTAGGGCCTGCTTCAGCCGGGCGAGAACTCAGCGCGGCACCGACGCGCCTGAATACCCGGTACGTCGCACGGCCTCGGCGATGAAGCCGCTCCGCTTCAACTCGGTGACGATCGATTCCAGGTACGCCCGCGCGGCCTTGTTGGCGATCGGCACCGCGAGGCCCTGATTGATCCCGGTGAAGTTCCCCGGCAGCACCCGAAGACCGGGCGTCCGTGCGGCGGTCAGGACCATCGACGAGCGGAGCCCTGCAACCGCAGTGACGGTCCCGGCTTGAAGCGCCGCGAGTGCGGCATCGCCGGTGACCGGCACGAGCTCGGCGCGTTTCAGCGACCGGCGCAGGAACAGCCCGTACGCGCTCCGCGGGCCGGCGGCGATCTTTACGCCTGGACGATCGATATCGGCCTGCGTCCGGATGGACGAACCGTCCTGCACCATATACGTCGCGTCGACGGCCACGTACGGCGACGTGAACGCGACGACCGCCGCACGCGCCGGATCGATGCCGACGAACGCGACGTCCCACGCCTTTCCAGCTTCGTCCACGACTGAACCGGCATCGGGATAGCCGACGAACGTCGCGGTCGTGCCGAGACGACGGGCAATCTCGCGCGCGACGTCGATGGCAACGCCGGTCGGCGTCGCATCCGGCGTCTCACGTTTCGCGAGGACGACGTTGCCGTAGTTGATGCCGACGCGCAGCACACCGGCGGACGTCAGCTGGCGACGAACCGCGTCAGACTGCGCCTGGACGGGCGCGGCAACCAAGAGGGCGACGGTGAGGGCGATGAACGCGCGCATGGTGCGGATTCTAGTGCGACACACATGCTCCCAATGCTCCATTCGCCAATTCCCACCTCCCGACCGTGACCTGTGCCAGCTCCCAAATCATGACCACCGGGTCACGCTTCCACGCCTTGGTCGTCGCGACCGTCGTGACCGTCGCTTTCTCGTTTGCACCAGTCAACCGCCATCCGACAGCGATAATCGACGGCGTGACCGCTTCTGACTGGCTTGTCGATCATCGGTCGCTGCTGCCTGCGGCCGGCGATGCACTGGATGTGGCGTGCGGCCGTGGACGCAACGCCCTGTGGCTTGCCCAGTGCGGTCTGCGTGTCCGGGCGCTGGATCGAGATGCGCAGGCGGTCGAGCAGGTTCGTCGGGAAGCGCAGCGCGCGGGCCTTCACATCGGCGCCGAACTGTTCGACCTCGAGCAGCCCGGCATCAGCCTGGGCCATCACGCGTTCGACGTCATCGTCGTGATTCACTATCTTCATCGGCCGCTGTTTCCGGCGTTGATCGACGCACTCGCGCCGGAAGGGCTTCTGGTTTACGAGACGTTCACGCTGGCGCAGGCGGCGCGCGGCAAGCCGACGAATCCGGACTTCCTGCTGGGTCACGGCGAGCTGCGCCGGCTCGTGGCGCCGCTGGAGGTGATCGATTACCGGGAGGGACCCTACGACGGACGCGAGATCGCTGGAATCGTTGCGCGGCGTGGCCGCGGCCAGATTTGATCGCCTGGGCTCCAGGCGTGGAACGCAGGTTGGCGTCGACGCGGGCCACAAAAAAAAGGCGCCGCGACCTGTTGGTCGCAGCGCCTCGGGGCAGCCGAAGGGTGATGCTAGAAGCGGAAGCCCATGCCGACCTGGACCCGCCGGGCCGCCTGCGCGGCGGTCGGCTGCAGGAAGTACTGCGACCGCATGTTGCCGACGTAACCGAGATAGTTGACCGTGTTGAACACGTTGTCGGCCGAGACGAACAGCTCGAGCGAGTAGCGTGAACCGAGTGCGGCGCTGTTACCATTCCGGCCGCCCGCCGCGTTGCCACGCTGTTCCGACACGCCCGGCCGGCCGCCACGGCCACCGGTGAACCCGCCTCCCGGACCGCTGGCGCTGCCGCCGCCGATGCCAATCGTCTTGGTCACGCGCATGTTGAGCTGCCACGTCGCGGTGCCCCGCACGGTATTACGGCCAACGCCATCGGGACGATCGTTGAGCACGCCATCGTGGTTGTCGTCGAGGCCGGTGGTAATCGTGTAGGGCGCCGCCGACTGGGCGTTCAGGTTGAAGCTGCTGCGGACGCCGAACACGAGGGGCACGTTGACCATCGCCTGCAGGCGATGACGGACGTCCTGCCGCGACGGTCCCCATTCGGAATCGGGCAGCAGATTGTTCGCCGGCAGCGACGTCGCGCTGTCGGTATCGTTCCTCACCGAGCCCAGCGTGTAGTTGCCCTGCATGAAGATGTTCTTCGACGGCACGCGGTAGCTGACGTTGAAGCGCACGCTGTCGCTGGACGAGCGACCGGTCGATTCGAACTGCGTGATGTTGCCGACGGTCGCATCCGGCCGAAGGTAGCTGACCAGGTCGTTGCCATTCTCGTCCACACCCGTCACGACCGTCGCCGGCGCGTTGATGTTGACGGCGCGCATCTGGTTGCGGCCGCGCAGCGCCTGATACGTGACCTGCGTCGACAGATTGGTCGTGAGCTGACGCTCGATGCCGATCGAGGCCTGGTGCTGATAGGGCATCGACAGGTTCTGCGCCGCCTGGATACGTCCGCCGGGCTGCACGTCCTGCAGCTCGCCCGAGAACGGGTCGGGATAGCCCGGGTTGAGGATCAGCAGGTCGTTCTGCGCCAGGCCGTTGACGCGCAGCGTCTGGTCATAGAGGCTCGAGTCGTACCAGTCGTAGAAGATGCCGTAGCCGCCGCGGATGCTCGTCTTGTTGCCTTTCGGCGTGTAGGTGAAGCCAAGACGCGGCATCACGTTGAGCTTGTCGGCAATGAGGTTCTGCATTTCGTTGCGCACGCCGACGCTGAACGAGAGCCGGCTGTTCACACGGATGTCGTCCTGCCAGTAGGTGCCGAACTCATACGTGTCGAAGCCGGTCTTCACCTGCCCGAGCCGGATGCGATACGTCGCCGGCTGTCCCGCCAGGTAGGAATCGAGGTCGCTGAAGGTGAAGGTGCCGTTGGCGTTGCTCTGATCGAAGTAGTTGTAGCGGTCGGCGTTGAACAGGGCGCCGATGCGCATCTGCTGCTTCTTGCCGACGTTGAAGTCGAAGTTGTCCGCCAGTTCGAGCCCGTGCGACGAATTGGTGCTGTTCGCGCCGGCGCCGCCGGTGCTGAACGCCTCCTGGACGATGATCGCGGGGGCCTGCGAGACCGACGTCGTGGTGTTGTTCTGCGCCGTGTACTGCAGGTGCAGGTCATTGAGCGCGTTCTTCCCGATCACGCCCTGGAGCTGGGCCCGGAACGACTGGTTGTTACCGTCGCGATTAGTGCCACGGTCGAGCAGATTGAAGCCGCCGACGCCGTTGTTGCGGCTGGACGACATGCCGTTCCTGAACTCGAGGCGAAGCGTCTCCGTGCCGGTGAGCCCGCGTTCGAGGCCGACGGTCACGTTCGTCGAGTCGTTCGGCCGGCTGACGTACTGACCGAGCTTCACGCGATTCTCGTCGATGGCGGTGATCGTGTCGCCCTGATTGTCGCGACGGCCGTCGACGTTGAAGCGGATCGCCGTCTTGCTGCTGCCCAGCGGTCCACGCAGGCCGAGGTTGAACTGCCGGTTCTCTTCCGGCGTGTCGGTGGTCGCCAGCGCGTTGCGCGCGTTCATCGCGTCGCTGCGGTACTGCGTATTGGCGTTGCCGCTCCAGTTCTTCGTGTTCGGCTTCGTGATGATCTCGATCTGGGTGCGGCCAGCGTCGTGGTTGTCCGCCGAGAACGAATTGGTGCGCAGCCGGATCTGCTGGATCTCGTCGCGCGACGGCAGGCGGCCGCCACGGAAGCCGTTGACCTGGAACACCGCGCCCGAACCACCCGCCAACTGCGTGAGGTAATCGGCCAGGTCATCCGGGTCGTCCGGCAGCTCGGCGATCTCCGAGGCTTCCAGCGTCGTGCTCATCGAGTTGCCGCTCCGGTCGTCAGTCGCGGTCGTGTCCTGGACCACCACCTGTTCCTGGAAGCCCTCGATCTCGAGTGTGACGTTCTGAGTATTGGCGCCCCGCTTCAGCGTCACCTGCACGTCGGCCGGCAGGAAGCCCGGAAACTCGACGTGCAGCTTGGCCGGGCCGACCGGAGCGTTGTCCAGCGTCGCCACCCCCCGTTCATCCGACACGCCGTCGACGGACGAGCCGGCGACGGAACTAAGCGTGATGGTCGCGGCCGGAATGCCGGCCCCCGTCTGGTCAACCACCACAAGATGCAGCTGCGCCAGGCTGTTACTCTGCGCGAAGACGGGCCCCGCGATGAAGAGCGCAATGAAAGCGAACAGGGAGGTGAACAACGTTCTCTTAAGCATGGGCGGCAGTATTCCAGCCGTTGCCACACCCGGTCATTAACCTGTCGCAAAGCCTTTGTTAACCATGTAAAACGTTGTAATTCAGGGTTTTACAAGCGGCTGGCAGGCGGTGGGCGGCGCGGTGGCTCACGATTGGCGGCTGGCAACTGGCTGGCCTGGCGAATGGTGCCCAGGCGATGGCGGCGGGACACAAGGCTGCCGACTCCGTTATCCTCACCCCACCAACGACTTAGCGCTGCGTACGAGCTGCCGGCTACCGGCTGGCGAATGGCCGCTGGTGGCTACTGACCACTGACGACTGACCGTTGACCTGAATGTCCTACGCCAAGCACGCTCCCCTGCTGGAAGGTCCCATCGTCCCCTCGCTCCTCCGGCTGGCCGTTCCCATCGTGCTGGCTAATATTCTGGCGAGCGCTTATCAGTTGACGGATGCCTTCTGGGTCGGACGACTGGGTGGCAGCGCCGTGGCGGCGGTTTCGATCAGCTTCCCGGTGATCTTCGTGTTGATCGCGGTGGGACTTGGCTTCGGGATCGCCGGGTCCACCCTCGTCGCCCAGTACATGGGGGCGGGCAATCAGCGGATGGTCAATCACGTCGCGGCGCAGACGCTGTTGATGGTGGCGTTGACGTCCGTGATCCTAGGCGCGATCGGCTACGTCATCGCTCCTGGTCTGCTGCGCCTGATGGGCGTCGCCCCCGAGGTCTACGACGGCGCGCTGCAGTTCATGCGCGTCTCGTTCGTGGGGCTCGTGACCGTCTTCGGATTCGCGATGTTCCAGGCGGTGCTGCGCGGGGTCGGCCAGGTCACGCTGCCGCTATACATCACGGCCGGCACGGTACTGCTCAATTTCCTGTTCGATCCCATCTTCATCTTCGGGTGGGGACCGTTTCCGGAAGCGGGGGTCGCGGGCGCGGCCTACGCAACGCTGGTCACACAGACGCTGGCGGCGCTCATCGGGCTGCTCGCGCTCCTCACCGGCAAGTACGGCATTCACCTTCAGTGGTCCGACTTCACACCGGACTGGGTCTTCGTCAAGCGGACGTTCGTGCTCGGCTTTCCGGCGACCATCGAGCAGTCGGCGCGCGGACTCGGGATGATGGTCATGACGTTCCTGATCGCCACGTTCGGCACCGTCGCGATCGCCGCGTATGGCATCGGCAGCAACATCTTCATGTTCGTGTTGATTCCGGCGATGGGACTGTCGATGGCAACATCCGCGCTGGTCGGGCAGCACATCGGCGCCGGAAAAATTGAACGGGCCACCCGAATCGCCTACCTCAGCGCCGGCATCGCGTTCGTGACGCTGCAGGTGATCGGCATACTGCTCTTCCTGTTCGCCCACGCGATCGTCGCCTTTTTCGTCCCGACCGACCCCGCCGTCGTCCAGACCGGCGCACGTTTCCTGCGCATCTTTTCGCTGTCGTTCGGGGCCCTCGGGCTCCAGTTGGCGCTCATCGGCGTCTTCCGCGCTGCCGGCAGGATGATGACGACGATGGCCCTGGCGGTGATCGGGCAGTGGGTGCTGCAGTTCCCGTTGGCGTATCTTCTTGGGAAACACACGGCGCGGGGCCTCGACGGGTTATGGTGGGCCTTCCCGATTGCGATGGTCACCAGCACCGTGATCGCGACCGCGTGGTTCCTGCGGGGCGACTGGAAAATCGGACGGCTGACCACGGACGAAGTGGCCGCCGAGGTAGTCACAGAAGAGATCCTGATCGAGGAGGGAGTCCGATGAAGACTCGTATCACCGTCGCCATGTTCGTGATCGCGTGCGCCGTCGGCACGGCGATCCTCAGCGCGCAATCGGCGAAGAACTACACGACGCCGCGTACGCCCTGGGGTGACCCCGACCTGCAGGGTACCTACACGAACAGCGACGAGAGCGGCATCCCGATGGCGCGGCCCGCCGAGTTCGCCGGCCGCACGCCGGACTCGCTGACGAAAGACGAACTTGCCAGGCTGGCCAAGCAGCACGCCGAGCGCATCGAAGAGACCGCCGAGATCATCGGCGCGACGCGGGACAACAACACCGGCGCCGGCCCCACGCACTGGTACGAGAACTACAACCCGAAGAACAGCCGCCCGTGGATGATTTCCGATCCGCCTGACTACCAGGTTCCGCCGACGACGCAGGAGGCACGCGACCGCGCGGCGAAAGTGCGGGCAGGGCGCCGCGGCGGTGACGGTTACAATCGCGGACCGTTTGACGGGCCGCAGGATTTCACGCTGTACGTCCGCTGCATCACCCGCGGCGTCCCCGGCTCGATGATGCCAGCGATCTACGGCAACTCGTACGACATCACACAGGGTCCGGGCGTCGTGGTCATTCGCTATGAAATGGTCCACGAGGCGCGCGTGATTCCGCTCGACAACCGGCCGCACATGCCTGACGCCATTCACACTTACATGGGCGATGCCCGTGGACACTTCGAGGGCGACACGCTCGTCGTCGAGACGACCAACTACCTCGAGGCCTCCGCCACCAACGGCGCATCGAAGTATCTGGAGACCACCGAACGCTTCAAACCCACCAGCGCGAAC
>Ga0310810_10003117_pt1 | contig 18021 bp, 12 predicted proteins | sample NCmetagenome_FD_207641 | JGI IMG/M metagenome (GOLD analysis project Ga0310810, IMG submission 207641) | Soil microbial communities from experimental microcosm in Duke University, North Carolina, United States - NC | ecosystem: Engineered > Artificial ecosystem > Soil microcosm > Unclassified ...
TTGTCGGGTGCGTTGACCAGGATGTCGCTGACCGCGGGATCGGCGAGCAGCGGCGCCAGCGGACCCATGCCGATCGTTTCGTCGGTCAGTTCCTCGGCGAGCCGCACGCGCTCGGCTTCGTTGAGCGCGATGTCTTCCGACGCCAGCGCCCGCGCCGCGAACTCCTTCACCGCCGCCGCAACGTCCGCGCCCTCGCTTTCGAGGAGGCCGCGCTCGCCTATCTCGTCGAGCAGCCGCTCCTGCAGCATCGCCTTGACGGTCAGGTAGTCGGCACGTCCGGGCTTACCGGGCTTCGGAGTACTGCCCGTTTCCTCCGCCTGGAGGCGTCCGGTCTTCGCGGCGACGGTCTTCAGACGTGCCGCGACATCGACCGACGATCGCGCCAGGCGATTCCGGTCGAATTCGTTCACAACAATTCCTCCTGGCCGGTGACGTTCAGTTGCCGCTCCATCGACGCACGGCTGGAAGCTCCCGTCTCGGTCATGTCAGGCTGAACACGCCCACCGACATTCCACGAATCGAGCGCGTCGACAATCGTGTTGATCGAGCGGCCGAATCGCTCCCACCGCCGGGAGTGAAGAATGTGCGGGCTGCCGGTGTTCATCGACGTCAACACGCGCCGCTCGTAGGGAACGACATAGTCCAGCGTGCGTTGCAGGCGATCGGCGATGTCAACCGGCTGCAGGTTTCCGAGGAACGGCTTGTAGTTGTAGTTCAGCACGAGACGCTGACGGGATTGCGGGACCCCGAGACCTTCGATGACCGGCAGGAATCGCGCGATCGCAGCGACCGCGGGCGCCATTCCCTGCACCACGACGAAATCGAGGTCGGCGACATCGAGAATCGTCATCAGCACGCTGTCCAGGATTGGGAAGGTGTCGATGATCACGTATTCGAACGACCGGCGTGCCAGGTTCACGATCCGGGCAATCGCTTCGTCGTTGACTTCGCTTGCCTCGAGCGCATCGGCTGGCGCCGCGAGCAGCCGCAGCCCGCTTCCATGCCGTAGGGTGAGGTGACGCAGGAGCGTCTTGTCGAGGCGATCGCGTTCACGGATCGCGTCGACAATGCTCGTGGTCGGCTTCAAATCGAGCATCATCGCGCACGTGCCGATTTGCAGCGACGTGTCGATGAGCAGGACTTCGTCCGGATGACGCAGCGCCAGCCCGCACGCGACGTTGACCGCCAGCGTGGACTTGCCGATGCCGCCCTTGTTGCTCAGGAACGCGGCCACTCGCCCGTGCGCGCCGGTGCCGGCGGAACGGCGCGTGAAGAGCCGATCGATGAGGCCGCGCAGTTCGGTGGCCGCGAGCGGCCGGCGCAGGAAATCGCGGACGTGGGCGCGCAGCAGTTCGATGACGGTGGCGCCCTCGGATTGACCGTGCTCCAGGCGATCCGGTACGAACGCCGCTGCAATGGCGGCATCGGGAACGAGCCCCTGCAGGTCCCTCGACAGCGTCGTGATTTCCGCTGTCGCACGATCGATTTCGATCAGGATCAGGTTCGGCTGACGCCGCCGTGCCGTCTCCAGCGCGTCACGATAGGCGTCGACTGAATAGACCGTGCCTTTGCGGTCCGGAATGCGCGACAACGCGCTTCGGAACTCCTCCTCGAGCACCGGATCGCTGCCGACGATCAGCACGCGGAGACTCTTGTCGGTGTCAGTCGCGGGGTCGGGCCACATGGTTCTGAATCACCTCGCCAACACGGGTGCGAGCACCGGTCCGTAGTTGACCCGACCGGCTGCAACGAGGTTCTTCGCCAGCAGTTCGGGGACGAGCGCGGCCGGAACACCAGCCGGGAGACCTTCCGACAGAATGGCCGTGGCGTTCGACGGCGCAACCGTCGAGACGCGGCGCGTGATCGTGGCGGGGAACACGGCGTTCGGGTTCCGCGGACACACCGGAGCACGAGCGAATCCCACTTCCGCGAATCCGATGATGCGTTGCGGACCGGTCGTCATCTGCGAATAGATGGGTGCGTATCGCATTGGAAACGCCACCGTCGCGGGACACCGGGCCGGCACTCCGGCCGGCGGCGGCGCCTGGCCCACCGTGCGCAAAGCAACCGCATTGGCGACAAACCGTCCCACCACCGATCCCGTCGCGCATCCGGGCGCACCGGGCCCGGTGCGGGTGACGATTCCCGTGTTCGGATTGATGGACACGGTAATTGTCACCGCCGCTCCCGTGGGGCTCTGCACGCACGTGTCGCCGAGAACGAACGGCGCCATGCTGGGCGTGGCGGGGTTGGTCTGTGGAGCTCCGAGGTGCATCACGGGACGCGTGGCCGCAATCGCGGTCGCATGAACGGTTAGACCGTCCCGACGAACTGAATAGTCGGCGAGCGGATCGTCGCCGCGAATAGTCGTCCCTTTTCCAAACGTCAGCGGCAGCGCTGGACCGCTCGACCCGACGCCGGTCTCGGCCTGACCTGCCTCCCCCACAAAATCGTTCGAGCGCCGCAGCCGCACCAGGAACGCGCTGTCGTCGACGGTGCCAAGATTGCCGGTCCCCCCTAGAGGCAACGGTGTCGGCGGTGTCTCGTCGGGCGCCGGGCACTCGCTGAGCCCGGGTGGACCGGCGGGCACCGTCAGATTCGGATTGAAATCGTTTCGCGAATAGGCGCCGCTGCCACGCTGCGGCTCGGTGCAGACAATGTCCTGCACCTCGTAGGTCCCGCCTTCCGACGGAAATGGATCCGACGTGTAGCAGAACCGGCCACTCACCATGTCGCCGTAGACCTGGTTCTGCTGATTGAGCTGCAGGTCGGGCTTGTAGACGTGCGGATCGGGAACGCTGATCGTCTGCAGTGCGTGGGCGCTTGTCACCCCGTCTGTGACATCGAGGACTGGACCGGCACCGAACTGATAATCGACATCACCGGAGGCCGCGTCGAAGTCGTCGTCAAATGTCCAGTGGACAATCCGGTTCGCGGCGGCCCGCCGCGTGCAGTCGCTCGCAAACGCGACCGGATTGCCGTTGACCGGATTGCGGACCGCGTCGCGCTTGCGCAGCCCTTCGAGCGCCGCGGAATCGGCGGCGTTCTGCATCTGGTTCTGCGTCAACCGGGCGAATCCGATGTCGACCGACAGCGCCAGAAGACCGCTCAACGCGAACAGAATCAAGGCAACCTGAACGAGCACCTAAGGCCTCGGAACTGCCGTCACGGCACGCTTCGGTCCCATGATCGTTTCGACCGTGCTGAACGCATTCGTTCGATTCCCGCCGCCGGGCGCCGCAAACGGGCTGAACGGCCGCAGGTCGGGTGTCCTGCTGTTCACCGGATCTTCCGGACGCCCCGATCGCGGAATGCTCGACAGTCTGGCGTCGACCGCCATGGCTTCCGTCAGCAGCGCCACTTCGTTGGGACTCACGGCGATGACCGCTTCCTGAACCGCACGGGCCCGGGCAGCCGCGGCCTGGGCGGACGTCGTCGTCACCGGTACGCCTCGCGCGACCATCGGCTCCACGATGACGGCGTTCTGCACGATGACGCGAACGGTCGCCTGCTTTTCCCAGTTCGAAAGCTGCGTCTCGAGCGCGATCTCCTGACTGTAGGGTCCCGAGAAATTGAGCGACCGTCCGCCGTCCGCCGCGTCAATCGGCATCGTGGCGACGATGTCGAATCGATCGCCGGCGTTCAGGCCAAACAAACCCTCGACGCGCTCCGCTGACACGCGAATCGCCCGCTTGCCCGCCGGAATTCCCGCCACGAGCCCCTCACGCGTACCGCGTGGAAGAAAGTCGGCGTCCGTGAACACATAGCCGGGCTCTTTTTCGGAGTCGAGCACGCGCCCGATGATCTGCGTGATGTTCAGCAGCATCTCTTTGGTGACCGCGCGTGGCGGCAGGTACACCACTGATATCCGGCTATTGGCGCGGTCCCACAGATGGTCGCGACGAATGCGCGTATGAGCGGGAATCTGCACCGCGGAGGTCGGCACGGCGATCAATCCGGCCGTGGAAGGCTGATTCGACCGGAACCTCGAGAGATCGATGACGCCCAACAAGGCGAGCAGCACGACGGCGGCGACCGCGGACACCAGAATTGTCGCGGCGACCATCGGCCGGGACATCGCTGACAGGCTCCCTTGACGACGCGGAGCAACAGGACTCATTCCACCACCTCGCGTCGATAGATTGCCTGCGCGGAAATCAGTTTTCGAAACGGCCGCACCGTTCTGCCGGCGAGCGCGAATTGCCGCCCCAGCCCGTAGGCGCCCGCATAGGGACCGACGCCGCCATCATCGATCAATCCACCCGGCGCTGCGTTGGTTGCCTGCACGCTGCCGTCGTCGGCGACGATGAAGTTGGCGACATTCGGCGGAAGGGGATCGATATCGGTCGGCGGGGACGGCTGAAAGCCGCTGAGCGCTGCTGCCTGGTACGGATAGTTCACTCGCACGGCGGCGAGCCCGCGGTCAGGCACCGGATCGGCAGCGAGCGCTCCGCACTCGTCCGCGTTCGGCTGGTAGAGCAGGCTGAACGGCCCGCGAAGCGGGCAGTCGGCGTCCTGCGCCGCGCGAATCTCCTGCAGCACCGGCACCCACGTAATCGTTTCGGCGCCGCTTGGATCCCGTTCGTTCACCAGTGGAATTCCGACGGTCAGGCCAGTCGGCGACGCCTGACCGTTCGGGCCGATGGCGCTGCATGCGGCACCGCTCTCGTCGGCCATCAACGCACCTGCATAACGCAGGATATTTGGGCGGGCTGGTTCCGTGATCATCAATGCGCGAAGGGCTCGATTGACGACGGGCATCGCCGCGAAATAGCCGTCGGCATCCGAGGCGACCGCCGGATCGTTGAGATCCACGACGAGGCAGGCCGGATCGAAGACGCGCGCGCGCAGATCCACGAGACAGTTCGCTGCATCGACCATCGGATCGCACGTCAGCGCGTAATCGAACGTGACGTTCGCCCTCAACGGTGCGAGCGCCAGCTCACGCGCGGCCACGCGCGCCACGTCCTGCAGCGAGTTGGCGTCGAACATGAGCCGTCCGAACTCGATGGTCCCGGCCAGCATCAGGTACAACGCAACCGACACGAGTGCAAATTCGACCAGCGCCGCACCACGGTCACGACGGCCGGGATTCGGGATTCGGGATCCGCGATCCGAGAGCCGACGTGCGTTGCAGGGCTGGACGATCGGATCCCGGATCCCCGATCCCGGATCCCGATTGCCCTGTGTCACAGTTACCTGTTCTTGGTTTCGAGCACCAACGACGACAGCGACCCGTCGCCGCCAACGTTGTCGCCGAGCCGCTTCTGCCCGTTGGCCTGGGTGATCGCGTTGACGTCGAGGCCAATGCCGGTCGCGGAGTTGCCCTCGTCGAAACCTGACGCATTCGGCGAGGTCTCGATGATCTTCCCACTCACGATCGGCGCATTCGTGTCGCTGTGCGCACCGGGAATAATCGCGGCCGCCATGGCGACCAGGTCGGTCACCTTGTTGCCAAACACCGACAGCGCCGCCGCGCCGACAAGCGCCACACCAGCGACAATCAGCGCATACTCAACCAGCGCCGCGCCCGCCGTATTCCGCACGAACCGCCGTATGCGTCTCGACATGACCTCCTCCTGTCCCTTTCCTGGCTACGGGCTCCGGGCTACAAATAACCGACGTCTGAAGCCTTCAGCCGGGAGCCTACCTTCGTAATTACTGCGTTGGCGTACCGGACGTTTCTGTCAGCACGGACCGCAGCAGCTCGTGCCGGTCGGGAAACCCCCACATTGCGATATCTGGCACCGGCGTCCGAATAACGGCCGGGTTTACGATGACGACAAGCTCGGTATCCTGGTCGTTGCGGTTGAAGCTCTGAAACAGCCTGCCGAGAATCGGCGTGTCCCGGGCGCCAGGCAGCGAGGCCGTATTGGTCGACGTGTTCTTCGACAACAGCCCTCCTATCAGCAGCGCCTGGCCGTCCTGGAGCCGCGAGCTCGTTCTCAGCGCACGGGTCTGGAACGCGGTGGTCGCAACCGCCGCGCCGGTGGTCTGACGGATAGTATCCGTCAGCACCGCGTCCGGGGTGACGACAAGCGGCTGGACGTCCAGGGTAATGGTGCCGTCGTCACCGACGAGCGGCCGGATCTGCAGCTGAACCCCGAACGGCACGAATTCCACAGAACTGAAGACGCCGGGCGTCGCGGCCGCCGCGCCTGGAGCACCGGGGGTGGCCACCGTTCCGAACGCCGGGGCGAATGCAGTCGGCACGGGAATCTCGCCGCCGACTTGCACCTGAGCCAACTCTCCCGAGAGCACCGTCAGCGACGGGGCCGACAGCGTCTGAGCGATCCCCTCGCGCTCGAGCAGCTGGAGCGCCGAGTCGATCGCGACGTGGGCGGCTGCGTACTGGAACTCGTTCAGCGTCACGCCATTGAGAAACGAGAAGACATTCTGAATCGCGGCGCCGGCGCTCCCGACGCGGGCCGCCTGATCGCCCTGCACCGTGACCGCCGATTGCGCGGGGTTCAGTGACGGCTGCCGGAAGTCGGAAGTCAGAATCGCGGTATTGGGATTCCACGCACGCAGCTTCGTCCGATTGACTTCCTCCAGACGAATAGCGACACGGACTTGCGGGAGGTCCCTTACTTCGATGAAGGAGAGGATCCGGCCCGCCGCCACCTCGATGGCCTTTGCGCGGCCGAGGTTGCTGCGCACCTCGTTGGTCAGCCTTGCCCCGCGCGATCCCCCGAACAGCGACGAGGTGGCGCCGCCGCCCAGCAGGTTCTGCACCGCCTGTGTCTGCGTCCCTTCGGTCAGCCCGCCGGCTTCGTCAGCGATGACACGAACATCGGCTGCGGTCACGTTGGTGCCCGTGAACAATTGCGCGGCGAGCGTGAGAATCCTCACCAATGCGATCTGATTCGGCACCTGTCCTTCAAAGACGAGAATGTCCACGGCATCATCGGGAACCTCGGCCTTGAGGACGCGGCGGATGGTCACGTGTTCGCCGCCAATCCCGCGAATCGCGTCGAGAATCTTCTGTTCGGGCGACTGCGGCAACGAAGCGACCTGAATCAGGTTGATGACGGCACCCGCACCCGCCTGGTTCTGCGCGGTTGGTTGCGGAGGCGACGCGACTGTCTGAGCTGGATTTGGAGGTGCGCCTGCGGGTGCGCCCGCTTGTGGCGGCGGCGCTGCATTGACATCGGGAGCAGGCGGAGAGACGAGAGGCTGTGCGCCGACACGACCGTTGCCGCCGGCCGCGAGATAGTTTCGCGTGTACCGTTCGGCATCGAGGGCGGTCCTCAGATCCGGTACCGTGCCCGTCAACACAAGCGCGTCGCGGTCGGGCGCGCTTTCGACTTCAATCGTCGGATTGAGCGCCTTGAGCGCTCGCTCGAGGACCGTCAGATCCGCCTGGACGGCAACGGGGAACTCACGCACCTGGCCGTTCGCGAACCAGATGACCATCGTCGTCCGCCCAGTCTGGCGCCCGGCAAGCAGCACTTCGCGGTTCGTGACCAGTTCCGCGGTGACAATCGCGGTTTCGGCAACGGCGATTCGACGGATGTCGACAGGGAACGAGAGACGGCGGTATTGCGACCGAATCACGAGCACTGGGGCGCCAACATCGGGTGCCGACACGGACAGGTCGGGCTGCTGCGCCGACAGCGGCGCACCCTGCAGATGTAAGGCGCCCAACATCACCGTGATGACGGCGACCCGTCGAAGAAATCTCATAAGAGCGAGGGTGAAGCGGGATTATAAGGCGGCGGTGTGCCCTAAATAAGCCCGATGATCTGTGAAATAAGTGCGAACGGCAGTCGGCAGGCAATAACGTCGCCAGCCCGGCAACGCTGAAAAGGGTGCTCCGCGAGTTTCACGCAGGCCTCCACAAACCGGAATGTCACATCAGGACGACAAGGCTGGCCGGAATCCGCCTCACTGTCTTAGCGGTCTTACCCGCCCCATTCTCCCCCCTCTCCTTACCCGCCCCACTTCCCCCTACCCGCCCCACTCGCCCTACCCGCCCCAGTTCGCCCAACTCGCCCCAGTTCACCCTACCCGCCCGCCCCGTCGTCGATCAGCCTTTCGTCAGCCACGCCAAATCAATGGATCCCATCCGCACGCGGCGGTAAGGTAGCGCAGCAAAGGAGGCGGTATGAGAGGACGTCTGTGGTTTCTGCTCGTGGGTCTGCTGTTCGCAGTGGTGCGCGTACCGGGCATTGCGCAGGAATCCGAACCGGACGCCCGGACGGTCCTGCAGACCGCGCTGCGGGCAATGGGCGGCGAGAACCTGAAGTCCATCACGTATTCCGGCACGACGGGGTATGTCGCCGCGGTCGGCCAGAACTATGCGCCCTCGAGCGACTGGCCAGCGAACCAGATCGTCAGCTACACGCGAACGGTCGATTACGACGCGAAATCGTCGAAGCTCGATTACACGTTACGCCAGGGAACCGGCCAGGGCGGCCCGGCGGGCGGCGGTAACGCCCCGACAATCACGACGCCGCTCATCGGCGATCAGCGGACGCAGCAGTTCGTCAGCGCCAACGTCGCATGGAACATGAACGGCACCACCGTTGTTCCCGCGCCCGCGGATGCCGAGCAGCGTCAGCTCGAAGTCTGGCTGACGCCGCATGGCTGTCTGAAGGCGGCGCTGATGCCGGGCGCGAATCCGATCGTGATCACGCGCAACGAACAGGGGAAGGGCCGTATTCGCGCGGTCGTGTTCACCGCACTCAACAAGTACCGCGTGCAGTGTGGGATCAACGATCGCAACCTGGTGGAACGGATTCAGACGTGGTTTCCCAATCCCGTCGTCGGAGACCTGTACTACGAGCTGGTGCTCACCAACTACAAGGACTTCGGCAACGGGTTGATGTTTCCAACGAACTTCCACCAGCATCATGATCTTGACGACGACCTCGAAGGCGAGGGCGTGAATGTCAGCGGCGGTCACAATTCGTTCGGCCTCACCGTCGCCAACGTCCAGGTGAATCCGCCGAACGCCGCGCCGCCGGTTCCAGACGCAGCCCGCACGGCAGCGGCGCAACCCGTCCGCGTCGAAACGCAGAAGGTCACCGACGGCTTCTGGTACATCGGCGGCGGCACCCACGCGAGCATGGCTGTCGAGTTCAAGGACTTCGTCACCGTGATCGAGGCGCCGCTCAACGAGGAGCGCTCGCTCGCGGTGATTGCGGAAGTGAAGAAGCTCGTGCCGAACAAACCCATTCGCTACCTGGTGAGCACGCACCATCACTGGGACCACCTCGGCGGCGTGCGAGCCTATGTGGCACAGGAAGGCGTCACGATCGTGTTGCAGGAAGACAACCACGCGTACTACGCCGAGGTGCTGACGGTGAAGCCGTGGATGCTGAAGCCGGATCGGCTGTCGCTCGCGCCGCCGGAGGAAGTGGCCGAGGGCTACACGTTCGAGAAAGTCGGCCAGAAATACGCGCTGACCGACGGCACCAAGGTCATGGAGATCTACAACGTCCAGGGGTTGCAGCACGCGCAAGGCATGCTGATGGCGTATCTGCCCAAGGAGCGGATCGTCGTCGAAGCCGACCTGTTCACGCCGCCGGCGCAGGGGGCGGCACTGCCGACGGCGATCGCGCCATCGGCGCGGACCTTCTACAACAACGTGCAGCGGCTGAAGCTGGATGTGCAGACCATCGCGCCGATCCACGGCGGCCGTACGTATCCGTGGGCTGACTTCGCGAAGTACGTCAGCGCCGCGGCTACGAATTAGGGCTGGTTGCCGCCCGGCGTCGTGAACCCTGAGCTCGCGGCGCCGAGCGTCGTCCCGTCAGCGGTAACGGCTGCGAGGATACGTCCCATCGGCCGGCCGTTCTTCACCGGTTCCACGGTGACCGTCACCTGATCGCCGAAGGTGAACGTGTCTTTCCGATACCCGGCGGGATAGACGACGTTTGGCGCCTGTCCCTCCACGATCCACTTGACCGGCTGCCCGTCCTCACCGGTCACTTCGAGGGTGAGCAGGCAGTGTGGATTGGAATAGATCCATTCCTTCACGGTTCCTTTGAGGACCACTTTCTTGCCGACGTCATACGCCGCCGCACCGTGGTGCGCAATCAGCGCGGATTGAACCAGAAGTGCGATAACTGCAACCGACACGATGACACGTCGTGTTCTCATGGTGCCCCCTTGTCGCCCGCGGCGTTGCCATACAGCTTGTTGTAGTTCTCCTGCTCGGACGGCGAGCAGTAGTACTCCTGGATGTCGGTGCGCGGATCGTGCAGCCGCATCGACATCCGCATGGCCTCCCACGGCCGCGTATAGATTTTCGGGTCGTCGATCGTCTCCGACCAGACGAGCGTGTCGGCGTCGACACGATGAAAGGTCTCGGTAATGCGTGCCTGCTCGCTGATCGGCCGGCCCGTTGAATCGAGCCACACCCGGTCGTCCGGCATCACGCCAATCGTCTGGACCTCGAAGGTGTAATCGTCTATCCATCGGCCGACGGAGTAGCCGAAGAACCGCGGTTCGCGCAGCTCGCCCCCGATCTCCACCCCACCGTCCACGAGCTTCGGCAGCCGTCGCCCGTCCGTCCAGATGACACGCCAGCGGTTGTCGTAGTGATAGAGGATGACGACCTTGCTTTCGTCCTGGAAGAACTGCGTCAGCCTGATGTTGTAGTGGTTGGAGCGCGGCACGCCAAGCGGTTCGCACCGGTTCCGCGGATCGTTGTCGTTGCCCGGAAGCACCGCGTCCTTGCCTTCGAGTGCATGATGGGAGCGATACAGCTGCAGCCCGTAGGGCGTGTATGGCAGCTCGTTTTCCGGCTTGCCGTTGTTCGGTTTCAACTGCACGCCCTGCGCCTGCGTGCCTGCGCCCGGTCCTTCCGCCGGCCCCCACATCCCTGCAAGGCTCCGGCGCGGCGCCGGCTTCCGGTTGGCCGCGGTAATGGGAGGCTTGTTCCAGTTCGGATTGAGCCAGCCGTCCGGTGACGGCGCCTGCGCGAACGCACCAGCAGGTAAGACGATGGCCGCCACGAGGACGCCGAGCAGCTGCACACGCATTGGCGAAAGCCCCCTCCGAGCACCAGTGACGCCCGCCGTTATATCAAACCGTTTGTCAATCCGGAAGCGACTCGGTAATCTCTGCGTCACTCGGAGGGCGGAAACCCCTATAGCAGCAGAACGAAGAAGCGTGAACGGCCTCCACATTCCGAAAGGATGAGGACATGACGAAAGGGACCGCTGTACTCCCCGCGCTCGCGCTTGCGCTCGTGCTCTTCGCATCCGCAACGAGTGCACAGAGCCTCTCCAGTGGCACCATTGGCGGCGTCGTCAAGGACGAATCGGGCGCCGTGCTGCCCGGCGTCACGGTCGAAGCGACCAGTCCGGCGCTTATTGAGAAGCTTCGCACCGCTGTCACCGACGAACAAGGCGTATACCGGATCGTCGACCTCCGCCCGGGCCTCTACAGCGTAACGTTCACGCTCACCGGCTTCGGCACGTTTCGCCGCGAAGGCATCGAGCTGACAACCGGCTTCACCGCTACCGTGAACGCCGACATGAAGGTGGGCTCGCTCGAGGAAACGATCACGGTGTCCGGCGCGGCGCCCCTCGTGGACACGCAGAACGTGAACCAGCAGCGAGTGTTCGAACGCACGGTCGTCGAGCAGCTCCCCTCGAGCCCGACGATCAATCAATACGCGACGATGATTCCCGGAGCCGTCCTCACCAGCGGTGCATCGGCGCAAGACGTCGGCGGGAGCCGTGGCGAATTTCAGACCGGCTTCACCATTCACGGCGCGCGCGCCGGCGACTTTCAGCAGCTTCGCGACGGCATGTTCTGGGGCACGCTTGTGGCCGCCGGCAACCGGATGAGCAGTGTCAATCAGGCGACGGTGAGCGAGGTGACGGTGCAGACGAGCGGCGCGACCGCCGAAGCGGAAAGCGGCGGCGCGCTCGTCAACGTCGTTCCACGCGACGGCGGCAACATCTTCAGCGGATCGTTCACCACGAATTTTGCGAACCAGTCGCTGCAGTCGAACAACCTCGACGATGCGCTGAAGGCACGCGCCGTGACGGTGATCGCCGACATTCGTCGTCGCTATGACACGGGCGGCGGTATCGGCGGACCGATTCAGCGCGACAAGCTGTGGTTCTTTGCGAGCTCGCGCTACTGGGTCACATCAACCTACGTCCCGGGCAACTACTTCAACAAGACGCAGGGGACGCTGTTCTACACGCCCGATCTGAGCCGTCCGCTCTACGACGACAACTATTACTGGGACAACCGTATTCGCCTCACGTGGCAGGCAACGCAGAAGAACAAGATCGCCGCGACCTTCGGCGTCGAACGCAACTGCAACTGCCTCAACAACGTGAGCACGGGTCAGCGCGACGCCGCCGCATCCGGTAGTGCGTTCTACTGGCCCAACCGCAATGGTCAGGTGATCTGGAACTCGCCGGCGACCAATCGCGTGCTGTTCGAAGCCGGCTTCACGTTCGTCTCACTCGTACAGCAGCGGCTGCGAGTCGGTTCGACCGAAGGCGATCCCGCCGTCCTGGATCAGGCACGCAATTACCGCTACGGAAATCATCGCTTCGGGTACGGCCTCTCGGACAGCTTCGGCTGGCAGAAGACGCATCCAACCAACGAGAAGTTCGCGGTCTCCTACGTCACGGGGTCTCATGCGTTCAAAGGCGGGGTGCAGTTCCTGTATGCCCCGCGCGAGGCCTACTTCTATCAGGACGGCGGACCGTACGCCGACCGCAGCTATACCTTCCTCGGCACGACCCCGCTCTCGGTGACCTACTACGCGGGACCGCTTGCCACCGATCAGCGCCAGGAGACACTCGGCCTCTACGCACAGGATCAGTGGAACATCGCTCGGATGACGCTGAACCTCGGCGTCCGCTTCGACTATCTGAACGGGATGGTGAACGATCAGCACATGCCGGCGGGTACGTTTGTACCGGCGCGTGATTTCCAGGCGGTCAAGAACGTGCCGAACTGGAAGGACATCAACCCGCGTCTCGGCGTCGCCTACGACCTGTTCGGCACCGGCAAGACCGCGCTGAAGGCGTTCCTGGGCCGATATGTCAACTTCGAAGCGTTCGGCATCACGACCGCCAATAATCCATCGAGCCTGCTGGTCCTCAGCGCGACGCGAACATGGAACGACGCGAACGGCGACTACGTCCCGCAGGATTCAGAGCTCGGCCCGCTCTCGGACACCGCGTTCGGGCAGGTGCGTCAAGCGACCACCAGATACGCGGACGACGTGGTGCGCGGTTTCAATGTTCGCCCGTACAACTGGCAGACGTCGTTCCAGGTGCAGCACGAGCTCAGACCCGGTCTCGCCGTCAACGTCGGCTACTTCCGTACGTGGTACGGCAACTTCACCGTGACCGACAACCTGGCGATTGCACCAGCGGATTTCAGTCCGTACTGCATCACGTCTCCTTCACACCCCCACCTGCCCCAGGACGTGAGCGGAAAACAGATCTGCGGCCTCTACGATCTCAATCCGGCGAAGTTCGGCCTCGTCGACAATCTGGTGGAGCAGGCCTCGAAATACGGCAAGTACAAGGAGCACTACAACGGGATCGACGCCTCCCTGAACCTGCGCTTCGGCCGCGGCGGCCTCGTCCAGGGGGGCATGTCAACGGGCAGCCAGTCCGTCAACCGCTGCTTCATCGTCGATTCCCCACAGGACATGTATCAGTGCGCCATCGCGCCCCCATGGTCGGGCACCACGCAGTACAAGTTCTCCGGGATTTATCCGATCGTGTGGAACCTGCAGTTGAGCGGCACCTACCAGGACAGCTCACCGATCCCGACGACCGCCGGGTTCGTCGCCACCAACGCGCAGATTGCGCCCTCGCTCGGCCGCAACCTGGGCGCCTGCGGAACGCGCGTTCCGTGCACCGCGACGAGCACCGTCGAGTTGATTCCGGCGGGCACGTTCTACCGTGAATCGCGGATTCGCCAACTCGACATCCGGGTGACACGCAACTTCAGACGCGGCGGGATCCGCCTGCAGCCACAGATGGACCTGTACAACTTGTTCAATTCGAACCCGGTGCTCGCGATGACGACGCGCTATGGAACGGCATGGGAGAATGCGACGTCGGTGCTCAATCCGCGAACGGTGAAGTTTGGAGTAAATCTGGATTTCTAATCGAGTGAGGCTGCTCATATGGCAAAGCGAACGGAGAGCGCTGTCACACGACGTGGGTTCCTGAAGGGAGCAGCGACGGCGGCCGCGGGCGCGGCGGCCATCGGCAACGCCGCTGTCACCAGCGCGGCACCGGCGCCCGACGACCGTCGCGTCGGACCGGATGCGGCGCCGCCTCCTTCTCCAGCACAGATCGAGCGCGACGCCGGCAACGCACGTCCTCCCGCGGCCCCTCGACCGGGAGAGCGCGCTGCGGTCCGTCCCGGATCCGACCTGATGGTTCAGGTCCTTCGCGATCTCGGCGTCGAGTACGTGGCTGGAAATCCGGGCTCGAGCTTCGAAGGGCTGCAGGAATCGATCATCAACTACGGCACTCCACCGAACAAAACGCCGGAATTCATCACCGCGCTGCACGAGGAGTCCGCAGTGACGATGGCGCATGGGTACGGGAAGGCGACGGGCCGGCCGATGTGCGCCCTGCTTCACGGGACCATCGGCGTGCAGCACGGCGCGATGTCCATCTACCAGGCGTACTACGACCGCACGCCGGCGCTCCTCATCGCCGGCCGCGATCTCGGGTTCATCGCGGCGCACAGCGCCAACGACATGGCAGGCATGGTGCGCAGCTTCACGAAGTGGGACGCGCAGCCGAAGACGCTCGCTGATTCGCTCACAGCCATCCAGCGTGCATACAGCGAGGCCATTACGCCGCCGTGCGGACCGACGCTGGTCGTCGTCGATATCGAGTTGCAGAAGGAAGAGGCGCGCGACCTGAAAGTCCCGGCGTACGCCGCTGCGAAAATCCAAGGCATCGATGCCAGTCAGGCGCGCGAGATCGTAAAGGGACTGCTCGATGCGCAGAATCCCCGCATTGCCGTCGGCCGTCTGCGAACGCCCGAAGGCGTGCGACTGGCCGTGCAACTCGCAGAAACCGTCGGCGCGTCGGTGGCGACAAGCGCGACGCAGGGGCCGATGAGTTTTCCGCAGCGGCATCCTCTCAGCGGTCCTGGGGCGAGCACGGCGTACGACTACACGCTCGGCCTCGAAGCGCCCGCCGCGCAGGTTTCGTTGACGGGTCCTGCGCTCTCCACGCTCTTGAGCCGCGACACGACCAACATCGGCTTCGGGGGAATCGCACCGGGCGTGAGCCGTGCTGGCGGCGGGGCCGGTGCGCCGCGCGGCCGTACGATTGAGATCGACGCCGAGGCGAGTTTGCCTGCTCTCATCGAAGAGACGCGCCGGCAGATGACCGCCGACAAGCGGCGATTGATTGAGGAACGCGCAGGCAAGCACGGCGCCGCCAACCAGCAGGCAAGGATGGAGGAATTGCGGCGCGCGCTCGAGCAGAAGCGCGCCGGCTGGGACGACAGCCCCATCAGCACCGCGCGACTCTACGCGGAGCTGTGGCCGCTCATCGCCAATGAAGACTGGATCCTGTCGTCGCCAAGCAGTTTTTCCGGCGGCCACAACGCTCAGCTCTGGGATCACAACAAGCCGTACAGCTACCTGGGCGGACAAGGAGCCGGTGGAATGGGCTACGGCGCACCGGCGTCGGTCGGCGCGGCGCTGGCGGCGAAGAGCCGCGGACAGATTGTCATCAACGTGCAGACCGACGGCGATCTCAACTACGCGCCCGGCGTGCTGTGGACCGCGGCGCATCATGAGCTGCCGATGCTGACCGTCATGCACAACAACCGCGCGTGGCACCAGGAGCTGATGTTCGTCGAATACATGTGCGGCGTGCGGGGACGCGGCGGCGATCGCGGCCACATCGGCACGACGCTGCGTAATCCCTACATCGATTACCGCCAGATGGCCGCGGCCTACGGCATGGCGGGCGAAGGGCCCCTCACCGACCCGGCGAAGCTCGGTGCGGCATTGAAGCGAGGCGTCGCATCGGTGAAGAAGGGGCAGCCGTACCTGATTGACGTGATCACGCAGCCACGATAGCGGCCGCGAGGAGAGCACACGTGAGAACCAGCAGCCGGATCACGTTGACGCTTGTGACGGGGATAGCGGTGGCCCTTTCGATGGTCGCGGCGCGAGCGCAGGCACCGGCCGGCGCGGCGACCGGCAGTCCCACGAACGGCAAGAAACTGTACGAGGCTTACACCTGCTACGGGTGTCACGGGTTCAACGGCGAAACAGGCGTGCGCGCGCTCGTCGCCAGCCGGAGCGCGAACCTGGCGACCGAGTCCAACTTCATCGCGTTCCTGAGGGCGCGCGCCAACGTGGCGCCGACGCAGCCGTCGACCAGCATGCCCAATTACTCCGCGGCGACGCTGCCCGACGCGCAGGCAAAGGACATCTACGCGTATATCAAGACGTTCAGGACCCACGCCCCGCCCGTCGACGAGATCCCGGTATTCGGCCAGATCCTTACTGAGGCGCAGAAGCCATACAAACGGTAGGAGCAACGAGCCGCAGAGACTCAGAAACTCAGAGAAACCAACTTTTTTTACCTCTGCGTCTCTGTGTCTCTGAGGCCCGTGAGTGTCAGTTCGTCGATTTCGTTCCCGGCAGATACTGCGTCATGAAGATCAACGAATCGAGGAACTGCTTGTTGGTCACGTAATCGCCGTGAATCGGCGCGTGGTAATCGACGTCGAGCTTCCGCAGATTGATGTTCCCCGCCAGGTTCTGCAGCCAGGGTGCGTGGCCCAGCGGCTCGCCGGGGATCACGTTGCGCGCGTCGTTCGGCATGTAGATGTCGGGCTGCGTGACGATCTTTCCGTTCGGGAAATAGAGCATCAGCATCGAGTCCGCGTGCGAGTTGTCGCGGATGTGGAACATGTCGATCGTCATCATCGAATCGCGCAGCACGCCGGTATCGTCGATGGCCGTTATTTTCGGCAGCTTCACGCTGCCTTTCTTGGCCAGTTCGTCAGGGTTGATCGTGTGCGGCCGCGAGAGCACGTCGTTGATGTAGGTTACGTTGCTGCGGTGGGTGATGATCTCGGTAATCGGCGCAGCCGCCACGGCGAGCCGTACTCCCGACGTGTGATCCGCGTGGTGATGCGTCACCAGCAGCGTGGTCACCGGCTTGTTCGGCCGCAGCTCTTTCGCCTTGGCGAGCACGGCACGAACGCGTTCGTCGTTCGGCGCCTCGATCAGCACCATGTGATCGGAAAATTCCGCGAGCAGGCTCTTGTGCGTGGTGCCCTCGACGTACCAGAGCCCCTTCGCGATTTCGCGCGCCGTGGTGGTCGGCGCCGCGGGGGGCGCGGGGGCTGTTGCGGAGCGGACATTCGCGGGCGCGGCCAAGTTGCCGGCGTCGACGTCGACGTTCTGACTGAGGAGCCGGACGTCCGCGCTCGGCCATCGATCGGTTCGAGTGGTGATGCGCGCCGGAAGCTTCACGCCGCCGACCGTCTGATATTCGCTGAACTGCGTTTCAACCGCCGTATCGCCCATCGTCGGACTATCGGTCATCTGGATGATCCGCGCGGGAAGCTTCGTCGTGCTGTTGACGGCGAGCGTGAGCGTCACGCCGTTGGCCGTCACGTCGACCAGCCGATCGGCGCCTTGGGTGCGGGCATTCGACAGCTTCGCCGCTGGCCCGAGCGCCGCGCGCACGAGCGTCAACGGATGGCGCAGGTACTCCGCACGACGCCCATTCAGCTGGCCGCCAAACACGCGTGTCGCGTTGCCGTTGCCGCCAATGTTGAATGCGACATCGCCGTCGAGTCCCTGCACGACGCGATCGCCCCCGATGCCCTGGTAGTACGGGTATTGCGCCGCGCGGACGACCTCGAATCGTGCGCGTCCGTTTGCCAGGTCGTAGGCGCGTTTGTAGTCGCGAATCTGCCAGACGTCCGACTGCAGGCCGAGCTCGTCGTAGCGCAACGACTGGCCGACGTTCAGGTCGTGTCCGCCGCCCTGAACGACCAGCGACTTCACCGCGAGGATGCGCTCGC
>Ga0310810_10003118_pt1 | contig 18018 bp, 16 predicted proteins | sample NCmetagenome_FD_207641 | JGI IMG/M metagenome (GOLD analysis project Ga0310810, IMG submission 207641) | Soil microbial communities from experimental microcosm in Duke University, North Carolina, United States - NC | ecosystem: Engineered > Artificial ecosystem > Soil microcosm > Unclassified ...
GCGCGCCCGACCTCGACGGGCTGCTGCGCGAGCAGGCGACCGAGCTCGACCGCACCCGGCGGGAGGCCGCGCTCCAGCGCCTGCAGCAGCTGGTGCACGAGCGCGCGCTGTTCGCGCCGCTCTACGACCTGGCGTTCATCAACGGGGTGGGGCGACGGGTCGAGGAGTCCGGGCTGGGGCTCATCGCCGGCTACGCCTTCTCGGCGCCCTACGAGGACGTGAAGCTCCGGGCGCACTGAGCGCGTCGGACGCGTCCGGCGCCGCGGCGGGGCGCCGTAGTTCGCGCTGCGTCCGGACGGCGGGCACCGTACCATAGCGGCACATCCGATCCCGGAGGACGCCGCCATGCTGCCCACACACGGACGCTACGAGTACTCCAGCATCGTCACGCGGCCCGACTACGCCTGGCCGGGCGGGCGGCGGCTGGCCGTCTACCTCGCGCTGAACATCGAGGCGTTCGGCTTCGGGATGGGCAAGGGCGCGGCGATCGCGCCGCCCGATCAGGCCCAGAGCCACAGCATCTACAGCTGGCGCGACTACGGCAACCGCGTGGGCATCTGGCGGCTGTTCGAGCTCCTCGACGAGCTGGGGCTGCCGGCCGAGGCGCAGATGAACACCGCGGTGTACGAGATGGCGCCGGACGTGCCGGCCCGGCTGCGCGCCCGCGGCGACGAGATCCTCGGCCACGGCGTCACGAACTCCGAGGAGCAGGGCCACCTCGGAGAGGACAAGGAGCGCGCGCTCATTGCCGACGTCACCGCGACGATCACACGCCACGAGGGCGCGGCGCCGATCGGCTGGATGAGCCCGTGGCTCTCCAACAGCACGGCCACGCTCGACCTGCTGCAGGAGGCCGGCTATCGCTACGTGATGGACTGGACGATGGACGACCAGCCCATCTGGATGCGCACGCGCAAGGGCCGCATCCTCGCCATTCCTTATCCGATCGAGGTGAACGACACGCGCGGCATCATCTGGTACCACTACACCGCCGAGGAGTTCGCCGACATGATCGTCGATCAGTTCGACGAGATGCTGGCCCAGTCGGCGCGGCAGCCGCTGGTGTGTCCGATCTCGCTGCACCCGTTCGTCTTCGGGCGCCCCTACCGCATCCGCCGCCTGCGGAAGGCGCTGCAGCACATCCTGGCCCAGCGCGATCGCGTGTGGCTCACGCGGCCGCGGGAGATCTGCGCCCACGTCGAGTCGCTGGCTCCCGGTATCGTTCCCGGCAGCCGCTGATCGCCCGGCGACGCGCCCGGCCAAGTCGCCGACGGCGAACGCGTAAGTTGACGCCCGAGCCGCCGGCAGCGCAGTATCGTCGCGTGGACCGGGCGCCGGCCCCGACGGACCGCGAGACAGCCTCGAGCCCCGCGATCACGCGCCGTGCGCTGCTCGCCACGAGCGCAGCCGCCGCGGTCACCACGGCCCTGCCGGCCGCGGCTCAGACCGCCGCCGCGCCACTCCGCCTCGACGACGCGAGCCGGCTCAACTCCGTCGCGATCGCGCGTCACTGGCGCCCCAAGCCGGTGACCGGCCCGCGCTGGCTCGACGCCCTGCGCGCCGAGCTGAAGGCCGCGGCGGCCGACGGGCGTCCGGTCTCGGTCGGCGCCGCCCGCCACTCGATGGGCGGCCAGAGCCTGCCGCTGGACGGCGTGGCGATGACGTTCGATGTCGACCCCGGCGTCGATCGGTGGATCGACCTCGATCGCGGCTCGGGGACGTACCGCGTGGCGGCCGGCGCCCGCTGGCGCCAGGTGATCGCGGCCCTCGATGCGCAGCAGCTCTCGCCGGTCGTCATGCAGTCGAACCACGACTTCGGCGTGGCCGCGACCCTGTCGGTGAACGCCCACGGCTGGGCGGTGCCGTTCGGCCCCTTCGGCTCGACGGTGCGCAGCTTCCGCCTGATGCTCGCGACCGGCGAGGTCGTCACGTGCTCACCGAACGACAACGCCGAGCTGTTCGGCCTGGTGATGGGCGGCTACGGCCTGTTCGGCGTCGTCACCGATCTGGACGTGGCGATGGTCGACAACCAGCTGCTCAAGCCCACCTACGAGCTGATGCCGGCCGCGCAGCTCGGCCCGCGGCTGGCCTCCGTCGTCGTCCAGCAGCCGACGATCCGCATGGCCTACGGACGCCTCGCGGTCGATGCCAGGCGCTTCCTGCGCGAGGCCCTGCTCATCACCATGCGCTCGACCGACGGCACGCCACCCCCCGTCACCTCGGGCGGGCTGATGGTCTCGCTGTCCCGCGAGGTGTTCCGCGCCCAGATCGGCTCGGACACGGGCAAGCGCGCGCGCTGGTACGCCGAGTCCGTGGCCGGGCCCAAGGCCTCGTCCGGCATCGCCTCGCGCAACCGGATGCTCAACGAGCCCGTCGCCAACCTGGCCGGTCGTGATCACTCGCGCACCGACATCCTGCACGAGTACTTCCTGCCGCCCGAGGGCCTGGAGACGTTCCTGGCGGCCTGCCGCACGATCATGCCGGCCTCGCGGCAGGATCTGCTCAACGTGACCCTGCGCTACGTGCAGGCCGATCGCACCAGCGTGCTGGCCTACGCGCCCGACACACGCGTGGCCGCCGTCATGCTGTTCTCGCAGCGCATGACCCAGGCCGACGAGGAGGACATGGCCCAGATGACGCAGAAGCTGATCGACGCCGCGCTGGACGCCGGCGGCAGCTTCTACCTGCCGTATCGCCTCCACGCCCGGCGCGAGCAGGTGGCCCGCGCCTATCCGCGTCTGACCGAGCTCGTCGCGCGCAAGCGCCACTACGATCCGGGTCTGCTCTTCCGCCACGCGATGTGGGCGCGGTACATGGCCTCGTGAACCCCCTGCGGATCATCGCCGCCGTCTACGCCGTGCTGTTCGCGATCGTCGCGAGCCTGAACTACATCCCCGGGCTCACCGACGCTCAGGGTCGGACCTTCGGGCTCTTCGCCCTCGACGTCTTCGACGACGCGCTGCACGCGGCGTCGGGGCTGTGGGCGGCGCTGGCCGCGTGGCGCTCGACGCGCGCCACTCTGGTCTACTTCCGCGTCTTCGGCCCGCTCTACTGTCTGGACGGCTTGCTCGGCCTGGTGACCGGCTCGGGCTATCTCGATCTGGGCATCTTCAAGGACGGCGTCCTCGACCTGCCGCTCATGACGCGCGTGCTGATGAACGCGCCGCACATCGCCATCGGCGGCTTCGCGGCGTTCGCCGGCTACGTCCTGGCGCGCCGCTGGGCACCGGCCCCCATCACCGCCCACCGCTGAGATGTTGCGCTGGGCCCGGCGCGTCGTGGCGGGCCTGCTGCTGCTCGCCCTGATCGTCACCACGCCGATCGTCTACGTGGAGTGGACGTGCAGCGTCGCCCAGGATCCGGCCCTGGCCGCCCGGCCCCCGATGGTGACCGCGCCCGGCTACGTCCGGGCCGAAGCCGACAGCTACCTGTCCTTCCCGGAGTGGCACATCGTCTACGCCTACGAGGACATCGCCGGCGTGCTGGCGACCAACGATCCGAGCGAGGTCGCCTACGGCCGGCAGATCACCGGCTTCTGGCGGAGCCTCTGCCGGCTCACGCGCCTGGTCACGGCGCGCGCGACGGTCCCGACCGACACGAAGGTGATGCTCTACACGATCGGCTGGAGCTTCACCGCCGAGCTGGCGCTCAAGGGCCTCTACGAGAACACGCTGGGCCGCTTCACGGAGTGGCTGCGCGGCCCGCATCGCACCGCCGAGGACGAGTTCGTCGCCCGCGACATGCAGTCCTACGCGCGCTTCCTGCACCAGACCCCGTGGTACGCGTATCCCTTCGCCGCGCGGCTCGGCGAGTTCTGGTGGACCACGCCGCTACGGGGCGAGGGTATCGTGCGCAAGGTGGAGCGCCGCGCGATCGTCACCGTCGAGTATGGCGTCAAGGCGGTGTACGGCGCGGTGATCGGCTGGGCCTCGAACACCGCGCTGGGCGCCGCCGATCTCGACATCCTGTCCGTGGTGACCGGCCTCGATCCCGCCGATCTCGCCGCCGAGCCGTCTCTCAAGGTCGTGCGCGAGCTCGGCAACGGCCGCACGCTGATCCGCACCCCGCGCTACCAGGCCTACACGGACTTGATCGGGCGCCTGGCCCGCCGCGGCCGTGACGTGGTGGAGATCGCCGGGCGGCATCGCATCCTGATGACGGTGCTGGCGCCGCGCGGTGGGCTGCCCAGGCTCTCCGCGGCCAATGCGCTGTTCGAGGTGCCGATCCAGTCGCGGCCGGATCGGCGGCGGATCGGGCTCGACGTGGCGGTGGAGCAGCTCGCCGCGTCGATCCGCACGCTGGAGGCGTCCGGGACTATCATCGAGCACATCTACGACTACTGAGGAGCCTCCATGAAGATCGGCGTCGTCCTGCGCCAGCGCCGTGGGGCAAGGAGCTCGCGGCCTGGCCGGCGAGGCGCGGTATCAGCCACCTGTGCGTGAGCACGATGAACATGGGCCTGGCCAAGCCCGACGATCACATCGCCACCCTGCGCGGCTTCCGCGAGAGCGTCGGGCCCGGATAGATGGCGATGGTCGGGGCCGTCGCGTGACCCGCCGGCCGCCGCGCCGCGCCCTCGTCGCCCTGGCGGCGCTGGCGCTGGTCACGCTCGGCGCCGGCGGCTCGACCACGCTCGACTTCGTCACCTTCGACGGGATCGACTACATCCGCTGGCTGGACGAGCCGGGTCGCTCGCTCACGCGCGAGGACCTCGGCATCGAGTTCGGGACGGTGGAGTGCTCGCTCACCGAGGACGTCCGCAACTGCTCGTACGGCATGGACGCCGCCGCGGCATTCCTGCCCACCGGCACGCGCCTCTACGCCGTGCGCGGGCACGCGACCAGCTTCCGGCTGGGCGCACCGATCCGCGATCACGTGCTGCTCTACCAGGCCTGGCGCAACCCGCGCGCCAAGCTGGGCGGTGACCTCTACGGCCTGGCTGGCAAGGTCCGGGCGATCGACGTGCAGCGCGGCGAGCCGATCCCGGGTGGCGTGAGCCCAACCTCGGTCTCGGAGGCCGGCGACGTCGACGCGCTCGTCGACATGGTGCTGCGCGGATCGGTGCGCCGCCCCCAGCCCCACGCCGTCGCGGAGCCGCGCTACTGGATCACCTTCTGGCTCAGCGACGGCACCACGCTCGGCCGCGCGTACTTCGCCGAGACCAGCGAGCTGATGGGCGGCCTGACCGTACCGCCCGAGTTCCGCAGCGTTCTCGAGCGCTACGTCGCGAAGTAGCGGCGCAGTCGATCACGACTCACCGCGTCGACATCCGCTCGCTGACGATGTAGCGCTTGTTGTGCGTGTAGGGCCGCACCTCGGGCTTCCAGCGGCCGATGTCGGAGGTGTCGTTCCAGATCTGGGACATGGGCAGGGTCGTGTTCTCGACCTCGTAGGCGCAGAGATAGCGGGGCTCGCCGGGGGCGGTGGTGCGGTAGCGCACGGCGTTGACCGAGCCCGGCAGCTTGAGCAGCAGCGGCAGGTGCTCGTGGTCGTAGAGCTCGTTGAAGAGCGCCTCGCGATGCGGCTCGATGTCCATCATGACCCAGAAGACGTAGGGCGTCTTGAACGTGAGGCTGGCCGCGCCGCCGACCCACTCGTAGCGCGTGAGGTGGCGGTTCATCGTGTGCGGGCGGATCTCGCCGGGCCAGCGGCCGGCCTCGCCGGCGCTCTTCCAGGCCGGCGTGTCGAGCACGGCCAGGCTGTCGAGCTCGTAGGCGGCGATGTAGCGTGAGTCGGTGGGCGAGGGCTGGCGGTAGCGGCTGGCCCGCTGCACGCCCGGCACCGAGCGCAGATTGGGCACGTGCTCCTTGTCGTAGACCTCGTTGAAGGTGGCCTCGTGGTCGTGGGCGACGTCCATCCGGACCAGGAACAGTGCGTGCGTGCTCATGGCGTCCTCCAGGCCCGGTAGTCTAGCCGACCCCGCGCCGGCGCGTCGTTTGACAACGCGCGAGGGCCGAGCGTAGTGTCGCCGCGGCTGTGCATCGCTCGCCCAGGAGGCTTCCGATGAAGCGGCACGTCGCGCTCCTCACGCTGATCACGCTCGGGCTGCTCACCTCTCACGCCGGCGCGCAGGGACTGCCGGCCGCCCGGCCCGAGCAGGTCGGACTCTCCTCGGAGCGGCTGGAGCGCGTGAGCCGCGTGCTGCGGGCCGAGATCGACGCCGGCAAGATCCCCGGCGCCGTCGCGCTCGTCGCGCGGCGCGGCCAGATCGTCTACTTCGAGGCCTTCGGCGCGCGCGACAAGGCTGCGAACGCGCCGATGACGAAGGACGCGATCTTCCGGCTGTACTCGATGACGAAGCCGTTCACCTCCGTGGCGGCGATGATGCTCATGGAGGACGGCAAGCTCGTCATCACCGATCCGGTCTCGAAGTTCATCCCGCAGCTCGGCCGGCGCGAGGTGAGCGTGCCGCAGTTCGATCCGGCGACGGGCAAGGTCGGCTACGTGACGGTGCCGGCGGAGCGCGAGATCACCGTCCAGGACCTGCTGCGTCACACCTCCGGCATCGTGTACGGCCAGAACACGCCGAACACGCGCGTGAGCGAGCTGTACGAGGCCAACAAGGTGGGCTGGGCCGATCAGACGCCGGAGGAGCAGATCGAGCGCCTGTCCAGGGTGCCGCTGGCCAGCCAGCCCGGCACGACGTGGGAGTACAGCCTCTCCACCGACGTGCTCGGCCGCGTCGTCGAGAAGGTGTCGGGGATGCGGCTCGGCCAGTTCTTCGCCGAACGGATCTTCGCGCCGCTCAAGATGACGGACACGGCCTTCGTCGTGCCGGCCGACAAGCGAGGCCGGCTGGCTCAGCCGCTGACCGTGGAGCCGAGCACGGGCAAGCCCATCACGCTCGTGGACGTCACCGTCACGCCCAAGAACGATGCGGGCGGGGCGGGGAGCGCGGGCACGACCATCGACTACGCGCGCTTCACGCAGATGATGCTCAACGGCGGCCAGCTCGACGGCGTGCGGCTGCTGAGTCCAACCACCGTTGCGTTCATGACGTCCGATCACCTCGGGCCGGCGACGAGGATCGTCTCGCGCGGCGGCGTCGGCGTGGGCTACGGCTTCGGCCTGGGCTTCGCGGTCCGGACGTCGGCCGGCATCGCCGGCGTGTCGGGCCCCGTCGGCGAGTACCGGTGGGGCGGCGCCGCGGGCACCGGATTCTGGATCGATCCCCCGGAGCAGATGGTGACCGTGCTGATGACGCAAGGAGCACCGGGGCCCGCCCGCGGTGCGCTCTCGGCGCTCTTCCGGCAGATGGTCCGCCAGGCAATCGTCGAGTAGTGGCGCGCGCGACGCCCGCCCCCACGCGCCGCACGTGTCGATCATCGCTTTGATCTCGCCTCGGAGCGCGGTGTCTCGTGGCGCGGCGATCCGGTCTCGTGCGTCGATGTTGGGCGGGGCTGTGATCGCGCTTCGAACAGTTGGCTGGGGCTCGCGGTGAGCGCTTCGCGGCACGTCGTCGTCGCGGGCGGTGGCGTGATGGGGGCGGCCACTGCGTACTACCTGGCGCGCAAGGGGCTGGCTGTGACGCTCGTCGAGCGCACGGCCGTCGCGTGCGGGGCGTCGGGCAAGTCCGGTGGATTTCTGGCGCTCGACTGGTGCGACGATTCGGAACTCGGGCCGCTGGCCAGGGCGAGCTTCGCGCTGCATGCCGCGCTGGCCCGCGATCTGGGCACCGACTACGGCTACCGCCGTGTGGACACGTTCATGGCCGTGGCCCGCGAGGTCGGGCGCGTGAGCGAGGGGCATCGCGTGGCCGTTCCCGCCTGGATGGACGGCGAGAGCAGCGTGCGCGCGGTGATCGGCTCGCACGAGACGACCGCGCAGCTGAATCCGGCACCGTTCACGACGGCGCTGGCCGAGGCCTCGGGCGCGGTCGTGCGGCGCGGCGTGGTGCAGGCGCTGGCCGTGCGCGACGGTGTCGCGAGGGGCCTGCGCGTGGACGGCGAGACGCTCGCCGCCGACGCGGTGGTGCTGGCCCTCGGCCCGTGGACGAGCGCGGTCGCCGGCCGGCTGCTGCCGCGGATCCGCGGATTGAAGGGCTACAGCGTGACGCTGACCGGCCTCGACCTGCCGGCGCATTCGGTGTTCATGGACTACCGCACGGCGGATGGGCGCGTCCTCGAGCCGGAGATCTTCCCGCGGCCGGGCGGCGAGGTGTACGTCTGCGGCATGCGGGACCTGCAGCCGCTGCCGGAGTCGGCGGAGGGCGTGGAGGTGGACGACGCCGCGTGCGACGTGCTGGCCCGCGCGGCCGGGCGCGTCTGCACGGCGTTGACCCGGGCGACGATCGTCAGGCGCCAGGCCTGTTACCGGCCGGTCACCGACGACGGCCTGCCGCTGATCGGGCGCGTGCCCGGGGTGGCGGGCGCCTACGTGGCCACCGGTCATGGCCCGTGGGGTATGCTCAATGCGCCCGCAACGGGACTGGCGCTGGCCGAGCTCATCGCCGAGGGCGCGGCGAAGATCGTTGACTTGACGGCGTTCGATCCCGCGCGATAGGCGGTCCGACGGCGCGTCGTCGGCAAGGAGGGGCGCATGGAGTACGGATTGTTCACGATGCCCTCGCATCCACCCGAGTGCCCGCTGTTCGACGGCCACCAGTGGGACCTGCAGACCCTGCGCTGGGCCGACGAGCTGGGCTTCAGCGAGGCCTGGATCGGCGAGCACCACACCGCGCCGTGGGAGCCGCATCCCGCGCCCGATCTCCTCGTCGCCCAGGCGCTGATGCAGACCAGGCGCATGCGCATCGGGCCCGGCGGGTTCCTCATGCCCTATCACCATCCGGCCGAGCTCGCCAACCGCGTGGCGATGCTCGATCACCTCGCGCAAGGGCGGCTGAACTTCGGCGTGGCGGCCAGCGGCCTGCCGAGCGATTGGGCGATGTACAACGTCGACGGCATGTCCGGCCAGCATCGCGAGATGACGCGCGAGGCGCTCGAGATCGTGCTGCGGCTGTGGTCCGACGAGGCGGAGTTCGACCACAAGGGCAAGTACTGGCACGTGACGAAGACCGGCACGATGCTGGGCACGCTCAAGCCGCACATCAAGCCGCTGCAGCTGCCGCATCCGCCCATCGGCGTGGCCGGCGTGAGCAAGGGCTCGGACACGCTCAAGCTCGCCGGCGAGCGCGGCTTCTGGCCGATGAGCCTCAACCTCAATCCGGCCTACGTGGCCAGCCACTGGGAGTCGGTCGAGATCGGCGCGGCCAAGAGCGGCCGCACCCCCAAGCGCTCGGACTGGCGGCTGGTCCGCGAGATCTTCGTCGCCGACACCGATGCCGAGGCCCTGAAGCTCTCGGCCGGCTCGATGATGGGCCGGATGATGACCGAGTACTTCCTGCCCCTGCTGGCCGCCTTCGGCTTCACCGAGTTCCTCAAGCACAGTCCCGACGTGCCGGACTCCGACGTGACGCCGGAGTACTGCGCGAAGCACAACTGGCTGGTCGGCGCGCCGGACACGGTGGCCGAGCGGCTGCAGCAGATCTACGACGAGGTCGGCGGCTTCGGCCACCTGCTGCTGTTCTGCTTCGACTATCGCGACAACCCCAAGGCCTGGCAGCACTCGATGGAGCTGCTCGCGAAGGAGGTCATGCCCCGCTTCAAGGGCCACGTCCCGAAGTGATCGACTACAAGACGCTCGTCCAGGACGACCGGATCCACGCCTCGCTGTACACGGATCCGCAGATCTTCACGGACGAGATGGAGCGCATCTTCCACACGGGCTGGGTCTTCGTCGGTCACGACAGCGAGATCCCGCGGCCCGGCGACTACGTCACCCGCACGCTCGGGACGGAGCCGGTCATCTTCGTGCGCGGCAAGGACGGCGGCGTGGCCGTCCTCGTCAATCGCTGCATGCATCGCGGCACCCTGCTGTGCCCGGCCGAGCGGGGCCACGCTCGCACGTTCGCCTGCCCCTATCACGGCTGGACCTACGACCTCTCCGGCGCGCTGCTCGGCGTCCCGTACCCCGGCGGCTACGAGGGCCTCGACAAGCGCGCCCACGGGCTCGGGCGCGCCGCCCGCGTCGAGGGCTATCGCGGGTTCGTCTTCGCGAGCCTCAGCCCCACCGGCCCGAGCCTGCGCGAGCACCTGGGCTCGGCGAGCCAGCTGATCGATCGCTCGTGCGACCTGGCCCCGGAGGGCGAGATCGCGCTCACCGCGGGCTGGGTGAAGCACCGCTGCGCCGGCAACTGGAAGATGCTGCCGGAGAACGACAGCGACGGCTATCACCTGGGCTTCGTGCACAGCGCGCTGTTCAGGTCGATCCGCACCCAGTACCAGCGCGTCGTCGGCGAGGAGCGCTCGATCAAGGCCGTCATCCGCGACTGGGGCCACGGCCACATCGAGATCGACTGGTCGCCGGGCTACCAGGCGCCGTTCGAGTGGCTGGGCGGCGCCTCCGGAGATGCCGTCGCCGACTACGTGGCTGCGCTCACGCGTCGCGACGGCCCGGAGGTGACGCAGCGACGAATCATGCAGGGCCCCGCCCACGCGCTGATCTTCCCGAACCTCTTCCTCGGCGAGACCAACATCGCCATCGTCGAGCCGGTGAGCGTGGAGGCATGCGTGCACTGGCACTCGCCGATGTTCCTCAATGGCGCGCCGCAGTTCAACGGCCGCCTGCTGCGCATGGCCGAGGCGGGCATGGGGCCGGCGTCGTTCCTCATGCCGGAGGACCTGATCATCGCCGGACGCAACCAGCTAGGCCTGCACGCGCGCACCGTGGAGTGGTTGCTGCTTGGCCGCGGGCTCAACCGCGAGTACGTCGACGCCGAGGGCCGTGTCGTCTCCCACGTGACCGACGAGACGACCAACCGCGCGCTGTGGCATCACTACCGCGCGGTGATGAGCGAGGCGTGACGCGACAATCGCACCCGCCGCAGCGGTGACGACCGAGGGCTGACGCGCTGGTCTCCGACGCCGATCACCGCGCCGTCGTCGACTTCCTGCACCTCGAGGCGCGCCTGGCCGACGAGGCGCGCTACGCCGAGTGGCTGGCGCTGTGGACCGACGATGGCGTCTACTGGGTGCCGGCGACGACCGACCCCGCCGCCACGCCCGACACGCACATCTCCCACGTCTACGACAACCGCGCGCGCCTGGAGACACGCATCAAGCTCCTGCAGACCGGCCAGCGCTACAGCCAGGAGCCGGCCTCGCTCATGCGCCGGATCGTCTCCAACGTCGAGGTGACGGCGGAGGGTGGCGAGCTGGTCGCCGGGTCGAACTTCCTGCTGGGGGAGCTGTCCATCCAGGCCCGGCACGAGATGCACTGGTGGATCGGGCGCGCGACGCATCGGCTGCGGCGCGTCGGCGGCGCGCTGCGGATGGCCAGCAAGAAGGTCGTGCTGATCAACGCCGCCGAGCCGTTGCCGAACCTGTCGTTCCTGATCTGACTCGCCCCGCCGTGACCGTCGCTCGCGTATCCGGCGCGCGACATCGCTCTCGCTCCAGCGAGCGGCTAGTCTGGGCGCGTGAAGCAGGCGCCGCTGACCGTCCGCCGCTTCAAGCGCGTCGGGTACGACCGGCTGGTCGAGCTGGGCGCGTTCGATGGGAGCCCATCGAGCTGCTCGGCGGCCAGCTCATGGTCGCCGAGCCGCCGGGCCGCCCCGGTGACTACCGCGACGCTCATCCGAGCAGTCCCGCGCTGGTGATCGAAGTCGCCGAGGCGAGCCTGGGCTTCGACCGGCGGCGCAAGGGAAGCCCGTACGCGTGGGCGGGCTTGCCGGGGTACGGCGCGACCGCCGCCACCGCCGCCACCTCCGCGAACATGTAGCGCTCGAACCAGTCCGGAAACGCGCGCACCCACTCCCGCCGCCCCTCCAGCCGTAGCCCGGCGCCGACCGCCTGCCGGAACGTGAGATCGCCGCGCCACCACCCGGCCAGGGTCCGCCGGTCGGTGCGCACGCGCAGCTCTTCCGGGAAGCCGGGGTTGCTCGCGCAGAGCGAGACCTCGCTGCGCCGGAGCAGGAGGTAGTGGCGGCCGGCGGGGCCGCGCACGTCGGTCAGCTCGAGGGCGACGACGAGGGGCCGCGCGGGCAGGGCGTCGCGCCGGACCCGCCGCTGGATGTCCCAGAGCAGCACGCGCGCGTCCAGCTCGTCGCGATGCAGCTCGCGGGTGAGCCAGCGCTGCCCCCACGTACCGAGCTCGCGGACCACGGCCGCCAGCTCCTGGCCGGCGGCGGTGAGCCGGTACTCGGGGCCGTGCGCACCGCGGGGGCGCTCGATTACCCCGGCGTCGAGCAGCTCACGCAGGCGCGCCGAGAGCATCGTGCGCGAGACCCGCGGGATGCCGCGCTGGATGTCGCCGAAGCGGCGGCTGCCGCACAGCAGCTCGCGCACGACCAGCAACGTCCACCGCTCCCCGAGCAGGTCGAGCGAGCGTGCGATCGAGCAGAACTGGCCGTAGCTCTTCATGGTCGAACGATACCGTGCCCGCGCCGGCCCCCGCGGTACGGATTACGTACCGAGGGCGCCCGCCCCCGCCGGGTAGCGTGACGTCCGGGCGATCATCGGCGGCCCGAGCGGGCCGCGGAAGGAGACGGTCATGAAGGAAGTGGCGATGGAGAAGGTGCTGCACTGCGCGGACGTGTCGGGGACGGCCTGTCAGTTCGTCGCGCGCGGGGCCACGATGGAGGACATCCTCCAGCAGACGGGCAAGCACGCGGTGGAGGCTCACGGGCTCACGGTGACGCCGGAGCTGGTCGAGGCCGTCAAGGCCCGCGTCACCGAGCGCTGAGCGGGGCCAGGGCGACGATCGTCGAGATGGGGCCGCGGCCGCCGTCTCGCTCGCGGTGCTCATCTCGGCGATCGCCGCCGTGCCCACCGGCCGCCGGCTCGATGGCGGCCCCGCGCGGGCGCTGATGACCTTCGGCTCGGCGCTGCCGCTACTGTCGGTGCTGGCCGTGCTGTCGGCCGCGCGCGCGTTCGGCGTCGCGGCGCCCGGGCCCGCCGCGCTGGACCACGCGCGCGCCTGACCGCGCCGCCGCCGCGCCGCCGTCGCCGTCTCCCGGCGGCACGAGCGCGTCCGGGCCGGTGCCGATCAGGTCCGCGCGCCCGGCCTCGCGCAGCGCCTCGCGGGCCAGCGGCCACTGCTCCGGGCTCCAGTAGAGCAGCAGCGCCTTCTGCAGCTTCTTGGCACGCAGGCCGGTCGCCGTGTACACCGGCTGCATCGTGAACGGATCGATGCCCGTGTGGTACATGCAGGTCGCCATCGCCATCGGCGTCGGAATGAAGTCCTGGACCTGGCGCGGGCGCCGGCCGTTCGTCTTCAGCCACAGCGCCAGCTCCACCATGTCGTCGAGCGTGGAACCGGGGTGGCCGCTGATGAAGTAGGGGATGTCGTACTGCTCCTTGCCCGCATCCTTGCTGGCACAGGAGAACATCGCCTGGAAGCGTTCGTAGCTCTCGATGCCGGGCTTCTTCATCTTCTCCAGCACGCGCGGGCTCACGTGTTCGGGCGCGACCGAGAGCTGGCCGCCGACGTGATGGCGGGCCAGCTCCTCGACGTACTCCGGTGAGCGCTCGGCCAGGTCGTAGCGCACGCCGCTGGCGATGAAGACGTGCTTGACGCCGTCTTCTTTCCGCACCCGCTGCATCAGGCTGATGAGCGGGCCGTGGTCGGTCTTGAGGTTCTCGCAGACGCCGGGGTGCACGCACGACAGGCGCCGGCACTTCGATTCGATCTCGGGGCTCTTGCAGGCGAGCTGGTACATGTTGGCGGTGGGGCCGCCGAGGTCGGTGATGGTCCCGCGGAAGTCGCCCTGCCGCCGCAGCGCACGGATCTCGCGCAGCACGCTCTCCGCCGAGCGGTTCTGGATCACGCGGCCCTCGTGCTCGGTGATGGAGCAGAAGGTACAGCCGCCGAAGCAGCCACGCATGAGCACCAGCGAGTGCTTGACCGTGTCGTAGGCGGGGATGCGCTCGTGATAACCCGGATGGGGCACGCGGGTGAACGGCAGGTCGTACAGCTCGTCCATCGACACACCGCCGCCGCCCGCGCCGTCCTCCAGCGGCCGCGCCGGCGGGTTGAAGTACACGCCGCGCTGGCCGTGGCGCTGGGCCAGCGGCCGCGCATTGCCCGGATTGGTCTCGAGCTGGAACGCCCGCGACATCCGCGCGAAGGCCGTCCGGTCGGCGGCGACTTCCTCGTACGAGGGCAGCACCACCGTCTTGCGGTCGGCGACCATGCGGGCGGGATCGGCCTCGTGGCTGCGCATCTCGGCGTCGCCGATGGGGAACGCGGTGCCGCGGACGTCGCGGATCTGCTCGATGGGCTCGCCCCGGCGCAGGCGATCGGCGACCTCCCAGATCGGGCGCTCGCCCATGCCGAAGACCAGCAGGTCGGCCTTGGCGTCGAGCAGCATCGAGCGCCGGACGGTGTCGCTCCAGTAGTCGTAGTGGGCGATGCGGCGCAGCGAGGCCTCGATGCCGCCCAGCACGATCGGCACGTCCGGATACGCCTCGCGGCAGCGCTGCGCATAGACGAGCGTGGCGCGATCGGGCCGGCAGCCGGTGCGCCCGCCCGGGCTGTACTGGTCCTCCGAGCGGTTCTTCTTCTGCGCCGTCAGGCGATTGAGCATCGAATCCAGGTTGCCCGCCGACACGCCGAAGAACAGGCGGGGCCGGCCGAGCGCGCGGAACGGCTCGACGCTGCGCCAGTCCGGCTGGGCGATGACGCCCACGCGGAAGCCGCGCCCCTCGAGGAAGCGCGCGATGAGCACCGGCCCGAAGGCGGGATGATCGACGTACGCGTCGCCGGAGACGATGACGATGTCGAGCTGATCCCACCCCCGCGCGTCGAGATCCGCTCGGGTGGTGGGGAGGAAGCGGTTACTGCCAGCCACGGTCTCCGTCAGTTCACTCGACGGGTGCGACCGGTCCAGTACGGCTCGCGGAGCTTGAACTTCTGCAGCTTGCCCGTCGCGGTGCGGTCGAGGGCGCCGCGCAGCTCCACCGTGGTCGGGCACTTGTAGTGCGCCATGTGCGAGCGGCAGTGCTCGATCAGCTCGCGATCCGTGACGGTCGCGCCGGGGCGCAGCACCACCAGCGCCTTGATCGTCTCGCCCCACTTCTCGTCGGGCACGCCGATGACCGCGACCTCGGCCACCGCCGGGTGCTGGAACAGGCAGTCCTCGACCTCGATCGAGGAGACGTTCTCGCCACCGGTGATGATGACGTCCTTCTTGCGGTCGCTGATGACGACGTAGGCCTCGTCGGCGTAGCCGCCATCCCCGGTGTGGAACCAGCCGTCCACGATGGCCTTGGCCGTCTCCTCCGGCTGCTCCCAGTAGCCCTCGAACACGTGATTGGAGCGCGCCAGCACCTCGCCCTCGGCGTCGACCTGCATGCGGACGCCGATGGCCGGCACGCCCGCCCGCGAGAGCCGCTTCGAGCGCTCGGCAGCGTCCAGGCCGTCCCACTCCGCCGGCGCGCGGTTGATGGTCAGCAGCGGCGCCGTCTCGGTGAGGCCGTAGATCTGGATGAACTCCCAGCCGAGCTCGGTCTCCACGCGCTCGATCGTCTTCGACGGCGGCGGCGCGCCGGCCACGACGATGCGCACGCGGCCGCGGCCGGGCACCGCCGCACCCGTCGCGCGCCGGGCGGCCGCCGCCTCGAGGGTGGCGGCCACGACGGCGGGTGCGCAGTTGAGGACCGTCACGCCCTCGGCCTCGATGCGCTTGAGGATCTCCTCGCCGTCGATCTTGCGGATGATGACCTGGCGCACGCCCATGCCGGTGACGGCGTAGGGCATGCCCCAGCCGTTGCAGTGGAAGGTCGGCAGGGTGTGCAGATACACGTCGCGGTCGGTCAGGGCCAGATGCCAGCCGAAGGTCACCGCGTTGAGCCAGCAGTTGCGGTGCGTGAGCTGGACACCCTTGGGCCGCGCGGTCGTGCCCGACGTGTAGTTGATCGAGGCCGTTGCGTTCTCGTCGGCGACTGACAAGCGCGGCCGGGCGTTCGCGCGCTTGAAGAGCTGGCCGTCGGTGGCCCTGCCGAGCACGATGCGGTGCTTCACCGGGATGCCGCGCAGGGGCTCGTCCAGCTCGGGGTCGACGAGCAGGACCGAGGTCCCCGAGTGCCCGATGATGTAGCGGATCTCCTCGGCGTTGAGCCGGAAGTTCACGGGCACCAGGATCCGGCCGTAGGCGCTGACGCCGAAGAGGCTCACGAGGAAGCGCGCGGCGTTCGGCGACACGATCGCCACCCGCTCGTCCTGGCCCACGCCCATGTCGTCGAGCGTGGCGGCCAGGCTGCGGGCCATGGCCGCGAATTCCGCATAGGTGAAGCGGCCCAGGCCGCCGCCCGGGGGATCCGGCTCGTCCACGACCGCCCCCCGCTCGCCGTACACGCGCTCGGCCCGCTCGAGGAAATCGCCCAGGGTGAGGGGAACAATCATGGAAGGAAGAGTAGCACTACTCGGCGTGGACGGCGGGCGGGGCCATGTCCTCGACCGCGCCGTCGGCGCTCTTGCGGGCGGGCGCGATGCGCACGCGCTGCAGCATGGGCAGCAGGAACAGCGCGCCGCAGAACAGCAGGAACAGCATCCAGAAGTCGTCGGCGAAGGCCAGGAGCTGGGCCTGCTTCGTCACCTCGCCGTAGAGCGCGCTCACCGCACGCCGCTCGGCGGTGAAGGTGTCGGCGCCCTGGGCGATGAAGTGCGTGGCCCACGTCTTGAGCCGTAGGGAGGTCTCGGGATCCCACATGTCGATGTGGCCGGCCAGCGTGGCCTGGTGCGACTGGGAGCGCCGGGCCAGCAGGGTCGTCAGCAGCGCCACGCCGATGGCGCCGCCGAGATTGCGGACGACGTTGAGCAGCGCGGTGGCGTTGCCCATGCGCTCGCGCGGGATGGTGGCCAGCGCCACGGTGTTGAGCGGCACGAAGATGAAGCCGACGCCCACCCCCTGCACCAGCCGCGGCCAGGCCAGCGCCCAGTAGTCGGCGCCGAGCGTGATCGTCGACATCTCGTAGGTCGAGTAGGCGTTGAGCAGGCAGCCCAGCGCCAGCAGCCAGCGCTGATCCATGCGGGTGATGAGCCGGCCGGCGACGACCAGCGAGAAGAGGTTGCCCACACCGCCCGGCGCCAGCACCAGACCGGACGTCCACGCGTCGTAGCCCAGCACCTTCTGGGTGAAGAGCGCCAGCAGCACCATGCTGGAGAAGAAGCCGATCATCACCGTGAGCATGATGATGCTGCCCGCGGCGAAGTTGCGATCGGTGTAGATCGTGAGATCGAGGATCGGCTCGTCGGCGGTGATCTCGCGCAGGACGAAGGCGAAGAGGGCCAGCACCGCCACGATCGCCAGCACGATGATGAGGCTGGAGTCGAACCACTCGTAGCGCTCGCCCTGGTCCAGCACGAGCTGCAGCGAGAGGAAGCCCAGCGCCATCAGCACGAGCCCGGCGGCGTCGATGCGGCCCGGCTTCTTGAGATACCACGGGTCGAAGAGCACCGCGGCCGAGACGAGGAAGCCCACGATCCCGATCGGCAGGTTGATGTAGAAGATCCAGCGCCACGACCAGTTGTCGGAGATCCAGCCGCCCAGGGTGGGGCCGAAGATCGGCGCCATCATGATGCCCACGCCCCACGCGGCCATGGCGGTGCCGCGCTGCCGCAGCGGGAAGATCTCCCACATGATCGCCTGCGATAGCGGCATGAGCGGCCCGCCGCCGATGCCCTGCAGCATGCGCGCGATCAGCAAGGTCTCGATGTTGGGCGCGATCCCGCACAGCATCGACGCGGCCGTGAAGAGGATCGTGCAGGCCAGGAACAGGCGCTTGCGCCCGATGGCCCCGGCCAGCCAGCCCGTCGCCGGCAGGATGATGGCGTTGGCGGCCAGATAGGAGGTGAGGACCCACGAGACCTCGTCGACCGCCGCCGAGAGCGACCCCTGGATGTGGGGCAGGGCGACGTTGGTGACGGTGACGTCGAGGACCTGCATGACCGTGACGAGCATCACGGCGCCGGTGATCGTCCACTTCCGGGTCGCCGACAGCGGTTCTTCGGCGGGCACCG
>Ga0310810_10003120_pt1 | contig 18002 bp, 21 predicted proteins | sample NCmetagenome_FD_207641 | JGI IMG/M metagenome (GOLD analysis project Ga0310810, IMG submission 207641) | Soil microbial communities from experimental microcosm in Duke University, North Carolina, United States - NC | ecosystem: Engineered > Artificial ecosystem > Soil microcosm > Unclassified ...
CGTTAAGGCCGACCCGGGTCAGATCGAGCAGGTGATTGCGAATCTGGTTGTCAATGCGCGGGACGCGATGCCACACGGGGGTCGCCTGACCATCGAGACTGGCAACGTGCAGCTTGGCGAGCGCTACGCCCGCCAGCACGCGGGGGTCCAGGCGGGCTCCTACGTCATGCTGGCAGTAAGCGACACGGGAACCGGCATGGACCGAGAGACCCAAGCGCGGATCTTCGAGCCATTCTTCACGACGAAAGAGCCCGGGAAAGGCACCGGCTTAGGGCTGTCAACGGTCTTCGGCATTGTGAAGCAGAGCGGTGGGAACATCTGGGTGTATAGCGAACCCGGACACGGCACAACCTTCAAGGTGTATCTGCCCCTCGTCCACGACGCTGAGGACGCCGCGGAGCCCGAACGGGTACGGCCCGCCGGTGGTACCGAGACCATTCTTATCGTAGAAGACGAAGACGACGTGCGCGCGCTAGCCTGCGAGGTTCTCGCGACCTACGGGTATGAGGTTCTTCAAGCCCGGACGCCGGCCGAGGCCTTGCTGATCGCGGAGCGACATACGGGTCCGGTTCAGCTGCTCGTGACGGACGTCGTGATGCCAGGGATGAGCGGTCGGCTCCTTGCCCAGCAGCTGGCGCCGCTACGCCCCGAAATGAAAGTCCTGTACATGTCAGGTTATACTGACGATGCCATTGTCCATCACGGGACATTGGATGCGGGCACAGCTTTCATTGAGAAGCCTTTCACGCCGGACGCCCTCGCGGCGGGCGTCCGGCGAGTACTGGACGCAGATGGCTAAACACCCGCCCGGCAACGCGCGGTCAATCCGCGAAACGCTTCCGCTGAAGACCTGGCCTGTTCTGGGGCGATATCAGGAAGTTGGATGGTGTCCCGTTTCGTAGGTTAATGACTACGCCGCGCTGTCGCTACAGCGTCCCCACAGCTACGCCGCATCTCAGGAAATTGCTCCCAGTCGCGTATCTCATCTTGCGCTCGCGGTCTGCGGTGTCGGTAAAGGACGCTGGGGCGATCCGGCTAAGCTTTCCAGAGATCGCTGCTGATCAAGGGGTCGCGACGCTAGTGGCTCGGCGTTCACGGGGACAACTTAAAAATCCGACCTGAAACGAGAGCCGGCTAGCGCCGCACTGAGGGCACGACGCGTGGGCTCGCCGGGTCCGCGGCGACGGCACCATTGTCGAGATCCGTGCCTGTGGCGGAATGCGGACCGGCGACGAGAGCTAATTAGGCGTGCAGCTCGTGATGGCCTCCTTGAGGAGGGGCACACGTTTTCGGGCAATCTCGAGTTTCAGCCTCTGAATCCCTGTAATGCTCCCGCCGGGTCGAGCGACGCTTGCCACCAAGCCTTCCGCAACCAGGTGTTGGCCCTCCTCTCTTCATGCGAATCGACTGAACGACCCTTGCTGCGTCGTGCCGATGCGCCTCGTAGTAGGCAGCTTTGCTCCGGTGTACAGGACCAGGTAGAGCCTGTTCTTGACAACGCCGCCTGCCGCCAGGCCCTGCTTCGCGAGGCCGTTCTTGGTCATGAACGCCAGGTCGCACCGAAAGCCGTCGGTAGACCCGAACCTGTGGGGACGTAGGTTGGTGGTCGCCGCCAAGGTCCAGGATTACCTTGGCTGAAGGCCGGGCTCCGTTCCGGGCGCCGGAAGCTCCGTCGCCCGATCAACTCGCGAAGCCGATCACGTTCAAGGAAGCGACCGACAAGTGGCTCGCGACCTACTCCGCTCTCGCAGGACTCCGTCAGAGCACGATCGAAGGGTACAAGGGGGTGCTGCGCCTTCAAGTGTACCCGCGCTTGGGCGCCAAGGCCTTCACGGAGGTCCGTCGTGAGGACATCCGGATGCTGGTCGCGGAACTGGTGGCGCAGGGCAAAGTCGAGGCCTGATCACGCACGTGGTCGCCCCGATCGGTGGATCGTCAGCTTTGTCGAGCGCGGCATTCCTGGGTTGCGCGTGGTTGCCGGCTTCCACGAGCCCCATGTCGGGGCGAGATACCGCCTGACGGCCGCCGACACCCTGGACAAGGTTGCTCCGAGCGCGCTAAAGGCCGCGACGCCCCTCGCGACCGAGCTCGTCTGGAGCGCCCTGGCGTCTCCGAAGAGACCCGGGCGGGCGACGCCGTGCGGCCGACGAGACCAGGCGTCTCCTCGAGGCCCACGGATTCGCGGCCTCTTGACCCCCCGATGAAGATCGACATTGACGGGGCGATCATCAATTACGCGCTCGAGGGTTCCCCGGCGAGCCCCGTCGTCACGTTCAGCCATGCCCTCGGCGCGAACGTCGCGATGTGGGACCTGCAGGCCTGCCGTCTGCGCGACCGGTACCGCGTACCGGGATACGATGTCCGCGGGCACGGCGCATTTTCAATGCCCGCTGGTCGCTGCCGCCTAACGGACCTCACGGGCGATGTGCGGCGGCTCGTTCGCGCGCTGGGAATCTTGCGCACCCATTTCGTCGGGCTGTCGCTCAGCGGAATCATTGGTCAGGCACTAGTGCTAGGGGCACCAGAGCTCGTGAAAGGCTTGGTCCTGGCCAATACCACAAGTCAGATGCCGCCCAAGGCGGCGCTGATGTGGGACGAGCGAGCCAGGATCGCCCTGAGCCACGGAGTGGGGCCGATCGCGGAGATGGCTCTTCCTCGATGGTTAACCGAGGGGCTTCGGGCCGCCGTGCCGGCAGCGGCCGAGCGCATTCGGGGCATGATGCTCACGACCGATCCGGCCGCATATGTCGCCTGCTATCGGGCCATCGAGCGATTCGATATCACCGAGCTCCTGCGACACATCACCGCACCGACACTCGTCATCGCAGGCGCCGAAGACTTGCCACGCCGGCGGCGGTGGCGGCAGACATGCACCACGGGATTGCCGGGTTTGAACTAGTTGTCCTGACTCCCGCCGCGCATCTTTCCAACATTGATCAGCTCGACGCGTTCTCAGAGGCGGTCGCCCGGTTTCTGGATCGCGCCGAGGGTTGGCCTAAGTCCGCGCCCCCAGTGGTGCAGAGTTGAGCAGACCCAGTACTTGGTCGCATGACGGGTTTGACCGTCGACCCCAAGGCATGCTAGTCACTCTTGTCCGCCGTAGGAAAGGCGCGGTGGACTGACGGTCCGCGACAAGTAGGTGACTCTACGTAGGCATATGTATCCAGTTCGCTGGACGCCCGATGACGGAGCGAGACATTCAGAGTGCGGGAAACACGAAAGGACGAACGATTGATGGAGACGGGAACGAAGAGACGGGCCGAGGCCGCCGTGGGGATGAGATCGAGCCGTCGCGACTTCTTGAAGCGAGGTGCCGTCGCGGCGGCCGTGGCGGGGTTGGGGACGACGCCGCGCCCTGTGCACGCTCAGGCTAAGGAGCTTGTTCTGGCCGGGCTGTGGCCGCTCACCGGCCCGGCCTCGCAGTGGGGTGTGCGAAACTCGCGCGGCGAGAAGATCGTCTACGACCTCGTCAACGACCGCGGCGGCATCAAGTCGCTAGGTGGGGCGAAGATCAAGTATGTGGTGCTCGACACGGAAACCAAGGTCGACGTCGCGGCCATCCGCGCGGAGTCGCTCGTGGCACAGAACGCCGTGTTCATTGCCGGCACGAGTCAGAGCGCGGCCTCGCTCGTAGTGAGCCAGGTGTGCGAGCGGCTGGGCGTGCCGTTCGTGGCTCCCGTGGACATCGAGCCGACCCTCACCGCCCGCGGCTTCAAGTATACGTTCCGGGCGTCAGTCTCCATGGAGGATGTGGCCCGGGACGTCATCGAGTTCCTCGATGCCGCCGGCAAGGATACCGGGCCCAAGGTTGGTAAGGTCGGCATTGTGTGCGAGGACTCCGTGCTGGGCGCGAGCGCGGCCAAGTCTCTCGCCAAATACAGCAGGGGCAAGGGGTGGGACGTCGTGGAGAGCATCACCTACAACGCCGCGTCGACCAAGGACTTCACGGGCATGGTGTCGAGGCTCAAGCGGAATGGCGCCGATGTGCTCATCGGCCACAACAAGGTGCAGGACTACGTGCTCCTTATCCGCACGTGCATCGAGCTCGACTACAACCCCATGGGGGTGGCTGCCGCGATGGGCGGCGCGGTGAGCAACAGCTTCCCGGACGCGCTCAAGGAGCAGTCGGACCACATCGTGGTCATACAGCCGTTCTCCCACGATCTGAAGATCCCGGGTCTTGATGACTTCCGCGCGCGCTACAAGGCGGCGCACCAAGAAGATGCGGACCTCTCGAGCGTCGCCACAGCGAGCGCGGCCGCCCTCGTGGTCCGCGCGCTGGAAAAGGCGGGGTCGACGGACCGGGCGGCCATCCGCAACGCCATGGCCGCGATGGATGTCGGGCTCGATGGCAACGTTTTCCTACCCAACGGGTGCAAGTTCGACGAGAACGGAAACAACGTGCGCTCGGTGTCGGTGGCGACACAGTACAAGGACGGCCGGCTTTACACGGTGGCGCCCAAGGCGCTCGCCACCACGAAGCCGGTGTGGCCCAAGCCCAAGTGGGCGAGGCGATAGGAGCGGTCCATTCACACGCTGATCGCGGGGGGTGTCCAGATATGACTAGAGGTGACGCAGGTCTGACGTCACTGTTCATGCAGGAGTTCGAGTGGTGCAAGGTGCGATCGGGCGAGGCTGCGGCTATCGTCACCGAGACGGGGTCGCGCCCGGAGTATCTCGACGCGAGCGTGGGCGCACTCACCGCGATGGGCGCGCGGCCCTTCCAGATCATGCTGCCCTTCCGATCCTCCGAGATGGACGGCGCGCCCGCCATCAATCGCGGCAACGCCAGCTCGACCGTGCTCAACAGCTTCCCGGAGGTTGTCGAGCTGCTGAAGCGGGTGACGCTCGTCGTCGACTTGACCATGGAGGGGCTGATCCATTCCGATCAGCGGGGCGAGATCCTGGCCAGCGGGGCCCGCCTGATCGTCATCAGGGAGCCCGCGGACGCGCTGGCGCGGCTCCTCCCGACCGCTGAGCGAACGATGAGGATCGACAAGTCGGTCGAGTTGCTCAAGAACGCATCCCAGATGACAGTGACCTCGAAGTCGGGCACCAACCTGCGCGTCGACCTGCGAGGCTCGGCGCCTAAGGGCTCGTACGGATTCTGCGCCAAGCCTGGAGTGTCGGCCAACTGGGCGACCGGCATGGCGCTGACCTATCCTGCGTCGCTCGAGGTGGATGGTGACGTGGTCCTCGCGCCAGGCGACATCGTCTATCCCTTCTACACGTACGTGCGCAGCGAGGTCACCCTGCGATTCCGTGGCGGCTTCGTGGAGACGATCGAGGGCGCGAGCCTCGACGCCGAGCTCATTCGAGACTACATGGCGCGCTGGAACGAGCGCAACGCTTATGGCATCTCCCATGTCGGCTGGGGCCTCCACGAGCGGGCGCTGTGGGACGCCATCACGTTCTATCCCCGGAACGAGGCCATGGGCGTCGATGGCCGGTCGTTCGAGGGGAACTTCCTGATCTCAACGGGGCCCAACTACGTGGCCAAGCGCCACACCGCCTGCCACTTCGACATCCCCATGCGGAACTGCAGCATATTCCTCGATGGCAAGCCCGTGGTCCTGGACGGCGCGATCGTGGAGCCCAGTATCGTCCGTCGATAGTCGATTCCTGCGGCACTTCATGGCGCCGAGAGGGTGCCATCCTCGTCCCTGATCGTCGGATCCGCAACCCAGACAGGAGATGCGCTTGTGAAATATTCCGTGTTCATGAACGTCCAAACTCCGCGCACCGGCAAGGCCATCAAGTCGTTCTACGACGAGCGGCTGGAGCAGGCAGAGGCCGTGGAACGCCTTGGGTACGAGGCGGTATTCCTTGCCGAGCACGCGTTCGTCGACCACGGCAAGCCCTCGCCGGCGGTGATCTTGTCCAACATCGCCGCCCGCACGAGGCGGATCCGCCTCGGCATGGCAGTGAGCGTGCTTCCTTGGCACAATCCGATCGAAGTCGCGCAGGACTACGCGACGGTGGACGTGCTCTCGGGCGGCCGCCTGGACTTCGGGGTGGGGCGAGGGCTCTTCAAGTGCGAGTTTGACGGCTATGGCGTGCCCTGGGAGGAAGCGCAGGGGCGGTTCGACGAGAGCCTCGACATCATTCTGAAGGCGTGGACCGGCCGACCGTTCTCGTACGACGGAAAATTCTTTAAGTTCCCCGAGATCGAGGTGAGCCCGCGGCCGCTCCAGCAAGCGCATCCCCCGCTGTGGCAGCCGTGTCTGAGCCCGGGGAGCATGGAGAAGGCGCTGCGGCGGCGGATCATTCCCATTCTCGGCGCGTCGTTGAGCCCTCTTCCTGACATCAAGAAGAAGTTCGATCAGTTCAACGGCATCATCACTGATCTCGGTCAAGCCGACGTGCTTCGGGTGGGTCATCCCTACGTGTATGTGGGAGATACGGTCAAGCAGGCGCGGGAGGAGGCGCGCGTCGCGGTCCAGTGGTACCTCGAGGACTTCGCGAAGATGTTCACGCTTCGGCCCGGCGAGACGTGGCCTGACCAGTACAAGTTCTACGAGCCGTGGGCCAAGTACATCAAGTCGCTCGACGCCGACCACGTGCTCGAGAACGACCTCATGTGGGTGGGTGACGTCGACTTCGTTGCCCAGCGTATGCGGTGGCTGCGCGACGAGTGCAAGGTGAACTACGCGCTGATGAACATGGGGTTCGGTGGGCTTGACCACACGCTCGTCATGAAATCGATGGAGATGTTCGTCAAGAAAGTCATGCCGGCGGTCGGCTGAGCGCAAGAGCCGGCAGTCATGCATCCCCTCGACATCGTCCAGGCCCTGCTCTACGGGGTTGTGTACGGGTCCATCTACGCGCTGGCCGCATCCGGGTTCGCCCTCACCCTGGGCGTGATGCAGATCGTCAACTTCGCCCACGGCCACTTCATAGTCGTGGCCGGGTTCCTGAGCCTCCTTCTGTTCCGTTTGTGGGCGGTCGACCCATTCGTATCGATCGCGGCTACCGTGCCCCTCGCCTTCGTGCTGGGCGCAGCCATCTACAGCCTGGTGCTCAAACACGTCGTGATGGAGAGCCACCACACGCAAATCATCGTAACGCTCGGCATCGGGCTCATCATCGAGAACTTGCTGCTCCTGGCATTCGGCGGCGACCTTCGGCTAGCGAGCACGTGGTACACCTCGCGCACCCTCCGCTTAAGCGGGCTCGCTCTCAGCGTGCCGAAGATCGTGGCCGCCGTGCTCGCGGTCGCCACCGTCGCGCTACTGTGGGCGATGCTCCGCTACACGAAGCTGGGCAAGGCCATCCGCGCCTCCACCGACAACTGGCAGGCGGCAACACTCATGGGCATCGACGTGCGGCGCGTGCGGCTCTACGCGTTCGGACTGAGTGCCGTGACGGCGGCCGTGGCGGGGTCCTCGCTGCCGACGTTCTATCTCCTGAGCCCCTTCTCCGGGATCGAGTTCCTCCTGAAGGCGTTCGCCATCGTGGTCATCGGCGGCGTGGAGGACGTGCGGGGCGTTATCGTCGGCGGGCTGCTCCTTGGTCTCCTCGAGGCGGCGGCTGGGATGCTGTTCAGCGCGGCCCTCGGGGCCGCGTTCACCTTCGCGGTCGTCCTCGTCTTCCTGGCCTGGCGCCCGTCTGGGCTGCTGGGCCACGCCTGATGTTCCAGGTGCGCCGATTGCCGAACGCCGGGACGGCAGTCCTCACCGCCACGTTAGTGGTGGTCATGCTCGCGCTCCCGGCGCTCCTCAACTCATACTACCTGACTCTCGCCGTCTCCGCGGGATTGTGGGCATACCTTAGTCTCTGCTGGAACCTGTCCGGCGGTTACGCCGGCCTCTTCAGCTTCGGGCACACCGCGTTCTTCGCCGCCGGCGCCTACACGTCCACGCTCCTATATACCGAGCTAGCAGTCTCCCCCTGGCTGGGGATGTTTGCAGGTGCGGGGATGGGTGCCCTCCTCGCGCTCATCATCGCCGTCCTCGCGGTGCGTTATCGCATCCGGGGGATGTACTTCTCGCTCGCCACGGTCGCGGTCGTCGAGATCCTCCGCCCCGTCCTGGACACGTGGAGCTCCGTCGGTGGCTCCACAGGCATCCTGCTCCCGCTGCTCAACTCGCCGGGCAACATGTTGTTCACACAACGGGCTTACTACTACTACGTGATCGTCGGGCTGGTCGCCGTCGCCATACTCGTGACGTGGATGATCGCGCGAAGCCGACTCGGCTACTACGCCATCGCGATCCGCGAGGACGAGACGGCGGCTGAGGTCAGCGGCGTGCCCTCGGCCCGTGTCAAGCGGCAGATGCTCGCCATCAGCGCGGCGCTCACCGCCATCGGCGGCACGTTCTATGCGCAGTTCTACCTGTTCATCCAGCCTGAGATCGTGCTGGGCTGGGATCCGCAGATGCAGATGATCCTCGGGACGATGGTCGGGGGCCCCGGCACCGTGGCCGGCCCCGTTGTCGGGTCGCTCGCCTTCTCGATACTCACCGAGGTGTTGCAGCTGCTCCCGATCGGGTGGAGCCCGGAGATCGCGGCCATCGTCATGCGTCTCATCTGGGGCGTAGTCCTCGTCGCCGTTATGCTGTACCTGCCAGGCGGGTTACTCGGCATGAGCATCCACGCGCGCAAACGGGCCCCGGTGGCGAGAGCATGACGGCTCTACGCATCGAGGACCTGCGGAAGCGATTCAAGGGCGTGGAGGCGCTCCGCGGCGTCTCATTCGAAGTTGCAGACGGCGAGGTGGTCGGGATCGTTGGCGCAAATGGGGCGGGCAAGACGACGCTGTTCAACACGCTCAGCGGCATCATCCGCCCGGACACTGGTTCCATCCGTCTGCATGGCCAAGAGATCTCGGGCCTGGCGCCGCACATGATCTGCAAGCTGGGCATTGGCCGCGCCTTCCAGATCACGCGACCCTTCCTAAACCTCACGTGCCTGGAAAACGTTACGATCGGCGCCCTGAATCGAGAGCCCAGGGCGGCCCGGGCACGCGAGCGCGCCATGACGGTCCTCGCCCAGGTTGGACTTGGCGACAAGGCCGAGATGCTGGGCCGGGATCTCTCCGTAAGCTGGCGGAAGCGGCTCGAGCTTGCGCGCGCCCTCGCGAGCGGCCCGAAGGTCCTGCTTCTCGACGAGGTCCTCGCCGGATTGAACGAGCTCGAGATCAACGAGATGGTGCGGCTGCTGCCGACGCTTACCAATGACATGACGGTCCTCATCATCGAGCATGTGATCCAGGCGGTGCTGCAGCTGTGCAGCCGGGCGGTGTTCATGCAGGCGGGAGCGGTGCTGGTGGGCGGCGCGCCGAGCGAGGTGATGAACGACCCGATGGTTATCGATTCGTACCTCGGGGCGGAGCGCGAATGCTAGACATCACCAGCGTGAGCGCAGGGTATGGCGACATCCAGATTCTCCGCGATGTATCTCTCGGGGTCGAGGCGGGCGCCATCGTTGCGCTCCTCGGCCACAACGGCGCGGGGAAGACCACGCTCGTGAATACGATCTCCGGGCTGAACCCGTGCACACAGGGCGAAATCAAGCTGGAGGGGTGTCCGATCCAGAATCTCTATCCTTCGAGGATCGTCGAGCGAGGCGTGATCCAGGTGCCTGAGGGCCGGAAGATCTTCGACAGGATGTCGGTCCTGGAGAACCTTGAGATGGGCGCGTACCTGAGCGTGTCGCGAGCGGCCCGGGCGGAGACGCTGGAGGAGGTCTACCGTCTCTTCCCCGTCTTACGCGAGCGGAGTCGGCAGGTGGCGGGGTCACTCAGCGGCGGGGAGCAGCAGATGCTTGCCATTGGGCGGGGCCTCATGGCGAAGCCGCGGGTGCTCATACTGGATGAGCCATCACTCGGCCTCGCGCCCAAGCTCGTGCACCGCGTGCTGGAGGCAGTGGTCGCGGTGAACCAAGTAGGCGTTACCGTTCTGCTTGTCGAGCAGAGCGTGGAAGCGGCGGTGCGGATCTCGTCGCGGGCGTACGTCCTACACAACGGGCGAATCACGTTCGAGGGTAGCCGTGACGAGGTGCTGGGCGAGCGCAAGCGGTTCGCGCAGAGGTTTCTGTGGGGGAGGCAGGGGGGTCGTCAGACTGAGGGCCGAAGCGACGCCACTGGTTGATCTCTCGGCAAAATGGGGCGGGACGGCTCTCCACGAAACGAACCGTCTCCTGTGGTGGGGAAGGCTGGACCGCCGGCCATCTTAAGGTCACTGCCTCCCGTGTCCTCGTAGATCACAGAAGTCACGCAATTGGCCGGTTTACGGCCAGCTGGGCGTGGTCTGCGCTCTAGACGATCTTGAGATTGCGAACTGCAATTAGAGCCCAGAGCCAACTACTTGATAAACCATCGAAAGGTGAGAAGCGTCGCCCGGCAAAACGCGGCAAAAAGTAACAAGAAACTACGGCCCAAGAAGTCGGCGGCTGGTCGAGCGAGAGGGGTCAGTGGTGTCTAGGAGTGGGCCGGCGCCTGACTCGGTCCCATCTGGTAGCGCGCGATGGCCTTCGCCGCGAGCGGAGCCAGTTTGTCGACGGTCCACCAGACCGGGATCACCGGATCCACGTGTCGATGGTAGTAGGGACCGGTGGGCCCGTCCTCCGGGTAGACCAGTTTCGCGGGGGCGATCTCCGAGAGAGGGACGCCGGCCGCGCATAGAGCGCGCAGCAGCCGTTGCTTGACGACGGCCAGTCCGCAGCGGATGGTGTGCCGACGCGAATACACGGAGACGCCCTGGATTAGCCCGAGCGGCACCAGAAGGCCCCCCCCGACGATGCCTTCCGGCCGTTCCGACACGAACCTGGTCACCTCAGCGCACTGATACGAAGCGACCTCGCGGATCGCCTCGGGCCACTCGAACTGAAAGGCCTTCTGTGAGGGGAATGTGAAGGCGATCTTCGCCTCACCAACGACGAGGCGCGCGCTCCCGATCAGCATGTCGGGTCGTCGGCCGGTCCCAACCATCGCGGTCAGGTAGACGGCCTTCCTGTCGTACTCGTCGCGATCAATCTCGAGGCCTGGCCGGTAGTAACCGTAGCGCTGGTAGACACGGAATCGCTGAGCCTGGACGGCGGCGCGCTCTCCTTGCGTGGTGGCGACCCCGAAGTCGATCTGGCCGCGGGCGGCTCTGATGCACAGCAGCGTTTCCATCGCCGCCGGGCGAGTGCAAGGGCGTCACCGCGCCCCGAGCCAGCGAACTCCGCGACGCTACGGTGATCTGCTCGAAGCGTGACCCCGAGAAACAGCAACAAAGGACAACGAAAGCGCAACGGCATCGAGTCCTCGTGGTTCGATCCCTCTGACCGCGAACCGCGCTTGACGCGAGATTCGCTCGGCGGCACACGCTGTTGCCCTTCCGCTCCTGCCCTTCACCACCCCCGTGGCATCGCTCCTGCTCTCCCCGCCCAGCCGCCGCGGAGCACGAAGCGTCCGCCGGCCAGGAGGCGTCATGAAGCTGATCCACGGGTCGCTTAGCTCGCTCCTCACCGAGATCAAGCAAGCGGGGAAGATTGACGGCGTCCGCGTCGCAGCGATGCTGCAGAGCACGACGGAGGGTGGCGGCATTCCCCGCTACACGAGCTGGGTCGTCGTCTCGGCCCAGGTTGACTGGGAGAAGTGGGCGGAATGGCGCCTCCTCGTGGGTCGCCAGCGGGCCGAGGTCACGGAGCGCGGTCTGCGCGTACCCGCGAAGCTCGCCGCGCTCACCGAGGAGCGACTCGCCGAGGTACAGGGCCGCATTGAGGTAGTCGGGCTCGCGATGCGGGACGGGATCCTCGCCCACGACGCCGAGTCGCTCGAGGGAGCCCTGGACTGAGATGCGTCACGCCCCCGGCCGCCCCGCCGGCGCGGACAACTTCGTCAAGTGGCGGCGGACGATCGATGAGCACCTCGAGCTCGGGCGGCTGACCTGGGACGAGTACGGGATGTTCAGCTGGCTCTGCACCAAGGCCGACCAGCGGACGGGGCGGATCCGGACGAGCTGGCCCACCCTCGCCGACCAGACGACGCTCAGTGCGAATTACGCAGGCAAGCTCTGCCGGAGCCTCAAGGGCAAGGGCTACATCGCGTTCAGGGAACACCGCGGCCGGCGGGGTGGCCTGGTTGAAGTGGCGATCGACAAGTTCCCGCTTCTCGACGGCACTTACACGGCGCTCCAGCACCCGCGTCGGCGAGGTCAGGCCGAGGTGCCGGCCCACGTGCCGGCCGAACTCGCGGCCCAAAGGGCAGAAGAACCCAGCGGTTCACTCGATGGGAGAACAAGAGAGAGAAAGAGACCTCCCCTTCGGGTCCGCTCCGCGGACGGCTCTGACAGAAACGGGCGACCTGATCCGTCCGGCGGCTCAGTCGCTCTGGGACGCGAGCAGGCCCTCGAGGCCGCGCCCCGGGCGTTGCGGGAGACGCTGGAGCTCTTCTGGCTGAAGACCGGCCGGGAGGACCTTGCGCCGGAGGACCTGGCGGCGCTCCGCGATCTCGACCGGACTCACACCCCGGCAGTGATCCAGAAGGCGATCACGGAGAGCGTCGAGCGATTCCGGCAGCGCGGCGACGATCCGCGCGCGCTCACGCTCCGTTACGTGTGGGACAGTCTCCGCCGGTTCACGACGCGGACGACGCGCGCCGCGATGCCCCTGGAACCCGAGCGCCCGGCGTACCCGCCCGGGCTCACCCGGCTCAGCTGAGGCGATGGCGGCCCCGGCCGTGCGCTCACGAAAGGTGCGGAAGATCCTGCGGCTCGAGGCGCGCGCCCGGCGCCTCCTCACCCGCTACGAGCGTGCGCTCGACAAGGCCACACGCGCCAAGGGGCAGGCACACGCGCTGCTCGACGCGGCGAACCGCTTCGAGTTCACGCTGACCGGCACCCAGCTCGGCGAGCTGCGCCGTGCACGAGCGGAAACGGCCGGCGAGCAGGCCCGCCCCGCGTCCTCCCAGCCCGAGCACCCGTCCACGACCACTGTCGACTGAAGGAGACGCAGCATGGACGAGCCCCGACCAGACAAGGTGCGCAAGATCCTGCAGCTCGAGGGGCGGGCGGCCACGTGGCGGGCCGAGTACGAGTCGCGGCTGGCACGCATCACGCCGGCCAGGCACAAGGCTCAGCAGTGCGAGCAGGAAGCCAAGGCCCTGAAGGTGACGCTGACGCCCTACGAGCTGTCCGAGCTCCGCCGGGCCCGGAGCGGGGTCTGATGGTGCTGGCGCCGCCGATAGCGGACGACGGCGCGGCGCCTCCGGACTGGCCCCGGGCCTGCGATCGGTGCGGCAGCCCGCTCGACGCCTTCGTGCTCGAGCTGCCGATGGGGCTCGGCTCGCGCACCGTCGCCGGCGAGTGCGCGTGCGAGCAGCAGCGGCGCGCCCGCGAGGCGCGCGAGCGAGCGCAGGCCGCCCACCGCGAACGCGTGCGGGCCCTGCTCCGGCAGTCCGGCATCGGTCGGCGGCACGAGGTGGCGTCGTTCGAAAACTTCGTCACCACACCGGCCACCGCGGCGGTGGTCGGGGTGTGCCGGGCGTTCGTCGCGGCGTTCCCGGAAGGCGGCCGCGGCTTGAGCCTGGCCGGGCCGGCCGGCACCGGCAAGACGCACCTCGCCGTGGCCGTGACGCGCGCGCTGATCGACCGCGGCGTCTCGGCGGTGGTCGCCAACGTGCCAATGCTGCTGCTCACCTTCCGCGGGACGTTCAGCGGCGATCGCCCGGAGCGTTTCGAGCAGATGCTCGATCTGCTCTGCCGCTGCGAGCACCTGGTTCTGGACGACCTCGGGCGCGAGCGCCCGACCGAGTGGACGCAGGAAACCCTCTACCTCGTCGTGAACGCGCGGTATCAGGAATGCCTGGCGACGTCACTGACCACCAATCTGAGCCCGGTCGAGCTGCGGACCCGGCTCGGCGAGCCCATCCTGGACCGGCTGGCCGAGACCAACCGCGCCTACTGGTGCCAGTGGCCGTCCCATCGGAGGCCCGCCCCATGACAACGCGCATCGAGTGCGACTTTCGCCACGGTCTGGCTGATCCGACGGTGACGCGAGGCCCGTTCGGGCCGACGCTCTCGCTCGTCCACGGTCAGGCCAGCCTCACCGTGGCCCTGTCCGACGCGAGCCTCCGGGCGCTCTGGCTTGCGGTGGTCGTCGCGATCCCGGGAGAGGAGGGGTGAACGACGTGGGCCCGCCGGGCCAGCCGAACGGGTTCAACGGCTGGGGTCGGCTCCTCGGGCTCGTCGGCGTGCCCGGCGTGATCTCCCTCTACCTGGTCTGGTGGCTGACCACCTGGGTGGGCGCCAAGCTCGACCGGATCGTCCAGCTCCTCGAGCAGATCGCCCGGGCACTCCGGGTCGGAGGGGCGTGAGGATACGCGCCCGCGACGGTGAGGTGATCCTGCTCCCGCTCAAGCCCGATGGGCGTCTCGCCCATCCCGGCGCGATCGACGCCTTCGAGGACCGACTGGCACGGGCCACGGACTGCTTCGTTTTCTGCCACGGATGGCTCTACGAGCAGATCGAGGCCCGCGAGGAAGCCACCCGCTTCTTCGCCCTGCTCGACACTGCGCTTCGACCCCTTGGCGACCGCGTCGTTCCGCTCCGGCTGGCCATCCACTGGCCTTCGAAGCCATTCGCCGAACCGGCGCCGGGGAGGCAGCCCGCCAACGGCCAGATGGCGCCCGAGATCGCGGGCGGTCTGGGGGATCTTGCCCGCAGCGATCCGGGCCTCCTCGGGCAGCTGATGGCGGTGCTGGTCGAGGCCGAGGTACCGCTCGGTCCCGAGGAGGAGCTCGAGCTCGATGCGCTCGTGCGTCAGGTGCGCGGCGACCGCGGGCCTTCGATGCTCTCGCCGTTTCACGCGTTCTCCTTCTGGCTCATGAAGCGGCGGGCCGGGCAGGTGGGCGAGCGCCTGGGCCGCGAGGTGCTGGCGCCGCTCTTCACGGCGCTCGGCGACCGGGCTCCACGCCTGCACCTCATCGGCCACTCCTTCGGCGCCAAGCTCGTGGCCTCCTCTGTCCTTGGTGGTCTCCGGCCCGACAGCCTGGTGCTCCTCCTGGCCGCCTTCTCGGCGTTCGCCTTCGCGGAGGAGGTGCCCGGCACCAAGGGTGCGGGGTTCTACCGCCGAGTCGTCACCGACCTGCTCATCGCCGGCCCCATCGTTGTGCTTCGCTCGGACCACGATCGCGCGCTCGGCACGCTCTACCCGGCCGTGACCTGGGGCAACCAGGTGAGTCGCGGGCCGGGCCCGGGCCGTTTCGGCCACGCGCGCGAGGTCGTGGCCCGGAGCGCGCTCGGCGCTGCCGGCGCGCGCGGGCTGGCGGCGCCTGAGTTTGACCTGGTTGATGTCTCGCGGACCGGATTGCCGGGATCCGGCGTGGTCAACATCAACGCCTCGCGCGTGGTGACGCGCGACGACTGGCTCATCGGTGCCCACCGCGACATCTACCACGACGAGATCGCGACCCTGGTGTGCCTGGCCGCGGGCGTGCTGAAAGGTGGCCCCGCCGGCGCCCGCCCGCGGCCGCTCTCGCCCTTCGGCCACCCATAGGAGGGGACCCAGATGCCCGACACGCCCACGGAGAAGGCCCCGTTCCTGCTGCGCCCCCGTTTGAAGGGATCGGAGAGTGCCGAAGGAAGGGCCGAATGGAGGGTCATGGCCTACCTCGCCGCCGACAACGACCTCGAGGGCGAGCTGCTCGCGGATCTCGCCGAGATGGAGCTGGTCGGCTCACGCCCGGGTGTCGTCGAGATCCTCGCTCAGGTGGACCGTTCCCCAAGCCAGGACACCTCCAAGGGGAACTGGCATGGCACCCGGCGGTACTACGTCACCCGCGGGGAGAACCCCCGGCGGATCAATTCTCGGATTCTCGTCGATCTCGGCCCGACCAATACCGGCGACCCGCGCGTGCTCGAGAGCTTCATGCGCTTCGGGGCCCAGCGCTACCCGTCCAAGGCAACGGCCCTGATCCTCATGAACCACGGCTCGGGCTTCTACGTGCCGCCGGAGATGTTGTCACGCGGCGGGGAAACATCCGCGCGCCGTGCCCCAGTGCCCGCCCAGCGCCAGCGCCGCCGGCGACCGCTCTTTCACACCACGCAGGAGCGGCTGCTGAACCGCCCGCCGACCAGTCGGGGCATCGCCTACGACGACGGGGCTGGCGACTGCCTCGATAACCAGGAGCTCAAGCGCGTGCTCGCCAAGGCCCACCGCCTCCTCGGCCGCAAGGTGGACGTGGTGGGCATGGATGCCTGTCTCATGACGATGCTCGAAGTAGCCTACCAGCTCAGGGACCACGCGAAGGTCCTCGTTGGCTCGGAGGAGCTCGAGCCTGGGCCGGGCTGGCCCCACGCCGCCATCTTGCGCGAACTCACCACGCGGCCCGCGATGACCGCCCCGGAGCTGGGCGCTACGATCGTCACCCGCTATGTCGACTCCTATCGACACGGCTCGGAGGACGCCACCCAGTCCGCGATCGACCTGGGCCAGCTGAGCGACCTGGTCGAGGCCGTGGATGTGCTTGCCCGCCGCCTGCTGGCGGGGATCAAGAGTGCGGCGCTTGCCGCGGCCCTTCACGGCGCGCGCCGCCGGACGCTCCAGTTCTTCGACGGGCTGTACGTGGATTTGCACCACCTCGCTCGCAACCTGGCCACCGCCACCGGCGATGGTCGCGTGGCCGCCGCCTGTCGCGATGTTCAACGGGTGATCGACGGCGAGGGGACCCGGAGCCCGATCATTGCGGAAGCCCACGTGGGAAGGCGCATGGCGCCCGCCCACGGGATCTCGATCTGTTTCCCGTCAGTTCCGGATCCGTCTGCCACCTACCAGGAGCTGGACTTCGCCTCGGCGACGCGATGGGGTGATCTGCTGGCCGTGCGTCAGAGAGCGATATAGCCCTCGCAATCCAGCGCAGTTGACCAACTGTGACATTGGAGGAACGGACTCCGCACTGCGCCGGACCAGCAGTTCTGCTGTCGAAACGCTGGCATGGTGACGCAAGGCCTCAAGGGATCAGCCCGAGTTGGTGTTCAGCCCCAAACGGGCCTTCATATAAGGAATTAGCCCCCCAGCGCGCAGGATCTCCATCGGAGGGCTGTCGGGGGGCAGGGCCGGGAAGGTCAGGGTCCTGCCAGATCCCGGATGCGACACCACGCCATCGCGGAGCCGCACGTCGACGGTGTCCCCCTCCTCGACGAGTGCACCAATCCCGGGACAGGCGATCACGAGGAAGCCTCCGTTGATGCAGTTGCGGTAGAAGAGCCGAGCGACCGACTCGGCCAGTACTATCCGGATGCCGAGCGCCTGGAGCGGAAGATGCGCCGGCCGTCCGGATCCAGCCCCGAAGTTCGCTCCCCCGACGATGATGTCACCAGACCTCACGAGCTTGTACCACCCGGGCCGGTTGGCTGACATGCAGTGTGTCGCCGCTTCTTCTGGACTCACCTGACCGGCCATCACCGGATACGTTATGCGGCCGGGAAGCATCAGGTCGGTGCTGATATTGTCGCCGAACTTCCACACTCGACCCCTGATCGAAGGAGTCACGCCTCAGCCCTCCTGAATCAGGGAACGCGGGTCGATGATCCGACCGGCGACCGCGGTGGCCGCGACGGTGGCGGCATTGCCGAGGTAGACGGAGGCCTCGGCGCTGCCCATTCGCCCACGGTAGTTCCGGTTCGAGCTGGACATGCAGACGTCGCCGTCGCCGAGGACGCCCAGGTGACCGCCGAAGCACGGGCCGCAGGTGGAGTGGGCGACGAGGGCACCCGCTTCCGCCAGCGTCTGGAGGACACCCCGCGCGTTCGCTTCGCGCCAGACGCCCTGAGATGCGGGGCTCACGATCATACGCACATCTGGGTGCACCCGACGGCCGCGCAGAATCCTGGCGGCGACTTCCAGATCCTCGAGACGCCCGTTGGTGCACGACCCGAGGAAGACCTGGCTTACCTTCACGTTCCATCCCTCCACTTCTGCCGCCGGGTGGACATTGGTGGGATCGTCGGGGCAGGCGATCAGCGGCGGCAGGCCATCCAGGTTGATGCGGTGGTGTCGGACGTAACGGCAGCCGGGGT
>Ga0310810_10003121_pt1 | contig 18001 bp, 21 predicted proteins | sample NCmetagenome_FD_207641 | JGI IMG/M metagenome (GOLD analysis project Ga0310810, IMG submission 207641) | Soil microbial communities from experimental microcosm in Duke University, North Carolina, United States - NC | ecosystem: Engineered > Artificial ecosystem > Soil microcosm > Unclassified ...
ATCCGCGCGGGCCCGTGCGGCGCAGCGGGTGACGCAGGCGGTCCGGATGGTTCACGCGCTCGGCCTGGCCAAAGCCGCGCACGCAGGCGTGCAGCGGCGGCATCTCCGGCGTCCATCGACGTGGGTCGGTGCTGATCTTCACGATCCGGCCGTCGCGCACGTGAGCATTCACCACGCAGCGACCACCGCAGTTGTGGCCACACGTGCTCGTCACGACCGTCTCGCCCGGGGCGGCGTCGACGCGTGGGACCTCATAGACAATGCGCGGGGTCATGGCGGGGCTCAGGATACCATCGCGTCGTGCCGGCATCCCGGGGTCAGTGTGTCAGGATGCGATCGGGCTCCCCGACACGACGTTCGAGCGCGCGCGACAGCAAGGTCAGCGCGAAGCACAGGACGAAGTACATCGCGCCGATGGTCAGGTAGAGCTCGAAGGAGCGGAAGGTGCGCTCGATGGTTTCCTGCGCCGCCCGCGTGAGCTCGAACACGCCGATGATCGCGGCCAGCGACGTATCCTTGATGAGAATCGTGCACAGGCCGACGTAGGGCGGCAGCATCCGTCGAAGCGCCTGCGGCAGGATGATCCAGCGCATCACCTGTGCGTATCCGAGGCCGCTCGAGTATCCGGCCTCGAATTGGCCGCGCTGGATGGATTCGACCGCGCCCCGCATGACCTCAGCCAGGTTCGCCGCCATCCAGAGCGTCATCGCGAGCGCCGCGGAGACAAACACGGGCATCTGGACGCCCACCGCGGGAAGTCCGAAGAAAATGAAGAACATCTGCAGTAGCAGCGGCACCGCCCGCACACCGTCGATGACGCCGACCATGAAGCGCTGCAGCGTGGGCACCGGCAGCACCCGTAGCATGCCCCACACGATGCCGAGGCCGGTGCCGGTGAGGAGCGCGGTTGCCGACAGCAGCAGCGTCGCGCGTGCGCCGGCGAGCAGGTAGCCGAAGCTTTCCGTCACGACGTGCCACTGCATTTCAGATGGCCGCCCGCGCCACTACGCGACGCTCGACGAGGGCGAGCGCCCGCGACAAGGCCAGGATGATGATGACGTAGTAGATCATCGCCGCGCCGTAGATCTCGAACGACCGGAAGTTGTTGAACGAGATGTCGTTGGCCACGAACATCAGCTCGACCATCCCGATGGCCGACACGAGCGACGAGTTCTTCACCAGCGAGACCAGGTTGTTGCCGAGGGCTGGGAACGCGATGCGCACCGCCTGTGGCAGCACGACGTATCGCATCTGCTGCCAGCCGCTGAGCCCCGCGGAGCGGGCCGCCTCGCGCTGCCCGTTTGGAACGGCTTCGAGGCCGGCGCGGAAGACCTCGGCGTTGTACGCGGCGCTGTAGAGCGTCAGCGCCAGCAGCCCCGACGCGAAGGCTGGCAGCTTCACGAGGACCAGCGGCAGGCCGAAGTAAATGAAGAAGATCTGGATCAGCAGCGGCGTGTTGCGGATGATATCCACGTAGACGGCGACCGCCCAGCGTGCGGGCGCCCATCGCAGCTGTGAGGCGAGAGCGAGCGCAAGCCCGACAACCAGCCCGCATAGCATCGCCGCGAACGAGACGCCGAGCGTGAGTCCCGCGCCCTCGGTCAGGTAGGGCAGCGCCTTGACGATCTCGACGAGCTGGAATTGATACGTCGTCAGGGCTTCAGCAGGTGCGACTCGAACTCGCCGACGTACTTCTTCCAGATCCGGTCGTAGGTACCGTCGGCGTGCATGCGCTTGAGCTGCGCGTTCACCCAGCCGATGAATTCCGTGTCGCCCTTGCGAACGGCGATGCCGTAGGGACGTGGCTGGAACGGCTTACCCGCCACCCGCAGGTCGGGGTTGTCCTTCGCGAGCTTGAGAATGAGGATGTCGTCCTGGGCGAATGCGTCCGCGTGACCCGCCTTCACGGCGAGCACCGCCTCGGTGACCTTGCCATACTTGAGCCGCGTCGCCTGCGGCGCCAGCTCGGCGATGTCCTGGTCGGTGATCGCGCCCTGGATGACCGCGACCTTCTTGCCGTTCAGGTCCTTGGTGTCGTTGATCGCGCTCGTCTTCGGCACCAGCAGCAGCGCGCCGGACAGGAAGTAGGGATCCGAGAACTCGACGACCTTGCGCCGCTCGTCGGTGACCGTCACCGTCGCGACGATGATGTCGATCTTCCCGGACTGGAGATACGGGATGCGATTGCCGGACGTCACCGAGACGAGCTCCAGCTTGTTCGGATCGCCGAACAGCGCCTTTGCCAGCTCGTGTGAGACGTCGACGTCGAAGCCGACGTTCGTGCCGGCGGCGTCGACCGACCCGAACGGCGGGAAGTCGGTCTTGACTCCGACGATCATCTTGCCGCGCTTCTTGACGTCGTTGAGCGCGGACTGCGCACGGGCTACCACCGGCAGCAGCGCGACGACGAGGGCGAGACACGCCGCGACGGTCGCGGCGACGCGTTGGCAACGGAACGTGACGCGCATCGTGTCCTCCTTGCCCATCCGGGTCCCGACCCGCGGCCGTGCTGGCTGCACATTCTAATATCCTTGGTCCCGGGCGGCCGCCTTCGTTACAACGGAGCCGGGAATGACGTCGGATGCCGGCCTCTTCATCGATGCGAGCATCGTCGTCGCGTACTTCGTCGGCATCACGGCGATCGGCCTCTACATGGGGCGCCGGGAGCGCAGCCTTCGCGACTTCGCGCTCGGGGGCCGACGCATGCCGTGGTGGGCGGTGATGGCGTCGATCATCGCCGCCGAGACGAGCGCGGCGACGTTTCTCGGCGTCCCCGGCGAGGGGTACACCAACAAGAGCTTCGCCTACGTGCAGCTCGTGTTCGGCCTCATCATCGGCCGCGTGGTCGTCGGCCACCTGTTTCTCGGACCGTATTACCGCTACAAGGTCTACACCGTCTACGATTATCTCGACGTTCGGTTCGGCCCGTCCAGCAAGGCCTACGTCTCGGCGCTGTTTCTGTTCATGCGCACACTCGCGTCGGGCACACGCCTCTTCATCCCCTCGCTCGTCATGGTCCTCGGGTATCGCATGTTCGTTTCCGGTGAACAAGTAAAGTTCGCACAGCAGTCGGTGAGCAGCGCAGGTCCCTATGTGGCCGCGATCGTGATTCTCACGATCGTCACGTGTATCTACACGACGATCGGCGGCATCAAGGCGGTGATCTGGACGGACGTGATTCAGGCCGTGCTGATGTTCGGCGGCGCGCTCGTGGCGATCGGCACGCTCCTCTACCACACCGGCGGACTGCACACCGTCATCCAGGCCGTCCCGGAGCTCACCACGCACGAGGGCTACTTCTTGCACGGCTTCGAGGCCGCCGCTGTGGGTCGGTGGATGACCGCCCATCAGCTCACCGCCATGGGCGTGTGGGACTACATCAAGCTCATTCTCGCGAGCGACTACACGCTGTTTTCGGCGCTCATCGGCGCCACGCTCGGCAACATGGCGGCATTCGGCACCGACCAGGACATGGTGCAGCGCATGCTGACTGCCGAGACGCATCAGAAAGCGCGCCGCAGCCTCATCACCGCCGCGTTCATGGACGTGCCCATCGCGTCGGCGTTCGTGTTCATCGGCATCTTGCTCTTCGTGTACTACCAGCAAGATCCGACGTACCGGCCGGCGGCCACGGCGGACGTGTTCGGCTCGTACATCCTGAACGTCATGCCGGTCGGCATCCGCGGCCTCGTCCTGGCCGGCATCTTCGCCACGGCCATGGGGTCGTTTTCGGCCGCGCTCAACGCTCTGGCCACGAGCGCCACGAACGACTGGTACATCCGGTGGGTCTCAGGAAAGACCGAGGCGCACTACGTGCAGGCGGCCCGCGGGTTCACCGTCCTGTTTGCGGCGCTGATGATCCTCATCGCGGGCGCGTTCGCGCACGCCAAGGTCAGCAATCCGAATCTGAGGATCATTCCCGTCGTGCTCGGCATCGCGGGATTCATCCTGGGTCCGATGCTCGGCGTCTTTCTGATCGGGCTGCTGACCAAACGGCGCGGATCCGACGCGGGCAACATCGTCGCGATCTCCGCGGGGCTCGTCGCCACCGTCATCGTCGGCCGACTGCACATTACGATCGCGAACGAGATCGCGACGCTGTTCGGCATCGCCGCGACGTTTCAGCAGCCGGCCTGGATCCCCGAGGTGTCGTTCACCTGGTGGAGCATGGTCGGCGCGCTCGTGGTGTTCGGGACCGGCGTGCTGTTCCGCACGCCGGCGGCCGCCGTCGCGGCCGCTACCCGCGCGGCCGAACGGGCCCGCACCGCGCGCGACGTGCCGCTCGCCTTGCGCTGAAGTCTGGCGGTCAGCGCCCCGCGACCACGCGCTCCACCGATTCGGCCAGCGTGTCGGCGATCTTGTCGAGGTCGGGCTCCGCGAGGTTGCCGATCGGGTGCTGGCAATCGAGGAACGCATAGTCCGGCGCGCCCCAGCTCGCGGCCATGGCCTGGCCCGTCTTGCGGAACGGCGCGGTGACGATCGCGACAGCCGGCACGCCCTGCTGCTCCATCAGGATGGCGTCGAGCACACTGCTCGACGAGCAGGACCCTCAGTCACCGACGCCGGAGATGACGAGATCGGCGTCGCGTTTGAGCGCCGCGATCGCCTTGGCGTCGATCTCGTGGCTCGGCGAGCGCTTCACGTCGCGCACGCTCACGCGCGTACCGTGTTTCGCGGCGAGGCGATCGGCGACCTTCTCGAGAATCGCCGCGGCATTCACCTTGCGGTTGTCGACGAGTCCCAGCCGCAGTCCCTGCAGACTGGCCGGCCGCGGCGCGAGCGGCATCGTCGATGGCCCCGTTCGTTTCGTCGTCGGGTCGAACAGCTTCATGGCGCAGTCTCCTTCAAATGCGCGTCGTGATCGCGCGCGTCCATTTCTTGCCCCAGCCGGGCAGCACGGCCGACCAGCTTCCGGCGCCCCCGGCGCAGACGATCAGCACGTCGTCGGGCGACTCGAACCCGTGTCGCCACGTCGTCTCGTCCTCCGGCGTGATCTCCCCCGGCAGCCGCGCCGCGCGCTTGAGGTCCGCGATGCGGCGCCGACAATGCTCCACGAGGAAGGTCTGCACGTCCCGGCGGCTCCAACCGTTGGCGCGCATGACGTCCGCGTGCTCGAAGCCCATGACGACGAGGCCCTGGTTGAAGCCATACACGTTCGGCGAGCCGAGATTGTAGAGCGCGTCCGCGTAACACAACGCGATCCGCTCGGGGGTGGCGGCGAGCTGGTTGTAGACCTGCTGCAGGCTGTTCGACGCGTACAGGGTCAGCGTACTGTCGTCCGGGCGAAACCCGCGACTCACGTGGAATGGCTCCCACGGCGTGTCCTCGCGCTCGGCGAAGCAGAACGAGTACTTGCCGGGATTGCCGAGCGTCGCGCGGTCCAGCAGGCCCGGCTTGGTGTTCAACGCGTTCATCATGATGAGTCGCACGGCGCGGCCGATCGTCGCGTTGGCGCGATGGCCCTGCCCGAACGCATTGTGTCCGCTGTTGACACCGAGCTCGACCGCGATCGGGCCGCTCACGATCAGCACCATCGCGGAGCCGCCGGTGCTGCTCGCCGGCCCGTGGTAGGAGAAGTCGGGGTGGCAGAGACTCTTCACGGCCCCGACGACGACCCGCGCATACTCCGCACGGCAGCCGGCCAGGACCGCGTTGATGGCAAGGCTCTCGCCGGTCACGATAGCGTTTCGCCCATGGACCTCGCCGACGACCTCGTCGCCCCGCAGGCCCGTGGCGGCGAGCATCGCGGCCACGCTCGCGTCGCTCGGCGGCACCACGGGCAGTCCGTCTGTCCATCCCGCCTCGTAGTACGCCTCGATGACCGCGGCGGTGTCGGTGACGGCGGCATCAACCGCCATAGAACACCTTGTCGCCGAGGTCCTTCAGCCAGAGCGTGGCGTCGTCCGCGCGTCCCTCGGGGGTTTTCGTCACGCCGGCCTCGACCACGCGTCCGACGAAGACGGAGTGATCACCTTTCTCGACCGTCGCCTCGAGCCGGCATTCCACGAACGCAGGCGCGTTCGTGAGGATCGGCGCGCCCGTCGTGCCGGCACGAAATGGCTCGCCCGAGATCGTGTCGCCTTTGAGCTCCGCCGGCTTGAAGAACGTGTACGCGACCGCCTGCTGTCCCTTGCCGAGGATGTTCAGCGCGAATGCCTGCGCCTCTTTGATGAGCGGATGCGCATGCGAGTCGACTTTCACGCCGACGACGATGAGCGGCGGCTCGAACGCCACCTGCGTGACCCAGTTCACCGTGGCTGCCGCGACGCGACCGCCCTTGTCCTGTGCCGTGAGTACGTACAAGCCGTAGGGAATCATCCGCAGCGCGGTCTTCTTGGCGTTGGCATCCATGGCGTCGACCTCCCGGGCAGAGCGTAGCACCGGGCGTAACCCCCGCCTCGCTGGTACGTCGCTTGCGCCGGATTTCGCAACCGGTCAAATGACGATGAGGATGACCATCCGCAGCACGGAGATCGGGACGCGTGCCGCCCTGGTGGCGGCGGCGGTGATGATGACCGCGTGCGCCCACGTGCCGACCGGCCCCAGCGTCATGGCGCTCGCGGGCAGTGGCAAGACGCTCGAGCAGTTCCAGACCGATGACCGCACGTGCCGGCAGTCAGCGGCCCAGGAGCTCGAGACGACCAGGCAGGGCGAGGTACCCGCCCAGCGGCGCTACGACATGGCATACCTGCAGTGCATGTACGCCAAGGGCCATCAGATCCCGATTCCGGGCGGGCGGCCGAGCTACACGTCGTCGACGGGCGCGGCGACGACGCAGGCCGAGTGCGAGCGTCGGGGCGGTGTGTGGCGGCCCGCGTCGAGCAGCTGCGAGATCGCGACACCGCCGCGCTGATCCGTCATCACAACACCGCGGCGGTTTTGGCCGGAACTGCTTCTGGGTTTGTGCCGGACGAGATGACGCAGGCGAAGGGCAACATGCCTCGTAGGCCCAACGCATCGCCATACAGCTCTCCCACCGCGGCAGAGCTGTACGTCTTCGGTATCTGAAGGCGGAAGCACGAACGCGCGCCGTTCGCTGTGCCCATGCCTAGTCGAAGTGCTCGTCGATCACGACAGTGCTAGTCATCGGCACCATCCGCTCGATGCGGTTCTGGATGCGTATCGTACTAGTGGCGGCGTGGCCCTACATCGATTACGGCACCGACGTCCGCGAAAAGCAGGGCCCGCGTCACTCGTGCGATGTTCGTCGAGGAGCTCGGCTAAAAGGCTGCCCGCGACGCGGGACATCCGCAGGACGGCGGGCACCTCGGGGTGAATCGGTCCGACCTTTTAACAGTTTCGGCCGCGAGATGATTTGAGACACCCGTATGTAGTCGGAAACACAGGGAGTCCCGCTGCTCTATTCTTGCCGTGACGCATCACCGCAGACGTCCGTTCAATTTGCCTCTCCTCGATAACTCCTTCTCGCACAGGATGTGCAGCCTCCGACATGGGGGCAAACCTCCTATTCGGCGGACCGGCTACGCGGCGCTCGCCGCTGCAGCCCTGTTCGCTCTCCCGGCGGGGATGGCACATGCATATAGTTGCGGTCCGACCGGCGCGTTGTCTGGAAGTGGCGAGCCGCTTTATGCCTGTACGGGCTTGGTCGAGGGTGACAGCTTCACGGTCAATATCGACGAGTTAATCAACGCGGACCATGTCCACGCCGCGGCGGTCGTCAGCGTCGTGGGACATCAGCAACGGCACCGCGACGGTCGAAGTGGATTTTGACCAATTCATCGAACCCGGGCGGAACCGCAAACCGAATCACGAGCTTCGGGCTCGGTATCGACCCGGACGCGACAGGGTCTCTGACGTTCATCAGTGGGACCGATGCCTTGTCTAATTCGACACGAGCAACTTGCCGGGCTTCCAGCTCGTGGAGTTCTGTGCCACGAGCGGCGCGAACTGCTCGGGGGGTGGCTCGGGAGGGTTGAAATCCGGGCAAGAGGACATTTTCCAGTTCAATCTGGTCGACGGTTTTGTGGAAGGCGGCACCATTGATCTGAGCCAGTTCGGATTCAAGTTCCAGGGAGGCGCCACCTCGTACGAGATTCCGGGCTGCATCGGCATCGACTGCGATCGGACGCCCCCGACCCAGGTCCCGACGCCTACCGCGCTAGCGCTGCTCAGCGCTGGTATTTTGGCGTTCTCGTTTGTCGGACGGCGCCGTCTCACTGCAGGGCGCAGCCGCTGAACTGTATGGGGCGCTGAGGGTAAAACCCCCAGCGCCCCATTTCCGGTCACGTGCCCTCCTTCTCCGAAGAGGGCAAGAAGTGTCACCAATGTGTCGGAATACTTCTGTTACGTATCTCGCGGGAAGGACAGACGCACCGAGTCTCGACGTCGGCCCTGCTGTCTCCTTGCTGTGACGCTCGGCTCGCCGTCGGCCGACAGCGCCGGCTTGAGGACACTGTTGAGCAGGGCAGCGGGTGCGTCGAAGGGCTCCTAACGACGTTCGGCGCAGGTCAGGACTGAAACCGCGCTCGGTGAGTGACGGGCACAGTCAGCGCAACTCAGCGCAGGCAGCTACTGACGTTGGGCGTTATTCACGCCGCGCGCCGGGCACTTGAAGGATCCGCAAGCGCGGATGCCGTCAACTCGATGAGGCGCGTCAATCCAGCCGATCGGGCGTCGTCCGGTGAGTCGTACTCAAATTCCATCTCGAACGTGCTGCCATCGCGCGAGTCAATGAACTCCCACGTCCAGCGAGACGGCCTGTACGCAGGCCGCACCTTGAGCAGGATGTGTGGAAGCGCGACCTGCACGATAGCGGCGAGTTCGGCTTCGAGCTCATCAGCACCGTGTCGGTGAGAAATCATTGCTTGCCTCGCCATCGCCGAGTATGCAGGAGCGATGCCACGCAGGAACTTGCGGGTTGTGGCGCGTTCGCGGCCGGTACGATTCGACAGACGTCACACGGGCGTCGTTTGACGCCGTCAAGCCGTCACGCTGGTGTCGCCGTCGCTGGCTCCGCCCTGTCGTTCAGGACCTCACCGATCCCGTTCACGACCACGCGATCAGCGTCACCCGTTGGGGGAATCTCCTTCCAACGCCGCAAAGTCAATCTCAACCGCGCTTTCGCCGGCGAGAAGGTGAGCGTCACGCAGGTCGCCGAGCGGATTTGGCTCGTGACGTTCATGCAGTACGTTCTGGCTATTTCGGTGATGAGACACGTGCCGACTTGAGCCGCTCGACAACCCGTTCGGACCGAAGGTGTTACCCATCGTCCTCGGGATGAGCTGTTACCCCTGTGTCCGTAATGGACCCGCGTACGTTGGCTCCCCGGGCTGGGCTCGAACCAGCGACCCCTGATTAACAGTCGGCCGATGCGGGTTAGCAGTTTCAGCACGTTGCGCGCAAGCTGCTGGAACTGCTGACTCGTCATCAGACTGACTGAATCTCAGCCAGACTCGAGCAGACAGCAATCTCGGACTGGACAGCAAGGAGACAGCAAGTGCGAGAAGCGGCCAGACGATCGTGTATCAGCCCCCGATCCGTCGAAACTGTGGCGATACCCGAGTCGCGACCGGAATTCCCTGACTCACCGAAAGCGCGTGAGGGATGCCACCAACGCGCTAACCGATAGACGACCTCGGCCGAGCGCGGGTTCGAATCCAAACGGGATTGGTAGTGAGGTGAGTCCCTTACGATTGCCTTTCGAGGGTGTGGCTCAAGCCAGGCCCGTGACCTGACGTTGTAAGAGCGGCCGCATACCACAAACGGCCTGCGACCCGCGATGGGGAACAAGCCAAACGCGACGCGCCCGTCTCTTGCGGAGGGGCTTGGACAATATCCTGGGGGAACGCTGGCCCGTCCGTACGACGCGACGGGACGCGTCACGGCCTCCGGGATGCCGATCGGCGCTAGCGCGCGCTCCACGGCGGCTTTGGGAAGGTCGGCTTGCCGGTCGCCGCCTCGTCCGGCCACACGAGGATTAGCTTCCCGTCCTGCCACTGAACCGTGACGGCCTTGTGGGCGAGTTGGTAGCCGCGCTCATCGACGGCGAAATCGCCGAAGACGGTCTTCGTCCTCAGCTTCAGCAATGCTCCACGGACGGCGTCCGAGTCCAGGGTTCCTGCCCGCCGGACGGCGTCGACGAAGAGTTGGCAACCCGCGTAGGCCCCGGCCGAGTTCGAGGCGGGCGCGCGACTGAACTCTTTCTGGTACGCGGCGACGAACTCCGGATTACCGGGGTACGGGAGACCGGGCTCCCAGTAGGAACCGCGTAGACGAAGTCGGCCGTCTTCCCGAGCGCCTTCTGAAAGTCGGGGTACGCGGCGCCGGGAGTGACGCCGTACAGCTTGACGTTAACGTCCAGCTCGCGCACCGGGCGCGAGATCGCAATGGCGTCGGCGGGCGGCGCGCCAACCACGAGAGCCTCAGGCCGGGCCGCCTTCACCTTGTTGAGGATCACGGAGAAATCCGTGGTCCCACCCGGAAACATCTCGTGAACCACCACGTCGAGTCCTTTCTTTTTCGCGATCTCTACCGCGCCCTTGGCAATCGCAGGGCGTGCCATGGACCCGAGCACAGCAATCGTCTTGAGATGGTTGCGGGCAGCCAGATCGATCGTTCCCTCCGTGGAGCTTTCCAGCGGCGAGAGCAGCATGATCAGATAGCGCCGACCTTTTTCCCAGATCGCGGTCGTGCCTGCTCCGGGAGCCACCATCACCTTCCGATGTTTCTCGACGACGTCCGCCACAGCTTCCGTCATCGGAGAACCGTACGGGCCGAGGATAGCGTCGACCTTGTCCTCGGCGATGAGCTTCTCGTAGAGACGCGCTGCGACCGGCGGCTCGGACGTGTCATCGTAGAGCAAGAGTTGGATTGGGCGTCCGAGAACACCACCTTTTTCGTTCACGTGCTTCTGGCAGAGCAGGTAGCCCTCGCGGAAGTAACCGCCCTGCACGGAGTCGCGCCCCGTGATCGCGGCGGACGCGCCGATCCGGATCGGCTGCTGCGCGGCGGTCGGTGAAGCGGCGATCGGCTCGAAGAGCATGGCGAGGGCGAGAAGAAGCGGACCGTACGGACTGCGTGCTCTCATCGGTTGACCTCCTGGACCGTTAACCACCAAAGCACGGGAACGGCGACCACCACGCCGGCCACCGGCGCTCCTGCATCGAGCAAAATCCTCAGGGCACGGCGAAGTAAAGACAAAGATCCAGTAGCGCGCCACACGGGCGATGGCGAAAAGGCTCGCCCGTCTCATTTTCATAGAGCGCCGGGGGCGTGCGCCGGCTGTGTATCGCGCGCGCGTGGCAGTCCAACGCGCTCACCTGGGTGACTCGTTAACCGTGGCATTCGCGTGGCGCAGACTTTGGTCGCTCCAGTCGGCGAAGAGCGTCGCCAGCCATCCCCTGCACTCCCTGCCACGGGTCTCCGCAAGCAGCGCCCAAATGAGACGTAGCAAATGTTCGAAGCCGCCGGGAAAGCGAGCGCGCGCCGGCCGCTGCGGTAGAGGCGAATCGCGTAGCAGCCAGCGCCAACCGCGGCAAGAATCCAACCAAGAATGACGATGGCCGCGGCGCCGAATACGACGAGTTCTTGAAGGCCAAGCGTCTTCACCGATCGTTCAGTTCCAGCATCCGGCTCGAGCCGGCTGCTGCCGCATTCGTAACGCCTTGGCGAGTTCATGCTTCACTGCCGGCCACGCTTCAGGCGCCCAATTCTCGGACAGCATCGTGGGAATCAGCAGTTCGAGGCGAACATAGTCGAGGAGGAAGGGCAGCCGGGTGGCCATTACGCCTGCGAGGCTACATCGGCCACCGGGCGGCAGACGAATCTCTCGTGACCCATTTGTGACCATGGTCTCGCGTCTGCAGGGGCGTGAGCGCCCTGAGTCCGTTTCCACAAGCGAGGTGAGCGAGATCAAACAGTTGCTGCCAAGTGCCTGACCTTGCTCACCCCTCACCTCCCATTCGAAGTCGCGGGGCGGAAAAGGCCCGCCTCACTTCGCTCACGTCGAGGATCAAGCGGGACTCTGAGTGCGCTACGGCCTGATGTCGGCCTCGTAGACGTGGCGTTCAGCGCAAATCAGCGCAAGCGCGCAAACCCGAACGAACCTCTTGATTAACAGACGAGGGCCGGCGAAGAGTCGGCCCTCAGTCTTTCTCGATAGTTCCGCGGCAGCCTGTGTTGCTGCTCGACTTCTCTTTGCTCGCTTTGGAGAGTCAGCAGGACTCTCGGCGCGCTCAAGGACCGAAATCGGCCTGTCTGACGGGTGCGTTTTAGCGCAAATCAGCGCAAGCTCTCAAACGCACAATGCCCGTCGCAGAAGAACAGCGAAAACCGTCGTGCCGCGATGTTGGACGTCACACCGATGCGACAGCTAATGTGACAGCGGATGACAACGTACGATAACGAAGTCGTAGCTCTGAGCAACGGATTGAGCAACCGGCCCTTCGCGAATCGTTGCTTAGCTGTGTCGCTCAGCGGGTCGCCTCGCCGTCCGTCGCAGGGGCGCGGGCGGCTCGCTGCGCTACCCACTCGATGGTAGCGGGCACCGCCACGTCGGCCAATTCGGGCGCCAGCATGCGCCTGATGACCAGTTCGTCGGCTGCGACCTTGATTGCGCGGGCCGTCGAGCGGTAAAGGCCGACGCGGTTCTCGCGCCCCATCCTCGCGAACTGAAGCACGATCAAGTGTCGCGCGTCGTCGATCTCGGCGGACGTGAACCGCACTGCCATTACCCGTGCTCCGGGGGCTGCGGTGACGCGCTGGAACGAGCGCGTCGGCGGTGTTTCGTCGCGTCTAGGTCGGCGACGAGGTCAGTGAGCGCCTGGGGCAGCGAGACGTTCTGCTGGCGGCTGCGCTCGAAGGCCATCGCCGCGACAGTCTCGCGATCGAGACCGTGACGATCCCGGAGTGCGGCCAACGCGCGCTTCACGTCGGGGGTGGGGCGAGTCATGGGCGTGCGACGCGGACACGCTCTCGCTCGTCGCGGTTCGCGATCGCCTGCGCGATGGCCCAAGTCGGGATCTCGTACGTCCGCTCCCTCAGGAGCACGGCCTTAACGAACTCTAAGAGCACTGCGGGAGGCCGGGCGTCGCGCTCGTAGTTGTCGTACTTCACGAGCGCCCTCCCTCGGTCTCGCTGACTGCGAGGACGCGCCCGATGAGCGTCGGCTCGTTCAGGCGCCGAGCCGCGCGCTCAGCCTTACCGCGATCGTGATAAAGCGCTACGACGGTTTCTCCCAGCATATCGAACACGACGTCCCCGGGGCTGATGTCAGGGAAGACAGCGTACCGTTTCATTGCCCGCTCTCCCTACCACGTTGGGGCCGGCACGTTCCGCGTGCCGCTGCGACGACTCGCTACGACTAGCCAATCACTGTCGGCAGCAACGTCTGTGCCGCAGTTAGACCTCTCGGAGTTCAGTAACTTAGGGCGTGAGGTCGGCTACTTCTTGATCGGTGGGCTGGTGGAGAAACAGCCGAGACAGGGCTCACAACGCGCCGCACCGCGCTCGCGCGGAAGGCCGGCAAGGCGAGCGGTGTGGCGAGGCGCGGCAAAGGGAGCGGGCGAAGTAGCGGCGTGGATGTAGCCGCGCGCGCTACACAGGGGTCTCGTTCAGCGCCTCCCACGCCGTCGCTCGCCACGCCGTCGTCTCCCACGGCGTGCCGCCGACGATGGAGTGCGCGTGACTGGCGATGAAGAAGGCCCCGCGCCAATTCTCGGCGTCAATACTCGGTGAGCTGCAGATCCCAGCCGAGCCCCGGCGCGCCATGCCGCGCACCACGTCGCTGACGCCCCGCCAGTTATCGAACCAATGGTGAAGCATCTGCCGCTCCGGCTCGGTCGGCGGCACGAGCGCGAACCCGACGGCGGCGCGGGGGAGGTCGGCGCGCTGCTCAATCTCGTTGGCCACGGTCCTCGTCAGACCGCCGCGCATGCTGGCCCGCAGCGCCAGCTGTTCAGGAGATGTCCCGCGTCTTCAGCCCTTGGGCGTAATCTTGCCGGCGAACGACTGCGCGATTATCTTGCCGTCCAGCACAACGAACGTGTCGGTGCCCACCTCGTAGACGTTGTCGGCGGTCTCTGCGGTCCACAAGATGTAAGCATAGTCGCCCTCGATGGACTGCTGCTTCATCTTGAAGGCTGCGCCGGGTTTTCCAAATTCGGCAAAGATCGCCTCGAACAACGGCCTGATCGCGTCAGTACCCTTGAGCGGTCCATCCGGCGTGAACAGGACGGCACCAGGCGCATAGTCAGCAAGAATCCCCTTAAGGTCACCTTCGCCAAAACACTTCAAGTGATGATCGAGAACGTCTTTCGTCGAAGGCATGGTCGTCCTCCTTGTTGGTCTTGTCGGTCCGCCTCGCCCGGTGTTCCCCGAGAAGGCCCACGGCGGCGAGCGTAGCCCACCACGACGGCTTGCGCGAGAGGGCGGGGTCTCGGGCTGGCGCTCGCCGACGCCGCGCGAACAGTCGAGCCACCGGTGCAGCACGCGCAGCTCCGACTCCGTCGGCGGCACGAGCGCGAACCCAACGGCGGCGCAGAGGAGGCGGGCGCGCGCGTTGATCAGGAAATGGTCCGACACGTCACCCCTACTTCTACCTGCGCGCTGCCATGCACGACTCATGGGCGCGATCTACCGCGCGAGCGCGGTCTACCGCCGACCCAGGCGCACCCGCGCGGCATGTGTCCTCCCTCTCGGCGAGCAACTGTCATGGCAAGGCTGGCGCGATCGTAGTGCCCGACGCGCGGTGCGCAAGGCCGTGGTGATACAGTTAGCGGCCATGTCCAGCAACCTCGGCGCGATCACGCCGACGGCCCCCAACGCTCGTGCGCGAGCCCTACCCACCGCGACGGCTGGGTGTACGAGGAGAAGTACGACGGGTGGCGGATGGTCGCCTACAAGAACGGCTCGGCGGTGCGCCTCGTCAGCCGCAACGTCGTTGACCACACCGAGCGCTTCCGCGAGCTGGCCTCGGCCATCGCCGCGCTCAAAGCACCGACGCTGATCCTTGACGGCGAAGTCTGCGTGTTCGACAAGCAGCTCGTCTCGCAGTTTCATCTGCTCGGTGGTGCCGAACCGAGCGAGCTGTGTACGCCGCCCGTGTTCATGGCCTTCGACTGCCTGCACGTCCATGGGCTCGACGTGCGCGGCCTGCCGCTGCACCGTCGCCGCGCCATACTTGAGCAAGAGGTGGACGACGCTCGCGTGGTCTTCGCCGCTCGGCGTCTGCCGGATAACCTCGCCGCCTGGGCGGTGGTCAAGGAACGCGGGTACGAGGGCCTCGTCGCGAAGGACGATCAATCCCTCTACCGCGGCGGGCCGACGCGAAGCTGGATCAAATGCAAAATCCGGCACGAGGGGCGGTTCATCCTCGCCGGGATTCTCGGCTTGCCGTCTACGTTCGCCGGCATTCTCGTGGGCGAACAGCGCGGCAAGCGTCTCATCTTTCGGGGCACCGTCGAGTGGGGACTCGGCTTGCGGACCGCAAACGAATTGCTGCGACGCGGGCGCGAGCGCTCCACCTCGCCCTTTCATGACTTCCGACTCTCGCGCGGCGTGACGTGGCTTGAGCCGACGCTCACCGTCGAAGTGACGTACAGCGAAATCATGGAGGGCCGCCTGCGCGATCCGGTCTATCGCAGCATCCTCTGACGTAGCCTTCGCTGGTCCCTACGCGGGGCCTCTACCTCGGCTCACCGAATCCGTTGTAAGTATCTCTACCTATTTTGCCGCCGGAGCGTTTTCGGCTATTCTTGCCGGCCACGGTGGCCACCCGGGCAAATGACACGACCGACGCGGAACTGATCTCCGCCAAGGTCCGCTTCGGGAAGCTGCCGCTGCCTGCTGCCCCGCCCGGCAAGTGCTGGGTCGGCAAGGGCACTCGCCGCGCATGTGACGGGTGCGACAAGGTCATCGCGCCCGACGAGATTGAGTACGAGCTGGACCTCACCGATGGCCGCACGCTTCGCCTGCATGCGGACTGCCTCGCCTTCTGGCAAAACGCTCGCGCCGAACAGATGAGCGAGCCGCCCAAGCTGCTGGCTGGCCTGCGTATTCTGGTGGTCGACGATCACGAGGACAGCCGCGATTTGCTGCAGCAGGCGTTCGCCTTCCTCGGCGCAGACGTGACGGTGGCGGCCACCGCGGAGGAAGCCATGCGGACCGTCCCGAGCGCCGACGTCATCGTCACCGACTTCGCCCTTAAGGGACACGACGGCGCCTGGCTGCTCGAGCAGGTTAACGCCTCGCCGCATCCCGTTCCCGTGGTCCTTTTGTCGGGCTTCGTCAAGCCGGTAGCGGACGCGCCCTTCGCCCTCAAGTTGCTGAAGCCCGTCGACCCAATGGACCTCGCGCAGAAGATCGCGTTACTCACGCGCGTCCGCCGTAATTGAAGTCGTTTGGCCGGCGGCCGCCGACTTCGACGGCATCGGAAATGCGCCTCTCCTTAACATGGCGGACGAAAGGGGCCCGCAGGACAACGCAGTCCTCCGATCGCTGAGGCTGAAAGCAGCGTCCGAGCAGTTCATTATCAAGACGACAGCTCGCATCGAAGCCGCCCGCCAGCGAATCGAACGGACGCGGAACTTGTTACAGGCCGTGGTGCTCCGACGAGAACTATTCCGTCGGCGCCATCGCGACAGAGACCTCTAGACGCTCGCGCGACCAGCCGCCCGCGTGCGTTCAGTTCCACCAGCCAGCCCGCTCGACCGCACTGCGCAGCTTCAGTGCCTTGGCGAGTTCAGCCTTCGCGAGCGGCCATGTCGCATGGTCCCATTTGCTATTGAGGATGCAGCGAATCAGCAATGTCGGGCGCGGCCACGGCAGAAGAAACGGAAGGGGCGCACGCCGCTGCACTATTCGATCACCTGATCCGCTCCAAGCAGGACCGACGGCGGAATGGTCAGCCCGAGGGCTTTGGCAGTCTTCACGTTGATGACCATGTCAAACCGTACCGCTTGCTCTACCGGTAGTTCCCCCGGTCTGGCTCCTCTTAGAATCTTGTCCACGAAAATTGCCGCGCGCCGCCAGAGCTCGATACGGTTCGGGCCATAGGCCATCAGGCCACCCGCCTCCGCAAAGGTCGCTAATCCGAAGATTGCCGGGAGACGGTGTTTCACGGCAACATCGGCGATCTGAGCCGAACAGACGTTGATCATCGCGTCCTCAAGTACCAGAAGAGCCGACCTGCCGTTGCTGATCTGCACCAAAGCATCGTCGACGTCTGCGGGCGCTTGGATCGTGACGTGTTCGACACCGATGCCTAACGTCTTGGCCGTTCTTTCGATGCTTTTGACCGTGGGCCCGTGGACGGCGTTCCTTTGGTTCCACACAACGGCAACACGGCTGAGCCTTGGGATCGTCTCCTTGAGAAGTTGAAGACGCTTTGCGCCGAGTTCGGGGAGGAAAAAGGACGCTCCGGTCAAGTTTCCGCCGGGGCGAGCAAGATTTGTAACAAGGCCGGCCACCACCGGATCACCGGTGACGGTCATAACGATCGGTATCGTTTTGGTCGCTTGTGTTGCCGCGCGCGTCGGCGGTGTGCCCTCGGTGACGAGAAGGTCCACCTTGAGCTGGATTAGCTCGGCCGCAAGCGCACGCAGACGATCGTAATGCCCGTCGGCATATCTCGACTCGAATGCGATGTTCTGTCCCTCAACGTAGCCGAGGGCACGTAGCGCTTGCCGGAAGATTTCGATGTAGGGCGCGACGAACGCTTGCGAGGCCCCGATCAGGAGCCCTACCCGGTAAAGTTTCGAGGATTGCTGCGCCTCGGCGGCGAGCGGCGCGGCGAGCACGGCTCCCAGGCCAGTCGCGAACGCGCGACGATTCACTCGATTACCTGATCCGCCCGCGCGAGCAGCGACGGCGGGATGGTGAGGCCGAGCGCCTTGGCGGTCTTGAGGTTGATGAGGAATTCGAACTTGGTGGGCTGCTCGACGGGAAGGTCGGCAGGCTTCGCGCCCTTGAGGATCTTGTCGACATAAGCGGCGGCGCGACGGAACTCGTCCGATAAGCTCGGCCCATAGGCCATGAGCCACCC
>Ga0310810_10003122_pt1 | contig 17998 bp, 17 predicted proteins | sample NCmetagenome_FD_207641 | JGI IMG/M metagenome (GOLD analysis project Ga0310810, IMG submission 207641) | Soil microbial communities from experimental microcosm in Duke University, North Carolina, United States - NC | ecosystem: Engineered > Artificial ecosystem > Soil microcosm > Unclassified ...
GCCGCGCGATCACGCGCGGGCGTTCGATCCCGGCGGCGTGGCACTTCGTCAACGTCGCGGTCGAGATGAGCTTCCCGACGCTCGTCATGATCGCGCTCGCCGGTCGCGAGACCGAGGGCGCCGTGCTGCTGCACGGCCCGACGCCGTTCGTGTACTTCGTCCTGATCCTGCTCTCGACGTTGCACCTCGATCCGCGCGTGTGCGTGTTCGCGGGCGCGGTCGGCGCGTCGATGTACGGCGGGCTCGCGCTGCACTACCTCGGCGGGCCGCACCACGCGTCGCTCGATCCGCTCTTGCTCAACGGCGCGATGCACGTCGGCAAGGCGGCGGTGATCCTGGCGGCGGGCTTGATCGCCGCGTTCGTCGCGCACCAGCTGCGGCGCCGCTTCGACGACGCGATGCGCGTGGTCGCGGTGTTCGGGCAGCACGTGTCGCCGGCGGTCGCGGATCGCGTGCTCGGCGGCGCGGGGGACGCCGAGCGGCGCCGCGTGTGCGTGATGTTCCTCGACGTGCGCGGCTTCACCGCGTACGCGAGCGGCCGTCCGCCGGAAGAAGTCATGGCGTACTTGAACTCGCTGTTCGGCGAGATGATCGAGCTGGTCGAGCGTCACGGCGGCATCATCAACAAGTTCCTCGGCGACGGCTTCATGGCGGTGTTCGGCGCGCCGATGGCGGACGAGCGCGCGGTCGCGCACGCGGTCGACTGCGCGCTCGCGATCGCGCGAACGGTCGCGACGCGCGACGACGCCACGCGCATCGGCATCGGCTTGCACGCGGGCGACGCGATGACCGGCACGGTCGGTTCGCCCTTGCGCAAGGAGTACACGGTGATCGGCGACGTCGTGAACCTCGCGTCGCGCATCGAGGGGCTGACGAAGCAGGCGGGCGCGTGCGTGCTCGCGAGCGAGGCGGTGTGGCGCGAGCTCGAGACGCCGCCGGCGAACGCCGAGGCGCTCGCGGCGATGCCGGTCAAGGGCGTCGCCGAGCCGGTCGCGGTCTACAAGCTCGCGTGATCGTGCGCGTGCGCGCGAAGCGATCCCTCACCCGAGCGGGTCGATTGACAGTGCCGTCTGTTAGCGTGAACACTTGTTCAGGTGCCTGCGCGCGATTTGAAGTCGTACCTGGTCTCGATCGAGAAGCTCGCGCGGGTCGCGGAGCCGGCCGGGTTCGCGCGCGCGCAGCTCACCGGCCGCTTGATCGAGCTGTCGGCGCAGGGCGCGGGCGCGACGACGACCGCGGCGATGAAGCTCGTGCGCGGCGCGCAGGAAGAAGGCGAGCCGGTCGCGTGGATCGCGCTGCCGCGCGGCAGCTTCTATCCGCCCGACGTCGCCGACAGCGGGATCGATCTCGACGCGCTCGTGATCGTGCGCGCCGGTGACGGGACGGTCGCCGCGCGCGCCGCGGAGAAGCTGCTGCGCTCGGGCGCGTTCGGCTTGATCGTGATCGATCTCGGCGCCGACGCCGACGTGCCGATGGCGCACCAAGGGCGCCTGGTCACGCTCGCGCAACAGCACGACGCGGCGGTCGTGTTCCTGACCGAGAAGAGCGCGGAGGCGTCGTCGCTCGGATCGCTGATCTCGCTGCGCCTGGAGGCGATGCGCGTGCGCGAGGCGTCGCGGTTCGCGTGCGCGGTGCGCGCCTTGAAAGACAAGCGGCGCGGGCCGGGGTGGACGCACGAGGAGAAGCTGCGCGGACCGGCCGGGATGGAGTCGTCGTGATCGCGTGCGCCGATCTCCCGTCGTTCCCGCTGCAGATCGTGTGGCGCGAGGAGCCCGCGCTGCGCGAGCTGCCGCTGGTGATCGTCGACGAAGATCGGCCGCAGGGCGTGATCCTGTGGGCGTGCGAGCGCGCGCGCGCGTCGAAGATCTTGCCGGGCATGCGCTACGCGCACGCGCTGTCGTTGGTGAGTAGCTTGCGCGCGCGCGTCTTGGCGCAAGAACGGATCGATGCGGCGGTCGCGGAGATCGCGGCGAAGCTGCGCGCGTTCTCGCCCGACGTCGAGCCCGCGCTGACGCCGGGGACGTTCTGGCTCGACGGGGCGGGCCTCGAGCGGGTCTGGACCGGCGACGGCGGCGGCGGGTGGGCCGCGGCGATCAGCGGCGCGATCACCGCGGGCGGATATCAGGGCACGGTCGTCGTCGGCTTCACGCGCTTCGGCACGTACGCGCTCGCGAAGGCGGCGCGCCAGCGCATCGCGGTGTTGGCGAGCGACGAGGACGAACGCGCGACCGCGCGCGCGGTGCCGCTCGCGCGCCTCGACATCGATCCGAAATTGCGCGACGCGCTCGCGCGCTTGGCGGTGAAGACCGTCGGCGAATTGGTGCGACTGCCCGGCGGCGGCGTGCTCGAGCGGTTCGGCAGCGAGGCGTATCGCTTGTACCAGCTCGCCGCCGGCGAGCGGTGGGATCCGCTGGTGCCCGAGCCGCCGCCCGACGCGCCCGACGAGCGCACGCTGCTCGACGATCCCGAACGCGACGTCGAGCGCCTCGTCTTCGCGGTGAAGTCCGCGCTCGATCGCCTGCTCGCGCGGCTCGCGGTGAAGCGGCGCGCGCTGACCGTCTTGCACCTCGAGCTGACCGTGCAGCACGGCGTGCGCGCGAACGCGGTCGTCGCCGAGCGGATCGCGCACGCGATCCGTCCCGCGCAGGCGACGCTCGACGCGCGCGCGCTCCTGCGGCTCGTGCACCTGCGGCTCGAGGGCGCGCCGCCGCCCGTCGGCGTCATCGCCGTGCGCGTGTGGGCCGACGACATCGCGGCGACGCGCGAGCAGCTCAGCCTGTTCGCGTCGAGGCCGCGCCGCGATCTGCGCGCGGCGGACGAGGCGATCGCGCGCCTGCGCGCCGAGCTCGGCGACGACGCGGTCGTGAAGGCGGTCGTGCGCGACGCGCATCTTCCGGAAGCGCGTTTCGGGTGGGAGCGGCTCGATCGCGTGATCGCGGCGCGCGTGCGCGATCGCGAGCCGTCGCTGGTGCGGAAGATCTACACGAAGCCCGTCTTGGTCGCGCAGCAGTCGCCGAGCCTGCGCGACGACGGCTGGCTGCTCGGCTCGCTCGCGCACGGCGCGGTCGTGCGGATGCACGGGCCGTACGTCGTCTCCGGCGGCTGGTGGGCCGGGGGCGAGGTGCAACGCGAGTACCACTTCGCCGAGACGCGGCGCGGCGAATGTTTGTGGGTCTATTTCGACCGCTCCCGGAGGAAATGGTTCCAACAAGGTGTTGTGGATTGATGTCCATACTTCCGCTCCTCGTCCTGCACTGGATCGCCGGCGACCTGCACATGCACGTCGCGCCGCCCGACGATCCGAAAGACGTCGCGATGTCGGCGAAGCAGATCGCGAAGGCCGCGAAGGACGCGGGCATGGAGTTCGTGATCCTCACGCCGCACATGCGCGTCTCGCGCTCGCGCGGGTGGAAGAAGGCGTGGGAGGCGCTCGCGATCGCGGCGCGCGCGATCACCGACGTCACGCTGATCCCGGGCGCGGAGCTCGGCGTGCCCGGGCTCGGTCACTTCGGGATCTCGGGCGTCGACGTCGGCGCGCTCGGCGGCGATCCGCTCGCCGAGGCGAAGCAGCAGGGCGCGTTCATCGTCGTGAACCATCCGTTCGCGGTGCCGACGCACATCCCGGGCATCCCGGTGTCCGAATACAACATGTCGTACACGCCGTGGACGAAGGGCGCGAAGGGCTGGAGCGACTTCGACGGCGTCGAGGTCTGGAACGTGCCGCTCGCGCTCGCGAACCTGATCTCGAAGCCGGGCGGCGCGACCGGCGAGGCGCGCGCGTTCATCGAGGCCGATCGGGTCGCGCGCAGCGAGCAGCGGCGCGTGACGATCACCGGCGGCACCGACAACCACGTGCACGACGTGATCGCGACGACGTGGGTGCTCGCCGACGACGCGAGCGAAGCGTCGATCCTCGCGGCGCTCCGTCACGGCGCGACCTGCGTCGGCGCGCCCGACGCGGGCGATCTGGTCGCGCGCGGTGACGGCGATACGTCGTGGGCGCGGATCGGCGACAGCGTGCACGGGACGACGATCGAGCTGCAGTGGTCGGGCAAGGCCGAGCTGTTCGTCGATGGTGTCTCGCAGGGCGAGGTCGATTCGAGCTTCACGGCACACGTCACCAACGACGTCCACACGTTCCGCATCGAGAAGGCCGCGAGCCGCTGCGGCTTCATCTACGCAAACCTATGACCTATGTCCCGCTGTGGTGCCGATCGAACTTCTCGTTCCTCGAGGGCGCGAGCCACGCCGAGGAGCTCGTCGAAGAAGCGCACCGCGTGGGGCTGCCGGCGATCGCGCTCGCCGATCGCGACGGCGTCTACGGCATCGTCCGCGCGCACGTGAAGGCGCGCGAGCTGGGCGTGCAGCTCGTCGCGGGCGCGACCGTCACCGTCGACGGCGGCACGATCATCCTGTACGCGATCGATCGCGCGGGGTGGGCGAGCCTGACGCGCTTGCTCACGATCGGAAGGCGGCGCGCGCCGAAAGGCGAGTCGAACGTCACCGTCGACGAGGTCTGCGCGCACGCGGCGGGGCTCATCGCCTTGGGGAATGATCGCTTCGAGCGCTGGAAAGACGCGTTCGGCGATCGACTGTACGTGCTCGTCACGCGCCATCGCCGCGACGACGAGCCGGCGATCGAGGCGCGCGTGCGCGCGCGCGCGCAGGAGCTCGGCGTGCCGATCGTCGCCGGCAACGAGGTGCTCTATCACTCGCGCGCGCGCAGGCCCTTGCAAGACGTCCTCACGTGCATCCGCCACGGCGTGACGCTCGCGACCGCGGGGCGCCGCATCCGCGGCAACGACGAGCACGATCTCAAGGCGCCGCACGCGTTCGCGAAGCTGTGGGCCGACGATCCGGCGGCGGTCGAGCGCACGCGCGAGCTCGCCGCGCGCTGCACGTTCTCGCTCGCCGAGCTGCGCTATCGCTATCCGACCGAGCTCCTGCCCGACGGCACGACCTCGATGGAGCACCTGCGCGCGCTGACGTGGGCGGGCGCGCGGCGCCGCTTCCCGACCGGCGTTCCATCCGCGGTCGGCACGCAGCTCGACGCCGAGCTCGCGGTGATCGAAGAGCTCGACTACCCCGGCTACTTCCTGACGATGCACGAGATCGTCGAATACTGCCGCCGGCACGACATCCTCTGCCAAGGGCGCGGCTCGGCGGCGAACTCGGCGGTGTGCTTCTGCCTGCACATCACCGCGGTCGATCCGGTGCGACAGGGGCTGCTCTTCGAGCGGTTCCTGTCGCGCGAGCGCGCCGAGCCGCCCGACATCGATCTCGACATCGAGCACGAGCGTCGCGAAGAAGTGATCCAGCACGTCTACGCGAAGTACGGGCGCGATCGCGCCGCGATGGTGTGCAACATCGTGCGCTATCGGCCGCGCTCGGCGGTGCGCGACGTCGGCAAGGCGCTCGGCATCCCCGAGACCGCGCTCGATCGCGCCGCGAAGTTGATGTCGAGCTGGGGCGAGGTCGAGGAGGGCGCGATCACGCGCGCCGGCCTCGCGCACGAGCACCTCGCGCGGCTGTCGTCGGAGATCCTCGAGTTCCCGCGTCACCTCTCGATCCACCCGGGCGGCTTCCTGCTCGGCCACGAGCCCGTGCACGACCTCGTTCCGATCGAGAACGCGACGATGCCGGGACGCACGGTGATCCAGTGGGACAAGGATGATCTCGAGGATCTCGGCCTGTTCAAGGTCGACTTGCTCGGGCTCGGCGCGCTCCATCATCTGCATCGCTGCTTCGATCTGCTGCGCGAGCACCGCGGCGTCGAGCTGTCGATGGCGACCATCCCACCCGACGACGAAGGCACGTACGACATGATCTGCACCGCCGACACCGTCGGCACGTTCCAGATCGAGAGCCGCGCGCAGATGTCGATGCTGCCGCGCCTGCGCCCGCGCACGTTCTACGATCTCGTCATCCAGGTCTCGATCGTGCGTCCCGGCCCGATCACCGGCGGCATGGTGCATCCGTTCCTGCGCCGTCGCGCCGGCCTCGAGCCGGTCGTCTTCCCGCACGCGTGCCTCGAGCCCGTGCTCGCCAAGACGCTCGGCGTGCCTTTGTTCCAAGAGCAGGTCATGCGCCTCGCGATCGTCGCCGCCGACTACACGCCCGGCGAAGCGGATCAGCTGCGCCGCGACATGGCCGCGTGGCGCCGCAGCGGCCGCATCGAGAAGCACCGCGACCGCCTGATCACGCGCATGGAAGCCAAGGGCATCGCGCGCGAGTTCGCCGAGCGCGTCTTCGAGCAGATCCGCGGCTTCGGCGAGTACGGCTTTCCCGAGTCGCATGCAACGAGCTTCGCGTTGATCGCGTACGCGACGGCGTGGATGCGGCGGAACTACCTGGCGGAGTTCACGTGCGCGCTCTTGAACGCGCAGCCGATGGGGTTCTACTCGCCGGCGACGATCGTCGGCGATTCGATCCGGCACGGGTTGGAGATGCGGCCGATCGATGTGACGTCGAGCGCGTGGGATTGCACGCTGGAGCCGAGCGGCGAGGAAGGCTTCGCGGTGCGGATGGGCCTGCGCTGGGTGCGCGGGTTGGCGAGCGCGGACGGCGCGCGGATCGTCGCGACCCGCGAGACGCGCAGGTTCTCGTCGATGGAGGACTTCGCGCGGCGCGCGCACCTGAGCGATCGGATGTACGGCGCGCTCGCCGAGTGCGGCGCGCTCGACAAGATTTCAGGTCAGAGCAGGCGAGACGCGCTGTGGCAGATGGGCGGCTGGGCGAAGCGACAAGACGACTCGCTCGCGCTCGGCGGCGACGTCGACGACGCGCGCTTCGCCGACCTCGGGCCGCTCGACACGATCCTGTGGGACTACCGCGCGAGCGATCACTCGGTGCGCGGTCATCCGCTCGCGCCGCTGCGCGACCATCTGCGCGCGAAGAAGCATCCCGACGCGAAGGGCGTCGCTGCGATGCGCGACGGCCAGCGCGTCGACTACGTCGGGATCGTCGTGTGCCGGCAGCGGCCCGCGACCGCGTCGGGCGTGACGTTCATGACGCTCGAGGACGAGACCGGCTTCGTCAACCTCGTCGTGTGGGCGCAGGTCTTCGACGAGTACGCGGTGCTCGCGCGCACCGCGTCGCTGCTCGGCGTCACCGGGAGACTGCAAGTCTCCGAGGGCATCGTGCACGTGATCGCGGAGTCGCTGTGGGTTCCGGAGCTACCGAGCGACGTGCGCGGCGCGCGAAGTCACGACTTCCATTAACGCGTGGTTCATCGCTTCGTAGCCGGGGCGCGCGAACTTCTCGAAGCGGTCCCAGCGCGCCGGCACCGCGAGGCCGCGGAAGACCTCGCCGTGATCGAAGCGCGTGCCGCCGCTCGCGGTCGGCGAAAGCCGGAACCAGTGCGAGCCCGAGATGACCTTGCGCAGGAGCCGCGGCGCCGCGGGGCCGACCCACATCAGCTCGCGCTCGGGCTCGACGATCATGACCTGCGCGCTGAGCGGCAGCTTGCGCCCGTTGACGACCGCGTCGAACCGGACGGTCGAGCCGACCTCCGGCTTGCCGCGGACGTGCTGCAGCAAGGGGTTCCAATCGTCGTAGCCCGCGAAGTCGGTGAGGACTTCCCAGACGCGAGCGGGCGGGGCGGCGATGTCGAGGTAGGTGCGAATCTCCACGGCTGCATCGTATGTCACGTACCCGTTGCAGGCGAGGCGCGTCGCCGTCACGGGCGGAGACGAACGTCGATCGGTGTCCTCGTTCGTGCTCGCCCAGGGCTCGCTGCCCGCCGACGACGTCGTGCGCGAGCTCGACCGCGAGCTGCCCGGCACGCAGGCGGCGCCGCTCGATCTGTCGGCGCCGCCGCCCGGATCGGGAGTCCTCTTGATCTGGCTCGCGGCCGACGCGAGCCCCGCGGTGCTCGCCGAGATCGTCGCGTGGGCGAGCGGGCACGGGCTCATCGCGTGCGGCGCGGATCCCGAGGCCGCGCTCGCCGCCGGCTTCGACGACGCCGTCGTCGGTCCGCTGTCGACGCGCGAGCTCGCGGCGCGCGTGCGCGCGGTGCATCGCCGCGTGCATCGCACCACGCCCGCGCGCCTGCGCTACGGCGCGGTCGTGATCGACGCCGACACCCACGCGATGTGGGTCGACGGCGAGCCGCACACGCTGACCGCGATGGAGCTCAGCGTCATGCGCGCGCTGGTCCGCGCGCGCGGACGCACGCTGTCGCGCGGCGATCTGCTCGACGCCGCGTGGGGCGACGGCGATCTCGACGTCAGCGAGCGCGCGGTCGACAACGTGATCCTGCGCCTGCGCCGCAAGCTGTCGCGGCCCGACGTGATCCAGACCGTGCGCGGCGTCGGCTTCCGCTTATCGGACGAGTGACTTCACGGTCTCGACCACGGCGTCGGCGTGGCCCTTCACGCTGACCTTCGGGAAGTGCTTCACGACCTTCCCGTCTTGGTCGATCACGACCGTCGAGCGGATGATGCCCATCATCTTCTTGCCGTACATCGACTTCTCGCCCCACGCGCCGTAGGCCTCGAGGACCTTGCCGTCCTCGTCGGTGAGCAGCGGGTAGTTGATCCCGTACTTGTCGCGGAACTTGCAGTGCGAGGCGATCGAGTCCTTGCTGACGCCGAGGACGACCGCGCCCAGCTTCTTCAGCGCGGGCGTGACGCGCGTGAAGTCCTGCGCTTCGATCGTGCATCCGGGAGTGTTGTCGCGCGGATAGAAGTAGAGGACGACGACCTTGCCGGCCAGGTCCTTGAGCTTCACGGTGCCGCCCTCCGACGAGGGCAGCGCGAACGCGGGCGCCTTCTTGCCTTCGGTGACCATGGGCCTGCTATATCATCGCGGCATGCGGATCGCGGCCCTCGTCCTGGTCTTGGTGGCGGCGTGTCAACGCGCGGGCGATCCCGCCGAAGAGTCCGCGCGCAAGGTTTCTGAAGTCTCCGCGGCGCAACCGATCACGGCGCCGGCTCCCATCGCGGAACCCGAGCACGCCTGTGGCGGTGCGTGTGGCGGAAGCTGCAACGGCCACTGCGGCGCGAGCTGCACCGCGGGGATGCCCGAGCTCCCGAAAGCGAACGTCCCGGCCGACGCGTCGTGGATCGCGCTCGAGGTCGAGGGCATGCACTGCGGCGGCTGCGCGCGCCGCATCCAGACCCGCCTCGCGCAGCTCGACGGCGTCGTCGGCAGCGAGGTCGATCTCGGCACGCACACGGTCCGCGTCGCGGTGAAGAAGGGCGTCGATGCGCGCGCGATCGCAGCCCCCGCGATCAACGAGCTCGGCTATCGCGTCGTCCGCTGACGTGGTCGTCGCGGGCTGGCGCGAGCGCGTCGATCTCCCCGACTGGGGCATCGTGCGCATGGCGGCGAAGCTCGACACCGGCGCGCGAACCAGCTCGCTGCACGTCATCGACCTGCGCGCCCTGGCAGGTGGGGTCGTGTCGTTCGACGTCGTGCTGTCGCGACGGCGCGCCGACCGCATCGTCCACGTCGAGGCACCCTTGGTGCGCACGACCCGGGTCCGATCGTCGTCCGGCGTCCTCACGCTGCGTCACGTCGTGCGAACCCGCTTGCGCATGGGCCCGATCGATCGTGAGATCGAGATCAACCTGGTCGATCGGGGCCCGATGATCCACCGCATGCTGATCGGACGCAGCGGGCTCGCGGGCATTGCCGTCTCGGCCGACCGGCGGTACGCCATCACGAAGCCTCGGCGAACGACGCCGTAGGGGGCGACATGAAGATCGGGATCCTGTCGCGCGGACCGAGGCTGTACTCGACGCAACGGCTGGTCGACGCGGCGCAGAAGCGCGGCCACGCCGCCTCCGTGCTCGACACGCTCGCGTTCTCGATCGTCGTCGAGGAGGACGCGCCCGGGCTCCTCTATCACGGCAAGCCGGTGCCCGAGTGGGACGCGGTGATCCCGCGCATCGGCGCTTCGCTGACCTTGTTCGGCACCGCGGTGGTGCGGCAGTTCGAGCAGATGGGCGTGTTCACGCTCGCGTCGTCGCACGCGATCAGCGTCGCGCGCGACAAGCTGCGCTCGATCCAGGTGCTGTCGCGCCACACGGTCGGCTTCCCGCCGACGGTGTTCCTGCACGATCCGACCCGCGTCGGCGAGGCGATCGCCGAGATCGGCGGGCCGCCGGCGGTGATCAAGGTGCTCGAGGGGACGCAGGGGGTCGGCGTGATCCTGTGCGAGAGCGTCAAGAACGCGCAGGCGATCCTCGAGACGCTGCAGCTCGCGCGGCAGCACGTCCTGATCCAGAAGTTCATCGCCGAGAGCCGCGGGCGCGATCTGCGCGCGTTCGTCGTCGGCGATCGCGTGGTCGCGGCGATGCGGCGGGTCGCGCAGGGCGACGAGTTCCGCGCCAACGTGCACCGCGGCGGCACGGTCGAGAAGGTCGAGCTGACGCCGGAGTACGCGGCGGTCGCGATCCGCGCCGCGCAGATCATGGGCCTGCGCGTCGCCGGCGTCGACATGCTCGAGTCGAGCGACGGCCCGCAGGTGATCGAGGTCAACTCGTCGCCGGGCCTCGAGGGCATCGAGGAGGCGACCGGCGTCGACGTCGCCGACGCGGTGATCGCGCACCTCGAGGATCAGGTCCTGTTCCCCGAGGTCGACGTGCGACAACGGCTGAGCCTGAAGAGCGGCTACGGTGTCGCCGAGATCGTGATCGATCGCGATTCGTCGCTCGCGCACGCGCGCATCGGCTGGTCGGGGCTGCGCGAGCGCGAGGTCGCGGTGCTCTCGATCCAGCGCGGCTCGGTCACGATCCCCAACCCGAGCGATGATCGCGAGATCCTGCCGGGTGACACGCTCCTGTGCTTCGGGAAGCTCCTGACCATGCGAGCGATGATCCCCGTGCGTGCTACGATGGGCTGATGCTGCGCGGTCTGGCGGTCGTGAGCGTGCTGTTGGCTGCCTGCGGCGCGCGCGCGACGACCGGCCCCGCGTGGCCGAAGAGCGCCGGCGACCATCGCGTCGGCGAGGCCGAGGACGACGGCGGGCAGAGCCTCGAGCCGCGCGTACCGCAGGCGGTCGTCGCGATCGAGCAATCGGCCGACGACGACGCCGCGGCCGCGCCGGCCGCGCCGGCGCCCGCCGCGAAGCCCGCCGAAAACGGCGGCGGCGCCGCTCCCGCGACGCCGCCCGCGACCGGTGACGATCAGCCGCCGGTGATGCTCGACTTCGAAGAAGAGATCATCATCGACGGCGGGCCGCAGCCCTAGTCACGTCACTGGATGCAGAAGACCGGGCCGCCGTCGGCCGGGAAGAAGTAGCCGACCGCCATGCACATCTCGTCGGTGTCGGCGCTGTCGCCCGTGTGCACGGCCTTCGCGAGGTCGTTCTTGTACGTGCAGCGGTACGAGAGCTGGCCCTTGAACTCGTAGTAGTTCCAGGTCGGCGCGTCGGTCTGGAAGTTCTTGATCACCGGGTGCTCCCAGTTGGTGCTGTCGAGGATCTGCTGGCCGTTGTCGTAGACCATCGTCTCCGTCGAGCGGCGGTGCGAGTGCGTCGACATCGCGAAGAACTTCACGCCGACCGGCGTGTTGCTGCACGTGATCTGCTGGGTGTCGTAGGTCTGGCCGACGCCGGCGGGGATGTTGATGCCGGTGTAGAAGGTGACGAACGCGGCCGCCTTCATATAGGTGTCGGTCGGCTTGTAGGTCCAGCCGTTGATCGTCACGTGGACCTTGAGGTCGGTGTTCGTCGTGTTGAGGTAGTGCATCTGCACGTAGAGGTGCTGCTGCGCGTTGATCTCCATGCCGACGCCGGGAGGCATCGGCGCCTCTTGATCCGGCGTCTGCGACGAGTAGCTCCACACCGGGAACTCGCCGAGGCCGCCGCCGCCGGTGAGGCCGCAGTTGTCGACGAGCGTGCCGTCGGGCGCGAGCGCCGACGAGGTCATGAAGACGATCAGGTGGTGGGAGCCCTTGGTCATCTTGGACTCCCACTTCTTGATCCCGGTCGCGGTGCTGAGCGGCACCGTCGTGTACCAGCAGTAGGTGTGCTCGCTGCCGGCAGGGATCGTGATCTCGGGCGACTTCAGCTGGAAGCCTTCGTCCGCCGGAGGCGGCGCGAGATCCGCGTTCGGATCTGCGTCGACCGAGCTCGACCCCGCTGCGTCAGGACTGTCCGCGGTTCCACCGGTGCCGCACGCCGCCGCCGCCGCCATGAGAAGTCCGATTCCAAGGCCAACGAGCTTGCGCATCAGTTCCTCCCGAAAAAGGCGCCCCTTGAGTGCCCGAGGAAGCTAGCAAGCTCGGTCCGAAAGTGAAACTGATTTCGGATATCAGGAAAGGCGGTCGCGGTAATCCCGATAGCCGAAACGGCGTGAGATCTCGATGCGGCCCGTCGCTGGGTCGTGGGTCGCGATCGACGGCAGGCGCACCCCGTTGAAGGTCGTGTTCTTGACCATCGTGTAGTGCGTCATGTCGAGGAAGACGAGCTTGTCGCCGGGCGACAGCGGGCGATCGAAGCTGTAATCGCCGATGACATCGCCGGCGAGGCAGGTGAGCCCGCCCAGGCGGTAGGTGTGCGCTTTCGCACCCGGCTCGTCGGCGCCGACGATCATCGGGCGGTAGGGCATCTCGAGGACGTCCGGCATGTGCGCGGTCGCCGAGGTGTCGAGGATCGCGATGTCGACGCCGTTGTGGAACGTGTCGAGCACGGTCGAGACCAGCACGCCGGTGCCGAGCGCGACCGCTTCGCCGGGCTCGAGGAAGACGTCGACGTTCCAGCGCGCGCGGAACGCCTCGATGATCGAGACCAGGTGATCGACGTCGTAGCCGGGGCGCGTGATGTGGTGACCGCCGCCGAAGTTCACCCACTTCCGGCCCGGGATCAGGTCGCCGAACCTCGCCTCGAACGCGGCCAGCGTGCGCTCGAGCGCGTCGGGGCCGAGCTCGCAGAGCGTGTGGAAGTGGAGGCCGTCGAGGCCTTCGACGTCGGTCACGTTCGCGCGCGGCGTGCCGAGGCGCGAGCACGGCGCCGCCGGATCGTAGAGCGCGACCGCGACCTCGCGATGCTCGGGGTTCACGCGCAGCCCGCACTCGACGCGCCCCGCGCACAGCGCGCGGAAGCGCTGCCACTGCGCCGGCGAGTTGAAGACGACGTGATCGGCGAGCGTGACGATCTCGCGCATGTCCTCGTCGGACCACGCGGGCGCGTACGCGTGCACTTGTCCGCCGAACTCTTCGCGGCCGAGGCGCGCTTCGGCGACCGAGCTCGCGGTCGTGCCCGCCAGGTACTTCTTCACGAGCGGGAACGTCGACCACTGCGCGAAGCCCTTGAGCGCGAGGATGATCGTGCAGCCCGCGCGATCCTGCACGTCGCGCAGGATCTTCAGGTTGCGCTCGAGCGCGCCGAGATCGGTGATGTGGATCGGCGTCTCGACGCGCGAGACGTCGATCTTCGCCGCGACGTCGGCGCCGAGCGAGGCTCCCGCGGACAACTCAGCGCTCCTCGACGTGCCAGGGCAGGCCGCGCTTCGCGACGTCGGCGAGGAACGGATCCGGATCCAGCTCCTCCATGTTCCAGACGCCCGGCTTCTTCCACTTCCCGGTCACCATCATCACGGCGCCGGTCACCGCGGGGACGCCGGTCGTGTAGCTGACCGCCTGCGCGCGCACCTCTTTGTACGTCTCCGCGTGATCGCAGATGTTGTAGATGAGGTGGCGCTTGGTCTCGCCGTTCTTCACGCCCTCGACGAGACATCCGATCGACGTCTTGCCGGTGTAGCCGGCGGCGAGCGACGCGGGGTCGGGCAGCAGCGCCTTCAAGAACTGGATCGGCACGATCTTCTGGCCGTTGAAGTCGACCGGATCGATGCGCGTCATGCCGACGTTCTGCAGCACCTCGAGGTGCTTGAGGTACGCCTCGCCGAAGGTCATCCAGAAGCGGATGCGCTTCAAGCCGCGCAGGTTCTTCGCGAGCGACTCGAGCTCCTCGTGATAGAGGAGGAAGCTCTTCCGCTCGCCGACGCCGGGATAGTCGAACACGCGCGAGACCGACAGCGGATCGGTCTCCTTCCACTCGCCGTTCTCCCAGTAGCGGCCGCGCGCGGTGATCTCGCGGATGTTGATCTCGGGGTTGAAGTTGGTCGCGAACGCCTTGCCGTGCGAGCCGCCGTTGCAGTCGACGATGTCGACGTAGTGGACCTCGTCGAGCAGGTGCTTCTGCGCGTACGCGCAGTAGACGTTCGTGCAGCCGGGATCGAACCCCGAGCCGAGCAGCGCCATCAGGCCGCGCTCCTCGAACTTCTTCCGATACGCCCACTGCCACTTGTATTCGAACTTCGCGACGTCGGGCGGCTCGTAGTTCGCGGTGTCGAGGTAGTCGACGCCCGCCTCGAGGCACGCGTCCATGATGTGCAGGTCCTGGTACGGCAGCGCCACGTTGATCACGAGCGCGGGCTTGTAGTCGCGCAACAGGTGCACGAGCTGCGGCACGTCGTCGGCGTCGACCTGCGCGGTGCGGATCGATCGTCCGCCCATCGACTCGATCTCGCGCTTGATCGCGTCGCACTTGGCGACCGTGCGGCTCGCGAGCAAGACCTCCGAGAAGACGTCGACGGCGGCGGCGCACTTGTGAGCGACCACGCCGCCGACCCCGCCGGCTCCGATGATCAGGACCTTGTGCATAGGGCGCGCACCCTAGCACACGCCCGTGGCGTCAGTCCGTCGAGGGCATCTCGGCGTCGGCCGCCGTCGGTGGCTCGCGATCCTTCGCCATCGTGCGGCGCACCTTCTTCGCGAACCGCTTGCCGGTCCGATCGAACAGCTCCTTGCCGCTCTTGCGCACCGCGGACGCGAGCTCGTCGTACTTGGCGTCGATCGCGGCGAGCAGGCTCGCGCCGTCGAAGCCGGCCGGCGCGCTCTCGATGTGCGCGCGCGTGAGATCGCGGACGAGGATCAGATCGACGACGTCGCCGAGCGACTTCGACAGCTCGTCGATCGGATCGACGAGGTTCCGCGTGCCCTCGCCGGAGCCCGCGGTGATCAGCGCGAGCTGGTGCGTGAGCTCCTTGGTGCGGCGGCGGAACGTGTGCATGCGGCGGCGCGACTTCTTGGCGCCGCGGCGGGCGCGGCGGGCGCGCTTGTAGGTCGCCGCGAGGCCCTCGGCGAAGCTGGCGTCGTCGAGCGCGGGCGGCAGCGCGGCGTCGAGCGCGTCGGCGACGTGCGCGAGGCGCTCGACCGCTTCGGCGACCGCCTTCGACGCATCCGCCGGCGGCGGCGACGCCTCGCGGAGCGCCGCGATGATCGCGCTCGCCGCGACCTTGTCGGCGTCGCCGAGCTCGAGCTGCGCGAGCACCGCGGGCGCGACGTCGAGATCGCGCGCCGACGACAGCGAGCGCCGCGCGATCCGGATCGAGTCGATCAGATCGTCGCGCTCGCGGCCGGGCAGGGCGCCGGCGATCAGCTCGACCAGCGCGCGCGCCCGGCGCAGCGCCTTGCGGACGCCGTGCACCGCCTCGCCCGGGTTCGCCTGCGCGCGCTGCGCGGCCGCGCGTCCGTCGGCGAGCGCCTGCCGCATCGCCGCGATCACCGCCGCGCGCCGGTCGGCGTCGCCCCACTGCCCGCCGTGCGCGAGCGGTCCCAACTTGTCGTGCTCCGGATACGCCGCGACCTTCGCTTCGCTCATACATCGACCATAGCAGGTAGGATCGTTCCGATGCAGGCGCCGCTCTTCGACCCCGGCAAATCTCCCTACCTCGTCTCGTTCGACGGCGACTTCCGCCTGTCGAAGGCCGAGACCTCCGCGAAGGACAAGCCGCCCAAGGCGGAGAACGTCGAGGCGCTCGCCGCCGCGGTCGCGCGCATCGACAAGATCCAGCGCAAGCTCTACGCCGACGATCGGTTCGCGATCCTGCTCGTCTTCCAGGCGATGGACGCCTCCGGCAAGGACGGCACGATCCGCGCCGTGCTCTCGGGCGTGAACCCCGCCGGCTGCGAGGTCTACAACTTCAAGGCGCCGTCGCACGAGGAGCTCGACCACGACTTCATGTGGCGCGCGATCCGCTGCCTGCCCGAGCGCGGCCGCATCGGCGTGTGGAACCGCAGCCACTACGAAGAGGTCACGACCGTGCGGGTCAACCCGAAGTTCCTCGGCGCGCAGCACCTGCCGCGCGAGATCCCGCACGAGAAGCTGTGGGACGAGCGGCTCGACTCGATCCGCGAGCACGAGAAGTACTGGGCGCGGAACGGCGTGGTCGTCTTGAAGTTCTTCTTGAACGTCTCGCGCGACGAGCAGAAGGAGCGCCTTCTCGAGCGCATCGACGATCCGGAGGTCAACTGGAAGTTCGACGCCTCGGATCTCGCCGCCCGCAAGCAATGGAAGGAGTACATGGAGGCGTACGAGATCGCGATGAACGAGACCTCGCGCGCGCACGCGCCCTGGTACTGCATCCCGGCCGACTCGAAGAGCTTCATGCGCCGCGCGGTCGCCGAGATCATCGCCGACACGCTCGAGACGCTCGACCTGCGCTGGCCGGTCCTGGCGCCCGACAAATACGCGGAGATGTTGGCGCTGCGCGAGGAGCTCGTGAAGGACTGAGCTGTGTGGAATCCCGACAGTTGTTGGCACGGCTAGCAGGGTGAGCGCGCATCTCGCGTGAATCGCGTGGCGCGCGCCGGGCACGCGGGTTGCTCGTCGGAGCCACGTGCGGAGCTGGCTGCCGATCGTCGTGATCTGTCTCGCGGGATCCGTCGCGCGCGCCCAGGGCGTGAGCGCGACCGCGCCCGTCGCGCAAACGATCCGGGTGAGCGGGCGTGTCACCGACTCGAGCGGCCGTCCCGTGAAGGGCGCGGTCGTCACGATCGAGAACACGGCCGTCTCGGCGTCGACCGACGCGAAGGGGCGCTTCACGCTCGACGGCGTCGCGCTCGGCGCATCGCTGGTCGTCGACGCGCCGGGCTACGAGACCGCGATCGCGTCGGCCACCGGCGTGACGATCGACGACGTCGTGCTGCTCGGCGAAGCCGAAGCGAGCGAGACGATCACGGTCAACGGCAACGCGCCCGCGCAATCGCCGGGCGCGGCGAAGATCGATCGCACCGAGATCGCGCGCGTGCCCGGCACCGGCGGCGACTTGGTCCGCACGCTGACCGTGATGCCCGGCGTCGTGAACGCGCAGGTGCCGCTCGGCTCGTTCGGCGGCATCGTGATCCGCGGCTCGTCGCCGGAAGACTCGAAGATCCTCATCGACGACTTCGAGGTGCCGATCCTCTATCACGCGATCGGCTTCCGATCGATCGTGCCGGCGGAGGCGATCGACTCGCTCGAGTACCTGCCGGGCGGCTTCGACGTCGCGTACGGGCGCGCCGCGTCGGGCATCGTGTCGCTGACGACGCGCGCGGGCGCCGACACCCGCAGCGCGCAGGCCGAGGTCTCGGTGATCGACGGCGGGCTGGTCGCGCAGGGCCGCGTCGGCGCCGACACGCGCTACATGGTCGCGTTCCGCCGCTCGACGATCGATCTGATCCTGCCGTCGATCCTCCCTTCGGATCTCGATCTCTCGCTGACGACGGTGCCGCGCTACTACGACGAGCAGCTGCGCATCGATCACGTCCTGTCGCCGCACTGGGACCTGATGATCTCGAGCCTCGGCTCCGACGATCTGCTCGAGCTGTTCGGCGACAAGGCCGAGAACCCCGACAAGCGCTTCTACGATCGCACGCGCTTCGTGCGGCTCACCGGCGCGGCGCGCTGGCACGACGGCGATTGGTCCGCGAGTCGCCGAACACCGAGACGACCCGCGCGGAGCTCACGCACGTCGATCGATCGTGGAGCGGGCTCTCGGACGTCACGGTGCGCGCCGGCGCCGAGGCGGCGATCGGCCGCGCCGGCGTGTCGCTCGCGCTGCCGCACCAGCCGCGCGAGGGCGAGCCGATGCCGATGTTCGATCCGAACGACACGACCGTGAAGTTCGACGGCGTCGTGTGGGCGCCCGACTTCGCGCAGTGGGTGTCGGCGGCGGCGGGCTTCGGCGATCGCGCGCGGCTGACCGCCGGCGCACGGATCGAGGAGTTC
>Ga0310810_10003123_pt1 | contig 17998 bp, 18 predicted proteins | sample NCmetagenome_FD_207641 | JGI IMG/M metagenome (GOLD analysis project Ga0310810, IMG submission 207641) | Soil microbial communities from experimental microcosm in Duke University, North Carolina, United States - NC | ecosystem: Engineered > Artificial ecosystem > Soil microcosm > Unclassified ...
AGCCAGCGTCGCACGGCGTCGCACGCGTCCGCGCCCGACCCCTCGATCGCGACGGCGATCGTGCGATCCACCTCCGGCAGCGCGCGGAGCCGCACCGTCACCTCGGTGATCACGCCGAGCGTGCCCCACGCGCCGGTCATGAGCCGCACGAGATCGAAGCCGGCGACGTTCTTCACCACGCGGCCGCCGGCGCGAACCACGTCGCCGAGTCCCGTCACCACCTCGCACCCGAGGACGTGATCGCGCGGCGTACCGAACGCCGAGGCGAGCGGACCCCACGACGCGGTGGCGACCGTGGCGCCGATGGTGCCCGCGGCCGAGCCGAACGGGCGGAGCGTGAGCCAACGTGCCGCGCTCGCGACGGTCTCGTCGATCTCGGCGAGCGAGGTGCCGGCGCGAACCGTGATCGTGAAATCGTCGGGCGCGAACTCGGTCACGCCGCGCAGCGCGCGCACGTCGAGCGAGTGCGGGGCGGCGCAGGGACGTCCCGCGTCGAGCCACTCGCCGGCGCCGACGATGCGGAGCGGCTCGCGGCGCGCGCGCGCATCGCGCACGCCTGCGGCGAGCGCCTCCGTGCTCTCGACGGAAGCGGAGCCGATCACGCGCTGCGCCCGCGCGCGGAGGGCGCGGCGTGCCATTCGCGACAACTGTGCACCGGCACGACCTTGCCCGGATTCGCGCGGCGGTCGGGGTCGAACACGTCGCGCAGCGCGCACATCGCGGCGAGCGTGTCGGGCGTGAACAGCCGATCCATGTACGGCAGCTTGTCGAGTCCGATGCCGTGCTCGCCCGTGATCGTGCCGCCGGCGGCGATGCAGGCGCTCATCACCTCGCTCATCGCCGCGTGGACGCGCCGCGCCTGGACCGGATCGGATCCGTCGTACGCGATGTTCGGATGCAGGTTGCCGTCGCCGGCGTGGAACACGTTCCGGATACGGATGTCGTGGCGCTCGCCGATCCGCGCGATCTCGGTGAGGATCTCGGGGAGGCGCGTCCGCGGCACCACCGCATCCTGGACCATGAGATGCGGCGCAAGCCGGCCCATGGCACCGAACGCCTTCTTGCGCCCCTGCCAGAGCCGTGCGCGCTCGGCGGAGTCGGTGGCGCTGCGCACCGTGCGCGCGCCCGCCTCGGTGCAGTAGCGCGCGACGCGCGCGGCATCCTCGTCGAGACCGGCCGCGGCCCCATCGAGCTCGATGAGCAGGATGGCCGCGGCGTCGGTGGGATAGCCCCCTGCGTAGATCGATGCCTCCACCGCCTCGATCGTCGCGGCGTCCATCATCTCCAGCGCGGCGGGCACGATCCCGGACGCGATGATCGCCGACACCGCCTCCGCCGCCGCGTGCACCGAGGAGAAGTCGGCCAGCAGCGTGACGATCGACTGAGGGATTCGCTCGAGCTTCACCGTGACGTCGAGCGCGACACCGAAGCATCCCTCCGAGCCGACGAACGCGCCGAGCAGGTCGTAGCCATCCGATTCGCCAGCCGCGTTGCCGAGCGTGACGATCTCGCCGCGCGGAAGCAGCGCGGTCACCGCTAACACGTGATTGAGCGTGACGCCGTACTTGAGGCAGTGCGGCCCGCCGGCGTTCTCGGCGACGTTGCCGCCGATGGTGCACGCCGTCTGGCTGGACGGATCGGGGGCGTAGAGCAGTCCGAACGGCGCAGCGGCACGCGACAACGCGGCGTTGACGACGCCGGGCTCGACGACGGCGCGCGCGTTCTCGGCGTCGATCGAGACGATGCGCGTGAGCCGGTGCAGTCCGAGGAGCACGACGTCGTCCGCGAGCGCGCCGCCGGAGAGCCCCGTCCCCGCCCCGCGCGGTACGTAACGGATGCCGCGTTCGGCGAGGAGCCGCACGACGGCGACCGTCTCGTCGCGCGTGCCGGGAAAGACGGCGAGGGCTGGCCGCCGCTGGTAGCCGGCGAGGCCGTCGGACTCGTAGGCGCGGAGCTCGCCGGGGCGCGCGAGGACGCGGCGCTCGCCGACGATCGCCGCCAGATCGCGGGCGAGGTGCTCGTCGAGGAGTGGGAGAGTTCCGCCGGGCGCGGAGTCGGAGGGAGCTGCGACGGGATCGACGCGCACGAGCGAAAGCTAGGCCGGCGCTCCGGGGCGGACCAGTCGCCTCAGGAGGGGCGAGCGTCACCCGGGGGAGGCTCCGGAGCTGGGCAGACGACGTGCAGCGCGTCGCGCCGCAACTCGTAATCGAGCGGAGCGCGCATGGGAACGAGCTCGCCGTCCAGCGCGACGATCAACGAGCGGCGCACCGTGATGCGGCAGCGCTCGACGATGAAGCTGTCGAGCTCCGGCGTGCGGGACACCGCGTGGACGCCGCGCGCCGCCGCGGAGAGCGCGATCGCGAGAAGGCGTGCGCGCGAGCGGCTGCGCACGACCATCACGTGCAATCCGCGCCGGCCGGTCGGAACGCGACTGCCGAGCGAGGGAAGCTGCAGCTCGCGCTCCCCCACGCCGATGAACACGAGCGGCGTGCGGTAGACGCGTGGCTGGCCGTCGACCTCGAGCTCGACGGCGAGGAGTCTGAGCTGAAACAGGATGCGCAACGCGGCGAGGGCCGATGCGAGCCGGTATCCGAATCGGCGCTCGAGGCGCTCGCGAACGCGCACGAACCGGGTGTACGCGCCGACGCTGCTCGTGTTGAGAAACACACGCCCGTTCACGAGGCCGACGTCGACACCGCGCAGCGTGCCCTCGACGGCCAGCTCGAGGGCCTCGGAGGCTTCGGCGCTCACGCCGAGATCGCGCGCGAAGTGGTTGAGGGTTCCGCCGGGAAGGATCGCGAGCTCCGCGGGGCGCTCGAGGAGCGCGGCGGCGGCGGTGGCGATCGTGCCGTCGCCGCCGCTCACGAGCACGCGGCGCGCGCCGGCGTCGACGACCTCCGCCACCGTGCGCGCGATGGCGTCGGGCTGGACGGCGTGCACCTCGAAGGCGTCGCCGGCCTCGAGGACCTTCCGTGCCTCCTCGGCCGAGCCGGAGGCGATGTTGACGATGGCTGGAATGCGCTCGCTCACGTCAGTCGTGCGAGGATGGCGCCGGAACGAGAGCGGGGCGGGGATCATGATCCCCGCCCCGGCACACCGAGAGGCTGATCTGGCGCGGCCGGCCCGTCAGGCCGCTTGCCAGAATCCGGCCAGCGCGCGGCCGTCGGGGGACTCGCGCAGCTTCTCGAAGGCGCGCTCGCGGATCTGCCGGATGCGCTCGCGCGTGACCCCCATCAGCGCGCCGATCTTCTCGAGCGTCATCGGCTCGCCGCTCTCGTCGAGGCCGTAGTAGAGGAAGAGGATCTTCCGCTCGCGGGGGGTGAGGTATTTCCGGAACACGCGCTCGATGAACTCCTTCATGAGCTTGTAGTCCGTCGTGTCCTCGATCTCGGTGCCGTCGACGCCGGCGAATCGCTCGCCGAGGGTGGAGGCTTCGCGGTCCGAGCGGTCGATCGGCGCGTCGAGCGAGACTTCCGTGCTGGACATCTGCTTGGCGGCGCGAACCTGCTCGGGGGACTCCTCGAGGAGCCGGGAGATCTCGTGCTCGGTGGGGTCGCGTTTGAGGACCTGGGCGAGGATCGTCTCGGCGCGGGCGAGACGAATGAGCTGCGAGTTCTGGTTGAGCGGGATCCGGACGCTGCGGGTCTGCTCGGCGAGGGCCTTGAGGACGGCCTGGCGGACCCACCACACGGCGTACGAGATGAACTTGACGCCTTGGTCGGGATCGAACTTCCGGACCGCCTTGAGGAGCCCCTCGTTTCCGATCGCGACGAGCTCGGAGAGATCGAGGCCGTGGCCCTGATACTTCTTCACGTAGGAGATGACGAACCGGAGGTTCGCCGTGACGAGCCGCTCGGCGGCGGCTTCGTCGCCCTTCTGGGCGAGTCGGGCGAGGCGCCGCTCTTCGGCGGCGTCACTGATGAGGGGGAGCTTCTGTATGTCGTGCAGGTACTGATCGAACGCGGTGGAAGGAGACGAGCGGAAATAACCCTTGGACCTGGTCTCGGTCGCTTGCTCCATACACACCCCTTGCCTGCGCGGAAGGTGGTCGATCGCCGCAGTCGCAGCGGACTGCGGGCCCGGAGGGTTTCAGCGGGAGGGCACAATAATGTGGAGGGAAAAACCCGTCAACAGTGAGTTTGCCAGAATGACCCCATGCTCAGATTTGTGATGGCGCTAACTGCTGCAATGACAGAAAGTTGAAGGTTACTCGGAACGCCGACGCGGATGGAATGCGCGATCGGGCGACGGGCCGTCGAAGGGCCCGTCGCCCGATATCAGGTCGAAATGACTTACGAGCTCAGGCGGACGGCGGCGCCGGCGGGTCCTTCATCTTCCCGCGGGTCGTCGCCATCAGGACCCCGATTCCGATCATGACGATGGCGCCGACGACGATCCACATCGTGGGCACGTTGAGCAGGTACGCCGCGATCGCCAGCCCGATGATCAGGATGATGAAGCCGAGCAGATAGGTGCCGAATGAGGACATGGGGCTCGTCCGATGAGGTCGTCGTCATGGGGAGCAAGGACGGGACCAGCGGACGGTCGGCGGCCCGGTGGCTCAGTGCTGCGCGGGACCCTGGAGCTGGCCGGTGAGCAGCGTGTCCGCGCTGGCTCCGCGCGGCCGCGGGACGAGCACCGCCGTCCCGCGCCGCCGGCCGAACCGCCGCGCGTCGCGGCATTCCGGGGTCCAGACGTCGAGGATGCTCCCCTGGATGCGATCCCCGGTGTCGTCGACGAGGAAGCGGCCGACGTACCGACTGCCGACGTACAGCTCGACGAACCTGCCAAGCGGGAAGAGCTGCGGATCGGCGGCGACGATGCCCTGGCGCACGTACCGGTCGCGCCGCGTCGTTCCCCTGAGACAGTAGGCCGTCAGCTCCACCGGCACGGGGTCGCCGTACCGAACGGGGCCCGCGCGGCCGAGCGCCCAGCCGCGGGCGGCGCCGCGAACCAGTGCGCCATCGAGCCTGATCGGCGCGAACACGAGCGCCGGCGCGACGCGGAGGAGGGTCGGCACGCGCGCGACGTCGGCGGTGCGAGCCCGCACCGTGCCGGCGGTCGCGGCGCCGACGAGCGCGACGGCCGCGACGAGAGTGACGGGCACCCCGACGCGACGGCGGCGCTCCGGGCGATCGGAGGCGCCGTTCCGGCGCTCGCTCATGCGAGCACCTCGTGCACGAGCTGATCGTCCACCGGCAGCGCCCAGCCGGTGCCGGCGCCCGCCATGGCACCGATGCGGGAGGGGAGCGCGTACTCGACCCGGCCGCCGCGCGCCTTCTTGTCGAGGCGCGTCGCGTCGACCACGGCGCCGACGGGAAGCTCGCGTGGCCGCTCCGTGGGCAGTCCCGCGCTCCGCACCACGTCGGCGATCCGTTCCGCCGTTCCGCGCTCGGCGACGCCGAGCCGCTCGGCGATGCGCGACTCCAGCACGATGCCGATGGCCACGGCCTCGCCGTGAAGCAGTGCGTAGCCGCTCACGTGCTCGAGGGCGTGCCCGAGCGTGTGGCCGAGGTTGAGCGTCTTGCGGCGACCGTGCTCGCGCTCGTCGGCGCGCACCACCTCCGCCTTGATCTCGACGCTGCGGGCGACCGCGTCGAGCGTGGGCGCGGGATCGGCGTCGAGCAGGGCGGGCAGCTCCGCCGCGAGGCGGTCGAAGTACGCGGCGTCGGCGAGCACGCCGTGCTTGATCGCTTCGGCGAGTCCGGCGCGGCGCTGCGCAGGCGACAACGTGCGCAGGGTCTCGACGTCCGCGAGCACGGCGGCGGGGGGATGAAACGCGCCGACGAGATTCTTGCCCGCGTCGGTGTCGACCCCCGTCTTGCCGCCGATGGACGCGTCGATCATGGCGAGCAGGGTGGTCGGACACTGCACCACCGGCACGCCGCGCATGAACGTCGCGGCGACGAAGCCGGCGAGATCGCCGACGACGCCCCCGCCGAGCGCGACGACGGTGGTGTCGCGCCCGCAGCCGGCGTCGAGCATGCCGTCGGTGACACGCGCCCAGGTGTCGCGCGTCTTGTGCGCTTCTCCCGACGGAATGACGTGCAGCGACACGGGCGCGTGCTCGGCGAGCGCGCGGAGCAGGGGCTCCGCGTAGCGCGGCGCGACCTCGACGTCGGAGACGATCGCGTAGTGGTGCGCCGGGGCCGCGTCGGCGATGCGGCGCGCATACTCGTGGCGCAGTCCCGCGGCGACGACGACGCGGTAGCCGCCCGCGTCGATCTCGCGCACTCCGGCACGTCCGGGCTCCGCGCTCGCGCGCGCGGTCACGCTACCAGGTCACCTCTCCCACGCCGGCGCGCACATTGGCGAGCCTCGCGAGGGTGAAGAGGAGGTCGGACAGCCGGTTGAGGTAGATGACGCCGAGCGCGGGGAGGTCGACGGTGCGGTGCAGGTGAACGACGCGACGTTCGGCGCGGCGGCAGACGGTCCGTGCGAGATGCAGCGTCGCCGCCTTCGGCGAGCCGCCGGGGAGCACGAAGGCTCGAAGCGGCTCGAGCTCGGCGTCGGCGTCGTCGATCGCGCGCTCGAGCTGCGCGATGCGCGCGTCGTCGATGCGGGCCTTCTCGAGGTGCTGCGCCATCTTCTCGCGGTCCGGAGTGGCGAGCAGCGCGCCGAGGGCGAAGAGGTCGCGCTGCACGAGCACGAGTAGCTCGTCGATGCGCGGCATCGGCTCGACGGCGCGCGCCATCCCGAGGACGGCGTTGAGCTCGTCCACGTCACCGTACGCTTCGACGCGAGGGTCGTCCTTCGGCACCCGACCGCCTCCGAACAGCCCGGTGGCGCCGGCGTCTCCCGTTCTCGTGTAGATCTTCACGGGAGGAAAGATAGTCGGGCGGGCTGACGGGAAACGGTCAATGGTTCGCCGGTCGACGGTACACGTCAGCGGGCAGGAACGGCGACGGCGGCGCGAGAAGCGTCCAGAGGCCGGCCGTCTACCGAAAAGCCGTCAACCGACAAACCGTCAACCGTTCATCGTCCGAACCACTTCACGAGCAGCCCCGTTCGGGCGGCGCTCATCGTGACGGCGCGCTCGAGGGCGGAGAAGCCGGTGTCCGTCTCGTGCGGGTCGTCGCGCGTCGGCGGACGGAAGTCGTGCGGGAAGAGCGCCGCGAGGTGGGTCTGGAGCTGGTCGGGCGACGCGTACGCGTGCTGCGACGCGATCCAGCGATCGAGATCGGCGCCCATCATCGCCGCGGTGGGCCGGCGCGCCGGCTCGTGGTCGAGCGCGAGGCGAAGGATCGTCTCGAGCGCGGGATCGAGCCCGTGGATGCGTCCGCGCAGGTCGGGCAGGGGATTCACCGCGACTTCCTCGACGATGTTCGTCGTGGATTCCTCCACGAACAGGAGGTCGAGGGCGAGGAGCTCGTAGAGCACGACGCCGAGCGAGAAGACGTCGGTGCGCGCGTCCGCGTCGAGGCCGAGGATCTGTTCGGGGCTCATGTAGTGCTTCTTGCCCATGCGCATCCGACCACCGTTCGCGAGGTCGGCGGAGCTGCGCGCCTTGGCGATGCCGAAGTCGGCGAGCTTGATGTGGCCGTCCCACGTGGCGAGGATGTTCCCCGGGCTCACGTCGCGGTGCACGATGTCGAGCCGCTCGCCCCCCGGAGCGACGAACTTGTGCGCGAAGTCGAGCGCGCGGCAGACGCGGCTCGCGATGTACGCCGCGAGCGGCGCGGGCATGGGGCGCCCGAGCGCGCGGTGCCGGTCGATGAGCTGCCGCACCGTCGGGCCCTGGATGTACTCCATCGCGATGAAGTAGTCGCCGCCGACCTCACCGAGCTGGAAGATCTGCACGATGTTCCCGTGCATCAGGTTGGCCGAGAGCTTGGCCTCGTCGATGAATGCGCGGAGGAACGCGCGCCGCTTCGCGTAGCGCGGGTGGATGACCTTGAGCGCAACGCGTTTCGTGAAGCCTTCCGCGCCGAGCTGCTCGGCTTCGTAGACGGTTGCCATGCCGCCCTCGGCGATCTTGCGCACGAGGCGAAAGCGACCGGTGAACTCGAGCTCCGGATGTTCCATGGGCGTCGTCCGCGATGAGTTGCCGTTCCCTTGATGATCGGCTGCTCACCGGCGAACCTTCAGCCCATGGACCACGAAATGAAGGACATCACGATCATCGGCGCTGGGCCCGCGGGGCTGTTCGCCCTGTTCTACGCCGGCATGCGCGGGGCGACGGCGCAGATCGTCGACGCGCTTCCGGAAGTGGGGGGCCAGCTCACGGCGCTGTATCCCGAGAAATACATCTTCGACGTCGCCGGCTATCCGAAGATCCTGGCGAAGGATCTCGTGCGGTCGCTGCGTGAGCAGGCAGCGCAGTTCAACGAGCCGACCCATCTCGGACAGCAGGTGACCGCGCTCCGGGAGGAGAACGGCCACTTCGTGCTCGAGACGGAGCGCGACCGGTTCCCGTCGCGCGCGATCATCATCGCGGCGGGGATCGGCGCCTTCTCACCGCGCCGGCTTCCGCACGCGGCGGCGCAGCCGTGGTACGGACGCGGGATCTACGACACGGTGACCGACCCACAGGACTACCGCGACCAGCGCGTGGTGATCATCGGGGGCGGCGATTCGGCGTTCGACTGGGCGACGCAGCTCGCGGGCATCGCGGCGCACGTGTGCGTCGTGCACCGGAGCGACCGCTTTCGCGCGCACGGCGCCACGGTCGCACTCTTCCAGGCCAACGTCGAGGCGGGCCGCGCGTCGCTCTACACCTTCCACGAGCTCGCCGACGTGATCGGGCACGAGCAGGGCGAGCGGTTCTCGCACATCGTGCTCAGGGACGTGAAGGCGAAGACGACGTGCGAGGTGGAAGCCGACGTCGTGTTGCCGATGCTCGGCTTCGTGAGCGACATCGGACCGATCGGCGAGTGGGGGCTGACGTTCGAGAAGGACGAGATCGTCGTCAATCAGGTGATGGAGACCGGTCGCACCGGCATCTGGGCGGCGGGCGACGTCACCACCTATCCCGGGAAGCTCAAGCTGATCGCGTGCGGGTTCGGCGAGGCCGCGACGGCGGTCAACCAGGCGGTGCACTGGATCTACCCGGAGAAGAAGGTCGCGCCCGGGCACTCCAGCAACATGGCGATCTTCGGCCAGAAAGACGACTGAGCGCCGGCGGGCGCGAGAACTCAGCGCCCGTCCGTCGCCCGCGCGCGGATCACTGCTCTTCGTTGTAGAGCACGACGATCACCGGTCCGCCGTTCGCGTTGAGCCCGAACCGCGCCTGGGCCTCCTCGGCGTTGAGGTAGCGCACGCCGATCATGCCGTAGGTGTTCATGCGCTTGAGTGCATCCGTTCCCTGAAGCGGCCCGTAGTCGAGCGAGAGATGGGTCGAGCCGGCGGCGGTCGCGAGGAAGCTGTTCGGCCCGTGATAGGTGAAGAAGGCGGGCCGCAGGTGCCGGATGGCGGTGAGCGCATCGCGCGAGACGATCTGCGGATCCGCGAGCTCCTCCTTGGAGATCAGATACGGATCCCGCTTGACCGGCGCCTCGTAGACGATCGAGGACGGAGCCGGCTGGTGATACCGGCCGACGCACGCCGAGGCTGCGGCCAGAAACGAGATCGAGACGAGATGGCGGGTCACACGCATGGGAATCACCTGTAGTGGGGTCGCCGCGGCGCGTCCAGCTTGGGGCGGCCGGCGGGGGCCGCCCCGCGGCGGGTACGGCAAGCTTACGGCTGCTTGTTGTAGAGCAGGACGACGACCGGACCGCCATTGGCGTTCAGGCCGAAGCGGTTCTGCGCGTCGTTCGAGTCGAGACAGCGAACTTCCTTGAGGCCCTGGGTGGTGATCGTGGACAGGTAGCTGGAGCTCTGGAGCGGCCCGTAGTCGACGCTCACCATCGCATCGCCGCCCCCACCCGTACCCCCGCCGGAGCCAGTCGGTCCCCGGCTCACGAGGCACGCCGGACGCAGGTGTCGGATGGCGGTGAGCGCATCGCGGCTCGTGATCGACGGATCCTGGAGCTCCTGCTCGCTGATCACCCTCGGATTCTTCTTGGCCGGGGCCTTGTTGTAGACGGCGGTCGCGCTCGGACTCGTGGTCTGGCTCGGAGTCGTCTTGCCGCTCGCGCACGCGGCGGCGGCGGCGAGCAGTGCAGCGAGAGGGAGGCGAAGGACGCGCATGAAATCTCCTGGGTTGCGCGGCGCACGAACGGCGCCGGGTAGTCGGAAGGAGCGAGTCGTGATCCGGTGGACGGGAACGGCTACTGCGAGGTGGTGAGCAGGACGATCACCGGGCCGCCGTTGGCGTTGATGCCGAATCGCGCCGTGGCCTCGGTGCTGTTCAGGTAGCGTACCTCCTTCAGGCTGCGGGTGTCGATCCCCGAGAGCGCCGTGAGCTGCTGCAGCGGCCCGAAGTCCTGCGAGATCTGCACCTTCCCCGCGTTCGCATTCTTGAAGCTCACGGGGCCGCGGGTCATGAAGTACTGCGGGCGCAGAAGCCGGATGGTGGTCAGCGCGTCGTTGCTCACCACGGTCGGATCCTGCAGCTCCTCGAGCGTGATGACGCTGGTGTTGCGTCTCGCATGCGCCTGATCGGCCGCCACGTCCGAGGGCGACGGATGGGGATTTCGCATGCACGCCATCGAGAGGGCGAGCAGCGCGGCCGATCGGAGTGGATGGAAGTCCATGGAGAGTACCTCGTCGGCAGCGGCCGCCGGGCCGCCGCCACGCTCACTGCTTCGACGACAACACCACGATCACCGGACCGCCGTTGGCGGTGATGCCGAAGCGCGTCTGTGCCTCGACCGCGGTCAGATACCGGACCTCCTGAAGCGTGCGCACGTCCACCTGGCTCAACTCGTCGAGCGGACGAAGTGGGCCGTAGTCGCGGGAAACCTGAACGAGGCCCGCGCTCTGATTGGAAAAGCTCTGTGGCCCGCGAGTCCGGAAGAAGGCAGGACGCAGCTGGCGGATGGCGGTCATCGCGTCGGTCGCCGCGATCGTCGGGTCCTCGAGCTCCGCGCGCGTGATGACGTTGGGATCCTTGCGCGCGGTGCTCGCAGACGGCGTCGAGCCGCCGGCGGTCGCCGCCGGCTTCGCGCACGACGCCGCGAGGACGAGCAGAAGCGCGAGGGAACGGCGAGCGATCATCGAGAAGCCTCGGAAGACGAGTGGGTTCGGCCTGGCGTGTTGCGAACGTTCATTCGGGGTACCGCGCGCGCAGCTTCTCCACGTTCCGCCGGGCGACGTCGTGGAGCGAGATCCCCAGTGTATCTGCCGCGATCGCCAGGCACCAGAGCGCGTCGCCCAGCTCGAGCGTGAGCGCTTCCCGATCGAGCGGACGACCGCGAAAGTGGTGCTTTCGCACGTGCGCGAGGACCTCGCCTGCCTCCTCGGCGAGTCCCGCCGCGGCGTCCAGCAGCCGCTCGTCCTCGGTCAGCGCCCGGTTGATCGTGCGGCGCGCTTCATCCTGATACCCGCCCAGCGTCGTCACGTTCTCCACCCCGCCGCTCACGAGTACGTCACCCGTGGGTCGGCCTTGGCGTAGGCCACATCGGTGAGGAGGTTCACCAGCACGAACACGGCGGACAGGAAGAGCACCGAGCCCTGGATGGCCGGCAGATCGCGTCGCGCGATGGCATTCACCACGTAGCGTCCGATCCCGGGCCAGGAGAAGATCGTCTCGGTGAGGATGCTGCCGGTGAGATACGCGCCGAAGTCGAGCCCGAGCACGGTGATGATCGGGATGAGCGCGTTCCGGAGGGCGTGCCGCACCACCACGACCCGCTCGCGCAGCCCTTTGGCACGCGCGGTCCGGACGTAGTCCGCGCCGAGCGAGTCGAGCATGGCCGACCGAGTCATCCGCGCGAGAAACGCGATGGAGCGCATGCCGAGGGCGAGCGCGGGGAGGATCAGGTAGCGGAGCCCGCCGAAGCCGGAAGGCGGGAGCCAGTGCAGCGTGACGGCGAACAGCAGGATGAGCAGCAGCCCGACCCAATAGACCGGGAAGCTGATCCCCAGATAGGCGAGCGCGAGACCGAACCGGTCGATGGCTCCGCCGGGACGCCGCGCGCTGAGCACGCCGAGGGTCACGCCGCACACCGTGGCGAGAAGCATCGCCGCGCCGGCGAGCTGCAGGGTCTTGGGGAAGCGCTCACGGATGTCGCGCTCGATGGGCCGGTTCGTGATGTAGGAGCGGCCGAGATCGCCGCGCGCGATGCCGGCGACGTAATGGCCGAACTGCACGGGGAGCGGGTCGTCGAGCCGGAGCTCGGCGCGGAGCCGGGCGATCGTCTCCTCGTCCGCGCGCTCGCCGACCATCGCCATGACCGGGTCGCCGGGAGCGACGTAGAGGAGGAGGAAGGCGACGACGAGCACGCCGACGAGCGTCGGGATGGCGAGGAGGAGGCGACGTATGATGAAGGCGCTCATCTCAACGCTTCTGCGGAGTCGCGGTGCGGATCGTCACCGTGGTCCATGGTTGGCCGTTGAAGATCACCGGCGGCTCGAAGCCGCCGATCCACGGCTGGACGGCGTACAGCTCGCTGTAGAACCAGAGAAAGATCATCGGTGCGTCGCGGAAGGCGAGCCGGTCGGCTTCCATGTAGAGTGCGACGCGCTTCTCCTCGTCGGGCTCGCGGCGCGCGGCGGTGACGAGCGAGTCGAACCGCGGATTCGCGTAGAACGAGACGTTGCCCCCCACGCCCTTGTTCGCGCTGTGCAGGAGGGGGTAGAGGAAGTTCTCCGCGTCGGGGTAGTCGGCGTACCAGTCCTTGATGAAGAGATCGGTCCCTCCCTTCCGCGCGGCTTCGCGGGCGGCGGCGCTCTCGCGTTGCACGAGCTTGACGCGAATCCCCGACAGCCGCAGGTACGCCTGGAGCGTTTCGGCGACGCGGACGTAGATCGGGTTCGTCGATGTCCAGAGCTCGACGTCGATCCCGTTCGGGTAGCCCGCCTCGCGCAGAAGCTGCCGGGCGCGCGTGGTGTCGAACTGGTAGCCGATTCTCGTCTTCTCGGCCCCGGGAAGGGACGGAGGAATGACGCCGGCCGCCGGCTCGCCGCGGCCGGCGATCAGGTTGCGGATGATCGTGTTCCGGTCGACGGCGTAGTTGAGCGCCTGGCGCACGCGCACGTCGGCCAGCGGGCCACGGGTCGTGTTGATCGCCACGTACACGAGCTCGAGCGACGGGGTCGAAGCGAGCAGCTTCCTGCGCTCCGCGTCTTCCTCCCAGTCGGCGATCTCTCCCTGCGGGATCTGGAGCACGTCGACATTGCCGCTCTGGAATTCGGCGACGGCGGTGCTCGGCTCGGCGATGATGCGCGCCTGGAGGGAATCCGCCTTCGGCGCGCCTCCCCACCAGTCCGGATTCGGGGCGAAGAGCAGGTAGTCGTCGTGCTTCCATTGGACGAGCCGCCATGGTCCGGTGCCGACGGGATGCTCGCCGAAGTCCGGCGGGACGTGCTCGGGGGCGATCGCGGCGACCGGCATGGCGAGGAGCTTCGGGAAGATGGCGAACGGCTCCTTCAGCACGACGACGATCGTGGAGTCGTTCGGCGCGGAGAGGCCGTCGATGGCGGAAGCCTTCCCGTCGGCGAACTCCTTCGCGCCGCGGATCGGGTAGAGGGGCCAGCCGCGGCCGCCCCGGACCTTCGGGTCGAGCACACGCTCCCAGCTGGCGAGCACCTGCCGGGCGACGAAGGGGGTTCCGTCGGAGAAGCGGACGCCGCGCCGAAGGTGAAAGGTGTAGGTGCTGCCGTCGGGCGACGATTCCCAGCTCGTGGCGAGGGCGGGGACGACCTTCGCGTCGGGCGTGAACCGGGTGAGCCCGTCGAAGAGGTAGCTGACGACGCGGCCCGTGGGGACGTCGGTGGAAAGCGCGGGGTCGAGCGAGCGCGGGTCGTAGTTGTCGCGCGAGTCGACCAGGGTATGCCGATCGGTGCCGCCGCCCCCGCCACCGCACGCCGCGAGAAAGAGGGGGAGGAGCAGGGCGGCGGAACGACGCATGACGTTCTGGCGTAAGCAGTTGACAGCCGAGTGAAGGCGCGAGAACTTACCCGCGCCCGAGAGCAGCGTCAAACGTCTACGCGCCCGCCGGATAGCACACGCCGCGCGGGCGCGTGGTGCATGGGAGCCGAGGCTCTCCCGGGCCCGCTGCAAGTTGCGTCCCTCGTTTCCTCCCGCCCGCTGGCCGGCGTCCATGACCCGCTCGTCCGCACCCCCTCCACCGCGCCCCACCTCGCGCCTCGAGGGCTACGTCTATCGTCGCGAGCTGGACGCGCGCGAGCTGCTGCCGGCGATCGGGGTCGGGGTCGCGGCGGGGCTGGCGGCGTTCTACGTGACGCGGCTCTTCCTCGAGCGCACGCCGCTGCTCCCCGAGGAGCGCCGGACCGGCGCACACCACGCATCGGGGAAGCGATCCACGTGAGGAGCGGCGGTCGCCGGCGGCTCGCGCGCGAGTGGTGGCGCGGAGCCCTGACCGCTGCGCTGCTCTTCCTGCTGCCCGCGGTTGCCCGCGCGCAGAGCTCGGAGTGCGATCCGGGAGAGCGGGAGGTGCGGTCGCTCGCCTTCCACGGCAATCACGCGTTCCGTGCGAGCGAGCTCGAACTCCGCATCGCCACGACGCCGTCGAGCTACTGGCGACGGACGCTTCGGGTCGTCGGAACCCGGCGCTGCCTCGACAGCGACGAGCTCCGTCTCGACGTCGGACGGCTTCGGCTCTTCTACCGGCGACACGGCTACTACTCGGCGGCGGTGGACACCGCCGTCACCCCGAACGCGGACGGCAGCGTGCGCGTCGCGTTCAACATCGACGAGGGCCCGCCGGTGCGCGTCGACACGCTGCGCATCACGGGGCTCGACTCGCTCACGGCACCGATCGCCGCGACGCGCGATCTCGACCTCCGCCAGGGCGTGGTGTTCGACGTCACGCGACTGCAGAGCGCGATCGACTCGATCAAGGCGCGCCTCCGGAACAACGGCTATCCGCGCGCCGACGTGGCCGCGAGCTACACCGTGTACGACACGCTGGCGCACCTCGCGCGCGTGTCGCTCGAGGTCATTCCGGGGGACCGCGCGCGCGTCGGGGCGATCCGCGTGTTCGACGAGCCGATGCCCGATGCGCCTCGGCGGCTGAGCGACGCGACGGTGCGCCGGCTGATCGACGTCGAGCCGGGCGACGTGTACGACGACCGCGCGCTGACCGACGCGCAGCGCGAGCTCTACCAGAGCGACCTGTTCCGCCACGTCGAGGTTCGGCTCGCGCCGGACAGCGTGCAGGGCCCGGTGGACTCGCTCGTCACGATCGATCTCCTGCTCCGCGAGAACTTCGTCCGCCAGCTCGACACCGAGGTGGGCTGGGCGGTGCTCGACTGCTTCAAGGGCCGAGCGGTGCTCGTGGACAAGAATTTCCTCGGCGAGGCGCGGCGGCTGGAGCTGACGGCGCAGCTCTCCAAGGTCGGCCACGCGGAGCACACCCGGTTCGCCGACGGGAAGCTGTGCGCGTCGGACATGAACAAGGATCCGTTCAGCAGCCAGGTGAACTACTTCGTGGGCGGGACGTTCCGCTTTCCCACGCTGTTCGGCCTGCGCGGCTCGCCGGCGTTGTCGCTGTACAGCGAGCGGCGCGGCGAGTACCAGGCGTATCTCCGCACCACCGTGGTCGGCGGCGAGGCATCGCTGACGCGCGAGATCCGCAACGACCTCCCGCTCCGGCTCGCGTATTCATTGGAGTACGGACGCACCGACGCGCAGCCCGCGCTCCTCTGCGCGGTGTTCAACCGGTGCGACAGCGAATCGCGTGCGCTGCTCACGGGGCACGATCGCCCGCTCGCGGTGGCGAGCGCCCACCTCGACCGGCTGCGCGTCGACAATGCGCTCAACCCGCGCCGCGGAACGATCCTCCGGCTGGATCTGCGCGGGGCGGGCCGCGAGATCGGATCCGATCCGCAGCTCCAGTTCATCAAGGGGCTGGCCGACGGCTCGTTCTACCGGCCGATCTCGCGCGGGACGACGTTCGCGGCGCGGCTCCGGCTCGGCACCGTGCTCGCGCGCTCGCTCTCGTTCGACGACCCGGTTGGCTTCGTGCCGCCCGAGGAGCGGCTGTACGCCGGGGGCGCGTCGAGCGTGCGCGGCTTCCAGCAGAACGAGCTCGGGGATCTGATCTACATCGCCGAGAACGCGCCCGTGGCCGACGTCCCCGGCGCCGACACCGTGTTCTTCGCGCTGCAGAACGGGGACACCGAGGTGCGGCGCGTCGTGCCGGTGGGCGGCAACTCGCTCATCGTCGCCAACTTCGAGCTTCGCTTTCGCAGCTTCTTCCTCCCCGAGCTGATCCAGTACACCGCCTTCGCCGACGCCGGCGACGTCTGGCAGCGCGGGACGAATCTCGGCGGGCGCTCGCACACCGGCGCGTCGCTCTTTCTCAACGGGCTGCGCTGGACACCCGGCGTGGGCATCCGCGTGTTCACGCCGGTAGGCCCCTTTCAGGCCAACGTGGGGTACAACCCGTACCCGCGGCCGGCGGGCGCCATCTTCTACGACGCGCCGCCGAACGCACAGGGATTCGCGCCGCTGTATTGCGTCAGTCCCGGCAACCGCGTCCCTGCGGTGAAGCTTCCCTCCGGCGAGTACGAGCAGGCGTCGGGCGGCACCTGTCCGGCGACCTTCACGCCATCCCAGTCGCGCACGTTCTTCAGCCGGCTGACGTTCACCTTCTCCATCGGCCCCGATTTCTGATCCGCCCGCAACCCGGATGACCCGACGACGCTTCATCGCGATCGTCAGCCTGTGCGTGCTCGTCACGCTCGGGGTCATCGTGGCGGGCACCGGCTGGTTCGTCACCCAGTCCGACTTCGGCCAGGAGCAGCTTCGCCGCTGGATCCAGGCGCAGCTCGCGTCGTCGGTGCACGGCACGGTCCACCTCGGACGGATCAGCGGCAGCTTCCTCACCGGCGTGACGATCGACTCGGTGGAGCTGCGCGACGACCAGGATTCCCTGTTCGTGGCGACGGGGCGCGTGCACGTGGAGTACGATCCGCGCGATCTCGTCGACCGGCGGCTGCACCTGCGGCGCGTCGACGTCGAGCATCCGAACGTCGTGCTGCGCCAGAGCGGCGACTTCAGCTGGAACTTCAAGCGCATGTTCAAGCGCTCGGGGCCGCAGCGGCCGAAGGGGCCCGAGCGCGGCTTCGGCGACTTCATCGTGGCCGACGCGGTGCACCTGCGCGATGCGCAGATGCGGCTGACACTGCCCTGGCACGTCGACACCTCGCTCCACGGCGTCAAGCGCGACAGCGCGACGCGGTTCAACCTCGCGCGAACGGACCACGAGATCCGGCGCACGGGCGACGGGTTCTCGCAGAACTACCGCTGGACGGGCGCGTACCTCGCCGTGTCGCACGCGCGGCTCGCCGACCCGGACACGGCGGAGCGGCTGTTCGTCGTCGACACGCTGCACGCCGTGGAGAGCGTGCCGAGCTTCCGCTGGCGCAACGTGCGCGCGGTGGTGCGGCAGCTCGGCGATTCCGTGTGGATCTCGGCGCCGCACTGGGACCTGCCGGCGTCGACCGGACATGCCGAAGGCAAGATCGTGTGGGGGAGCGAGCTCCCGGTGCGTTACGGCATCCGCGTGTGGGGCGACTCGGTGTCGCTGGCCGACGTCGGCTGGGTGTACCCCACGCTGCCCACCACGGGCGGCGGCACGATGGTGCTCGACATCAGGAACGAGAAGAACCTGCAGCGGCTCGACTACGCGATCAGCGACATGGACGTGCGCACGACGCGCTCGCGGCTGCTCGGTGACATGACGTTCGAGACCGGCGGACCGGTGCTCGCGGTGCACGACGTGAAGCTGCGCGCCGATCCGGTGGACTTCGATCTGCTGCGCACGCTGAACGGGAAGCCGTTCCCCGCCGACTGGCAGGGAACCATCACGGGCACCGTGAATGCCAGAGGCGGTCCGCTCACGCACTTCTACGTCGACGACGCGAACGTCACCTTCCGCGACGCGCACGTTCCGGGTGCGGAGTCGCACCTGCGCGGGCGCGGCGA
>Ga0310810_10003124_pt1 | contig 17996 bp, 12 predicted proteins | sample NCmetagenome_FD_207641 | JGI IMG/M metagenome (GOLD analysis project Ga0310810, IMG submission 207641) | Soil microbial communities from experimental microcosm in Duke University, North Carolina, United States - NC | ecosystem: Engineered > Artificial ecosystem > Soil microcosm > Unclassified ...
CCGTGAATGCCGACCTCAAAGTCGGCACACTGGAAGAGACCGTCGTCGTGAGCAGCGAATCGCCGACGGTGGACGTGCAGAGCGCGACGGTGCAGAAGACGATGACCGACGAACTGCTCACCGCGCTTCCGACTTCGCGGAACGCATCGGGCATTCAGAATCTGATACCCGGAATGATCTCGACTCAATTAGGCGCCTCCGTTGCCGGAGGCGATACGGGCGGCATCCAGGGCGGACAAGGGGCGATTGCCGGAAGAATCCACGGCGGAAAATCGGACGGGTCCCGCACGAAGAACGACGGTCTCAATACCGATCTCACTGGCGGCGCGAATTCAGGTGGGCAGCTCCTGAATATCGGTGGGGCGCAGGAAGTGGTGCTCAGCCTCTCTGGTGGTCTGGGTGAAGCGGAAGGCGCCGGCGTGACGCTGAATGTCATTCCTCGCGACGGCGGCAACACCTTCAGCGGAAGCTTCTTCGCCAACTACGCGAACGGCTCCATGCAGGGCGACAACTACACGCAAAGCCTGAAAGATCAAGGACTGAGGACGCCGTCAGAACTGATCAAGCTGTGGGACGTCAATCCCATGGGTGGTGGACGGATCGTTCGCGATCGTCTCTGGTTCTACATGCAGTATCGAGAGAACCGTTCAGAGAACACGGTGCCTGGGATGTGGTTCAACAAAAACGCCGGCAACCCCGAGGCATGGACGGTGGATTTCGACAAGAGCCGCCAGGCGTTCAAAGACACGCTCGACAGAACCGCATCCATCCGCCTGACGTGGCAGATCTCCAAACGCAACAAGCTGAATATCTACTGGAACGAGCAGTACAACACGATTGGCGCGGAAGGGGGCGGGACGGCGACGCAGACGATCGAAGCGACGGGGCTGAGCATCTTCAAGCCGTCGCGCATTCGTCAGGCGACGTGGTCATCGCCGTGGACGAATCGCATCTTGTTTGAAGCCGGGTTCGGGGACTTTGCGGCGCGGTGGACGGGGAGCTCTGGCGGCGGGATCCGCATCGACGGCACCAATCCTCGGGACCCACGCATGATTCGCATCACCGAGCAGGGCGGCGAGATCCCAGGTCTGATTTACAAGATGGGGCCCTCGCAAGGCACGCTCGGGTTCGGGCACAACTGGCTGGGAACGAACGAGTGGCGGGCGTCGATGACATATGTCAGCGGTGCTCACAACATGAAGTTCGGGTACCAAGGTGGATTCAGCGTGCCCAGCATGGAACTGAGCAACGTGGGCCCGATCAATGCGATCAGGATGAACAACGGCGTCGTCAACCAGCTGACGCAGGTCGCACCCTACCCCGGTGGGTTCAAGCAGGTTCGACATGTGAAGCCGGTGAATCTCTACGCGCAAGATCAATGGACCACCGGGCGGCTGACACTCCAGGGGGGTCTGCGATGGGACAACGGTCTCATCTCGTATCCAGATCAATCGATTGGCGGCTCTGGATATCTGCTCATGCCGACGCAGATCAGCTTTCCTGCCGGCTCTACGCAAGGTGTGGGCTGGCATGACATCACGCCGCGAATGGGTGTGGCCTACGATGTGTTCGGGAACGCCAAGACGGCCCTGAAATTCAATTTGGGCAAGTACATGGAAGGCTTCGGTTCGTTGGGCAACGGTTCGGTCGGCGCCATGGATCCGAACCCCATGGTGCGCCTGACCCTGCTCACGACGCGATCGTGGAGCGACGCCAATCGAGATTTCGTCGCCAACTGCGATCTCTTGAACCCCGGCGCCAACGGCGAGTGCGGGGCGATGAACGATCAGAACTTCGGAAAGCAGTTCGGGCGGTCGTACGATCCGGGCTACATCACCGGCTGGGGCAACCGTCCCTACAGCTGGTCGATGGGCGCGTCCGTCCAACAGGAAGTCGCGCCTCGCGTTTCAGTGAACGCTGGATATTTCCGAAACTGGTGGGGCAATTGGTACGTCGTCGACAACCGCGCGACGAGTCTGGCCGACTACACGCCGTTCAGCATCGCGGCGCCAATCGATGCGCGCCTTCCTAACGGCGGTGGCTACACGGTCGGCGGTCTCTACAACCTGGTGCCGGCGAAAGTCGGGCAGGTGGACGAGCTCGCTCAGAGCTCGGACAACTTCGCTGAACAAAAAGAGAACTGGCAGGGCGTGGACTTCGGCGTCACCGCGCGGTTGAAGAACAGTCTGACCCTGCAGGGCGGGACGAGTACCGGGCGCCGGCTCGCGGATGCCTGCGCGGTTCGAGCGGTGTTGCCAGAGTTGGGTGCGGGTCCGACCGGCGCTCAGAACAGTTCCATCGCTGGCAACACCGTTGGCAACAACACCGGCGCGCAGTCGGTAACCAACCCGTATTGCCGCACCGTGGAGCCGTACCTCACATCAGTCGCTGGTCTCGCGTCGTACACGCTTCCCAAGGCGGACGTGCAAGTGAGCCTGACCTGGATGAGCAATCCGGGCCCGGTCATCGAGGCGAATTACGTGGCCTCGAATGCCGTGATCGCGGCCGGGCCGCAGCCGCTTGGCCGTCCTCTTTCGGGTGGCGCGGCGAACGTCACGGTGAACCTGATCGAGCCGGGTACCCAGTACGCCGATCGGCGCACCACGTTCGACCTTCGCGTCGCAAAGATCTTCAAATACGACCGGACGCGGTCACAAGTCGGGATCGACGTCTACAACCTGACGAACAGCGATGCGGTCCTGAGCTACAACAACACGTTCGTCCCCAACGGACCCTGGTTGACACCGACAGCGATTCAGCCCGCGCGTTATATCAAGGTCAGCATGCAGATCGATTTCTGAGCGGATCGTCATAGGAGGCCGTGATGACAATGCGAGTCCTCGTGTTGTGCGTGCTCTTGGCGGCGCCAGTCTTCGGTCAGGAGACGGTGCCGAGCTTGTCGTTCGAATCGGTGCCCGATTTTCTGAAACTCCCAACCGGGATGAACTTTGGCGAGGTTCCGGGAGTCGCGGTCAACTCGAAGGGCCACCTGTTTGTGTTCACGCGATCGAACAGCGCGCATGGCCCCGCGTTTGGACCAACCGCATCACAGCTGCTCGAGTTTGGTCCCAACGGTGAATTCATCCGCGAGATCGGCGCCGGGCTGTACGGGTGGTCGTTCGCTCATACGGTGCGTATCGACAAAGATGACAACATCTGGGCGATCGACAAGGGCTCCGATATGGTCATCAAATTCAACCAGGCGGGCCGCGTCGTCTGGGTATTCGGGCGCCGGAAAGAGTCGGCCGACGGCGCTGAGCCGTGGGAGCATGTCAACCCGCCACTCCCACACGTGGACGGCATGTTCCGCCAGCCGACTGACGTCGCGTTCGACTCGGACGGCAACATCTACATTACCGACGGGTACATCAACGCGCGGGTCGCGAAGTACGACAAGGACGGCGACTGGGTGAAGTCGTGGGGCAGTCACGGCACCGGACCGGGACAATTCAACACGCCGCACGCGATCGTCATCGATCGCAACAACCAGGTCTATGTGGGCGATCGAGGGAATCGTCGCATTCAGGTGTTCGACACCGAGGGCAAATTTCTCCGGCAGTTCACCATTGATGTCCCTCCGGCTCCCGGGACGAAAGCGGTCAACGGCAACACACCCACAGGCGAACGTCTGGCGCAGACGATCGGCGCACCCAACTCGATCTGCATCACGCCGGGATCCAACCAGGTGCTCTACGTCGGTGAGAGCACTTTTCCGGGCCGCATATTCAAGGTCACGCTCGAGGGCAAAGTGTTGGGTGTGATCGGCCGGTCGGGGCGGAACCTGGGGCAGTTCTCTGGCGCGCACCAGCTCGCGTGCCGGTCGGAGAACGAAGTGTACGCGGCCGAGACGTCCAACTGGCGCGTGCAGAAGCTTCTCTTCGGGAAGCCGCGGACAACGGAACGTTCGAGCCGGTGACGGGCAGCCAATCCATCGCCGAGAGAAGCGCGGGCCTTGACCCAGACTCAGCGTCTCAGCGCTTCGTGGACTTGCCTGTTAGAGCCGCTACTGTATGAGGCTTGCTGATGAAATGCGTCAGGTCGTCGAGCACACTGTGATGCAGGATGATGTCGTCAGTGTAGCCCGAGCTAAACAGCACCCGCAGGTCAGGCCGCGTCTCCTGGAGACGGTCCGCCACCGCTGCTTGGTCAAGGCGTGGATCCACCCACCATCATGGAGACGCTCAGTCACTCACAGATAAGCCTCACGCTCGTGGCGGCAGATCGCTGCAATCCAGGCGAACCGGGATCCTGCATGCCAGCCGCAAGGCACTGAGTTGGTGTATAGATCTTGCGCCGTGAACTAGGTGACAGCGTCATCGCCCTGGAGGACACCCGATCATGCTGAAAGAAGTCGAGTGTGAAAGGCACACCGAGTCGATTGTTAACTGGCCGGACCTCCCCTTACCCTTGACTGCCGCCGAGCGACACCGGATCAGAGCGCTGCTTGTTTTCGTCGCGCTGGTGGGTCTCGTCGCACTGGTCGTGTCGCTTGTGGCTCGCTAACGTCGGCTCTCGTCGCGTTCTGCGCGGCTGAATCCCCTGTGGCTACCGGTCGGCCCTGCGTCGCAGCGACGCACGCTTGACCGGGAGGGGCAGTTCGCTGCGTTCGAGCCGTACCAACGTGGTGAGGAATTTTCGTACGCCTTCCTCATCGAATGCGATGAGCGTGTAGCGTGCATCGACCTCGACGACCACGCCCGGGCCGAATCGCGCGTGCGACACGCGATCGTCCTTTCTGAAACTCGCCATCGGCCGTCCCCTCTCGCCCACCGGCTATATATAAGAATATCTTAATATATAGGAATACGCCTGGCCCGTCAGGCCGGCGAGGCACATCAGGGAGGACACATCAGCGATGGCGACAGAGCTTGATCGAATGCACGGTCTCGAGGCCCTTGGAATCGTGCGCGTTGGACGCATTCACTGGAACCTGGGACCCGCTGCGCTCTACGAGGAGGCGCTTCGGCGGCGGGAAGGCTCGCTGGCCGCCCATGGCCCCCTCGTCTGCCGAACGGGTCAACACACGGGCCGCTCACCGAACGACAAGTTCGTGGTGCGCGATGCCTCGAGCGAACGTCTTATCCATTGGGGCGCCGTCAACCGCGCGATCGACGAGACGTCCTTCGATTCCCTGCACCGCGACATGCTGGCGTATCTCGAGAATAAAGATCTGTTCGTCCTCGACGGTTGGGCAGGCGCTGATCCGACGTTCAGGATGCCCATCCGCGTGGTGACCGAGTTCGCCTGGCACAACCTCTTCGCGCGGAACATGTTCCTGCCCGAGCTCGACGAGATACGTCGCCGGCAGCACCAGCCCGAGTTCACCGTCATCGACGCGCCGAATTTCACGGCCGATCCCGCGAAGCATGGCACACGATCGGAGGTGTTCATCGTCGTGCACTTCCGTCGGAAGCTCGTGCTCATCGGCGGTACGCACTACGCGGGCGAGATCAAGAAGTCCATTTTCACCATCCTGAACTACACGCTGCCACTGCAGGGCGTGATGCCGATGCACTGCTCGGCGAACATTGGCAAGAACGGTGATACGGCGCTCTTCTTCGGCCTCTCGGGCACGGGGAAGACGACGTTGTCGAGCGACCCGCAGCGGCGCCTGATCGGTGATGACGAGCACGGGTGGAGCAATAGAGGCGTCTTCAATTTCGAGGGCGGGTGCTACGCGAAGGTGATCAAGCTCTCCGCCGATGCGGAGCCACAGATCTACGCGACGACACAGCGGTTCGGCACGATTCTCGAAAACGTGGTCGTCGATCCCGACTCGCGCGCGTTGAACCTGGACGATGCGTCGCTCACCGAGAATACGCGCGGGTCGTACCCCATCGAGTTCATCGACAACGCGGAGCCCAGCGGACGCGGTGGGCATCCGAAAAACATCATCATGCTCACGGCGGACGCCTACGGCGTCCTCCCGCCGATCGCGCGCCTGACGCCCGAGAGTGCCATGTATCACTTCCTCTCGGGATACACGGCCCGCGTGGCTGGCACCGAGAAGGGCGTCACCGAGCCGAAAGCGACCTTCAGCACCTGTTTCGGCGCTCCGTTCCTTCCGCTCAACCCGAACGTCTACGCCAGCATGCTCGGGAAGAAGATCGCCGAGCACGGCGCGCGGGTGTGGCTGGTGAACACGGGCTGGACCGGCGGGCCGTACGGAGTCGGCACGCGCATGACGATTGCCTACACGCGGGCGATGATCACGGCCGCGCTGGCCGGCCAACTCGACGATGTCACGTATCAGCGACACCCGATCTTCAACGTCGATATGCCCACGACATGTCCGGGTGTGCCGGACGCCGTGCTCGATCCGGGGAGCACCTGGCAGAACGGGGTGAAGTACGACGCGCAGGCGCGCGCGCTCGCGAGCCTGTTCATCGAGAATTTCGAGTCCTTCGAACAGCACGTGCCCGCCGCGGTGAAAGCGTCGGGACCGACGATCTGACCCCGCGTGCGGTGCGGCGGCCAGGAGACGTGGGCGGTGACTAGCGACGTCGATGTTCGTGCTTAAGCTGGCGGAGGAGACCCTGAGTGCTGACGAGGTGGTTGTTGAAGATGCGCCTCGCGGTGCTCAGGAGCTCCGCGATCAGCGGATCGCGCACGGAGTACCGCACGCTGACCCCTTCCTTACGCCCGGCCACGATGTTGTTGGCGCGCAGGACCGCAAGTTGCTGCGACACGACCGGTTGCTCCACGCCGAGCGCGTCCTGGAGCTCCTGTACATTCATGTCGCCTTTCACCAGGAGCTCGAGCAGCCGGATTCGAATGGGATGCGCGAGGGCCTTGAAGAACGCTGCCTTGAACGCTTGAAGCTCCTCGGTGGCCACGTCGGCTATCGACATATTTTTATATTACATTCTTTGCATGTCAGGCGGTCCGCTGCTGATGTGTGCGTGACGAACGAGGATTGATGATCAACCCTGCGCTGGGCGTAAGCGCCGTCGTCATCGTCCGCGTCGCAGTCGTCGTCGTCGCGCTGCTGCTGCGCCGGCGGCGCGAACTGGTTCGCCGGGTTGCATTCGGTGGCGCCGCTCTGGCATCGGCGATTGCCGGCTTCACGGCCGCCGCGACCCTCGGATCCAGTGCAGTGTCGCGGGGGGTGTTCTTCGTTCATCACGCATCGGGTTTCTCTCTGAATTATTCGATCGATCCACTCTCCGCGTGGTTTCTCATCGTGCTGTCGGCCCTGGCTGTGCCCATTGCGATATTCAGCATCGGCTACGCACGACATCCTCCGCTCGATGGACGGTCGGTCTTCCTTGGCATCGCCTTCAATGTGCTGCTGTTCTCGGTCGAACTCGTGTTCATCGCCGGCGATGTGATTGCGTTTCTGTTTGCCTGGGAGCTGATGACGCTGGCGACGGCCGCGCTGGTCGCGACCGAGTACGAGATCGCAGAGACGCGCGGCGCCGCCTACCTATATCTCGTCATGTCACATGTGGGGACCGGCTCACTCATAGCCGCGTTCTTCGTACTCTCGTCCGCGTCGGACTCCGTATCGTTTTCGACGATGCTCTCTGGCGGCGTGCTCTCCGGCCCGCTTCGCGACATCGTCTTCTTGCTGTTCTTCGTCGGCTTTGGCGTGAAGGCCGGCATCATCCCGCTGCACGTCTGGCTGCCTGAAGCGCACCCGGCCGCGCCGAGCGGCATTTCGGCGCTGATGTCCGGTGTGTTAATCAAGACCGGCATCTACGGCATCGTCCGATTCTGCGCCTTTGGCTTGGGCACACCGCCGCTGTCGTGGGGCGTCCTCGTCCTCGTCGTTGGAGCGCTCTCGGCCGTTCTCGGTGTGCTCTATGCGCTCATGCAGCACGATCTCAAGCGGCTGCTGGCGTACCACAGCATCGAGAACATCGGCATCATTCTGCTGGGTGTTGGTGCCGGCATGATTGCCGTCGCCGGCGGCCAACCGGGTCTCGAGGCGCTCGGCATCGCTGCCGGTCTCTACCACGTCCTCAATCACGCCGTGTTCAAGGGGCTGCTGTTTCTAAGCACGGGCAGCCTCGTGATGGCCACCGGCACGCGGCAGATCGAGGAGCTTGGAGGGCTGCTGCGGCGGATGCCCTGCACCGGCGCGTGCTTCCTGATCGGTGCGGTCGCGATCTCAGGGCTCCCGCCCTTCAACGGGTTCGCGAGCGAATGGCTCGCGTTCCAGGCCTTGGTCTACGGGTTTCAAGCCTCGCCGGAGCCGCTCGTTCACCTGTTGTTTCCAGTGGCGGCGGCGCTGCTGGCGTTGACCGGCGCCCTCGCCGCAGCCTGCTTCGTGAAGGCGTTCGGCATCAGCTTCCTGGCATTGCCGCGAAGTGTTGCCGCGGCAGCGGCCCGGGAAGTCCACGCGAGCATGCTCTGGCCACAGGTCGCGCTCGCCGCCCTCTGTGTGTTGCTCGGGGTGTTTCCAGGCGCGGTACTCGCTGCGTTGAACGTCGTGATGGTGTCGTTGCCGGGTCTCCAGCCTTCCGCGGAGATGATTCGAGGACCTCTCGGAATGGCGGCGACGTCGGGACCGTCTTCTGTGGTCACCCCGGTGATCCTTGCGCTGGCGATGCTGGCAGGACTCGGTGTCGCCGCGCTGCCGGTCGTGGTGATTCGGGTTGGTTACGCCATCCGCCGCGTTCCCAGTTGGGGATGTGGCGGGCTGCTCGGTCCACGAACGGAGTACACGGCTACGGCGTTCTCGAAGCCGCTGATGATGATCTTTCGCGCTGTGTACAGGCCGACGCGGGAAGTGGAGGCGCTGGCCAAGGTCTCGCCGTACTTCCCCCAGGAAGTCCGCTATCACGTCGAGATCGAGCCGACGTTCGAGCGATACGTGTACAGACCGCTCACCAATGCGGTCCTGCGCATCGCCGACCGGCTGAAGGTCCTCCAGGCGGGCAGCCTCCACGCGTATCTCGGTTACGTGATCGTACTCGTCCTGAGTCTCGTGCTCATGGTGTGGTGGAGCAGATGAGATGAGCCCGCCCGTCGTCTCCGCCCTGCTTCCCGCCGCGCTCGTCGTGCATGCGCTGGCGATCGTCGCCACGATCGCCACGTCTCGGCACGTTCGGTGGTGCCGACGGCTCGCCTTCGGCGGCTCCGCGATCGCGTCGGCGTTGATGATGGCGGGCGCCTCGTTCGTGCTCGCCTCAGGGCAACCGCTTGCCGGTGTGCTGTTCGCCCACGCGGCGTCCGGGCTCGTTGTCGACTACGTCGTGACGCTATTGTCGGCGTGGTTTCTCATCCTACTCGGCGCCGTGGGCATCCCGGTCGCGATCTACAGCATCGGCTACCTGGCCCATGCTGTACGCCCGTCGCGGACGGCCGCCGTCGGCGTGGCCTTCAACGTCCTCATCGCCGCCGTGAGCGTGGTGTTCACCGCCGACAACGTGATCGGCTTTCTGTTCGCGTGGGAGATCATGACGCTCGCGACCGCCGCGCTCGTCGCGATCGAATACGAGACGCGGACGACCCTGCGTGCTGCGTACTTGTATCTCATCATGTCGCACGTGGGCACGGGCGCGCTGGTCGCAGCGTTGTTCACCCTGGCCTCCGCCTCGGGATCGATGTCGTTCGCCGCCATTTTGAGTGGAGACGTCGTATCAGGGCCGCTCCGAGACGTGCTGTTCGGACTCTTCTTCTTTGGCTTTGGCGTGAAGGCGGGCGTGATCCCGTTGCACGTGTGGCTCCCGGAAGCGCATCCAGCCGCGCCGAGCAGCATCTCCGCCCTGATGTCGGCGGTGCTGATCAAGGCGGGCGTCTACGGTCTCTTCCGGTTCTGCGCGTTTGGTCTCGGGACGCCCGCCGTTGCATGGGGCCTGACGTTTGTGGGTGTCGGCACGCTCTCGGCGATTCTCGGCGTGCTCTATGCCCTGATGCAGAACGACCTGAAGCGACTGCTGGCCTACAGCACGATCGAGAATGCCGGCATCATCCTCCTCGGGCTGGGCGCTGGAATGACTATGCGGGCGACGGGCAGACCAGAACTCGCGGTCGTGGCGATTGCTGCCAGTCTCTACCACGTGATGAATCATGCGGCCTTCAAAGGACTGCTGTTCCTGGGAGCGGGAAGCGTGGTGATGGCGACCGGCACGCGCCAGATCGAGGCGATGGGGGGGCTGCTTCGCCGCATGCCCTGGACCGGCGCGTGCTTTCTCGTGGGCGCCCTCGCGATCTCGGGTCTGCCACCGCTCAACGGCTTTGCCAGTGAATGGCTGACGTTCCAGGCGTTGCTGCTCGGGTTCGAGTTCGTCCCGGGACTCACGCGGGTGAACTTCCCGCTGGCGGGCGCGCTCCTGGCGTTGACCAGTGCGCTCGCGGCCGTGTGCTTCGTCAAGGCGTTCGGCATCACGTTCCTCGCGCTGCCGCGCACCGCCGCAGCGGAGGAGGCCCGCGAATCACCGGGGACGATGCTGGTGCCACTGATTGTCCTCACCGCCGTTTGCCTTGTACTGGGGCTGTTTCCCGGATCGGTGCTGATGGTCCTTGGAAGCGTGACGACCTCGTTGCCAGGACTGACACCGTCGTCGGACCTGAGCCGTGGCGCGCTGACCGTGGCGGTGGGCACCGGTCCGTTCGCGCAGGTGACGCCCGCGGCACTCGCCATCGCGATTGTCGGTGGGTTCGCTCTGGCTGGACTTCTCGTCGCTGTGACCCGTGCCGCGCGCGTCATCCGACGTGTGCCGACGTGGGGCTGTGGTGGCACCCTCAATGCCCGCACCGAATACAGCGGGGCCGCGTTTTCGAAACCGCTCCTCATGGTCTTCCGCGAAGTGTATCGCCCGACGCGCGAGGTCGAGGCCCTGGCTGACGTTTCGCCGTATTTCCCGACAGAGGTTCGCTACCGCGTGGAAATCGAGCCGACGTTCGAGCGCCATCTCTATGACCCGCTGGCGCGCGGCGTCATTCGACTCGCCGAACGGATGAAGGTGTTGCAAGCGGGCAGTCTCCATGCGTACCTCGGATACGTGTTGCTGCTCGGTGCCGTGCTGCTGATCTGGCTAGGAGGCCAGTAGACCTTGAACGAGATCGCGGGCGCGTTGGTGAGTGCTGTGCTCCAGGTCGCGGGGCTGTTGGCCGTGGCGCCACTCCTCCGAGGCACCATCAAGAAAATGAAGGCGACGATGCAGATGCGGAAGGGACCGCCGCTTCTGCAGGGGTACTACGATCTCGCCAAGCTGTTTCGCAAGGAGACGGTGCGGTCGGAGACTGCCTCGTGGGTCTACGTGCTCGGCCCGCGTCTCTACTTCGCCGCCGCCGTGGCGGCGACGATGCTCGTACCGGTTCTGGTGGCTGCCTCGCCGCTTGATGGAGCCGGAGGCATCCTTGGACTGGTGGGGATCCTTGCGCTCGGGCGCTTTGCGCTGGCGGCGGCGGCCCTCGATACAGGCAGCCCGTTCGGAGGAATGGGCAGCAGCCGCGAGATGACGATTGCGGCGCTGGCCGAACCGGCCTTGATGTTGGGGCTCTTCACGTCTGCGCTCGCGGCCGGATCTCTCGATCTCGGGGCGGTCGTGCGGGGGGCGCTCGCGCCCGGCGCGCTCTTTCGCCCCAGCGACATCCTGGCGCTGTCGGGACTCTTCGTTGTGTTGATCGCCGAGACCGGTCGGATTCCCGTGGACAATCCGGCGACACATCTCGAGCTGACGATGATCCACGAGGCCATGCTGCTCGAGTACGCCGGACCGGATCTCGCACTGGTCGAATGGGCGTCTGCGCTCAAGGAGCTGCTGTACATCACGCTGCTCATCGATCTCTTCATTCCGTTTGGGATAGCCACGACCATCTCGCCGGGGCCCCTGGCGATCGCCGCCGTGGCGTGGGTGGCCAAGGTGTTCGTCTTTGGTGTCGTGATCACGCTGGTCGAAACCACGAACGCCAAGCTTCGCTTGTTCCGCGTGCCCGAGCTCGTCGCCGTGTCACTCGGGCTGGGGTTCATCGCGCTCGCGATCCGTTTCCTGTGAGGTCCCATCGATGACACCGAACGTCGTGATCCTGTGCGCCGCCGGCATGCTGGTCACCGCCTATCTGATGGTGGGGCAGAAATCGCTGTTCACGACGATTCGTCTGTACGGCGTGCAATCGCTGCTGTTGGCCACGGTGGCCGTCGTCATGGCGATCAGCGACAAGCGTCCGCATCTCTTCGTCATGGCGACGATGACGACGGTGCTGAAGGGGTTCGCGATCCCGCTGTTTCTGATGCGGGTCGTCGATCGCATCGGCATTCATCGGGAGATCGAGCCGTTTCTCAACGTCCCGGCGTCACTCCTGGCGTGTCTCGGCCTGACTGTCGTCGGGTATCGCGTCAGCACGGGCTTCGCCGAGGGGACCGTCGGCGTCACGCATCACGTGCTGGGTGTGGGGTTGTCCACGCTGATGATCGGGTTGTTCCTCATGGTGACGCGAAAGAAGGCGATCAGCCAGGTGCTCGCGCTGCTGACGGTTGAAAACGCGATCTTCCTCATAGCGCTCGGAATCACATCCGGCATGCCGCTGGTCGTCGAGCTCGGCATCTTCTTCGACGTGATCCTGGCGGTGCTTGTCCTCGGCATCCTCGTGCGCCGCATCGTCGATCGGTTCGAGTCCATGGACGTCAGTCGTCTCTCGAACTTGAAGGGATAGCGTGACACTGCTCGTCTGGACGCTGCTGGCCCCGCTCCTCACCGCTGCCCTCGGCGGCATCCGCGCCTCGCGGAAGGTCGAAGAGGTCGTCATCATCAGCGGCTTGTCGGTGACGTTCGGTCTGTGCCTGGCGACCGCCTGGCAGTTTCTCAACGGCCCCATGCCCACGGCGTTCAACGAGGCCTTGCGCGTCGACGGCCTGTCGGCCCTCGTCCTCGTCCTCTGCGGGTTCATCGGCCTGCTCTCGGCGGCCTACGGCGTGGGTTACACCCGGCGGAACGACGCTCGCGGCCTCGTCACGCCGCGCATGCGCCAGGAGTTCTCGGTGCTGACCCCGGTATATGTCTTCGCCATGCTGCTCGTGTCCGTCTCGAACAATCTCGGAATCCTCTGGATCGCGGTCGAGTTGACGACGCTGGCGTCGGTCTTCCTGGTGGCGTATCACAACCGCGACACCTCGCTCGAAGCGGCATGGAAGTTCCTGATGCTGGGGAGCCTCGGGCTCGGCTTTGCCCTGCTCGGAACCGTCCTGCTGTTTGCCTCGGCACAGGGGGCGCTTGGAGAGGATTTGACGGCGCTGCACTGGACGCAGTTCATGGCGCACGCCTCGGAACTGCACCCATTCACACTTCGCCTCGGCGTGGTGTTTGCGTTGATTGGGTATGGCACGAAGGCCGGCCTCGCGCCGATGCATACGTGGAAGCCCGATGCGTATCGCGAGGCGCCGTCGCCGGCTGGCGTCATGATGGCAGTCGGGATGTTGAATGCCGCACTGTACTGTCTGCTTCGGGTGCACCTGATCTCGAAGGCCGCGTTGGGTCGCGACTTCTCCGGGGGCCTCCTGCTTACGCTCGGCCTGCTGTCGGTGCTCGTGGCGATGCCCTTCATCCTGATCCAGTGGAATCTCAAGCGGCTGCTGGCGTACTCCAGCATCGAGCACGTCGGGATCATGGCCGTGGGGATCGGTCTTGGCGGGGAGGCAGCGGTCTTTGGCGCCCTGTTGCACATGACCTATCACACCTTCGCCAAGCCCGTCGCGTTCTTCTCCTCAGGCACACTGGCGCAGCTTCACCGCTCGTCGAACTTTGCGGTGATCGGGCGGGGCACGCTCAGCCGGGCACCCATCACCAGCGCGCTCCTGCTGCTCGGGGCGCTGTTCGTCACCGGGTCTCCGCCCTTCAGCCTGTTCTTCAGCGAGATGATGATCCTTCGCGCGGGGTTTCTGGGATCGCATGTCATCGCAACCTCCGTCTTTCTTGCGGCACTCGTGATTCTGTTCTGTGGGTTTGCCTATCAGATCGGCGGGCTGGTGCTTGGCGAGCAGGTCAGCGATCCGGTGGCGGATCCGGAAACGCTCGACTGGGGCCTGGGCGTCACCCTTGTCGCGGCGCTCATTGCGATCGTCTCGACGTTCTATCTGCCCGGGCCGCTGATGGGTCTCATCCGTGCGGCTGCCGCTGTCGTCTCGGAGGGGGCATGAGTACGGTCACGACTGCGATTGCCGCCGCGTTGAGGATCGCCGAATACAACATCCGCGAGCCGCGATCGGGCGAGGTTGTGATCGAGGTAGATGCGGCGGCCTTACCCGCGCTTGCCGATGCAGCCGTGGCCGATCTGGACGGCCGACTCTTGTCGCTGTTTGCCGTGGATGAGCGAGCCACCCGCGGACGCTTCGTCGTGCGGCACGTGTGGTCTCTGCCACGACTCGGGACGTTTCTATGTATCTCGGCTCCTGTGGATCCTGCCGAGCCCACGTTTCCCTCCATCGCGGCCAGACATCCCGCGGCGAACTGGTTCGAGAGGGAAGTGATGGACTACTTCGGTGTCGTGCCACAGGACCATCCCAACCCCGAACGCGTGGCCGTACACGACGACTGGCCCGAGGGTGCGTGGGCGCTGCGCAAGGATTTCGATGCCGACGCGCAGGTGCCCCGCGTTGACGGCAATTTCCATCCATTTCGACCGGTCACCGGCGAAGGTGTGTTCCAGGTGCCTGTGGGGCCCGTTCACGCGGGCATCATCGAGCCCGGTCATTTCCGTTTCGGTGTGGCCGGAGAGCCGGTGCTCGATTTGCAACTCAGGCTGTTCTACGTGCACAAGGGGACGGAGAAGCGCTTCGAGCGGCTTCCGTGGCCGCACACGCTGTTTCTGGCAGAGTCCATCTCGGGGGACACGGCCGTCGGACATGCCCTCGCGTACTGTCACGCCATCGAGCGGCTCGTGGGCGTCGATGTGCCGCCCCGCGCGCAGGCACTGCGTGTGGTCCTGCTCGAACTGGAGCGGTTGTATAACCACATCGCTGACATCGGCGCCCTCGCGACCGATGTCGCCTTTACAGTGCCGGCCAGTCGCGCGCAGACCCTGCGTGAGGGTCTGGTTCGGCTGTACGAGCGCCTCTTCGGGACACGATTGCTGCGTGGCACGATCGCGTTCGGCGGTGTCAAACACGATCTGACGCCGGATGGAAACGAGGCATTGCGCCGCCATCTCCGCACACTGGAGACGGAGTTCGACAGCCTGATCACGCTGTTGATCGACTCGGGGTCCTTTACGGATCGCGTTGATACGACCGGCATCTTGAGCAACCGGGCTGCGCGCGACCTTGGGATCGTGGGGATGGCGGCTCGTGCCTCCGGTGTCGATGCCGATCTGCGTCGGGACCATCCACACGATGCGTACGCGAAGCTCGCGTTCGAGGTCCCGGTTGAGAGTGGGGGAGACGTCAGAGCGCGGCTCATGGTGCGCGCTCGGGAGATCGAGCAATCCTTTCTCATCGTCAGTCGCGCGCTCGACATACTTCCCGAAACGCCGCTGCGGTCGCCCATGCCTGCCGCGCTGCCTGCCGACTCCGCAGCGCTCGGGTGGGCGGAGGCGTGGCGTGGGCCGTGCGTGCACTGGGTTGCGACGGACGAACGAGGGCGGCTGACGCGCGTCAAGGTCACCGACCCGAGCTTCTTGAACTGGCCCGGGCTCATCCACGCCGTGCCCGGCAACATCATCCCCGACTTTCCAGTGATCAATAAGAGCTTCAATCTCTCGTACTCAGGGAACGATCGGTAGGGAGGCTGCCCCGAATGTTCAAGATCATCGTTGACAGCCTGAGAACCGGCATCATCACTGAGCCCAGGCCTTTCGACATACGCCCGCCGTTCGGCTTTCCGGTGATCGAGTTCCCTCGATGCACGCTCTGTGAAGAGTGTGCTCGGGCGTGTCCGACCAGTGCCATTCACACGGGTGCCGCCGGGCCTGGCCAGCGCACGCTCTCGCTCTCGTACGCCGCATGCATTCAGTGCCGCGCATGCGTCGAGGCGTGCCCGGAGAACGCCGTTTCGGGCGGCTGTGATGTCGAGGTCGCGGCTTTCAGCCGCGAGCAGTTGCAGCAGACCGCGTCCTTCGACGTCAACACGGCCACCGGCGCATGCACGTTTCGTCAGATCGAAGTGCAGACGGGCCCGAGTCTCGAGGAGTGCGCCGCCACCCTGCGCGATCGAATTCACGGCCGTCTGGGACGATCTCTTCATGTGCGGCAGGTGGACGCCGGCAGCTGCAACGGCTGTGAACTGGAGATCGCTGCCACCACCAACCCGCTGTTCGATCTCGAGCGCTTCGGGGTGCACTTCGTTGCCAGCCCGCGCCATGCGGACCTGCTGCTGGTGACCGGCCCCGTCACGCGCAACATGGAAATCGCGCTGCAACGCACCTACGAAGCCACGCCCGAGCCGCGCATCGTCGTGGCTGTCGGCGCGTGCGGCTGCAGCGGCGGGATCTTTGGCGAGGGTGGCTATGCGGCGCTGGGCGGCGTCGACCGCGTGCTTCCTGTCGATGTGTACATTCCCGGTTGCCCGCCGCGGCCGCAGGCGATCCTGAATGGTCTGCTTGTGGCCATGGGCGTGCGGGAGGCTCGCGTCAGATTGCAGAGCCTGTAGGCGCGATCGTCCCCCTGAAGTGGTGACCCTAAATTTCGCGAGTTGGAACCGAATCTTGGACTGGCTGCATCAGTTCGAGGGACTTCGCAGAGCCGCTTGACTCTAAGAGCCGCGACGCCGACGTCATCTCGCGGCTGGAACAGGCGCGCGGGGCTCCGCTACGTCTATGAGGGGGTTCGGCGCCGGATCTTCAGCGAAGTGTACTTATGTTCGAGATCATCGGTTAGCCGTACGAATTCGGCTTTCTCTCGCAGGCGTTCGAGATGTGGATCCATGCGAAAAAACGGCCAACAGGCGAAACCGGTGTCGACGCTGCGTTCCAGCCATGCGATCGCCTTGTCCGTTTCTCCGAGAACGGCATACGCAGACGCAATTTGGTAATAGGTATGATGCGTGTGGCCGAAGGAACGCGGCAGGTCGATCGCGCGCCGAATACACTCGAGCGCCGGACCGGCCTGATTGCGCCGTGCGTGAAGAATTCCTTGAAGGCTCGTGATCAAAGGCTCGTCGGGAAGGTGCTGTAGAGCCGTCGCCAACCGTTTCTCGGCCAAATCCAAATCGCCGCTCATGAGTGGCGGCTGTGGGTGGAAAAAGAGCGCGTACTTCGCTCCAGGCCTTTCGCGAAGCCACGCCTCGCCTGCTTCTTCCGCGCCCGCGAAGTCGCCACTATAGAGAAGCAAGAACTCGAGGTTCCCGCTGCGGGTCTTTGGGTTCGATCGCCGAGCCTGTTCGTGGGCGAGGCGCGTTTCGTGAAGTCGTCCGACGTGCAGACAAATCGAGGCGATCCGATTGTGGGCCTGTTCGAGATTTGGTTGCACGGCTAGAACCTGCTCCAACGCTTCGAGGGCCTCAGCGTGCTGGAAACCTTTCGCCGGACTCCACAGGATGAATGCCCGCGCCAAGTGTCCCTCCGGCAACGCGGGGTCGAGCATCAGGGCGCGGCGGCAGTGGTGCTCCGCTTTCTCCAATCGGGCGGGCCGGGGGTCGAAGGTGAAATACACGTTCGTCGAGACATAGGACAGCCAGGCATGCGCCAGCGCGAACTCGGGGTCACGCGTGATGGCCGTCGACAAGTGCGTGATGGCGCTTTCGAGCATGTCGCGCTGGTCGGAGTAGCTCTCGCGCAGACCGGCCATGAACTCGTTGTACGCTTCGGGGTCGCTGCTGTAGCGATCACGCGACTTTGGCACGGCGGGCGGAAACCGCTTTCGCAGCGACTCGACGACCTGACGTCCAATCTCGTCCTGCACATCGAAGACGTTCTCCAGATCGAAGTCGTGCTGCTCGGAAGAAATGCGCTTCTGCGTCATCGCGTCGAAGAGATGCATCGAGACGCGCCAGCGGGTTCCCAGCTTCTGGACGTTCCCCTGTAAGAGATGGCGAGTCCCCAGATCGCGACACGCGCGAGCGGGATCGGTCCCAGCCGCGTAGTTGAGAATGGCCGACGTCGGAAGGACGGTAACG
>Ga0310810_10003125_pt1 | contig 17991 bp, 20 predicted proteins | sample NCmetagenome_FD_207641 | JGI IMG/M metagenome (GOLD analysis project Ga0310810, IMG submission 207641) | Soil microbial communities from experimental microcosm in Duke University, North Carolina, United States - NC | ecosystem: Engineered > Artificial ecosystem > Soil microcosm > Unclassified ...
CTCAGCCAGCGGTTCGCGCGACGACGAGCACGTTTCCGGACGGATCGGCGAAGTAGGCCGCCTCATCGCCCCACGGACGCGGCGCGCGCGGGCTCAGCTCGCGCGCCCCCGCCGCGCGCAGTCGCTCGATCGCAGCGTCCAGGTCGTCGGCATGAAGATAGAGCTCGAAGGGAGCCAGCTCGCCAGCGCGGATCCTCGCCGGGACGCGTCCGGTATTCCGCCCGAAGGCCTCGCGCTGATACACGCCAATCCTCTGACCGCCCGGCAGCCGGAACTCCGCATACACCGGAGTCTCGACCGGCATGTCCCAGGAGAACGCGGCCCGGAAGAAGTCCACGCTCTCTCGGACGTGCTCGACGGCGAGGATGGTGAGCACGTGCCTGACCTCACTGCTCCTCTGTCGAACCATCGCCGCCTGTGTACGCGCAAGGTCCGCCGCCGCGCAAGGGACGCGCGCACTCGGCCGCCTGCCGTGGGTCCGGGCGAGCGCCGGCGGCCGCCTCACCGGCGCGCCGACGCCCGCTCCAGCGCGGCATGGGCGGTGCGGACCGTGCCGCGGCCGTCGAAGTGAGCGGCCACCTTGACCGCCGGATAGGCTCGCGCCTGCTCGAGCACCTCGGGCCACCGGTCGCCGAGCGCGGCCTCGCACTCCTGGTAGACCCCGCCCGGCCCCTCCTCGACCCGGTCGTGCGGCTCGAGGATGAGGCGCAGCTCGCCGATGAGCGCCGGATCCGGCGTCGGCACCAGCAGCGATGTGAGCGCCGCGTGCTCGATGCGCAGCCGGTGCGCGCGGGATATGGGCTCGCCGCCGCGCGCGTGCCGGGCCGCCGCGAACAGGACTTTCTCCTCGATCGCGATGTGGCGCAGGAGCCTGGCCCGGAAGATCTCGAACGCTGGCGATCGAGCCGCGCTGCCGCCGCCCGCGAGCTCGACCGCCGCGCGATCGAGCAGCGCCTCCATCTCCCGGTGGTCGGCCAGAAGCCAGTCGCCGAGCGCCGTCACCTCACACCGGGTCGGTTCCGCGCACCGCGCGCCGGAAGAGGATGTTGTTCTCCAGATGGACGTGCTGCATGAGGTCGGCCTCGAGGGTCTCGAGCCCGCGGTAGAGCGCCGTCCAGGTCGCACACGCGTGCGGCGGGGGGACGAGATCCCCGGTGAGCGAGCGGATCCGGCCGAGCGTCTGCGCGTGCCCCTCGTGCTCCGCCTCCATGACCCGCACCGGCATGTAGACCGCCTCGCCGCGCGCGCCCTGGCGGAGCATCGGGAACAGCACCCGCTCCTCCTTTGCCATGTGCTGCTGCATTCCGTCCCAGAATTCGGTCAGCACATCGGCCAGTCCCGCGGGCACATCCGGTTTGCCGGCGTGCACCTTCTCGACCCGGCGCGCCGCGGCGATGAGCGGCGGGACGTCGCGGCGCAGGCCGGCGTGGTAGTGCGCTTCGATGTGATCCGCCAGCTCGGCCTGGGCGCTGCCCTCCCAGCGCGGGAGGTCATCGCCGCGCCTCACCTCGACATCGATCTCGCGGGCGATGGCGGCGGCGTCCAGGCCGGCTCGTTCGCATGCCTCGGTGAGGGTGCGCTGTCCGCCGCAGCAGAAATCGAGCCGGTGGCGCAGAAACACGCGCGTCGCGGCCGGGTTGGCGCGGGCGAGATCGCCCAGGGTCTGGTGAACCGCTTCCATGACTCGCCTCCTCCAGATGAGCGGAATCCTCATGCAGGCGCCGGACCAGGACGCCGCCTCGACGAGCCCGGGCCGGTGCGAATCGACTGCGCCCGCCGCGGGCGATCCACGCAATCGCTTCGCAATCGCCACCGCGCAACGCGGCATCTCGCGGCGATGGGCTGGAATGCCTCTTGCTCGTGTTACCGGGCGGCGTTTCACGAGCGAAGGAGGCACACCATGTCCAACATCGTCGTGCGTCGCAATGGCGGCCAGATGGCCGCGCCCGAGTGGGATCCGTTCCGCAGCATGCGCGAGCTGATGAGATGGGATCCATTCCGCGAGATGGCACCGGTCTTTGCGCCGGAACCGGCCGGGTTCTTCCCGGCGTTCGACATCAAGGAGACCAGGGACGGATTCATGTTCCGCGCCGATCTGCCGGGCATCAAGCCGGCCGATCTCTCCGTCACGTTCGAGGGTGACCGCCTGCAGGTGAGCGGCAAGCGTGAGGCCGACCACGAGGAGAAGTCAGACACCTACTACGCGTACGAGCGCAGCTACGGCAACTTCGTCCGTACCTTCACATTGCCGGCGAGCGCCGACTCCAGGCAGGTGCACGCCGATCTGAGTGACGGCGTCCTGACCATCAGCGTCGGCAAGCTGCCCGAAGCGCAGCCGCGCCGGATCCAGATCGAGTCCGGGATGGCCAGACCGAAGTCGTGACGGGCGACTCAGTCAGCCCGTAACCCGGACCTGTTGCACGCGACGGGCCTCGCCCATGGGGGCCGGTCGCGTGCTCGCCGAGCAGGCGGCTCCTCGCGTCCGGCGGAGATGCCGGGATGATCCTTCATGGCGAAAGCGGGATGAGCTCGTGGCCCGGCACGTCGAGCGCGAGGTCGCGGAACTCGACCAGGCCGGCCCACGACCAGAGGAGCCCCGGCTCGTCGGCCGCCATCTCGGCGGCGATGCCCGTGGCGTCGCGGCTCACATCGACCGCGAGCGCCACTGGTGGCAGGTGCTGGGTCGCGAGCGGGTGGACCACGCCGTCACTCGCGACCAGAGACCAGTCGAGATCGAACGCGACCGCGACCTCGGCGGCGCAGGCGTCGTCGTCCGCCGACCAGTCCACCGAGGTGCACTCGTGCGGCTCGGCGGTCGAGATCCGGACATCGGTGAGGTGCAGCCCGTTTGGCGGCAGCCCCTTGTCGCCGACGACGATGTCCTCGAAGGACAACCGGGCGGCGGCGACCTCTAGACCTCCGTCGCTTCGCGCGGTCAGGGTGACGAACCCGTGGGCGAGCGCGGGAGAGGCCGGGTAGACGTGCCAGCCGTCGGCGCGGCGCAGGCGAACGTCGAGCGAGACAGAGGCCTGGTCGGGAAAGAGCCCGATGATGCGCGGTCCAGCGACCAGCCGCTCGAGCGCGGTCGGCTGTCCGGGCGGCGCGCTCGCCGGCTCTTCACCGCAGGCGGCGGTCAGGAGCGCGAGCAGGAGCAATCGGATCGTCTTCATGCGAGCCTCAGGGCGTTGCCGGAGCCAGGAGATCCTTGGCGCGGCCCACGACGGCCGCGATCTCCCAGTCGCGCCGCGCGACGATGGTCACCGCGACCGCGCCGCCGACGTCCTCGACGGTGACGCTGGTCGGCGCGACCATGAGCGGGCAGTAGCTCATCTCCTTCTCGGCATAGCCCATGGCCGCGGCACGCGCCTGATGACAGGTGATCGCGCGACGCATCCAGGGGGCGTCGAGACCAGGCACCTTGGAGAAGAGGACGCGGGCGCCGTGAAGCTCGCCGTCGACCCGGACCTCCTCGACCCGCAGGATGTCTTTCCGGTGGAAGAAGGGGCTGTGGCTCATCTCGTCCTCGCCCAGGCCCTGGCAGGCTTCGCGCTCGGCGCGCAAGAGCGTCGCCGCGACCGCCCGGTGCCGCGCCGCCTCTCTCCGCTGCGCGCGCGCCACGTCGAGGTGGTCGCGGGCAGCGCGCTTTTCCGGGGTCCAGCAGGGACGCAGCACCCGCGCCGGCTCTCCGCCGAGCGACGGATCCGGCAGGCGCTGGTCGTAACACTGGATCGGGCGGCCCTCGGATCCGCGAGCCTGCGCGTACAGCTGCTCCTGTTCGGCCGCCACCCGGTCGTGCCGGTCGGCCTCGGCCAGGTTCTCGGCCACGCTGAGTCGCTCCGGCTGCTGCTGGCGACTGCCGCACGCGGCGGCGGCGACGAGAGCCGTCAACGCCATTCTCTGCATGACCGGCGTCGCTGCGAAAGGCGTACCAGCCGAAGGCCGCGTGAATCCACGACGGCGGCGCACCGCGTGCGGGAAGGTGTTTGTCCGGTGCACATGCTGCGCGCGCCGCAGCCCCCCCGGGCGGATTCGCTGGCACGCATCTGGCTTCACTCCGACGTGAGGAGGCAGCCATGCAGCTCCGAACCATCATCGTCCCCATCGACTTCTCTCCGAGCGCCGCGGACGCGAAGGCGTGGGCGATCGATCTGGCGCGCCGCTACAGCGCCTCCCTGATCCTTGCCCATGTGGTGGAGCCGGTCGCCTGGCCGGCGGCCCCTGACGGCATGACGTTCACGCCGACCGATCTGCTCGCGTCGACCCGCCGCGAGCTCGGCGACGCGCTCGCGCGCGAATGCGAGGCGATCCGGGCGATGGGCGTCCCGGCGCAGCCCGCGCTCCTCGACGGCACTACCGCAGCCGAGATCGCCGCGCTCGCCGGCCGCGCCGAGGCCGACCTCATCGTCATGGGCACGCACGGACGCCGGGGCGTGTCGCACGCGCTCCTCGGCTCGGTTGCCGAGAAGGTCCTCCGCACCGCGCCCTGTCCGGTCCTGACCGTCCGCATGCGCGAGGCGAAGCGATGAGGTCGCGCTGGATCCCGTTCGGGCTCGCCGTCGTCGCGCTCGGGTTCGCCGCCTGGCCGGCGCGCTCGCAGCCGCCGCCGCTCATCGCGCCGGTCGACCGGGAGCCGCTGCACACCCGCATGCACGAGCACTTCGCCTCCCTGCGCGAGATCCACCGCGCGCTCCTCTTCGGCGATCTCGAGAAGGCCAGGCGCATCGCCCGCGACCTGTCCGAGATGACCGCGCCGGGCGACCTGCCCGGCTGGGAGTCGGCGGTCGCCCGCATCCGCCAGACGGCCGCGCGCCTCACGCAGGCGAAGAGCGCGAAGCGCGCCCGCCGGCTGGTCGCCGACCTGGCGGTGCAGTGTGGCGACTGCCACGAGGACAGCGCCGACCTCTCGCGGTTCGTCGGCGACGCCGAGCCGTTCGACGACGGCTCGTCCGCCGGCCGGATGGCGCGCCACGAGTGGGCCGCTGGCTCGGTGTGGCTCGGCCTCATCGGACCGTCGCCCGATCTCTGGCGCGACGGCCTCACCGCGCTCGCCGCGCCGCCGCTGCTTCCCGAGGCCTTCACCGACGACCGCGCGCTGCACCGGAAGGTCGACGCCCTGAGCCGCAGGTTGGCCGGGCTCGCCGCGCGCGCCCGCCTGCTCGACCACAGCAACGACGAGGCGCAGGCCGCTGCCTTCGCCGACCTGCTCGAGGTCTGCGCCGGCTGCCACCAGTTCACCCGCTGAGTCGTACGGAGACACGGATGAAGAACGAACCAGGATCGATCGTCGCGGGCGTCGATTTCTCGCCCGAATCGGACATCGCCGCCCGCCAGGCGCTCGAGATCTGCCAGCAAGGCGGCCACGAGCTGGTCCTCGTGCACGCCGGCGCGGTCGTCGAGCTCCCTCCGACCTCCGACAGCCCGGCGCCGGCCGTCCGCGAGGCGGTCGAGACCTACCGGGCGCAGCTCGCGCGAGCACTGGAGGAGGTCCGCGAGCGGCTGGGCGAGCTCCGCGAGCGCCTGTCCGATCGCGGCGTCACCGTGTCGCAGCTCCTCGTCGAGGACTCGCCCGCCGCCGGGATCTGCGCGGTGGCGGCCGAGCTTGGTGCTCGCCTGGCAGTGGTCGGCGCCCACGGCGGCGGCGGCCTCCCCTGGCTGGCGGTCGGAAACGTCGCGACCGGCGTCGTGCGGCTGTGCGAGACGGACGTCCTGGTCGCCCGCGCTCCGCGCAGCCAGCGCGAGAGATACAGCGCGATCGCCGTCGGCACCGACTTCTCGGCCAGCGCCGAGCGCGCCCTCGAGACCGCCGTCGCGATCGCCTCGCCGGGGGCCCACGTCGACGTCGTCCACTGCGCCTCGTTCCGGCCCGAGATCATGAGCGGCTTCGGCGCCGTCGAACCCTTGCCCGCTCCTCTGCGCCAGGCGCTGACCGAGGACCTGAACGTCCAGGGCGAGCAGCTCATCGGCAGGCACCGGCGCGATGGGGTCTCCCTCGCCTTCCACGTCTCGTCGGATCGCCCGGTCGCCGGTCTCGCCCACTGGGCGGAGACTCGCTCGTGCGACCTCCTCGCGGTCGGCAGCCACGGCCGCCGCGGAGTCCGCCGCCTCGTCCTCGGAAGCGTCGCCGAGTCCATGCTCAAGCGCGCCCCCTGCTCGGTCCTGGTCGCCCACGGCCTGCCCGCCTCGGCGCGCTCGTAGCGCCGCCCGGATTCGCGTGGAGCGCGCAGAGCCTGCGCGCGGCGCGAGAATGAACGGCAGGATGTGCGGCGCGCGGGCGCCGATCGACGTCCGCCGACCGGTACGGCGATTGCTCGTGAAGACGGCGCATGACCGCCCTCGACCCCCGCACCTACGCGCGCGACGTCGTCCTGCGCGATGGAGAATCTCTGCTGGTGCGCGCGCTCCGTCCCGACGACAAGCCGCGCCTGCTCGAGCTCTTCCGGCGCATGAGCCCGCGCTCGATCCGTCACCGCTTCATGGCCGCCAAGGTGACCCTCAGCGACGCGGAGCTCGCCTACCTGACCGACATCGACTTCCACTCGCACGTTGCGCTGGTCGCGATCAGCCGCAAGGGGGGCGACGAGCGAATCGCCGGCGTGGGTCGCTACATCTGGACCGACGGTCGCGGCGAGACGGCGGCCGAGGCGGCCTTCGCGGTGGCCGACGCCGACCAGGGACGAGGCATCGGGACGCTCCTCCTCGAGCACCTGGCCGCCATCGCCTGCGCCGCCGGCGTGACCGCGTTCCAGGCGGATGTCGAGGCGGACAACGGCGCGATGATGGAGGTGTTCGAGGACAGCGGCTTCACCGTCCGGCAATCGCTCGACGGCCGCATCTTCCACGTCACCTTTCCGACCCGCAGCACCGACCGGTTCGTCGCCGCCAGCCTGGAGCGCGAGCGGCGCGCCGCTGCCGAGAGCGTTCGCGCGCTGTTCGAGCCGAGCTCGGTCGCCATCGTCGGCGCATCCGCGCGCCCCGAGACCATCGGCCGGGCGCTCATCGACAACCTCGTCCGCGCCGGCTTCGCCGGAGCCATCTATCCGGTGCACCCGACCGCGCACGAGATCGCGGGGCGGCCGGCGTTCGCCTCCCTGTCCGCCTGTCCCGGCACGGTCGACCTGGCTGTCATCGCGGTGCCGGCCCACGCGGTCGAATCCGTCCTCCAGGAGGCCGCCCGGATCGGCGTGCGCGGAGCCGTCATCATCTCGTCCGGCTTCGCCGAGATCGGCGGCGACGGGCGAGCGACCGAGAAGCGCCTGCGCGACATCGCGCGCGCCGCCGGGATGCGGATGGTCGGGCCCAACTGCATGGGCCTCCTCAACACGGATCCGCAGGTGAAGCTCGACGTCACCTTCAGCCCGGTGACGCCACCGCCGGGAAACGTCTCGATGCTGTCGCAGTCGGGTGCGCTCGGGCTCGCCATCATCGACCACGCGCGCCGGCTCGACATCGGCATCGCCCAGTTCATCTCGGTCGGCAACAAGGCCGATGTGTCGGGCAACGACCTCCTGTCCTACTGGATGGACGACCCGCGCACCGAGGTCATCGCCCTCTACCTCGAGAGCCTGGGCAACCCGCGCAAGTTCGCCCGGCTGGCCCCTCGCGTCGCCCGTCGAAAGCCGATCATCGCGGTCAAGTCCGGCCGCTCGGCGGCGGGCTCGCGCGCCGCGAGCAGCCACTCGGCCGCCCTGGCCAGCGTCGATATCGGAGTGGACGCGCTCTTCGCGCAGGCCGGCGTGATCCGGACGACCACGCTCGAGGAGCTGTTCGACGTGGCGGCGCTGCTCTCGAGCCAGCCGGTCCCCGCCGGCCGGCGCGTCGCGGTCGTGACCAACGCGGGCGGCCCCGGCATCCTCCTGGCCGACGCCTGCGAGGCGCACGGGCTGTCGCTGCCGGCGCTGGCGCCGGAGACGCTCGAGAAGCTGCGCGCGTTCCTGCCCGCCCAGGCCGGCCTGTCGAACCCGATCGACATGATCGCCTCCGCGTCCGCCGCCGACTACGAGCGCGCCATCGAGCTGGTCGCCCGCGACCCGGCGATCGATGCCCTGGTGGTGGTGTACGTGCCGCCGCTCGTGACCCGGCCGGAGGAGATCGCAGCCGCCATCGCCCGCGCCGCCAGCACCGTCCCGGCCGACAAGCCGATCGCGTGCGTGTTCCTGTCGGCACGCGGCACCCCGGCAGCGCTGTCCAGCGGGCCACGCGGCAAGATCCCTTCGTACAGCTTTCCCGAGAACGCGGCCATCGCGCTCGCGCACGCGACCCGCTACGGCGAGTGGCGCCGGCGCCCGAGCGGCACCGTGATGCACCTCGGCCGCGACGAGGAGCGGGCGGTGCGGGAGGCGATCGCCGCGGCGCGCTCCGAGCGGCCGGGCGAGCGGTGGCTCGCGCCGGACGCCGCGCTCGACCTCATGGCGCGCGCCGGCATCCGGGTGGCTGCCAGCCGCCGGACCGGGCCGAGTCCGGAGGCGGCCGCCGAGGCAGCGGCGGCGATCGGCACCCCGGTGGTGCTGAAGGCGATCGCGCCGGAGCTGCTGCACAAGACCGAGGCGGGCGGCGTGGCGCTCGGGCTCACCTCGCGCGAGGCGGTGCTGGCGGCAGCAGAGGCGATGCGCGCCCGCATCGGCGCCACTCTCGAGGGCTTCCTGGTCCAGCAGCAGATCCGCTCCGGCGTCGAGGCGCTGGTCGGCATCACGACCGATCCCTCGTTCGGCCCGCTGGTGGTCGCCGGCCTGGGCGGAGTCCAGGTCGAGCTCCTGCGCGACGTGGCCGTGCGGCTCACGCCGCTGTCGGATCTCGACGCCGGCGAGATGCTCGCCGGGCTGCGGGCGGGAAAGCTGCTCGACGGCTTCCGCGGCGCCCCGCCCGCCGATCGCGCGGCGCTCGCCGAGATCGTGCAGCGGGTGGCGGGGCTCGCCGAGATCGCCCCGGAGATCGCCGAGCTCGACCTCAACCCGGTCATCGTGCTGCCGCGCGGCGAGGGCGCGATCGTGGCCGACGCGCGGGTGCGGCTGTGCGACTGATCGCCGTCATCTGGATCGCCGCCCCTCGCCTGCCGGCCAGCGGAGCGACGGGAGCCGGCGCCGATTCCGCCCGCGCGTCCGGCGACGGTGTCGGGAATGATGCACGAGAACTTCGCAGCGGTCGCCAGCGGGCGCTCATCGTCGACGACCTCGAGACGGCCCGCACGCACGCGCGGCTCGCCGCGCTGGCCTCGCACACGGAAGACCGTCACGCGACCATGACCGCGTCACGGCGACGGCGCCTGCGCCGAGACACGTGCACGCGGTGCGCGCCTTCCTTCCGGCGACGCAAGCCTCGCGCACGAAGGCCGAGTCACCGGCTGGCGGCCGGGCACGTCCGATGCATGACTCCGGGGCATGCGGGACATCGTGGAGCTCGTGGCAACCCGTTCCGGCCTTGACGGATCAGAGGCACGTCGCGCGATCGAGACACGGGAACCGGGGCTCGCCCGTGCCGGGCACACACTCGCCGACGGCAGGCCGGGCAGCACGCATCCACCCGGCGAGAGCCGTCCTACCGGCGGCGTCGACCACAGGAGACGACCATGATCACCACCACCGAGATCGCGCGTTACGACTGGGCCGGGTTCTTCGACTCCCTGACCTGCATGCACGTCGCCGAGCCGGTGTCCGTCGAGGTCCTGCGGCCTGACATCGGCGCCCAGCTCGAGGTCAAGGACCTGCCACTCGACGGCATCACCGCGGAGCTCGCGGGACGCGCCGCGACCATCACCATCGCCGCCGGAACCGATCCCGAGCGCCACATCTCTCACGTGATCACCGACCCGGTGAGCGTCCGGCTCGCGCGCGGCTCGGCCGGCGAGGACGAGGCGCTCGAGATCGTGGACGCCGATCGCACCGTCACGCTCGTCTTCTTCGACACTCCGAAGGGCTGGTCGCAGGCGGCAGGCTGAGCGAGCGCACCGACTGCGGACCGGGGCGCGGCCGGCGCACCGTGTGCGCCGAGCAACCCCGCTCTCCGGGACTTGTTCGCGGCACGCCCGATGCACCGCGTGAGGGCATGGTCGGGCCGGATACCAGGGTCGCGGACATCATGACGCCGCAGGATCCCGCCCGGCGCGCGCTCGAGTCACTCCTGGCCGACCGGATCGGCTGTGTCCCGGTCGTCGCCGAGGATCGCCAGCTGGTCGGCATCGTGACGGAGACCAGCTTCCTTCGCCTCGCGCGCGAGGCGCTCGCCGGCTGAGGTCACCATGCGTCCATCCTTCGCGACTCCATTCATTCTGCTCGGCGCCATCGCCGGCTGCACCACGGCCGACCCGCCACCCGCCACCTGGTCGACGTCATCGACCGTGCTGGCCGCCTCTGGATCGCGGCCCGCGTGGACGCTCCGCCGGCTGGGCGGCGACGGGTTCGACAGCATCGCTTCGGTCGCAGCAATGCCCGACGGCGGCCTGGTAATCGCCGGCCACTTCGAGGGAACGATCGAGCTCGGATCGGATCGGCTGGTCTCCGCCGGGGAGACCGACGCGTTCATCGCGCGCCTCGATCCGGCCGGCCAGGTCGAGTGGGCCGAACGGCTCGGCGGCTCCGGCTTCGACGCCGCCACCGCTGTGCTGGTCGACCGCGCCGGAAACTCCATCCTGGTCGGCGAGCTGTCCGGCACTGCGCAGGTCGGCGACCGCCGCCTGCGCGCGCGTGGGCGGAGCGATGTGTTCGCGGTGTCTTTCGGCTCGGACAGCGCAGTCCGCTGGGCCGTCGCCTTCGGCGAGTCCGACTGGGATGCCGCCGCCTCCGCCGCGATCGCCTCCGACGGCTCGATCGCGATCGTCGGCAGCAGCAGGAACGCCGATCGCGCGCGGGTCGACGACGCGGACCTGCTCGTCGCGCTGCTGGCGCCGGACGGGAATCTCCGCTGGCAGCACACCTTCGGCGGACGCGGATGGGACCAGGGGTTCGCCGTGGCAGCACGCGCCGACGACACCATCGAGGTCGCTGGTTCTTTCGGCGGAACGCTCGATCTCGGCGCCACCCGGCTGGTCTCCGCGGGTGCGACCGATGGCTTTGCGCTGCGGATCTCGCTGGCCGGCACCGTCGAACGCGCCCGGCGGATCGGGGGCACCGGCGCCGATGCAGTGACCGCGCTTGCCGCCTGGCCGGACGGCGCGACGGCGATGGCCGGACGTTTCACGCGACGCGTCTCGATCGGCGCGACAACTCTCGCGAGCGGCGAGGCACCCCACGTATTCGTGACCCGGTCGGATCCCGAGGGTGAACCGACCTGGGCCGTGGACGTCGGCGCTGGCGAGGCGGACGGGCTCCTCGCGCTCGCAGACGGTACGCTCCTCCTCGCGACGAGTCAGTCGCAGACCCTCGATCCCGCGGCGACCGATCCGAGCGAGGTCGTCCTCCATCACATCGCTGCGCCAGGTCAGCGGCGCGCCCTGCTCCGGCTGTCAGGCTCCCTGGTTCACGCGCGCGGGATCGCGACCACGGTCGATGGCGACGGCGTCGTGGTCGGCTCCTTCGCCGGGCGCGCGCGGCTCGGTCCGCGCGCCATCGACGCAGAAGACAAGGTCGACGGCTTTCTCCTGACCACCTGGCTCGGCGCCTGGGGCGACTGAACCGCACCGGCTCGGCACGGTCCGTGACGGGGCCCATTCCATGGAGGGTGCTCCCGTCATTTCGCGCACCGATTGCGTTGCCACTCCCCCGAGCTCTCCAGCATCTGCGCGACCCCACGAGCGAATCCTGGTCGTCGATGACGATTCAGGCGCCCGGACCGCCCTCGCGGACCTGTTGCGGCACACCGGATATACTGTCGAGACGGCGGCGGACGGGTTCAAGGCCCTGTCCAAGCTGCAGGAGCTCGGCCCCGATCTCCTCCTGACTGACCTCAGGATGCCCGGCATGGACGGGCTCGATCTCATGCGACGTGCACGCGAGATCGATCCCGAGATCGCGACGATCGTGATGACCGCCAGCGGAGACATCGACACCGCGGTGAGCGCGATGCGGCAGGGAGCGGCGGATTACCTCGCGAAGCCGCTCCACATGGACGAGCTCGAGATCGTGCTCGATCGGGAGCTCGAGCGGCGCCGCCTCCGCAAGGAGGCGGGACTGCTGCGCGCGCGGCTCAGCCAGCGCCACCGGCTGACCGGCCTCGTCGGCTCCAGCCCGGCGATGCAGAAGGTCTACGAGACCGTGCTCCAGATCTCTCCCTCACGCGCCTCCGTCATCATCATCGGCGAGAGCGGGACCGGCAAGGAGCTCATCGCCGCCGCCATCCACGAGCATTCGCCGCGCGCCGGCCGTCCGTTCATCAAGCTCCACTGCGCAGCGCTGGCGGAGACCCTGCTCGAGAGCGAGCTCTTCGGCCACGAGCGCGGCTCCTTCACCGGCGCGGTCGGCCGCCGCGAGGGCCGCTTCGAGCAGGCCGACGGCGGCACCCTGTTCCTCGACGAGATCGGCGAGATCTCCCCGAACATCCAGGTCAAGCTGCTGCGCTTCCTGCAGGAGCGCGAGCTCGAGCGGGTGGGCGGCAACGAGACCATCAAGGTCGACGTCCGGATCGTCGCCGCCAGCAACGACGACCTCCTGGCGCTGGTGCGCGGTGGCAAGTTCCGCGAGGACCTCTACTACCGGCTGAACGTCGTCTCGATCGAGATGCCACCGCTGCGGGCGCGGCCGGACGACATCCCGCTGCTGGCGAGCCACTTCCTGGCCCGCTACGCGGCCGAGAACGACAAGCAGATCGTCGGCTTCTCCGACGATGCGCTGTCGGCCCTGGTGCACCACGCCTGGCCCGGCAACGTCCGCGAGCTCGAGAACGCGGTCGAACGCGCGGTCGTCGTCTGCCGGACGAGCGAGATCCGGATCCAGGACCTCGTCCCGACATCGCGACCCAGGCGACCACCCGCGTGACCGCCGACATGTGCCCGGTCGTCCCCGGCGCGTCGATGGCGGAGCTCGAGCGCCACGCCATCCTCAAGACTCTCGAGCTCGTCGGCGGATCGACCACCCGGGCCGCCGAGATCCTCGGCATCTCGCCGCGCACCATCCAGTACCGGCTCCGCGAGTACGCCGGCATCCCGCGAGCGGCCCCCCACGCCAGTCAAACCGGCTCGGAGGCGGGCAGCGCGCTTCCCGACGCTCACATCGCGTCACGCGGCTGGCAGATGGCGGCCATGGTCGCGACCAGCTCGCCCTGACCGCGGTGCAGCCGAGAGACCGCCCGCGCGAAGTCGTTCATCGACACGATGCCGACCACGTGGCGCTCCTCGTCCACCACCGGCAGGCGCCGGATCGCGTTGTCGCGCATGAGCTGCTCGGCGCGCGCCACGTTGTCGCCTGGACCGCAGGTCACGATCGTGCCCGACATGCTCTCGGCGATGACGATCTCCGACAGCGGGCGCCCCTGGGTGTAGGCGGCCATGCAGATGTCGCGGTCGGTGAGCATGCCGACGACCCGGCCCTTGTCGTCGAGCACGGGAATGGCGCCGACGTCCGTCTCCCACATCTTCTGCGCGGCGGCGTTGAGCGACTCGTAGGAACGGCAGGTCTGAACCTCTGCGGTCATGATGTCTCGGACGAGCACGGGGGTTCTCCTGGTTGTTGCCGTTCGCGAGAAAGTGCATCACGCGCGCCATGCGCCAGCGCAGCCGTGTCGCCGACCTGGCCGCCAGCCCGCGCATGACCTGCTCGCCGCTGGCAGGAGCGCGCACCTGGTGCGGGTCCTCGGACCCGCGATCGCATCCTTCGAGCCAGCTCGTTCCGGCACGTCGGTCGCATGAGCTGGTTGCATGATGATCACAGGAATCGTCACCGCGGACGCCACGCGCGGACGCCTCTTCACCTTCCAGGAGTTCGCTGCCCCGATCGACATCGCGACCCAGGAGCTGCGCGAGCGCACCACGCTGGTCGATCCGGAACGGCGCCGGCGCGCGAGCGAGCTCTTCTCCGATAGCCGTCCGGGCCTCGACCGCGCGGCGAGCGGACGCAGCTTCGCGCTCGACGACGGGCGCGACGACGCACGGCGGCGCATGGACCGCGACTTCGCGGCGGACATCAGAGACGCATGCCGCGCGCTGGTCGAGACGCACGGGTGCAACCGGCTGATCGTGGCCGCCAGTCCCCGCATGCTCGGCTTCCTGCGCCAGCTCGGGCACTTCGCGAGCCTCGGAGTCGAGCTCACGGAGATCGACCGGAACCTCGTCCACCTGTCGACGCCCCAGCTCCACGACTACCTGGCCGCGCGCGGCCTCCTCCCCGCGCGCGAGCGGGTCGGCCTCGAGGCGGCGCAGTGATCCACTGCGGCTGCACGAGCCACGACGGCCGGAAGCGAGTCGTCATGACCGGAGGGCCGGGAGCCGGCAAGACGGCTGTCCTCGAGCTCGTGCATCACTACTTCTGCCGCCACGTGCAGGTCCTGCCCGAATCGGCCGGCATCCTGTTCGGCGGCGGCTTTCCCCGCGGCAGCTCGGCGCTTGCGCGCCGGTCGGCGCAACGCGCGATCTTCCACGTCCAGCGCGAGATCGAGACGATGACCAGCGAGATCGACGCCGCGGTCCTGCTCTGCGATCGCGGCACCGTCGATGGCATGGCCTACTGGCCAGGGCCTGACGACTTCTTCACGACCGTCGGCACCAGCCGCCAGGGCGAGCTCGCCCGCTACGACGCCGTCATCCACCTGCGGACCCCGGCGGACGGCAACGGCTACAACCGGAGCAACCCTCTCCGGGTGGAGACCGCCGCCGAGGCGGTCGCCATCGACCGGCGCATCGCGGAGGCTTGGAGCGGCCACCCGCGCGTTCACGTGGTCGACAGCACGCCGAGCTTCCTGACCAAGGCCAGGCAGGCGATCGCGATCCTGCGCGAGGAGCTGCCGGAATGCTGCCGCCGCCAGCTGCCGCCGGCGATCCCGCCCGCTGGCCGCACGTGAATCCGGCCGGGCTCACCAGCGCCGAGGCGGCACGGCGGCTGCGCGCGCACGGCAAGAACCAGCTGCGCACCCACCGCGCGCTGACCCGCATCCGCGTGCTCGGCCGCCAGCTGAGGAGCCCGCTCCTCCTCCTCCTCGTGTTCGCCGCCGCGGTGGCTCTGGCGACCGGGGAGATCGTCGATGCCGCGATCGTGCTCACCATCATGAGCGCGACCGTCGCGATCGGCGCGCATCGCGAGTACGGCGCCGAGACGGCCGCTGCGGCGCTGCGCGCGCGCGTCCGCACCCTCACCACCGTGCTCCGCGACGGCGCCGCGACCCGCATCCCGCTCGAGGAGGTCGTGCCCGGGGACGTCGTCCTCCTCGCCGCCGGCAGCGTGGTGCCGGCCGACTGCGCGGTCTTCGAGGCGACCGACCTCTTCGTCAGCGAGGCGGTCCTCACCGGCGAGAGCTTCCCGGTCGAGAAGTCGCCGGTCCCGGTCGACGCGGACGCGTCGCTCGCCGATCGCAGCCGCGCCGTCTTCCTCGGCACCAGCGTGGCGAGCGGCACCGCGCGCTGCCTGGTGGTGGCCACCGGCCGCGACACGGCGTTCGGCGCCATCGCCGAGCGTCTGGTCCTGCGCCGGCCCGACACCGCGTTCGAGCGCGGCCTGGCGCGCTTCGGTTACCTCCTCACCATCGCGATGCTGGTGATGATCCTGGTGGTCTTCGTCGCCCATGTCCTGCGCGGCAGGCCGGCCGGCGACACGCTCCTCTTCTCGATCGCGCTCGCGGTCGGCCTGAGCCCCGAGCTCCTCCCTGCCATCCTCACCGTCAACCTCGGCCGCGGCGCCGAGCGGATGGCCCGCCGCGGGGTCCTGGTGCGCCAGCTGAGCGCCATCGAGAACCTCGGCAGCATGGACGTCCTCTGCACCGACAAGACCGGCACCCTCACGGAGGGCGTGGTCAAGCTCGACGGCGCGTTCGACCACGAGGGCAAGGCCTCTCCAGCCGTTCTCGAGCTGGCTGCGATCAACGCGGCTCTGGAGACCGGCGTCGGAGGCCCGCTCGACGACGCGATCGTTGCTGCTCTTCGACCCGATCTGAACGACTGGAACAAGCTCGGCGAGATCCCCTTCGACTTCGTGCGCAAGCGGGTGAGCGTCGTGGTGGACGGACCGCGCGGTCGCCGGCTCATCACCAAGGGTGCCTTCCAGCAGGTGATGGACGCGTCCAGCCGGCTCGCCGGTGGACGGCCGCTCGACGACGCCACGCGGCGTCGTATCGAGGAGCTCCACCGGTCCTGGACCGAGCGCGGCATGCGAGTCATCGCGGTGGCGACCCGGGCGCTGCCCGCGCAGGAGCGCTACGGGCGCGACGACGAGCGCGAGCTCGAGCTCGCCGGCTTCCTCACCTTCCTCGATCGCCCGAAGGAGGGCGCCGCGGAGGCGGTCGCCGACCTCGCCCGGCTCGGGGTATCGGTCAAGCTCATCACCGGCGACAGCAAGCTCGTCGCCCAGCACGTGGCCGGTCTGGTCGGGCTGTCCGCCGACCGCGTCCTGACCGGCGTGGACCTCGACCGTCTGCACGACGACGCGCTGTGGAACGCCGCCGAGCGGACCGACCTCTTCGTCGAGGTGGATCCCCGCCAGAAGGAGCGGATCATCCGCTCGCTCAGGAAGACCGGCCATGTGGTCGGGTTCCTCGGCGACGGGATCAACGACGCGCCGGCGATGCACGCCGCCGACACCAGCCTGTCGGTGGAGGGTGCGGTCGACGTCGCGCGCGAAGCCGCCGACTTCGTCCTCCTCGATCGACACCTCGACGTCATCAAGAGCGGGATCGAGGAGGGACGGCGGACCTTCGCCAACACGCTCAAGTACCTCCTCATCACCATGAGCGCCAACCTCGGCAACATGGCCAGCATGGCGGTCGCGTCGCTGTTCCTGCCCTTCCTGCCGCTCACCGCCGGCCAGATCCTCCTCAACAACATCCTGTCGGACGTGCCGGCGGTCGGCCTGGCGGCGGACGCGGTCGACGCCGAGGAGGTCGCGCGCCCGCGCCGCTGGCAGATGCGCTTCATCGGCCGCTTCATGATCGAGTTCGGGCTCCTGAGCTCGATCTTCGATCTCCTCACGTTCGCCGGCCTGCTCTGGCTGTTTCACACGGGCGTTGCGGCCTTCCGCACCGGCTGGTTCGTCGAGTCACTCCTCACCGAGCTGGTCGTCGTCCTGGTGATGCGGACCCGCCGGCCGTTCTTCGCCAGCCGGCCCGGGCGATTGCTGGTCATCTCCACCGTGGCGGTCGCCGCGCTCGCGCTCGCCATCCCCTACCTGCCGCTGGTCGGCGTGCTCGGCTTCGCACCGCTCGCCTCGCCGCTCCTCGCCGGCCTCGTCGTGGTGACCGCCGCCTACGTCCTCGCGACAGAGCTCCTCAAGCGCTGGTTCTACCGGTCAGGTCGCGTTCAGAACTCGTAGCCGCCGCGAAGCAGCAGGCTCCAGCTGTCGAGGTGGGTCGGGTTGCCGGGCTCCGGGCTGTCCGGAAGGAGCTCGTTGTCGAAGGTCGGCCGCATCACGGCGCGCGCGTCGACGATCCAGTGGCGGCCGAGGCGGTTGTCGAGCCCGACGCCGAACGGAAGCGCGACGACGTCGTCATGGTTGTTCATGATCGACGTGTTGCTGTCGGTATTGTTGACTTCGTAGCGGGTCCAGCCGGCGCCGATGAGGAAGTAGGGATTCCACTCGCCGCGGAGGATGTTGAGCCGCAGGACGCCTTCGAGCCCGGTGCCGACCAGGAGCGCGCTCGCCTCCATGCCGGACAGGTTGATGTCCTGGGCCGAGCCGACGTAGGCAGCCTCGAACGTCACCGGCAGGCGTGTGCCTGCCGAGAGTCGCGCTTCCCAGGTGCCGCCCGGGTCGGCCGCGTCGCGCATGTCCTGGTCGACGAAGCCGGTGACCCCGGCGCCGACGGTCAGTGCGAACCCGTAGGGTGAGAGCAGGCCTTCCTCGTCTGCCCCGGCGGCCCGCCTGGCGAGGAGCAACAGAGCGATGGCGATCAAGATGGACGAGAGGATCTTCACGGGGCACCTCCGCC
>Ga0310810_10003127_pt1 | contig 17988 bp, 17 predicted proteins | sample NCmetagenome_FD_207641 | JGI IMG/M metagenome (GOLD analysis project Ga0310810, IMG submission 207641) | Soil microbial communities from experimental microcosm in Duke University, North Carolina, United States - NC | ecosystem: Engineered > Artificial ecosystem > Soil microcosm > Unclassified ...
CCACGCCCGGGAGATGCTGCACTCTCTCGATGATGGGTAGCCCAACTTCTGCAACGGGAAACCGTGTAGCGGTTTGTGAGAACCGTCAGCGGCTCGCCATGCGTGGCTTGCCGAGGATGCTCGGCACCGGGAGAGTTGGGTCGAGCAGATTCAACGCTTGACCGGGCGCGCCACAATCACCCGGCCGCAGGGGAATTCGCGTTGCGGTTTGCGTCACGCATCCGGCCGGCGCCCGATTCGCAGCAGAATGCGCAGCCGCGGGCGTGACCTGCGAGCTCGCGCACGCTGCCACACACAGACTCAACGCCGCTCCGATGACGGCATTGTGGATCATGCTGACCACCTCGTCATCATCGTAAGTCCGCCGCCGGGTGTCAGCAAGCACGCCAGCCGCCGGGCGGACCTTGCACACGAGCGGAGCAGTGCGGCTAGTTTGGCACGCGCCGGATCTGCGCCCCGAGCTGCGCGAGCTTTTCCTCGATGGCCTCATAGCCGCGGTCGATGTGGTAAATGCGCTCGACCTCCGTGCGGCCCTCGGCAACCAGCCCTGCGAGCACCAGGCTCGCCGAGGCGCGCAGGTCGGTCGCCATCACCGGCGCGGCGGTCAGCTTGTCGACACCGTGGATGATGGCGGTATTGCCCTCGAGGCGGATCTCCGCCCCCATGCGGCGCATCTCCAGCATGTGCATGAAGCGGTTCTCGAAGATGGTCTCGGTGATCGTGCCGACACCGCTCGCCACGGTGTTGAGTGCGGCAAACTGCGCCTGCATGTCGGTCGGGAACGCCGGATAAGGTGCAGTTCTGACATCGACCGCACGTAGTGTGCGACCGCGCATGTCCACCTCGATCCAGTTCTCACCCACGGCGAGCTTCGCGCCCGCCTCCTGCAGCTTCGCGAGCACCGCATCGAGATGGTCGGGGCGGGTGTTCTTGATGCGCACGTGGCCGCGGCTTATGGCGCCCGCGACCAGATAGGTGCCGCTTTCGATGCGATCGGGAAGCACCTCGTAACTCGTGCCGCGCAGTTTCTCGACACCGCTCACGACGATCTTGTCGGTGCCCGCACCCTGGATGTGCGCACCCATCGCGATGAGAAAATTCGCCAGATCGACCACCTCGGGCTCGCGCGCCGCGTTCTCGATCACGGTCTCGCCCTTGGCAAGCGTCGCCGCCATCATCAGATTTTCCGTGCCGGTGACCGTCACCGTATCGAGCACCAGGCGCGCACCGCGCAAGCGCGCAGCACGCGCGCGGATGTAGCCACCTTCGATGGTGATGTCCGCCCCCATCGCCTGGAGCCCGGCGACGTGGATGTTGACGGGGCGCGCACCGATGGCGCAGCCGCCGGGGAGCGACACATCCGCATGACCGTGACGCGCAACCAGCGGGCCGAGCACCAGGATGGACGCGCGCATGGTCTTCACCAGATCGTACGGGGCGAAGCATTCGCGCACCGTCGAGCCGTCGACTTCGATGCGCATGCGCTCATCGATGGTTACCGTGGCACCCATTCTGCCGAGCAGCTCGACCGTGGTGGTGACATCGCGCAGATGCGGCACGTTCGCCACCACCACCGGATCCTCGGCCAGCAGTGCGCCCGCCAGTATCGGCAGCGTCGCGTTCTTGGCGCCGGAGATGCGCACCTCACCCTCGAGGGGCACGCCGCCCTGGATTTGCAGCTTGTCCACCTCAGCGCTGTCCTGACTCTTCGGGCGTCAGCGCCTCGATGGACAGGGCGTGGATTTCCCGTCCCATGCGCTCACCGAGTGTGCGGTACACGAGCTGGTGGCGCGCGAGGCTGCGCAGCTGAGCGAATTCGCGCGCGATGACGCGCGCGCTGAAGTGGGTGCGGTCGGCCGATTCCACCTGCACCTGCGCACCGGGCAGGCCGGCGCGGATCAGGCGCGCGACTTCTTCAGGGTCCATGGAGCGATATTACATGGGGCGGTGCCAGCCACGCCTATAATGACTTGCATGGATTCGCACCCCGCGGCCCCGGCGAGCCCTGTGCCGCAGGCCGATGACGAGCAACTGCTTGCCTCCGCCCGTCGTGCGCTGGGCATCGAAGCGCGCGCGGTGGAGGCGCTCGCCCCGAGGCTTGGGCCGCAGTTCGCGCAAGCCTGCCGCATCTGTCTCGAGTGCCGCGGACGGATCGTGGTGACCGGCATGGGCAAGTCGGGCCACGTCGCCGGCAAGATCGCGGCAACGCTCGCCAGCACGGGCACACCCGCCTTCTTCCTGCATCCGGCCGAGGCCGGCCACGGCGATCTGGGCATGATCACCCGCCTCGATGCGGTGCTGGCGCTGTCGAACTCCGGAGAAACTCCGGAGCTGGTGTTGTTGCTCCCGCACCTGAAGCGCCTGGCCGTGCCGCTGATGGTGATGTGCGGTCGGGAGGATTCCACCCTCGCGCGCGCGGCCAACGTGACCCTCGATGTCAGCGTGCCCGAGGAGGCCTGTCCGCTCAACCTCGCTCCGACCGCGAGCACGACGGCGACCCTCGCCATGGGCGATGCGCTCGCAGTCGCGGTGCTCGAGGCACGCGGCTTCACGCGCGCGGACTTTGCCCGCTCGCACCCCGGCGGTGCGCTCGGGCGACGCCTGCTGCTGCACGTCGAAGACCTGATGCGTACCGGCGATGCCATCCCGCGCGTTGCACCGGAGGCCGCGCTCAGTGCCGGATTACTGGAAATGTCGCGCAAGGGACTGGGGATGACGGTGGTGGTGGACAACGCGCAGCACATACTCGGGGTCTTCACCGATGGCGATCTGCGACGTGCCCTCGACAAGCAGATCGACGTGCACGCCACCGTGATGCGCGCAGTCATGAACACGCAGGCAAAGAGCATCGGCCCGCGCGAGCTCGCCGCCGAAGCCGCGCACCTGATGGAGGTACATCGCATCACTGCGCTGCCCGTGGCCGATGCGCATGGGCGGCTGATCGGCGCCCTCAACGTGCACGACCTGATGCGGGCCGGCGTCGTTTGAAATGGCGCGCTCCATCCGCCTCCTCGTGCTCGATGTCGATGGGGTGCTCACCGATGGGCGACTGTACTTCGGCGCGCGCGGCGAAGCGCTCAAGGCCTTCCATGTGCGCGATGGCGTCGGACTGAAACAGCTGCAGATGGCCGGTCTCACCGTGGCGGTGATCTCCGGACGGCGCTCGCGCATGGTGGCGGCACGCTGCCGCGAGCTCGGCGTGCGGCACGTGCGCCAGGGTGTCGGCGACAAGCTCGCGGCGCTCAGGCAGCTGTGCGCGCGGCTGAAGCTGACGCCTGCGGCCTGCGCGTGTGTCGGCGACGACCTCCCCGATGTGCCCCTGATGCGCGCCGCGGCGCTCTCCTTCGCGGTCGCCGACGCACACCAGTCGGCGCGCCGCGTCGCGGATGTGGTGACGCGTCTGCGCGGCGGGCATGGCGCGGTACGCGAGGTCTGCGATCATTTGCTCGCTCTCGAGTCGCGGCGGGCGCGCGCGCGATGATTTACCGTCTGGCGGCACTGGCGGCGCTGCTCGGGCTCATCGTGGGGATGGTCCTGCTGACGGCCCCTCAGCCGGAGTCCGTGGCCCGTACCGCTGCCGAGCAGCCGCTGCACGATCCGGGCTACTCAGCCACGCAGGCGCGCCTGGTGCAGACCGGCAGCGACGGCCGCCCCGTGTACACGCTCGATGCCGCACAGATTCAGCAGGAGCCGAACCGTGGCCTGGTGGAACTGCAGCAGGTGCGACTCGGATTTCGTGATGAGGACGGCAATCTGTGGACCGCGCGCGCCGTGCATGGCGAGGTGGCGCAGGGAAGCGGCTTGGTGCAACTCGATGGTGACGTGCACGTCTCCGGCATCATGCCCGGAACGAACGGGCCGACGGAGATCACCTCCGAGCATCTCGCCTTCGACACCAACGCGCAGCTGGTGACGACCCAGGCACCGGTGAAGATCGTCATGTCCGGACGCGAGCTCACCTCACGCGGCCTGGTGGCCAACTTGAAGGAGCGTCAGGTGCATTTAGAATCGGCCGTGCATGGCGCCTTCGTCCACTAACGCGCGCGGCTGGCTGCTGTGCGGCCTCATCGCCGCTGGCGCAGGCGCGGCACATGCGCTGGCGGCGACCTCTCCGGCGAGCTCTGCGGCTGCGGCCGCGGCCGCCGCTGCGAACGCCGCTCTGCCCGGCCGTCAGCTGCCGATCACTGTCGATGCGGCCTCCTCGGAGGTGGATTACCGTACCAACACGGTGGTGTTCAGCGAGGTGGTGATTTCGCAGGGAGCGATGCGCGTGCAGGCCGATCATGCCCACGCCAGCGGCCTGAACTTTGGCAACAGTCGCTGGACTTTCGACGGCCATGTGCGCATCGACGCCGCACCGAGCGGCAACCTGCGCGCCGATCAGGCGGTGGTCGAATTCCGCGACAATCGCATCCTGCGCGCTACCGCCACCGGCAAGCCGGCGGAGTTCGAGCAGCCGCGCGGCGAATCGCAGCAGATGGCGCGCGGGCGCGCGGATGAGATCGTTTACGACGTCAACGAGGGCACGGTGCGGCTCTCCAACGATGCGTGGCTGTCAGATGGCGTGAACGAGATCTCAGGTCCCCTGCTGGTATACAACATTCGTGCACAGCGGGTGCAGGCGGCGACGCAACCCGGAAGCGATCAGCGCGTGCACATCACGATCACCCCGCAGAGTGCGCCAACACCGCCCGCGGGCAAGCCGCACGACGAGACCGGCAAACCACCGCCGGCGAATCCCAAGCCATGACTGCGCTCAAAGCCACCGACCTGGCCAAGAGCTACAGGTCGCGCCAGGTGGTACGCAATCTCTCGCTCGAGCTCGCCAGCGGGGAGGTGGTGGGACTGCTTGGCCCGAACGGCGCCGGCAAGACCACCGCCTTCTACATGATCGTCGGACTGGTGCCCTGCGATGCGGGACGAATCCACCTCGGCGAGGTGGACCTGACGCTGCTGCCGATGCATCGGCGCGCACAGCTCGGTCTCGGCTACCTGCCGCAGGAAGCTTCCGTGTTCCGCAAGTTGTCCGTCGAGGACAACATCATGGCGATTCTCGAGACGCGCGAGATGGAGCGCGGCGCGCGCGAGCAGCGTCTCGAGCAGCTCCTGGAGGAGCTGCGCATCGGGCACGTTCGCAAGACGCTCGGACTTGCGCTCTCGGGCGGCGAGCGGCGCCGCGTGGAGATCGCGCGCGCACTGGCCGCCGAGCCGCGTTTCATGCTGCTCGATGAGCCCTTCGCCGGTGTCGATCCGCTGTCGGTGCTCGATATTCAGCGCATCATCCGCGAGCTTACCCAGCGTGGCATCGGCGTGTTGATCACTGACCATAATGTGCGCGAAACCCTGGGGGTATGCGCACGGGCCTACATCGTCAACCAGGGCACGGTAATCGCCGCCGGCACTGCGGAAGAAGTCCTTGCCAACCCCCAAGTCCGTGAGGTGTACTTGGGTGAGTCGTTCCGGCTGTAAAGCTCCGGGAGGGCTGGAGTTAAAACTTTGACTTTCAACTGATTAGCTGAGGAACCTGGAGCGGCCGCCACCAGGGCACCCAAGTCACCATGCTCAAACCTTCTCTGCAGCTCAAGCTGGGTCAGCAACTGACCATGACCCCGCAGCTGCAGCAGGCCATCCGTCTGCTTCAACTCCCGGCACTCGAGCTGCAGGCGCACATCCGCGAGCTGCTGGAAACCAACGTGATGCTCGAGCCACTGGAGGAGGCTGAGGTCAGCGGGACGTTCGAGGCGCTGGTCACCGCGGCCGAGCAGGCGAAGCCCGCCGAGCGCGCCGCCGAGAGCACGGTGGAAGTTCTCGAGGATAGCTGGGGCGAGCACACCGCCGGCCCGGCGGATACGCCGTGGAACGGCGACGATGACGAGCGGCAGCAGGAGTACGCCGACGCCTCCGGGGAGTCGCTGCAGGATCACCTGTTGTGGCAACTGGAGCTCGCGCATCTGCAGCCGCGGCAGCTCGCCATTGCGCGCGCCATCGTCGATGCGATCAGCGACGACGGTTACCTCACCGAATCCCTGGAGGAGATCGCGCACACGCTGCGTCCCGAGCTCGAGTGCTCGAGCGAGGAGGTCGCGAGCGTGCTGATGCGCGTGCAGCTGCTCGATCCGGCCGGCGTCGGTGCCCGCTCGGTTGGCGAATGCATCGAGCTGCAGTTGCGGCAACTCGACCCCTCCACGCCGGGTTTCGAGACGGCGCTGCGCATCGCGCGCCATCATCTCGAGCTGGTCGCCGAACGCGAGTTGTCGCTATTGCGGCGTGAGCTGCGCGCTACCGAAGAGGAGATCGCCTGCGCGCTGGCGCTGGTGCGCTCGTGCCATCCGCGCCCCGGCGCCACGGTAAGCGCCGGCAGCGCGGAATATGTGGTGCCGGATGTGTTCGTACGCCGCACCGAGCACGGCTGGGGTGTGGAGATCAATCCGGCGACGCTGCCGCGCGTGCGACTCAACCAGAGCTATGCCAGCCTCATCGGCCGCAACGCGAGCCACGCCACCATGCGTGCACAGCTGCAGGAGGCGCGCTGGCTGCTGAAGAGTCTGGAGATTCGACACGAAACGCTGATGAAGGTAGCGCGCTCGATCGTCGAGCGGCAGACGGCATTCCTCGAGCACGGCGAGGAGTACATGCGCCCGATGATTCTCAAGGACATAGCGGAGGCGGTCACCATGCACGAGTCGACCATCTCGCGCGTGACTTCCGGCAAGTACATGCACACACCGCGCGGGGTGTTCGAGCTGCGCTACTTCTTCTCGAGCCAGGTCGAGGGTGCCGATGGCTCGGGCACCTCATCGACGGCGATCCGCGCCAAGATCAGAAAGCTCGTCAAGGACGAGCAGCCCGAAACCCCGTTGAGCGACGGCCGCATCGCGGAGCTCCTCTCGGCCGAGGGGATTCCGGTGGCACGGCGCACCGTCGCCAAGTACCGCGAGGCCATGGGAATCGCCGCCTCGAACGAGCGCCGCCGCGCGGGACCGAAACAGATGTAGGCAGCTTTAAATGATGTAGGCATTCAAATAAGGAGACGAGGTATGCAGCTCAGCGTAACCGGCCACCACGTCGACGTCACCGCAGCACTGCGGGGCTATGTGGAGAAGAAACTGGAGCGCATTGGCAGACACTTCGATCAGGTCATGGACGTACATTGCGTACTGACGGTGGAGAAGCTGCGACAGAAGGCCGAGGCGACGCTGCACGTGAGCGGCAACGCCATCCATGCGGATGCCACGCACGAAGATATGTACGCGGCCATTGATCTGCTCGCGGACAAGCTCGACCGCTGCATCAAGAAGCACAAGGAGAAGCGCGCCGACCACCACGCCGCCTCGGTACGCGCCCTGCGCCTGTAGGGGGCCCGAGGGCCGGTCCGAAACGGAAACTTGCAGCGGCGCTGCCGCTGGATACCATGGCAGCGTGCGCATCATCATCCTCAGCGGGCTGTCGGGGTCCGGCAAGAGCGTGGCTTTGCACATGCTCGAGGACCTGGGCTTTTACTGCATCGATAACATCCCGGCGGCGCTGCTGAAACCGTTCGTCTCCTACACGGTGCGCAGCCCGGAGGCGACCTACGAGCGTACGGCGATCGGGCTCGATGCGCGCAATACCGCCGCAGAGGTGGCGAGCGTTCCGCAGCTGATCGATGAGCTGCGGCGCAGCGGCCTGCAATGCGAGGTCGTGTTCCTGGTGGCGGCGGAAGATGAGCTGCTGCGACGCTTTGCGGAGACCCGCCGCAAGCATCCCATGAGTCGCAGCGGCGTCGGCCTGCGTGAAGCGATGGCACTCGAGCGCGAGCTGCTCGAGCCGATCGCCTCGGTCGCCGATCTGCTCATCGACACCTCACGCCTGTCGGTGCACTCGCTGCGCGACATCATTCACAAGCGCGTGGAGCAGCGTTCCGCCGGCAAGCTCTCCCTCACCTTCGAGTCCTTTGGTTTCAAGCGCGGCATTCCCGCGGATGCCGACTTCGTGTTCGATGCCCGCGCACTGCCCAACCCCTACTGGGAGCCGGGATTGCGCAACCTCACTGGGCGCGACGCCGAGGTCATCCGCTTCCTCGAGACGCACACCAACGTCACGGCGCTCGTTGAGGACATTGCACGTTTCGTGCGTGGTCGCGTGCCGGAGTACCAGGCGAGCAACCGCGGCTACCTCACGGTGGCTGTCGGCTGCACTGGCGGCCAGCATCGCTCGGTGTACATCGTCGACCGCCTGGCGGAGATCTTCGCGGCCGAATCTGCCAACGTGATGGCGCGCCACAGCGGCCTGCCCGGAGCCAAGCTGTTCAAGCCGGTGCGTACCGCGAGCGCCGCCGCGCAATAAACGCTCACCCCCCGGGGTGGCAGCAGTCTCAGGTCGCCTGCGCCACTCCCGCTGCGGTCATCACCTGCGGCAGCTTTTCCCCGCTCATGAAGGCCATGAGGGCGCTGCGCGCTTCCATGGCGTCGCGGTAGCCGAGCTCGATGAGCGCGCGGGTGTAGCCCGCCTCGAAGGTGAGGTAGCTGGCGAGCTGGTGGCCCGAGGCGTCGCGGCCGGCAATCACGCGCAGCAGCGCGCGCAGCCCACGGGGGATCTCCCCCGCATGGCGCGCGGCGAGCTCGCGCGGATCGACCGAGGGTGCCAGCATCAGCGTCTCGATGGGGCGGCCACCGCGCGCAACCTGTGGTGCCGCATGCACCAGCTCATTGAAGCGCTCGAGCTGCTCGAGGTCGCCGTAGATCTGGTCGGTGAACAGCGTATCGAGCATGTAACCGAAGATCTCTCCGGGCGTCGGCATTATCGCCGGCAGTCGGCTCACCTGAACGCCAGCGGCACGGCGCGCGCGCACGCCCACGATCAACAGCCGGTCGGCGCCGAGGTGGATCGCCGGGCTCAGCGGATGGAGCTGGCGCATGGCGCCATCGCCGTAGTATTCATCGCCGATCCTGATCGGGGGAAACAGCAGCGGAATCGCGGCGCTCGCCATCAAGTGATCCAGAGTGAGCGGGGTGCGCACGCCGATACGCTGCACACGTGACCAGTCGCGGATCGAGTCGATGCCGTCGAAGAACGCCACCGAGTGACCGTTGCTGTAGCTGGTGGCGCAGAGCGCAAAGGCGCGCACGTGCCCGCGCTCGATGCTGCGGCGGATGCCGGCGCAGTCGACGTGCACGGCGAGCAGCTGCCGCAGTGGCGAGTTATCGAGCATCGACTTCGGCGGCGACAGCACCATGCCGCCGGAGAGGAGTGCCAGCACCCAGTGGGCGCCAGCGCGCATCATGTGCGTCGCATCCACGTGGAACACCTGGCTCGAGTGGAAGTTGGCCCACACCCGCTCGAGACCCGCCACCGCGCGCCGCCAGTGGTGCGCCTCGGCCGCAAGCACACTGGCCGCGACCGCACCGGCGGAGGTGCCGACGATCACCTGGAAGGGATTGCGCGCGCGCGGCAGCATCTCGGCGAGGGCGAGCAACACTCCGACCTGATAGGCCGAGCGCGCGCCACCGCCGGTAAGTACCAAGCCGACGGTCGGCCGCAGGCCTGGTTGAGAGAAGGTTTCGGCGAGCCCATCCATAGTGTTGTGTCTGCGCCGCTATTATGGAACCGGGGGTGGTGCGCCCTGTGTGACCAAAGTCGCGCCCGCGCCGGAGGAAGCCGCCGCGGTACCGCTCAAGGGGCGGCGCAGCTCGGCGATGGCGCGGTCGAGCCCCGCAAGGCTCAAGGGGAACATCCGGCCGTGGATGATCTCGCTCAGGATGCTGGTGGAGGGAGTGTAGGGCCAGCGCGCCGGATCCTCCGGATTCAACCAAACCAGGCGCGGAAAAGCCGCACACAGGCGGCGCATCCATACCGCACCCGACTCTTCGTTCCAGTGCTCGATGCTGCCGCCGGGCTGCACGATTTCCATAGGACTCAGAGTGGCATCGCCGACCAGGATGACGCGGTAGTCACGACCGTACGTGCGCAGCACACGCTCAGTGGCCACCAGCCCTTCGAAGCGGCGTTGGTTATCCTTCCATACACCCTCATACAGACAGTTGTGAAAGTAGAAATACTCCAGATGCTTGAACTCGCTGCGCGCGGCTGAAAACAACTCCTCGCAGATGCGCACGTGGCCATCCATCGAGCCGCCGACATCCAGGAACAGCAGGACCTTGACTGCGTTGTGCCGCTGCGGCACGAGCTGCAGATCCAGCAAACCGCCGTTGCGGGCCGTGGCGTCGATGGTGCCCTCGAGGTCGAGCTCCTCGGCGGCGCCTTCACGCGCGAAGCGGCGCAGCCGGCGCAGCGCGAGCTTCAGGTTACGCGTGCCAAGCTCGACCGTGTCGTCGAGGTTGCGATACTCGCGCCGCTCCCACACCTTGACCGCGCTTCTGTGACCCCGGCCCCTCCCGCCCATGCGGACACCGAGCGGGTTATATCCACCGGTGCCGAAGGGTGAGCTACCGCCGCTTCCGATCCAGCGGTTGCCGCCGGCATGCCGCTCGCGCTGCGCGCGCAGTCGCTGGCGCAGCGTCTCCATGAGTTTGTCCCAGCCGCCGAGGGACTCCACGCGACGCCGCTCTTCTGCGGAGAAAACGCGCGCGGCCAACGATTGCAGCCACTCGGACGGCACGGAGGCCGCGAGCCGCGCGAACAACTGCTCCGCGCCTTCAAACAGCTGGGCGAATACCCGGTCGAAGCGGTCGTAGTGACGCTCGTCCTTCACCAGGCAGGCACGGGCGAGGTAGTAGAAATCCTGAGCGGAGAGTGCGGCCAGGCGTGCTTCGAGCGCCGCAAGCAGCGTCAGGAACTCGGTGATCGAGACCGGCACACCGGCGGCGCGCAGCTCGAAGAAAAATCGCACCAACACCGCGCGGCACCTTCAGCGGGCGCGGCGGTGGATGAATACCAATTGCTCGAACAGGTGCACATCCTGCTCGTTCTTGAGCAGCGCGCCGTGCAGTATGGGAATGATCTTGCGTGCATCGCCGCTGCGCAGCGCCTCGGGCGGAATATCCTCCGCCACGAGCAGCTTGATCCAGTCGAGGAGCTCGGAGGTCGAGGGCTTTTTCTTCAGCCCGGGCGTGGCGCGTACCTCGAAAAACGCCGCCAGCGCCTCGGCCAGCAGCTCCTTCTTCAGCTCCGGATAGTGCACTGCCACGATGGCACGCATGGTGGCCTCGTCGGGAAAGCGTATGTAGTGGAAGAAGCAGCGGCGCAGGAACGCGTCCGGCAGCTCCTTCTCGTTGTTGCTGGTGATGAGGATGATCGGCCGGTGCCGGGCGCGCACCAGTTCGCGCGTCTCGTGGACGTAGAACTCCATGCGATCGAGCTCGCGCAGCAAATCGTTGGGAAACTCGATGTCCGCCTTGTCGATCTCGTCGATCAGCAGCACCGGCTGCACCTCCGACTCGAACGCCTCCCACAGGCTGCCTTTGACGATGTAGTTGCGGATGTCGTGGACGCGCTCCTCGCCCAGCTGCGAATCGCGCAGCCTTGACACCGCGTCGTACTCGTAAAGCCCCTGCTGCGCCTTGCTGGTGGACTTGATGTGCCACTCGTACAGCGGCCGCCGCAGCGAGCGTGCGATCTCCTGGGCCAGCTGCGTCTTGCCGGTCCCGGGCTCGCCCTTGATAAGCAGTGGCCGCGCCACGGTGATGGCGGCGTTCACCGCCATCATGAGGTCATCGGTGACCACATAACGATCAGTGCCCGTGAAGCGTTGCAGGTCATCCATGGGCAGTCAGTCTAACCGCACGCACCTGAACGGTGGCGGATGAGGCGCCCGGTGCTGCAGCATCCTGCCCCGCCATCAGTTCAGGGCATCAGCGTCAGTGCGTGCTGGGCAGGTCCCGGCAGGAACGGCAGCGCCTGGCCGCGCGCCCACGCATCGAATCCGGCCCGGTAGTAGGGCGAGAGCGGATGCCCGCTCTGTCCGCCCGGAATGTGCAGATAGCCTTCGCCCTCGTGTCCGGGTGACACGGCAAAGCGCTCGGACTGACCGAATGCGCCGTCCTGGACGCGCGGCATGTCGTGGTCGCCCGCCAATTCGAGCGTCGGCATGTCGAGCAGCCACGCGAACCACGGCAGCGAGCGCGACAGCGGGTGGCGGATGCGTGCGAGGTTGCGTGCGCCCCAGGTGCAGCGCACGAGCTGCGGGCAGGAGGGCGCGAGCTCGGCGATCGTTGCATCCAGCTGCGAGAGCAGGAATGCACGCCAGTCTGGATAGTTCTGTGCCAGCAGGTGCAGCGGCTGCGTCGTCACCAACTCCCACAGCGGTCCCTCGAACTGCGCAGGAAGCCAGTCGACATCGTCCCCCGGGATATGCAGCGCCGTGAGCATCATGGCCCATACGGCCTGCGCGGTACGGTCGTGATAGGCGCGCACCAGCCGATATCCCACCGCATCGACACTCGCCTGCGCATTCCAGTGCTCGATCAATGTGCGGTACCGCGCCCGGGCTGGTTGATCATGCAGTGCCCGCGCATCGAGCAGCCGCAGCAGTAGCGCCTGCCAGCGGCCGAGAAACAGCGCGCGGTCATCGAGCTGGATACGCAGCATGTCGGCGGGGCTGACCGGCGCGACGAGTGCCAGGAGGTCGTCACGGATCTGGCTGGCCCGTGCGCCGAGGTCGTACTCGGCGCCGACACTCGCCAGATCCCCACCAATCAGCTGCAGCTGGCGCGGATCGCTCGCGACGCGAGCGTTGGCGGTCCACAGACGGCCGAGTGGCGGGTCCAGGATCCGCGGGTGGTCGGCGGCCGTAGTCCACGGCGCGCCGGTACGCGCGCGTCCGCTACCGGTCTGCGCCGGGATACGGCCGAAGATGGTCCAGCCGATGTGACCGTCACGGTCCCCCACCACCACGTTCTGGTGCGGAATGCCGATGTCCGGCGCGATCGCCAGCGCGTCCGCGGCCGAGCTCGCACGCTCGAGCTCCATCAGGCGGATGTTGGTAGCCTCGGGAAGCTGCGCCAGCCAGGCGACGAACCAGCAGCGATCCGACCCTGCACCGCTGCGCCACAACACTCCGAGGGGTCCGCTCTTGATGTCGAGCCCGACACTGGGCGCGCCGCGCACGCGGATCTCCTCGTGCACCACCGTGAGCGGCGCTGCGCCCGGCGCGCATGGTGCCGCCGCAACGTCGAACCAGTTGCCGTAGCTGTTGGTGAAGCCCCAGGCGATGTGACCGTTCGATCCGGCAACCATCAGCGGGGCGCCGGGCAGCGTGACGCCGTTCAAGTCGAGCGCAGGCTCGCTGCCGTGCGCCGCGATCCGCAAACGCGCCCGATACCAGGTGGGCGGCACGCGCTGCCCGAGGTGCATGTCGTTGGCAATCAGGGCTGCGCCGCTCGCCGTGAGCCTCCCGGCGACCGCCCAGCTGTTGCTGCCGGCGGCGGGCGTGCGCACCGCGGATGCAGGTGCGGGGGAAAACATCGAGCCGCGCACGTCGAGCGCCGCGGCATCCGGCACGCTCGGAGGAGCTACGGCGCTGGGCATGGATCCGCCCGGAGCATCCCAGCTCGTTCCGGCCGGATACAGGAAGCCCAGTGCGCATTTCCAACCATCGGCGCACTGCGGGCCGCCGAGCCGCGCATTGATTTCCTGCCGCAGCAGCTCGCGGCGCAGACCATTCACCTGAAGATCCCACCACATGGCGTGTTCGACCAGCACGCTGTCCTCGCTGCGCCATGGGACCGGCCGCGCGCCCAGCAGCAGGTACTCCCACGGCCGGGCTCGCAGATTGTCGAGTCCGGCGTCGACACCGCGTGCATAAGCATCGAGCAGCGCGCGCTGTGCCGGCGTGGCAGCGGCCAGCACCGCGCGCGCGACCGCGCGGAAGCGGAACAGGCGGGTCTGCCGGTCCTGATCGATGGCGACCGCGCCGAAGAGCTCCGCCAGCTCGCCGGCGGCGAAACGCCGCGCGATGTCCATCTGGAAGAACCGATCCTGGCCATGCGCAAAGCCGGTCGCGTACGCCAGGTCGAGCCGATCGGCCGCCTCGATGGTCGGCACCCCGAGTGCATCGCGCGTGATGCGCACCGCCGCGGCGAGACCGGGCGTGCGCAGCTGCCCATCGAGTTGCGGCAGCGAAGCCCGCAGCACTGCGTAAACGCCGCCGAGGACTGCCAGCACCAGCACCGCGACCGCTAGTGCTGCGAGTTTCAGCGTGCGCATCGCGCCGGAGAAAGCAGCGGCCTAATGCGGCGGATCCAGGGCGACCGTGAGGATCTGCATGGAGTTGGTACCGCCCTGCACACCCGAGTGCTCACCCTTGGTGAGAATCACCAGGTCACGCTGCTGCACGAGCTGCAGCTCCAGCAAGCGCGCGAACAGCGCGCTGTACAGCCGCTCGGCGGAGCCACCCCCCGCGGTCACATCGAATATCACCGGATAAACGCCACGGTAGAGCGTCACACGGCGACGCGTCGCCTCGTTGCGCGTGAAGGCATACACCGGGATATCCGCACGGATGCGGGACATCCACAAAGGTGTCGCGCCCGATTCCGTCAGCGCGACGATCGCACGCACCTTCATGTGGTTGGCCGTGTACATGACGGCCATGGCGATCGCCTCTTCGCTGAGCTTGAACTGACCGTCGCTGGTGCGGTGACGGGCGCGGCTGTGGGTGAGCTGGTACTTCTCGGCGCCCTCGATGACCTGTGCCATGGCCTCCACCGCCTTCACCGGGTAGCGGCCGGTGGCGCTCTCGGCCGAGAGCATGACGGCATCGGTGCCATCCATGACCGCATTCGCCACATCGCTCACCTCGGCGCGCGTCGGCACCGGGCTGTTGATCATCGACTCCATCATCTGCGTAGCGGTGATCACCACTTTGTTGCGGTTACGGGTCTGCTGGATGATGGTCTTCTGCAGCCCGGTGAGCTCCGCGTAACCCATTTCCACGCCGAGATCGCCGCGCGCCACCATGATCACATCGGATGCATCGATGATGCCCGGCAGGTTCTGCACGGCTTCGTGGCGCTCGATCTTGGCCACGATGCGTGCCTCGCTTTTCGCGCGGCGCAGCAGCGTGCGCGCCTCCTCGATATCGCGCGCCTCGCGTGCGAAGGACACCGCGACGTAGTCGATGCCCTCCTCGGCAGCGAACACGATGTCTTCGCGGTCACGCTCGGAAAGCGCCGGTGCCGAGATTCCACCGCCCTGCCGGTTGACCCCCTTGCGGTCCGAGAGCGTTCCACCGACCCGCACGCGGGTCTCGATACTGGTTCCGGCCACGCGCACGACATCGAGCACGATCTGTCCGTCATTCAGCAGCAGCGTATCGCCCGCCGCCACGTCCTTGGGCAGGTTCTTGTAGGCGACTCCCACGGCCTGGGCACTGCCACCCTTCGGATCGAGCGCAGTGTCGAGCGTGAATGGCGCGCCCTCGGAAAGCTGCACCGAGCCCTCGCGAAAGCACTCGATGCGTATCTTGGGGCCCGCGAGATCGAGCAGCACGCCGATGCAGCGGTCGGCGCGCTGCGCGGCCGCCCGCACCTGCGCGAGGCGGCGACGGCGATCCTCGACCGTACCGTGGGAGGCATTGAGGCGCACGACATCGAGCCCGGCGCACATCATCTGCATGAGCACTTCCGGGTCATCGGTTGCCGGGCCGAGTGTGGCGACGATCTTCGCGCGCCGGCGCATTGATCCTGCGCGCTCACTCACGGGCGCGCTGCTCCAGCATGGCGACTGCAGGCAGCGTCTTGCCCTCGACGAACTCGAGGAACGCCCCGCCCCCGGTGGAAATGTAGGAGATGCCCTCCTCGACTCCGTACTTCTCGATGGCGGCGAGCGTGTCGCCGCCACCTGCGAGCGAGAATGCCTTGCTGCGCGCGATGGCCTGCGCAATCGCGCGGGTCCCCTCGCCGAACTGCTCGAACTCGAACACTCCCACCGGTCCGTTCCAGATGATGGTGCCCGCCGCCTGCAGCAGTGCGCTGCAGCGGTCCGCGGTGTCGGGACCTATGTCGAGGATCATCTCGTCACGCCGTACCTCACCGACCGGGCGTACGTCGGCGTGCGCGGTGGCAGCGAACTCCCGCCCGACGACCACATCCGTCGGCAGCGGAATCTGCGCATCGCGGGCGCGCGCCTTGTCGATCAGGCGCCGTGCGACATCGAGCATCTCGCTCTCGCACAGTGAGCGCCCCACATCGACGCCGGTGGCCGCGAGGAAGGTATTGGCGATACCGCCGCCGACGATGAGCTGATCCACCTTATCGAGCAGCGACTCGAGCACCATGAGCTTGGTCGACACCTTGGATCCGCCAACGATCGCGACCAGCGGCCGCGCCGGGTCCTTGAGCGCCCGCTCGAGCGCCTCGAGCTCGCCGACCAGTAGCGGACCTGCGCAGGCGACGCGCGCGTAGCGCGCCACGCCATGCGTGCTGGCCTCGGCGCGGTGCGCGGTGCCGAACGCGTCCATGACGAACACCTCGCACAGCGCCGCCATGCGGCGCGCGAGCTGCTCGTCGTCTTTCTTCTCCCCTTTGAGGAAGCGCACGTTCTCGCACAACACGGCGCTGCCCGGGGCACAGTCCACGCCGTCGATCCAGCTCTTGCGCAACGGCACGGGCTTGCCGAGCAGCTCCGACAGGCGCGCCGCCACCGGTGCCAGCGTGAGTGCCGGATCCTCCGCGCCCTCCTGCGGGCGGCCAAGATGCGACATGACGAACACCCGGGCATGCTGATCGAGCGCGTAGCGGATGGTGGCGAGCGAGGCACGGATGCGCGCATCGCTCGTCACCACCCCCTGCTGCACCGGAACATTCAGGTCTTCCCGGATCAGGACCCGCTTGTTGCGCAGGTCCGTATCGGTCATGCGCTTGAAATTCATGAAGCACGCGACCAGGCGAGTGTCGTGTCGATCATGCGGTTGGAGAAGCCCCACTCGTTGTCGTACCAGGCGCACACTTTGACGAGATTTCCTTCGATCACCTTGGTGAGCGTGGCATCGAACACGGACGAATGTGCGTCGTGGTTGAAGTCGACCGACACCAGCGGCGCGTCGTTGTACGCGAGTATGCCTTTCATCGGACCGGCCGCCGCCTGTTGCAGGGCCTGATTCACCTCTTCGACCGAGGTCGCACGCCTGGCGCTGAAGGTGAGATCGACCAGCGAGACGTTGATGGTAGGAATGCGCACTGCGAACCCATCGAGTTTGCCCTTGAGCTCCGGCAGCACCAGTCCCACCGCCGCCGCGGCCCCGGTCTTGGTGGGGATCTGCGACATGGTCGCCGAGCGGGCACGGCGCAAGTCGGGATGATAGACGTCGGTGAGCACCTGATCGTTGGTATAGGCGTGGATGGTGGTCATGATTCCGGCCGCGATGCCGACCTTGTCGTGCAGCACCTTGGCAACCGGCGCCAGACAGTTGGTGGTGCACGAGGCGTTGGAGATGACGGTGTAATCACGCTTGAGTGTGCGATCGTTGACACCGTACACGATGGTGGCGTCGACATCCTCGCCGCCCGGGGCGGAAATCACCACCTTCTTCGCCCCGCCCTTGAGATGCGCGCCCGCCTTGGCCTTGCTGGTGAACAGCCCAGTGCACTCGAGCACGTATTCGACCCCGATATCGCCCCAGGGGAGCTTGGCCGGGTCACGTTCGGCAAACACGCGGATGCGATCGCCGTTCACGACCATGTGGTCGCCATCGACTTTGACTTCACCGTCGAAGCGTCCATGCACGGTGTCGTAGCGCGTGAGGTGGGCGTTGGTCTTGGAATCGCACAGGTCGTTGAGCGCGACGATCTTCACTTCCGCGGTGCGCTTACCCTCGTAGAGCGCACGCAGCACGTTGCGCCCGATGCGCCCATAGCCATTGATTCCGACTCTGATCGTCATGCACCCTCCAACGGTTCACGGATCTGTTGCACGATATTATCGGCGGTGAAGCCGAAATGGGGGAACACATCGGCCCCTTTGCCGGAGGCACCGAAGCGCTCGAACCCACGACACGTCCCGAGCTGCCGACGTAGCGCCACCAGCTCTGGCGCGCGCCGGCCTCGACGGCCA